>Ga0209991_10000230_pt1 | contig 25142 bp, 18 predicted proteins | sample ChitaG_FD_183167 | JGI IMG/M metagenome (GOLD analysis project Ga0209991, IMG submission 183167) | Deep subsurface microbial communities from South Pacific Ocean to uncover new lineages of life (NeLLi) - Chile_00310 metaG (SPAdes)... | ecosystem: Environmental > Aquatic > Marine > Oceanic >... | reverse complement strand
TAGTCTAAAATCAGTTGATTGGTCAAGAAAAACGGTACTGTCAACTTTTTTGTGTAAAATTGTTATAAGCCAATTCTTTAAAGAATGGCAGGTTGTTACGCACTTTTCCTATAGGGTTTGATCTCCAATGTAATTCCATTTTTAAAGAGATAAAAGCCAGGAGGCGATAGCACGCAGACTCACCGGCTAAGATCTCCATAGATCTTGTTCTTCTTCTAAATTCTTTGTTAAGCCTTTCAATGATGTTTGTTGTTCTTAATGATATCCATTCATCCTCAGGAAAGTTAAAAAAGGTCAAGCAGGCGCCTATGGAGTTCTCCAGGCATTTGACAGCGGAAGGAAGCTCTTTTTCCCCATTTACATTTTAATATGTCAAAGAAGAGACACTTTGTTAAGCTGAATTAACGATGCCTTTTCGTTTGATATACAAGCGCTTTTCTCCTATACTCGTTCTCACTCAAAAAGGAGGTCTTATCACTATGTCAATTATATCAGAAAGAATTCGAGTGATTCAGTACGGGCTTGGACCTATTGGAAGTGCTATAGCGTGCCACGTTATTGAACGACCGGGGCTAGAGCTGATAGGCGGTGTTGATATTGACACAGCCAAGGTTGGCAAGGATATAGGAGAGATCATTGGTTTAGGCCATCCACTGGGCTTTGTCGTGTCTGAGAAGCTTACACAAGTCCTGACGCGGACAAAAGCCGATCTGGTGCTGCACACAACCAGCTCCTACTTTGACCTGTTCAAGGATCAGATCGTCGAAATACTAGAAGCAGGGCTGGACGTTGTCTCTACGGCCGAGGAACTAACTTTCCCATGGCTGGCCCATTCAGAAGAGGCCGTCGAGATTGACGCAATTGCCAAACGATTTGGCAAAACCGTGATGGCTACCGGTGCAAATCCTGGCTTTTTGATGGATTGCCTGCCACTTAGTATGACAGCGATCTGCCAACGGGTGGATGGCATTGACGTGACGAGGGTCATCAACGCCACTACCCGGCGAGGCTCCTTCCAGGCAAAGATCGGTTCTGGCATGACCGTGAAAAATTTCCGCGCCAAGATCGGCCAAAGCCGCATGGGCCATGTGGGCATGCACGAATCGGTGGGAATGGTTTTGGACACCATGGGTAAAAAACTAATTCGCTATGAGTCGACCATTGAGCCAGTGGTGGCAGACCGTTCCATCAAGACCGAGCACTTTGAGGTGCAGCCCGGGCAGGTGAGGGGCTTAAAGCAGGTAGCTCGCGCCTACACCGATGAGGGGGAGTTCATGACCCTGACCTTCATCGCCGCGCTGGACGAGAAAGAAGATGGGGATACCATCAAGATCACAGGCAAGCCGGACCTGGAGGTCAAGCTAAAGGGCACGAATGGGGACATTGTGACGGTGGCCATTGCTATCAATGCCATCCGCCGCATGCAAGAAGCAGCGCCAGGCCTTATCACGATGCGAGATTTGCCTATAGTGACGATATGGTAGTAACCAAAGTCCCAATATCAAAACTTATTTCGTCTTCATCATACTGTTTTGAATTTTTTATTTCAGTTTCCAAATTACGGAACTCCGAAGCATTTGGGTTTGCCCGCCCTGGCGCGACGTGCTTAAATCAGACTTTTAAGTCTATAAGACACTACGTGCTCTGATCAGCCTATTAAGATTATAGGCCAGGTCTGGGCCAGGGCTTAGTATTTCGGTCTCAGGCCCGTAAGGCCTAAACCCCGGAGGGATTTAGGGTTTAGTATTTATAGTTCCACAGGCTATTGAGTAATTACAATAGCATAAAGGAAAGAAAGGAGGAATTTTATAAAAATGGATGGAAATGAATATGCAGTAAAATTTATTAAAAACCTGAAACTGGAGGATATTCCATCCAAAATAGTAAAACAGGCCAAAATATGCTTATTAGATTTATTAGGAGCAAGTTTGGGAGGGGTTAAGGCTAAAGGAGCAAGGATTCTTTTTGATTTTTCTTCTCAAGAAATTAATGGCTTAAGAGAAGCCACGGTAATTAAGGCCAATAAAAAGGTATCTTGTGTAGCAGCCTCTCTAATTAACGGATTTATTGTCAATGCCCTGGATATTGATGATGGATACCGCAATATTAAAGGACATCCAGGAGCAGCTATTTTTCCTACTATTTTAGCTGTATCTGAAAAAATGAGGGCCACTGGAAAACAATTTCTCGAGGCCTTAATTATTGGTTACGAAATTGCGATTAGAGCAGGTGAAATTTTACTTTCTCATTATGGATTTTATCACGGTTCAGGTTCCTGGGGAGCAATAGGTGCAGCTGCAGGGGCCGCGAAATTATTAGGTTTGTCAGAGACCGAGATAAAAAATGCCCTTGGAATTGCTGAGGCCTATGCTCCACTTGCTCCAGTGATGCGTTCTGTAGAGTATCCCAGTATGGCCCCGAAGGATGGAATCCCTTGGGGGGCACTGGTAGGGATAAGTGCTGTTTTTTTGGCTCAAAGAGATTTTACAGGAAGCCCAAGCCTTTTAGGGGATTGTAAAAGAAATAAAGATGTATTTACTTTGGGGAAAGAGTATAAAATAATGAAACTTTATTTTAAGCAGTATCCTTGCTGCAGATGGGCCCATCCGGCAATTGATGGTGTATTAAAAATAATGAAAAAAGAAAATTTTAGCTATAAGGAAATTTCTAAAATAATCATAAAAACCTTCCCTGATGCTGTTAGTCTTTGTTCAACTGCACCTACCAGCTTGGAAGATTCAGAATATAATTTAGCCTATCCGGTAGCTATTGCAGCTATGTATGGAGAGTTTAGCCCAGCTCAATTAGAAGAAAAATATTTTCATAAAGAAGAAATCAATAAACTAATGAAAAAGATTCATATCCTCAAGGATCCAACAATCGAAAAAAGGTTTCCTGAACAATGCCTGGCTGAAATAGAGATAATTACTAATCAAGGAAAAGAATATAATTCAGGTATTATTGCCGCTAAGGGGGATTGGGATTGTCCTTTATCTGAGCAAGAATTAGAAAATAAGTTTATTAATATTACCAACGGGGTGTTAAGTGAAAAAGAAAACAATAAGTTAATAATAATAGTCAAAGATTTTGAAAATTACCATATTGAAGATTTAATTAAATTTTTAACCTAAATTTTATTTTAGGACTGATTGAAAATTTAAGAAGAACAAAAACTTATATAATTTGAAATAATATTCCGAATAAGAGGAGTAAAATAACTATTTGAGTGAGATAATACTAAAAATAAAAAACCTGAAGACCTTTTTTTATACTTACGATGGTGTGGCAAAGGCAGTTGATGGAATCAGCTACTGGTTAAGTGCAGGAGAACCCCTTGGCATTGTTGGAGAATCCGGTTGCGGCAAAAGTGTCTCCGCCCTCTCCATACTACGACTCATCCCTGATCCTCCTGGTCGAATTGTGGATGGACAGATTTATTTTAAGGGAACCAATCTGTTAGAGCTCTCTTACGACCGTATGAGGGAAATTCGGGGAAACCGTATTTCCATGATCTTTCAGGAACCCATGACCTCTCTCAACCCTGTTTTTACTGTAGGACATCAGATTGCAGAGGCTTTTCGCCTTCATCAAGGGCTAACACGAAAGGAGGCTCTTGATAAGAGCATTGAGGCGCTAAGACTGGTGAATATCCCTAGTCCAGAAAAATGTGTCGGCCAATATCCTCACAAACTGAGCGGAGGGATGCGGCAGCGAGCGATGATTGCCATGGCTCTTGGCTGCAACCCTGAAATCCTGATAGCAGACGAACCCACAACAGCCCTTGATGTCACAATCCAGGCTCAGATCATCGATCTCATGCTGCAGTTGAAGGAAGAGCTGGGAATGGCCATCATTTTGATTACCCATGATCTGGGAATCATAGCGGAGACCGTGAAAAGAGTCATTGTCATGTATGCTGGCAAAATTGTTGAGGAAGCGCCCACCCGGACAATCTTTAAAGCGCCCCTGCACCCCTATAGTCAGGGGCTGCTCCAATCAATGCCCCGGTTGGGAGACAAGGTCAGGTTGGGAAGGGTTCGCCTCGAGGAGATTCCCGGTATTGTTCCATCTCTGTATGAACTGCCCGCAGGATGCAGGTTTTCAACACGGTGTCGCCATACGATGGAAATCTGCAGAAAAGAAGAACCTGAGCTAGAGGAAATAGAGGAAGGACACTTTTGCCGATGCTGGCTCACCCACAAGGAAAGGTAGGAATCAGAGGATGGCCGAGCGGCTTCTCGAAGTTCAGAACCTTAAGAAATACTTCCCCATCAGGAGCGGCATCTTTCATAGGACCATTGGGCATGTGCGTGCTGTGGATGGGGTCAGTTTTTTTCTCAACCGGGGGGAGAGCCTTGGCCTTGTAGGGGAGAGTGGCTGCGGCAAATCCACCACGGCCAGGGCAATTTTGCGGCTCATTGAACCCACAGAGGGAATGATTATGTTTGAGGACAGGAATGTCTGCCAGTTGACAAACAAGGAGCTTCGCTATTTAAGGCGGGATATGCAGATTGTCTTCCAGGATCCTTACGCGTCATTGGATCCCAGGAGAAGCGTTGGTCAGACCATTGGCGAACCCTTGGACATTTTTGCCGTCTCCTGGAACAAAACCGAAAAAGAAGAAAGAATTGCCTACCTTTTGGAAAAGGTCGGACTTGAGCCTGAACACGCCTGGCGATATCCTCATGAATTCAGCGGCGGTCAAAGGCAGAGAATTGGCATTGCCCGGGCGCTTGCCCTGAACCCGAAACTCATCATCGGCGATGAGCCGGTATCTGCACTCGACGTTTCGATCCAGGCTCAGATCATCAATCTGCTGGAAGACATTCAAGAAGAGTTCGGTCTCTCCTATATTATCATTGCCCATGACCTGGCGGTAGTGGAACACATCTGTGATCGAATTGCCGTGATGTATCTGGGAAGGATCGTGGAGTCTACATCAGACATCGAGCTTTATACGAACCCTAAACATCCCTACACGCAGGCCCTGCTTTCGGCCGTGCCTGAACCAGACCCTGATTTCAAAAAGAAGCGGATTATCCTAGCAGGGGATGTTCCTTCTCCGATTGCCCCTCCTCCTGGCTGCCATTTCCATACCCGTTGTTCTGTCAGAGAGGAGATCTGTGCCACGAGGGTCCCGCCGCTGGTCGATATCGGTGGCAATCACTACGTTGCCTGCCACCGCGTATCTCCTGCTTCATAAGTCTGGACCTGTTTAATCTCCACACCTGGTAATATCTCTGGGTACTCCTGGATCATCAATCCACTGCAAGCAACGCCATCAACCACGTAGCTTCGGGTCGATAATATCTCTCAAACCGTCTGCAATGAGGTTAAAGGAAAAAACCGTGAGGAATATGGCCAGGCCGGGGAACATTGAGAGCCAGGGAGCATTGGTGAGTTGATCAAGACCTGCACGAATCATGGAACCCCAGCTGGGTGTTGGGGGACGGACTCCGAGGCCAATGAAACTGAGGCTGGCTTCCACAATGATCGCTGTGGCGATCCACAGGGTGCCCATGACCAGAATGTCTCCGAAGATATTGGGAAGCACATGGAGAATGATAATCTTGGTGTCACTTTGTCCAACGGCCCTGGCTGCTTCAATATAGGGCATTTCTTTGATGGAGAGTGTCGACCCTCGAGCTAGCCGTGCAATTCTGGGGGTCAGGGCCACGCCGATGGCGATAATGATCTTGACGACTCCCGGTCCCAAGATGGCCAGGATGAGGAGACCAAATATTACAATAGGAAATGACATGAAAATATCATTGAATCGGGAAACCACACTATCCGCTCTCCCACCTTTATAACCCGCTATGACGCCAAGAGGAATGCCAAAAACCATACTGAACAAAACCGAGGCAATTCCTACCACCAGGGAGACTCTGGTACCCCAGAGGATTCGTGAGAATTCATCTCTCCCGTATCCATCTGTGCCGCACAGATGGGCGAGCGAAGGGGCGGCATATTGAAGCTTGACGTTCTGATCAATCGGGTCATAGGGAGAGATCCATGGAGCCAGGATCGCCAGGCATACAATAATGGCGGCCATGGCCGCACCCACAATAGAGGTTTTGTTCCGCTTAAACGTATAAAGGATGAGGCCTTTTCGGGTGGCTTGGGCCATACTTCAGACTCGTTTCTAATGGTATTCAATCCTTGGGTCGATCAGGCTGTAAAGGATGTCCGTCAGCAGGTTGAGCAGAAAAACGGCTGCCGAAAATATTACGATCACCACTTGAAGGGTCATGTAGTCGCGGTCTTTGACCGCAAAAACCATCATTTTTCCCAATCCTGGTCGGCTGTATACAATCTCAGTTAAAACAGATCCACCCATCAGAATGCCGGCATAGAGCCCAATCACGGTGGTAGTGGGGATGAGCGCATTTCTCAGGGCGTGCTTGTAAATGACCATTCTTTCGCTGACCCCTTTTGCCCTGGCGGTTCTCACGTAGTCTTCCCCAATAACGTTGAGCATGGAGGAGCGAGTCATTCGACTGATAAAGGCTGTCATGATGATCCCGAGAGTGAGGGCTGGGAGGACGAGATGGTACAGCCGACTCCCCCAATCCCCGAGATCCCCTCCCCCAATCACCGGGAATAGATTCAGTTTTACGGCAAAAACATACATGAGGAGGATGCCCAGATAGAATTCAGGTATGGAAATCCCCGTCAGCGAGAGTATCCTACCCATGTAGTCTGGCGGCTTATTTCTTCTCAAGGCGGTAAAGATGCCAATGGGAACCCCCATAAGGATACCTAAAAGCATGCCGGCTACGGTTAAATCAATTGTATAGGGGAGGGCTTGCGCTATATCTTTTGCCACCGGCCGCTGGTTGATGAGTGATTTTCCCAGGTTGCCTCTACACAGATCTGCGAGAAAAGTCACATACTGGACCATGATGGGCTTGTCCAGGCCCATCTGATGCTCCAGGGCCCTGATCTGTTCCTCGGTGGCATAGGTCCCCAAGGCGGCTACTGCAGGGCCACCTGGGGAGATTCGGATCAGGAAAAAGACCACGGTGACGACGGCCCACAGGGTCGGAATAATCAAAAAGATCCTTCGAACTACATATTGTAACATGATTTTTCAACGAAAATCGAAGACGGGGGGCATGCTAACGATGCGCCCCCGTCTCGCATCACCCAGATTTACTTTTCCAGGATTCGGGTGTTCCACTTAATGGTATCGACCAGAGTCAGGGTCGACTTCATTTCGTACCCGAGATCCACATAGTCCTTCCTGGCAAACACGAATTTGGTTATGCAGAGTGGATAAGCAACTGCATCCTCAAGGATCTCCCTCTGGGCATTGGCCCACAGGGCTTTTTGTTTCTCCATTCGCGTCTCCCGTCTTGCCTGGTCTATCAAATCATCTATCTTATTATAGTGGGAGAAGTTGGTGATTGCTGTTGGTGTTCCAACGATGGACTTGGAGTGGTAGAACTGAGACAGAATCGAATCAGCAGTTGGGAAACGAGCACAAATATACAGGACCACAGGGTTGACGTCTTTTCGGATCTGCGAATGGTAAGCACTATGAGTGATCACGTCCATTTTCATATCGACACCGGTTCTTCTCAACTGCGCCTGAATCTGTTCCATGGGCCGCCGGTAGTCGGACATCTCTGTAATCACCTTCTTGAAGGTGAAGCCCTTCACAAGGCCCGCCTCTTTCAGAAGAATCTTGGCCTTTTCAGAATCATACTTGTACAAGGCCACATCGGTGATGCCTCCCAGATAGCTGGTGGGGATGGGAGAGACAAGTGGCTCGGTCACGTCCTTTCCAAGAAAATCCATCAATTCTTCTCGACTGATCGCATATGCCAGCGCCTTTCTGACCTGGATGTCATCAAAGGGTTTTTTGCTTGTGTTGAAGTGAAGCGTCAGGGTTTCTCCCGGTCCAAAGATGTCAACAACCGTTCCAGGCACTTTCCTCATTTTGTCGACCCAGACCTGCTCTCTTTCCCCTTCGCAGATATCAATCTCGCCCTTGCGAAAGGCCATTTCTCGACTGCTGGCATCAGGCATAAACCAGAACTCAATCCTATCGAGTAGCGGTCTGCCTCTGAAATACTCATCGTGTCTGACCTCGACGAGTTTCTGCTTTGGAACATACTCGTGGACCATAAAGGGTCCCGTGCCAATGGGACTGGTCTTGAATTTTTCAAGACCCATCTCCTCAACGGCTTTCTTGCAGACGATGTATCCACCATGGTAGTCGGTCAACAGTCCCAGGACCGAGGGGATATTTTCTTTGAAGGTGAGGCGGACCGTGTACTTATCGATGACCTCAACTTTTTCCAATGCATCGAAATCCTTGGCAAATCCAGATGTCTCCTTTTTGGCGGCCTTATCCAGGGAATACTTCACGTCCTCGGCAGTAAGCTCCCCGTAGCCCTTATGGAATTTCACCCCTTTCCGAAGATAGAAGGTCCAAACCAGTCCATCAGGTGACACATTCCATCCCTCTGCCAGGTCAGGCTGAATCTTTTCCGGATCCATATCTCCCGGCTTAAATCGGACAAGGGCATTAAACATCGGGTCGATACAGGCATAGTCGATGGTCGTCGTTCCATAATGGGGATCGATTGACCGGATGTCCGAGGCCTTCAGTGCGACCCGCACCACCTGCTCCCGTGCATCCGCAGACGTCAAGAGAATTGATCCAATAGCGAAAAATACTATTGCCAAGATACTAATACTTCGTAGTTTCATTTCCAATACCTCCTTTTTTTGGAATTTTCATCTGTTCTCATCCTATCCCAAAAGACTTCAATTCTTTTTGACAGGCCTCACCCCCCTTCCGATTCTGACAATGAAGAAAGCGAGAAGCGCCTCCCCCTAATTTATAATTATTATAAAATCCCATCATTTTGTCAATGTGTTTTTTTCTTGAGCAATCTTTTACCTCAAGACACTCAACTCAAGAAACTATCTGCCCAGCCCTGACACCTTTCAGATAGTTCGTACAATATTCATCATTTCCCATAAGCATTTGGGTTGTCTTAAGCACAGCCATGATCTTATCGTCAATAGGATCGATGATAGCGGCGTCAAGGCCGGCACACATAAGTAAAGCCAAGAAGGTCCTGTTGATAATCTTCCTTTGAGGAAGACCGTAGGAGATATTAGAAAGACCACATATCGTGTGAACACCGGGAAATTTGCTCATGATTCCCCTCACCGCATCCATAGCCATAATTCCTTTTGTGGTGTCGGTGCTTACGGGTTGAATAAGGGGATCAATATAAATCGATTCCCTTCTTACACCTATTTCCTCGAGACCTTTCACCAACCTCCCAGCCCTCTCAATCACATCCTGGGCACTTTTTGGCATTCCTGAGTCATCCATGCAAAGGGCCACCACACTACAATCCTTCCCCTTTAGAAAGGGCACCATTGCATCATAGCGTTCCTTTTCCAGGCTGATGGAATTGATCATGGGCCTATCCTTGACCATACCATATGCCATTTCCAAAACCTCCGGATCCGGACTGTCCAGGCATAGGGGGATGGTGACTACCTCTTGAATTTCCGTAAGGAGCCATTCCATATCCGCCTTTTCGTATCCGATCCTGGCCCCAGCATTGACATCAATAAAGGCCGCACCCGCTGCCTGCTGTTTTTTGATATCTCCCTGGATGTAGGCACTATCTTTATTCACAACCGCCTCTTGAACTTTTTTCCGTGATGTATTTATTCGTTCACCTACAATATAAAACATGATTCTATTTTTTCCCCTTTCTTGTTCCGGAAGGAATCCTTCCGGTTTCTGCCGTAGCTGCTGCCATCGCCACACCCATAAGGTTCATTGCAAAGGGCAAGTGGAGCTCAGAGATGGGAATTTTTTCGCCTTGCCCTTCAAGGGATGGCATGAAGAGCAGTCGACTGATGGGATACCTATATAGTGCTCTTTTTTCTGGATCATTTCGAAATGCCTCCTGTGAAATGACAATTATCCGGGCGTACCGACATCCGTAGTTTGCCAGTTCATCGAGGGCCTGACTGAAGTAGCGGTCGCTGGTTGCATCCACGATGATAAGATTGTCTTGGGCCGCATCGTAGTCAGTTCGCAATTCTGGTAAATACCAGTGCCCTTCTGCAAAGAATGGTGTTTCAGCCCGAAAGGAGAGGTCTCTTGGAGGCTGGTTCAGAAAGGTATCTGTAGTTTTTCCTTTCAAGTAACGATATTCCCACTTTGAGACCTGCTCTTCGCTGTAAATCGACAGCATTTGATTTCTGGCCCTGAGCTTAACAAATTTCTCTTCAACCCGGTTGTCCACGGTAACCAGTGGACCATGGGCACTTTCACCAAATGTATGCCATTCAGTGGCAAAATGTCCGGCCTGGTCGAAACGATCCACCCAGCCAAGCCCTATCCCCAGATAGGGACCTATAAAGAAAGCTGTCTTATAGGTACTATTGTCGGCCATTACCTCCAAAAGGCTCTGTTTCAATGAAATATTATCCAGGATTGACTGAATGATATCCGCACCCCTCCTGAAATGCTTCTCTGCAGTGTCTGCTTTGCCTGGCGCCACTAGTTTCCAGGCCTTGATAAAAAGAGAACTGAGTGCTGCATAAAGAACATCACTTTTGCTATGGGCAAAATTGTCCTGCACCACGAGATATCCTAATGAACAATCGAAAATTCGGGCTGCTTCTTTGGGGATTTCCGGTCCGAACCAAAGGCACCGTGACGGGATTTTCTTGATTAGTTTTAAAAGGAGTCTGCTATTTAGTTTCTTGGATGCGACTAGAATATAAAGGGCATCCTCCTGAAAGTGTGAGAGAGGCTCCCTTGGAGAAGCTACTCTCATGGAACATCCCAGAATCCTGCCCCATTGACTGGCCGCATTTCGTGCTGCCGCATCAGCTATACGATCAAGTGGGGCAAAGATGATTTCCCCTTGCTCTGAAATATTTTCAAAGATTGCGTGTGCCACCCGTTTAAAGTTCTCAGGGGCGATTTTAAGCAATGTCTTAAGCGGATCTTCCTCATACAGTACCGTGGCCAATTGACGCATCTTACGGTAATGATCTTTTTCCCACCTCTGGGAAGCCACACTTTCCCAGGCACTCTCCTTAGAAATCCATTCGTTTTGGAATGCTCCTTTTGACATTAGACGGTTTCTTTGCTCCATAACATGCAGTTCGCCAGCAGGGGTGAGTCTTTTCTTGGGGCGACTTCTTCCAATGGTAACTGACTTCACTCGGTTTCTGGGGAATTCCCCAATACTTCTACCGTGAGCCATACCGTAGTGGAATGCAAGAAGGTAATAAAAAACGAGATCAATGAAAGGTTGGATGGCATCCTCTATCTTTGGCAGGAAAAGGTTCTTCTCCTGGCTATATAGCTTGATTTCATCCTGTTCCCTATTGACAAAACTCACCGCAGCAAAAGGAACGCCTGCACGATAAAGCCTTTTCATGACCCCTAAGGCCTCTGGAAACCTGGCTTTGCTGGTGGCATTAACTATGACAAGATTTTGATTCAGATCTTTTTTTAATACATGAAGAAAAAGATCTCGGTAGTCAAGGGACTTGCTAATGGCTGTCCAGCTGTTTTCCTCCAGTTTTAAGGCGACTTCCCGGCCTGTTCCGGTGGAAAGCGTGCCGTCAAAGATTACACTGGCATGGCTTTTGGCACTGTTGGATGCAAGTGACTTGCAGAATACCCTTATTTTCTCATCTCCAAGGACTTTTGAAATGATCTGTGGCAATTCATGCAGTCTTTTCAAAAAAGTAAGGGCTTCTTTTTCACGGCCCATTTGTGAGGTGAGCCATATGCAGAAGAGATAAAGACAAAACAACATACACACCGTGCTCTTGATCCCCGAAATAGTGACCTCTTCGCCGCTCAAAATAGTAATGACGCCCGCGCTCTTACTTGCAATCAAGGCCATGTCTGAGAATATTTTTTCCGTAATACCAATCATGACTACGTTATAAGCCCTGAGCTCATTGGCAAACTGAATCATATCGGCGGTGGTGGAAGACCAGCTCAAGAGGATCACAAGGTCTTTATCCGGAACGATAATCCTCTGGATATTATCCACCTCAACAGGCTTGAGCACCAGAACATCCATTTCTGGAAGCAACGTTTGAATAAAACTTTTTCCAATGATTCCCATATTGTAGGCGCTTCCCATTCCCACCAGGACGACCCGTTTGAGGGCGGAAAATCCGTGTCCGAAGCGGCGGCGCATAAAACGTTCCCGGATGTCAAATTGGGGCAAGGCATCTTCCTCTGGTATGTAAAAACGCAGGATTTCACCCAGCCGTTCAGGGATCTCGTGGAGATGGGTTTCATAAAAGGATCCATAGAAATCTTTTTGGATCTGTGGGGGGCTAAGCACTGTAAAAAACGGCTCAACATCAGGTAATGAGTTGCCGTCAAAATCTGTGATTTTCACCCTTCTATGTAATTTGCCATCTTCAAAGCTAGTGCCAATTCGGGCGAATATCTCTTCGCCATCCAGATGGAAAACCTCTACTTTGAAAATTTTAAGGAGCCTGTCTTCATCTTCCTGATACTGCTTTTTACATGTATTTATTACCTCCTTTGTTGCACTGGTTTCCCGAAGTTTTTCAAGGGCTTCACTCTGATGCCTTCTCAAGTTTCGGAGTTCCAATGTTTTTTCATGTATCAATTCCTGGGGAAAGAGCCCCATGGCTGCATTGATATCGGAGACCACCATGGAATCATCATTTTCTATGCGACGTACCACAAAAACAGGGCGATTGTGGCTTGCCACGTATAGTCGTCTGGGGGACTGAAGGCTCGTTCCGGTTACAGCAATCTGGCCGCCAGAGCGAATCATGTGCCGGGCTGCCTCAATAAATGCAAGCTCATCCAGCTCAGCAGGGGATTTTTCCTTCACACGGTGATACACATGATAATCTATGGCCTGACTTCCAATACTGTATTCCTCCAGCCTTGCCTCAACCTGGGACCTGATAGCCTCATAACGCCTCTTTTCGCCCTGGAGGAGTTCAAAATAATAGCCCCAGAGAAGAGAGAAATATTCCGCCGAATTCTCGCTCTTGAAAGAAAATCCTCCAATCTTCTCCAAAAAATCACGCAACTCTGCCTCCACCTCTCCATCGAACTGCCCATTCAGGACAATGATTCGCTTTTTTGCCTCGTCAAAAAAGGGATGAGCGTTTTTGAGGGTGACAGGGGCTTGGTTAGCCCAGCGCCCATGAGCAAGGATGGGCGATGAAAAATAGCGCAGGCACATAGGATCTGTTTGCCCAATGGTGATGGAATCAGCCATAGATTGTTCTTCCGTAAGGCCATTTAAGAGATCCGGAAGCAACTCCTCTTCCTGCAAGTAAGCAAGGACCGAAGCCGCCGCCCAACCATAGACATTACACCCCTTTTCAGCCCCATAGAGGGTTCTCCAATCAATAGAGGCGTGGGGACAATTGGACTCAAATGTTTTCTGAACCATTTCGAAGAGTTCAGGCCTATGAGGCAAGTGGCAAAGCAATGCTGCATCCAGAAGCCTGAATACGCACAGGACCCCATCTCTGTCATAGTCTGGAGAAATCTTGATAGGGGTTTCAATCAGGTAACGCCAAAGGTATTTCTGGGCATAGGGATCTTGCTGCGGCCAACCATAGTCCAACTGGATAGGCGTTTGAGTTTTTTCTTCTACAAAGGTCTTATCAAAGAGCTGGTCAAATGCAATGAGAATATCTGATGGATCGATTTCTTGGTCTGCTTCTTTCTGCCGTTGAGAGAGCGTGTCCGAAAGTGCTTTTCGGATGATAGGCTTAATCACCACAGAGGAAAGGTCATACTGGGTAATGAGCTGCTGGATTAACTTTCTTAGCTCTTTTTCGGAGCTGATAAAAAAAATGGGGAGTGGCCCCGGTCTACCAGGCCAGCCAGGGGAAAGCCTTTTTGGATTCTCGGTGTTCAAATCCACAAGTTCATCAAAGGAAGGGTATTTCAGGGTGCCCTGTAAAATGGATTCATAGATCTCCATAGAAAGCCCTTCAAAATCAAGGAGCCGGCGTTGACGCTCCTGGTAGGGCATTTCATCTGATTCCGAAGCCCAAAGGGATATCAGTTCTCCTTCCGGATTCGTGTAGGCCGCTTCACGGATTAGCACTTCAATCAATTGTGCCACGGAACCGACGGACTTTCTAGCTCGAATGGGCTCTCTATCGTCACCGAAAAACCCTACTCCCGTGCTGTCAGGAGCACGGTAAATAAGAGCTGACATGCCCGTGAGCACGCGTGTCAGGTTATTTCCCGCACCACCAAAATATGCCACGATCCCACACACTAATAGACTCCGATTCTTTCGTAAAAAAGTTGGAATGACATAATCATCGTTAACCGGTTACGGTTACGATGCCCGTTTCGTCTATCGGCCTTTCGGCCATGAGCTCAAGGCCGAATGGTTAAGTCGTTGGTCTTTTTGACGTAACCGCTCGGCTGAGCTCGCCGCATGCCTTTAGACGCCTTACGATACGGGCTTCGTTACCGCTGAACGTTACCCGTTATTTAAATCATCGCCTTGGATCTTACTCCTTTACCTTGTCTCATTGCAACAATGCCTTTGCAAGCCTTGTGGCCGAGCCAGCATCATGGGCATACCCGTCTGCTCCGATTTGATCAGCGAAGTCTTGGGTCACAGGGGCTCCACCTATCATGACCTTGACCTGATCCCTGATACCACTTTCCGCGAGGGTATCTATGGTGGTCTTCATCATTGGCATCGTTGTGGTGAGAAGGGCAGACAGACAGAGCATATTGGCATCTTTGTCCTTTACCTCTTCAATAAATTTATCTGGTGATACATCTGTGCCAAGATTATAAACATCGAAACCCGCACTTTCCAACATCATGGCCACAAGATTCTTGCCGATATCATGCAAATCCCCCTTTACCGTTCCTATAATGACCTTGCCGATGACTCTAATATCTCCTTCAACCAAATGAGGTCTAAGGATATCGATGGCAGCACTCATAATCTTGGCAGATTTCAATACCTCGGGAATAAACATATCTTCAGCCTCCATCTTTTCTCCCACGATATCCATGCCCGCCATAAGGCCTTTTTCTAATATTTCCTTGGCGGAAATCCCCTCATCCAGGGCAGATTGTGCCAGGCTTGTCAATTTTTTTTCATCGCCTTCAATCAGTGTATCAATCATGTTTTGAAAATCAGCCATTTTCTCCTCCTTTGTTCTTAATTAAAGCAAGATTCTGTATTTTTCCCTGATCACTTTATCCACATCTTTGGGGATATAAGATCTTTCTTCCTCCCCAAGTAGTTTATTAGCTATCTTCATCGCCCTATCCCGAGTATTTAATGATCCTCCTTTTTCCCATTTTTGACGGCTCTTTCGGTCAGTCACGCCATTTCCGTTAAAGTATTCGTCTCGCATATGTTCCAGGGTGTGAGGGGAGGTCATAAAATTGCCCCCAGGACCCACAGAATCGATGACTTCCAAAGCCAAATGCTCAGGATCTACATCAATTCCTTTGATGACCCTGCAACTCATCCCGATGATCTCATCATCTATTACGTATTGTTCATAGGCCACTGTGATCATGGATTCCAACATCCCTGCCGCATGATGGACATAGTTTGATCCTCCCATGGCTGCCAGAAGGCTTGTAAATGTCTTTTCCCAGCCTGCCTGGGTATCAGGTATCTTAGAATCGGTCAGCCCTGAAGAATTGTAATTCGGCACCTTGATATAATGTGCTAACTGGTGAATCGCCGCGTTCATCATGCCGCATTCCACGGCTCCTCCCAGGTAGCCCATAGTCCGGAGATTGGCCATACCGGGAATGCCGCCATACAATAATGGAGCCCCAGGATTTGTTAACTGACAGATAGTGATGCCAGCAAGTTGTTCAGCATGGATTTGGGCGAGGGTGCCGGCCATGGTGATGGGCGAGGTTGATCCTGCCATGGGAGCACAGGACAGAGCCACTGGAATTCGATTCCGCACAGCATCTTGCATGATAAGCGTTGTTTGAGTATCTAGCTTTAGAGGGCTAATGGCAAATGAGGTAATAATGGAAATAAACGGCTTTTCCTTAAGCTGCACCAGCCCGCCTGCGACCATGGAAGCTAAATCCAGTACTTTGTGGAACCCCTCCACATCGTTTACTCCAGCCATTATGTGTTTTCCGGTAGCCTTTAGACATGCGTAAAAGACATTCACGTCATAGGCCGTTGGAGGAATATCTGTGGGTATGCAGGGTCGAAGAAAAAAGTGGATGTTATCCAATCGATCTACCAGCCTTCCGAGTTGATACAGGTCTTTAAGGGTGCTTGGCCGGGCCTTGCCAGTTTCAAGATCGAGTATCTTTATGGCAGCCCCCCCTGTTCCCAGATGGACGCGGTGTTCTGTAAGGTCAAGGTCGTTTCTCCCATCCCTGCTAAACAGAACCACCCGCTGAGGAGCCTTGACCGCTTGTTCCATTACCAGATCCCTTGGAAAATAAATGCGTGCATTATCCCAGTCTATGGTAGCACCAGCCTTTTCAAGCATATCCAGGGTATCTTCCAATCCAGACTCAAAGGTAAAGCCTGTTTTTTCCAGGATGCTCACACCTTGATATAGTATCCGTTCACAGGTTCAATGCCTGTCTGCCGGCAGGCAGGGCTGAACCTTTTTCAACCGTGAACGGTTACTTGATATATACCGATAAATATACTGATGAGGCGCTAAGCCGTAGGCCTCTCAACGATCGCATGTACTGCATTGGCCACGTCCTTTGGCAGAGGTTCCGTTTTATGTTCTGCCAGAATTTTATTCACTTGCTCGGTGGCTCGTTCACACAAATCCTTGCTGCCCTTTGCCTTCCAGCCATCATAATTTGCACGCTCGAAAAGTTTCGGATACCATCGCTTTCTATAGTTTTCAAGTGTGTGGTTGCTGTCAATATGCTGACCGTCAGGGCCGATCTCATGGATAATATCCAGTGCAAGGGACTCGTCGCTGATCTCTATCCCAACCATAAAGGCCTCAAGCCAGCTCAAGATTTCATCACAGATGACCAACTGGGGCAGTGAACCGCACAGCCCAGATTCCAGGTATCCCACGTCGTGGACAAGGTTGCCTCCGAACAGGGCATCTGTAAACAAGGTCAATGCCGCTTCGGCAGCGGCTTGCTGATCCACCAACTTGGACTCGCTACAGCCTGCAAGGCTAAAGGAGGGGAGTCCTAAATAGTGCGCGAAATCAATTGCTTGAGCTCTTTTTTCCGGGTCAGAATAAGGCTGAACCGTTGTTTTCATGTCTAGCATGTTACCACCCCATCCGGGCATAATGAACGGCGCACCCTCTCGCTTAAGCTGTGATAATACCAAACCTGCCAGCACACCGGCGTTGTTTACAGCCATGGTCGCTGCAATCGTAACCGGAGCTGTCATTCCACCCTGGGCGGAAGGAACATAAGTGAGAGGGAGTCCTTTGCCCGAGAGATAGAGCAACTTTTGCAGGGCTTCCTTATTATGGCGCAGTCCGGTGGTAACGTTGATGTAGCAAGCAGCTATCGGATTCCGCTTTAGTTCCTTCGATCCACCTGCCACTACTTCGGCCATTTCAACAGCATCCACGCAACCGGTTAATTCTGTGGTAACGAAAATAATGGGCTTTGCGGTGTTGTTGAGCATGGCTTCCATCTGGTACCGGTCCATAATATTCTGCGGTACATCTGATGGCAAAAACATGCACATTACGAAATCAATGTGTTCCAAAGCGTCGCAAACTGTCATCCCTTCGACAATGTCTTGCAAGACAGAGTTTCGATATTCACCTGTTCGATGGTCCAGAATGTGGAGACAGTCCGACCCAGTGCCGAAGTAGCTTCGATGCCCTTCAGCCCGGATTACGCGATTGCCATCTCGGTCGCAAAGCGTTACACTTTTTGGCACGGTGCTGAACGCTTTCTCCACCAACCACCCTGGGATGTGTACCCTGTTCCCATCGGTCACAGATGCCCCTGCCTTTTTGAGCAAATCCACCGCCTCCTGCTCGTACATCCGAACCCCTGTATGTTCCAAGATCTCTAAACAGGCCCAGTAAAGCTTCTGGCATTGGTCATCTGATAACTTTCGTCCATAGGGGCTATTTATCGCGTACTGATTGCTGCAAATCTTTGTCATTTCTTATCCTCCTTGTTGTATTTTTTCCGGCATAAAAATTTCTCAATAAACCCTGTGGTCAATAGATCACGTTGCCAAAAGTGTTTTTACGGTCTTCTATACTAACCCAAATTTTAAAACTTAATTTCCTTTATTCTTAATATTTCGGTGCGGAACAACCAGGATAAATAACTATTCTCTCTAAATACTCCAAAATTTTGAAAATCTCCATATCAAACTGGCATAAAAACCGTCAATAACAAAATATATTGATTAAGTCAACGACCCCGCCCTTCCGGGCGGGGCTTGAAAAAAGGAAATAATTCATTAGCTGCCTCCATCCCCACCCTCCCGGGTGGGTCATTAAAGGGCGGCGGTAAAATAGGATTTTCCCTGTGGAATAATTATGTCACAGCCTAACATTTTAATTTTAATTCTGCTAAAAAGATCCAATACTCAAGATTGATTTCGCGATTATTCCACAGGGTAAATAGAATTTCTATGGATTTTTTCCGGATATTCTTTTGACTTGACATTTTTTTATGTAATATATAAACGAATAAAGATTGTCACACGTTTTAGTCCTGAAACATCTATCAAAAATGGCAGTGCATATCCATTGATGCCAGCTAAAAAAATCGAAGTGGAACAATTGTGTACCTGCAATAAACAGGGGGTTGGGAGATGGAAATAGCAATATGCCCAAGTTGTAAAAAGGAAATCCAGGAAGATGTAAAATTTTGCCCCCATTGCTCAAATGCTATTGTCTCAGTAAGCCATAAAAGCATTTTTAGCTGGCAATGGGCTGAAAAGATTTTCCTTTTTGCTGTTATACTTGTCTTTATTGGGTTTTTTCAGCCCTGGTTTCCCGGCAGTATCCTTGATCAGGAAAATCCCCTCTCTGCCTATGGGATGTTACTCAATGTGAGTAGTCTGGATATCGATTTTCTGGAAAGTTATAATATCCTGCGGATGGCGTTAATAGTGCCCATCTTTGCCATGTTAATTTATCTGCTGGCTTATCTTCGAACAGGCATGCAAAAATCGGAATTCCTACCGATATTTCTGTTTATCATTGTATGTATTTCCATCTTTCCTTTCCTTTTCAACTTGGCAGGGACCTTTTTTGGGATCATACTCAGCTTGATCCTTCTTGCTGGAATCACTTTTTATTTTAAAAGTGCATTTCGTAAGGGTCGCCTTGGTTATGCAAGCTATTTTTTGATATTGTTTTTTATATGTCTTTCTGTCTTTATTTATCAACTTGATCTGGCCCAAACATTCTATCTTAAACTTGAAAGTCTTAATTTTAGCGAAACCTATGGCTTTTGGATGACTTGGTTTGTTTTTGGAATGTTGATTTTGATCATTGTGTTAAATTTCATGAAAACTATTGAGGATTTTTGGTTGATGCTTGCTGGTGTCATTCTTTCAATTATTGCCTATAACACCTTTATTAATCCTTTGTTTATTTCAGGTCCGTTTGCCTTTTTTGCAGATAATTTTCGAGTAGTCGGCATTCACACAGCAACGCATATCAAGATTGTTTCAATTGCCTTAGTTATAGCGATATTTACCGGCGTGCCGATCGGCATTTACATTACCCGTCACCAAACCGCGGCAGACATCGTGTTATATTTGGCAAGCATTATGATTACAATTCCAAGTATTGCCCTTTTCGGTTTTATGATGCCTATTTTATCTTCAATTGATAGGGCATGGGATGCAGTGAGTGGTATTGGGATTGGGGCGGTGCCTGCAGTGATAGCCCTGGCCCTCTATTCCCAGTTGCCCATCATTCGAAACACGTATATTGCTATTAGAAATGTTGATCCAGCCACCATTGAAGCAGGTCGCGGCATGGGTATGACCAATTTTCAACTACTCAAACAGTTGCAACTTCCCCTTTCTGCGCCGGTAATTATGGCCGGTGTCAGAACCGCGGTCGTCATGAGCATTGCCATTGCAGCAATTGCCGCCTACATCGGCGCCGGTGGGCTGGGGCTGCTCGTAAGCGAGGGACTGCAAATGGCGACCAATGACTCTGTTATTGCAGGCGCCATCAGTATGGGTATGTTGGCCATTCTGGCAGATATTTTTCTGCAGAAGGTTGAAGATTGGATCACCCCGACGGGCCTAAAAATCGCAAGGTAATCCTTTGCCAACAACAAATGGGGAGGAGTGAATTATGGGCATTATGTTAAGCCTACAGGAAGTGACAAAGATCTATCCCGGGGCTGAACACATAAAAGCAGTGGATAGTCTCTCATTTGACCTGGAAGAGGGAGGAATATGCACTCTGGTTGGTCCATCTGGCTGCGGTAAGACTACAGCCATGAAAATGATAAACAGGCTGATTCCTATAACCAGCGGCAAGATCTTGATTGATGATCAGAATATCAACCGGATGGATACTATTGAATTGCGCCGTAATATCGGTTATGTGATACAGAATATCGGGCTATTCCCCAATATGACTATTGGTGAGAATATCGCCACAATACCGAAACTTAAAGGTTGGGACCACGACCGGATTGCCGAGAAGGTAGAAAGTCTCTTGGAAATAGTAAACCTCCCCCCAGAGGAGTTCATGGACCGTTATCCACGGGAACTTTCCGGTGGTCAACAGCAGCGCATCGGTGTTGCAAGGGCAATGGCTGTTGACCCACCCATCATGTTAATGGACGAACCTTTCGGCGCCATTGACCCGATTAACAGGGAATATCTGCAGAATGAATTTCTAAAAATTCAGGAGAAAGTTAAAAAGACAATTGTGTTTGTTACCCACGATATTGATGAGGCCATTAAGATGGGCGACAAGATATGCCTTTTAAAAGATGGAAAGCTTGTTCAGTTTGCATCTCCTGAAGAATTGCTCACTGAACCGGCAAATGAGTTTGTCCGAGATTTTGTGGGAGGTGACCGCACCCTGAAACGGCTCAACCTTCTCAAGATTAAGGCCGCCATGAGGCCAGACCCTCCTGTAATCATGAAGGACGAATCACCTGAAAAGGCAAAGTCAATGCTCAACGAGCTCAAAGCAGACCATCTTATTGTGGTAGATGATGAAAAGCGGTTAATGGGTTATGTAGACCACGAAGCTTTAGTAAAAAAGGCTGACGAGGTAGGGGACGTAACACTATCCACAGATGCCTTTCTACCAGCCTCTTCCAGTCTCAAGGATGGGCTTTCCGAGATATTTACCCATGATCTGGGATATATTATAGTGGTTGATGACGAGAAAAAGGTTCTTGGTACACTTAGAGAAGATGGTATAAAAGAAATTTTGAGGAAATAGGATTATGCAAATCAGGGTATTCTATCCATTTATTAAAAAATTTGCACCTTTTGTGGTAACTGCCATAATTATACTCTTTCTTTACAAATATTACGGGGCCTTAGAATACACTATAAAAAATTTATCCGAGTTCTTCCGGCTGACCTATGAGCACTTTTTCCTAGTCATTGTAAGTATGGCAGCTGCTGTAAGCATTGGTGTGGGCCTTGGAACAATTATGACCAGGAAAGGCTTTGAGCGTTTTAGTTCCGCTATTATGGCAATAGTAAATGTCTGGCAAAGTATCCCTTCTCTTGGAGTTATTGCTTTGGCCTATGGTTTTTTGCCATTACTTGGCCTTTCCGGAATCGGTGTTGTTCCGGCCCTGATTGCCCTTTTCTTCCACGCGGTTGCCCCTATTGTCCGAAATACATATGCCGGCATTCAAGGTGTAAGTGCGGATGTAATTGAGGCGGCAACCGGTATGGGAATGACCCCAAATCAAATCCTATTCAGAATTGAAATCCCCAATGCACTGCCCATTATCATGGGGGGTATCAGGACAGCCACTGCCATTATTGTAGGCTCTGCCCCTCTTGCCTTTCTTATAGGCGGGGGTGGTCTTGGTTTTTGGATCTTTACAGGCATTGCCCTGATGGATATGGGAATTATGATGGCAGGCGCAGTTCCAGTTGCCCTGATCGCCATGTTATTCGATTATCTTCTTGCCAGGCTGGAGAAAATTATGGTTAGGGTGGTCTTGGTTTTTGGATCTTTACAGGCATTGCCCTGATGGATATGGGAATTATGATGGCAGGCGCAGTTCCAGTTGCCCTGATCGCCATGTTATTCGATTATCTTCTTGCCAGGCTGGAGAAGATTATGGTTAGTGAAGGTATTCAGGCAGAAGAATACCAGGAAGTGTGATTTGATTTTGGATTTTAGATTTGCGATTTTAGATTTGATTAGGGAGCAACGTGGGTTCTTTTATCCTATGAAACCGGCTTCTGGCTCCGCCTCCGGCTCATAGGACTTACAGGTCGGAGGGTAGAGCTTACAGCTCGGAGAGAATGATCAATCCACTCAGTATGGTGGACATAAAGGCTAACCTTGAATCCATGTTGGGTTCAATAATATTAATTAATAACATAAAGGAGGAGTTGTTATGAAAAAGTTGCTTGTTTCCCTGGTCGTTTTATGTTTTTTAGGTGTACCCTTAACTGTGTTTGCCGGTGATCCGGTCAATGTCGCATCTAAAGGTTTTACTGAGCAGGTTATCCTGGGAAAGATCATGGTTAATCTTTTAAAAGATAGGGGGATACCGGTTAAAGACCGCACCTCTTTGGGTGGGACAAAGGTCAACCGCGAAGCCCTGGAACAGGGCCAGATTGATGTCTACATGGAATATACCGGAACAGCATGGATGAATTTCTTCAAGAAAAAGGAAACGGTACGTGATCCCATGGGGCTCTTTGAAAAGGTCAAAGCCATTGATGCAAAGAAGGGCCTGATATGGCTGACGCCGGCAAAATTCAATAACACCTATGCCATGGTAATGTCGGCAAAAAAGGCTGATGAATTAGGGATTAAGACTCTTTCGGATTGGGCTGCCTGGATAAAGAAGAACCCCGGCAAGATGACCGTGGCAGTAAATGCTGAATTCTACTCAAGACCTGATGGTTTCAAGGGAATGATGGAGTATTACGGCCTAACATTCGGTAAAGACATCCCCGATGCCTCTGTTGAAAAGATGGTAACACCTCTTTGTAAAAAGGCTGTACGCGATGGACAGGTCTTATGTGGTATGGCCTTTGCGACAGACGGAGAGATCAAGGCCTATAATCAAATGGTTTTAGTGGACGATAAAAGCTTTTTCCCTATATATAACCCTGCCCCTGTGATTCGGAAGGCGGTTTTGGATCAGTATCCGGAGATTAAATTTATCTTGGGCGAGATTGGGGCATCACTTGATACTGCAACCATGACAAGGCTCAATTATAGGGTAAATGTCAACGGAGAAAAACCTGCTTGGGTTGCAAAAAGTTGGCTCAAAGGCGTGGGCCTTGTTATTAAAAAGAAGAAATAAATAGCATATGCTTCATTGCAAAGGCGCAGACAGAGCCTTTCAAGAAACGGGTCTTTGTCTGTGCCTTTTATTTCAATGTATCAGTGCTGATCCTCAATACCGAACCAACCCAAAAAACCGCCTGAAGGCCCCTAAAATCTTTCTAAAAAGTCCACCGTATTTTTTAACATACGCCTCTACCATGCTTTCAGCCTCCACTTTCCACCCATATTTATTGATTAATTGACGCCTATATTGAATCACCCAGAGATAGAAATCCGTCTCTGTCCTGTGAGGGAACTGTTTCATTATGCGGCTTTTTTGAATGACTGTTGCTAACGGTGTATACACATTATCGTACCAGGAACAAGCAGCTTCAGGAAGGGATACCCCTTCTCCCTTTTCTTTCTCCAGATAGTGTTTATGGGCCTGGATATGTTCCATAAGGATAGTGTACCCACCCAAAAGGGTCAACTGGAGCCTTAGACGGGGGCGATTTTTACGTAGTTGGGTGTCCTTAAGAAACCGATGATATGCCTCCTGGATAGCTAACTTTTCCAGGTCCGTTTTCTTATCCAGGGGAACATCACATTCATATTCGTAGACCCGGGCTTCAATATTTCTAACCCCTTTTGCCCGAGCCACTGAGACCCTGTGATGACCGTCCTTGACAAAATAGGCATCCCGAACCTTATACAATTCCACCAGGGGAAGATCCTGCCGGAAATAATGCGCCTGGGCCACCTTTTTCCAACGGTCCCGCAAATCTTCCTCTAGTGGTAAGAAGTGCCTAGTAAAACTTCGATATCGGCCCTCACTTCCCACAATACTATCAATGGAAATGGTCTGTATTCCCAGGTCTTGAACAAACCAGATATCCAGTTTTTCCTTAACATCATCAAAAGGCAAAAGGTGGGTGGACTTTCGGAGAATGAATCCTTTTAACTCCTCCCAGAAGGCCTTTTGCATTGCCTGGCTGAAATCGCTATCAAGTCGATGTTTCTTTTTTGCCCTTTTGGTTGTGGTGTCATCGAATATGGGCATCGTCTATTTCCAAAAGTCTATAGGGATTGGTATTTATGACCCTTGTGGAGAGATACCAACTTGTTGTTATCTCTTTCCCTGCTTGAGGGGTAGTATGACCATGAATGAGATAAACAGGGCTATATGTTTTCATGAATTTCAGAAATTCTTTAAATCCTCGATGAGGTAAATCCTTCTCATCATGGATGCCAAAAGGAGGAGCATGGGTTATCAAGATGTCTATATAACGTTTGTATTTGATCTTATTAACTAAAAGGCGGGGAATCATGCTTAAAACCTTTCGATGCATCTGTGTTTCGGTATATAAATATTTTCCTTTCTTATATCGAAATGCCCCTGCTAGCCCTCCAATGATCAGGTTCTTAAAAACTATCACGCTCTGGTCAATATTGGTACATCCTTTAGCAAAAGAACTTTTCGTTACATAAGACTGATAAGGTTGCTCATCATGATTTCCTGGCACATAATAGAGGGGAACATTAAGGCTCGTCACCAGATATTCAAGATAATAAGGAGGCAGGTCACCACAGGCAAGGATCAAATGGGTTCCCTGGCATTTTTCTCTAAGAAGGTGTTCCTTGAAAAAAGATTTCTCAACCTTATCGCTAACTGTAAGAATTTTCAT
>Ga0209991_10000229_pt1 | contig 25261 bp, 25 predicted proteins | sample ChitaG_FD_183167 | JGI IMG/M metagenome (GOLD analysis project Ga0209991, IMG submission 183167) | Deep subsurface microbial communities from South Pacific Ocean to uncover new lineages of life (NeLLi) - Chile_00310 metaG (SPAdes)... | ecosystem: Environmental > Aquatic > Marine > Oceanic >... | reverse complement strand
TAGAACAAGTATAAGATCGATTATCAATAATATTATCGCAGTTATCAAAGCTGTTCTTCTACTAATTAAACCTACTACTAAAGGTCTATCACTTCTGTTATTCTTAACATCAATTTCGTAATCGATGTAATCGTTAATTGCGAAGGCTCCTGCCTCAGATAAGAAAATTATTAAAAATCCTATGAGATATTCTGCTTGGAATCCTATTAAATCTCCCGCAAGCACACCAGAAACAAAAAAACCGATTGTTCCAAATACACATAGTTCAATTCTAACTAATTTTAAAAATCCATTGATTCTTTTTCTTAACATTTATAATTATTCTCCTGACAGATATAACATCATTGCTGAAACAAATAAATACTTCTTATCTTCCTCGGATAAAAAATTATCGTTATTCGCATTCGACAAATCGCTAATCGAAGATTTAAATTTTCTTATAAATAATTCATCAAAAATCATTAAGTGGGGATTCGCAAATGCTTCGCCCTCTCTGACTCTTTCTCTAAGATATCGTCTGAATATAGGGTCTAACCAGATTTTAAACGGACCGGGGCTGTGTTCAGCCTTGTGCTTTGTTTTGAATTTGAGATTAAGATTAAGAATGACATCATAAACAGTTTCACACACAAGTTTCATGTTCTCTTGGTTTTCCTTATAAAAATACTCGACAGGAACAGGAAGGCGCATATGTAATAGCAATCCTTGACCTTTCCTAAAATTAATATGACCGTATCCAATAATAACTCCATGAAAACCTTTCTTGATAAATATCTCATTTATCAACTCAATAATTTCGGGTAAATTTTTTGGGTCGCTTAATATATCTTCAAACCCGGGAAATGCGATAAAATCTGATGTTCTGCCTTCTAATTGGATTTGTAAAGCAAAAGCTGACCGTTCTTGGAGATATTCTTGGAACTCTTTTTCGGTTAGTATATTCCAGTTACAATCAGCTTGTTTTTTCATAGAATCAATAAATTTGTCAACTAAATTTGCAGAACCTTTAATAAGAACTGCCCATTTGACGTATTTATCCTCAGAATTTTCTTCTCCAAGTTCATTAAATTTTCCAGGAAGATTTTGTTCAGATATTACAAATTCACTAACCAAGGGAAATATTTTTGAATCTAAGACAGATTGCAACCCATTAAACGCAAGTCTTATATTATAACCGTACAAAATGACATGTTTTAAGTTAGTTTCTGGACTGTATAATTTGAAAGTTGCGCTCAAAATCACACCAAAATAACCATTTCCACCAATAATATTTGAGAAGAGTGGATCGTTTCTGTCAATTTCAGCCATCTCTCCGTCTGGTTTCAAAATCCGGATTGTTTCCACCCAATTTTCGACAGAGCCAAGTTTTCCAGAAGTAATTCCACTCGCATTTGCAGCGATAAGTCCCCCCACTCTTACGGGTAACTTATAAGAACTTGCGGGTTGGACGGGAAAGATTAATTTATTATTGCTTCTAAGTAGAGTGTATTTAATTAGATCTGATATTAAAACATTTTGATTGGCTCGAACGGTATTATTTTTAAAATTATATCGAAATGGTTCTTTATAGGAGTGAAAATCGACCATATCAACTATAATACCATAATTACTGTATCCTCCAGAAAGCCCTGTTTTGCCTCCAGCAAATGTAATTGGGATATTAAATTTCTGTGAATTCTTTAATATAACACGTAATTGGCTTTCTACCTTTGGTCTAAACAGAACATACGGTCTAATATGTAGAAGTGATGTATCTCTAATAGCACTTGCTTGAATTGGATCTCCGACAAGCATCACGTACCCCGTTTGAATAGAGTGATAATTGGATTTACTCTCCGATACTTTAGAGGTTTTGATAAATGTTAGTTTGAAAAAACCCTGCCTTTCCATTTCCTCTAAAAACCTATCCCAGTGTAAACGATTTTGAAGGTCTTTGATTAGAGAAATTGAGTTATTCATTAGAATTGAATTAATTGTTATGATTAAAAATATTACTAATTTAATTATTTAAATCTTGTAATATTTAAGATTAATATGATCCCTTCAATTGAATGGACCGTCGACAATGAAGTTAAGATGATTGATCAAACTTTACTACCGCATAAACTTGAGTTTTTAGAGTTTGATGATTTTAGAGCCGTAGCAAATTCTATCAAAGTTATGAATATTAGAGGGGCTCCTGCTATTGGTGTAGCCGCAGCAATGGGTATGGCATTAGCAACAATAGAATATAAAGAACTTGCAGAGGAGAACTTCCTGAAAAAAATGGAGGAAGCTGCTGACATAATACGCAATACAAGACCTACTGCATCTAACCTTTTTTGGGCAGTAAATAGAATTTTGAAGATAATAAAATCTTTTCCAGATAACCCTTCAAATATTTCTGACCTCGTTATTGAAGAAGCCAAATTAATGGCACAAGAAGATATTGTTGTTAATAAAAACATTGGTAAGAATGGTGCTGCTTTGTTGCAAGATGGAGATGTAGTTCTAACACACTGCAATGCGGGGTCTTTAGCTACTGTTCAATACGGCACAGCTTTAGCTCCAGTTAGAGCCGCTATCGAAATGGGAAAGAATATTAGCGTTATCGCCGACGAAACGAGACCAAGATTACAAGGTGCGAGGTTAACAGCATACGAACTTCAATACGATAACATTCCCGTAAAAGTCATATCAGATACTTCTTCAGGGCTCTTGATGAGGCTTGGAAAAGTAGATAAAGTAATAGTTGGTACGGACCGCGTTACTTCAGACGCAGTTTTTAATAAAATTGGAACTTACTTAGTTGCTTTAGCTGCATTTGATAATAATATTCCATTTTATGTTGCCGCTCCAACATCTACCTTATCTCTTCATGAGACGATTGAGGATGTTACTATAGAGCAAAGAGATAGTAGAGAAGTAGGAAACATACTTGGAAAGGTGCAAATCGTCCCTAATGGCGTTGAATGTTTAAACTACGCATTCGACTTTACCCCTTTTAGATTAGTATCTGGCGTTATTACAGAAGACGGAGTTTTTACACCAGAAGAATTATTAAAAAAGTATACTGCTTGAAAATAATTAATCTTTTTAAGCGATTTCTTTTTGTATGGTTGAAATAAGTTTGGGCTAATTCAAGTAAGTGATTATTTGATTTAATTCCTCTAAAGTTTTTGTTTTAGAAATTTTTATCCTAAGATCGGTTAATCCTTGGATCCTTTTACTTAGCCATATTAAATTTCTTCTTAACTCCATAAATTTGTATTTTTTAAAAGAATAAGAAATCTCGAAATTATCATCTAAGTAACCGTTAACACAGCGTTCATACAATCTAATATGATCTTTCATTTTCGTTAGATTATTTTCAGTAATATGTTCTATTCCCTCTTTCAGAAACTGATCAATCTGCTTAAAAATCTCGGGATTCCCCATCGATCCTCTTCCAATCATAAGCGCATCAACATTCGTAAATTCTAAGAACTCGCGAGCCATTTTTGGGTTGACTATATTACCATTTCCAACTACGGGGATCTTTGATAATGATTTTATTTTTTTTATTGCATCTAAGTTAAGTGTAGAGTCGTAAAAACGATCCTTTACTGTCCTCCCATGAACGGTTAGGAATTCAATACCCGAATTATTTATAATGTTCACAAGTTTATCGATATCGTTTGAACTATCGTATCCTGTTCTAATCTTTAATGAAACTGGTCTCGACGAGTATTTTACCGCAACCTCTATTAAATCCTTTAATTTTGTTAAATCCTTAAGCAAATATCCTCCTTCTTGCGCTTTTATAGCTCTTTTAGAAGGACAGCCGGCGTTTATATCTAACACATCGAATTTATAACTTTCAAGAAAATCTATTGAACTCCTTAAGGCATTAAGATCTGATCCTATTAGTTGCACACTTATTGGCCTTTCATCCTCAATTTTATGAAGGTCCATTAAAACCGTGTTGGGACTCTTTTCTATTCTTTTAGTGTAAATCATTGGAACACAAACTAATCCTATCTCACCAAACATTCTACAAAATCGCCTGAATGTTCCCGTACTTACTTGTAACATAGGAGCCAGAATTAAGTTATTAGCTAAAAGAAGCGTTCCTAATTTCATTTTGTATAAAAATCTTATTCTTAATATTCCTTACATTCTATAAACAAGAATTTTTTAAAAAACTTCAATTTATCTTATTTAGACTTTAAATTTCAAACGATTTTTAGTTTACTAAATGCGAGCAATAGTTAAAAATGTCAAAAAATATCAGAGATTATGAATTCCGATCAAAACCAAAAGAAATTACATATTTAGACGATGCGCCTTTAAAATTGGATAAAAATTTTAGTTTTTTTCACAATAAAAATAAATTCAGAAAAGAACTAACCCAATTACAGTTGATTTTCAACGATTATACAAAAATCTCGCTTCCTGCTTCTGGAATAAGGGATTCCTATTTAAAAGAAGAATACTCAGATAAATTTTTTATAGTCATATTTACAACAAACCAAGTTATTAAAGATGCCAATCAAATGATAGATCCGTACAAGGATACCAATATCAAACCAGGGTGCTTTTATCTTGAATCTACACCTAATTACATGCTTTTATTAGCTAAAAACATGGAAGGTTTGACATCTGGAATAGCTACCTTAATGGACATATTTACTCAAACATTTGAAATCTATTTCAAAGAAAATATTCGGGACGATTATATCAAAATTAAGCCTTTTAAGCTCTTTAATTGCAATGAATAACTAAATTTCTTAATTTTTTCTTAAAATTATTAAAAAAAGATTAATTAATAAACTTCCAAGGTTTTTGTTTTTTAAGCTTATACGCTTTTGTTGCATACTCTTTCATCATTCTGTTAGTGTTAAAATAAGCTGCTAAAGCGATCGCGTTTTTACTTTTAAACAACCACTCATCGTGGTTTAAATAAGTTGGTATAATTTCATTCTCTAATGTATCATATATTAAATCGGAATCAACATCCCAACTATTTGAGACTCCCACATCATCAGGATTTGAATCGTTAGGGCCAATTGCCCATCCTGCTATTTTATTCATGCGATATCCTTCCAACCACCACCCATCTTGAACGCTAAAATTTAAAACGCCATTTAGAGCTGCCTTCATTCCACTGGTGCCACTTGCTTCGCGATATCTTTCTGGCGTATTGAGCCAAACATCGCAACCAGATACCATCATATGAGACAAATCCATGTTATAATTTTCCATCATAACAACTTTAACACCGTAATTATCGTAAAGATATTCGCCTTTTTCATAGATTTCTTTAATAACATCCTTTCCCATTTTATCTTTGGGGTGTGCCTTTCCCGCGAATATAAATTGAATTCTACCTTTACATATTTTACCTAGCCTATCTAAATCCTTAAATATTAAAGAAGCTCTTTTATAAGTTGCAAAACGCCTTGCAAAACCGATTGTAATTAATTCTTCGTCTAAAAGATTCCAACTATGACCTTTTTGATAGCTAATTAGATTGAATTTGTTTTCAATATGTGCATCAAAAATATCTAAATCATCTAGTTCTATTGCATTTTGCAGAATTGAAGGCTGAGATTTCCAATTTGGCCATTTTTTATCAAAAATTTGGCGAAAAGGGTCGCTAACCCAAAACCCCAAATGAATACCGTTTGTAATAGAATCAACTTCATATTGAGGAAACATTGCTCGTGAGATTTCACCATGCTTTTTAGCGACTCCATTTCTATATCTAGAAAGTCCCATCCCTAAAAATGTCATATTGAACTGGCCATTATCTTCAGCAATTTTGCGAATCTTGGAGGGCATTTTATCTCCAAATACTTTATCAACTAAGTCTTGATCAAATCGATCGTGTCCCGCCGGAACTGGGGTATGAGTCGTAAATACAAACCTCTCTTTAACTTTTTCGAGATCACCCTCCAACATGTTATAAAGTTCTACAATTGAGAAGGAACCGTGACCTTCGTTGAGATGGTAAGTTTTTATATTATTATACCCTAAACGTTTTAAAAGTTTTAAGCCACCTATTCCGAGTATCATTTCTTGAACGATTCGGTTCCATCGTGAAGTGGAATCATAAAGAGAACCAGTCATTTTTTTCATCCATTCTTCATTACCCTCAATATCCGTAGTTAATAAATATATTGGGAGAATATGACCTGATTGGCCAATGACTCGATATAACCAAGCAGAAACTAAAACTTCTTTATTTTCGATTTTTATCTTTATGGGCTCTGCAACTTTTTCGAACTCGTAGAAAAAGTTCCACTCGATCTCTTTTTCTTTTTGCTCTCCATGTTCATTGAAGAATTGATAAAAATAACCGGAACTATAACACAAACATATTCCTACCATAGGAAGTTCTAAATCTGCAGCAGATCTTACTGTATCTCCAGATAATACTCCTAATCCGCCGCTATATGTTGGAATACTTGAATCCACAGCAATTTCCATGGAGATATAAGCAATCTGGGTGCTATCTTTCAAATCTTTGTCAATTTCCATCATACAACACTTAATTTGTAAGTTTTTAATTTGACTTTAGAATGAAATAATTTAATACTGTATATATTATTTCTAAAACACTTGCTTTAAATTCTTATGTTAAAATGAACGATAATAAACCTTTCTGTTAATCGTTAATTATTATTTAGATAATCCTAGTCATCATCAAGTTTTAGATTAGGTTTTTCTAGTTTGACTTTCTTTGAAACTCTGTAAGTATCCAATCTTTCAATATCTAACTCATCCAATTTCGTTATAAGTTCCTTACTTTCAAAATTAGGCAATGAATTTATAAGATTTGGGGTTGGTAATGGATTAATTAGATGTGGTTGCAATAATTTATTGCTTTTAGTTAAATATTCTTCAGTTTGATTTTTATTAGAAAGATATTTTTTAAAAAAAGGGTTTTCTGGTCTTAAATTTTCTATCTTTGCCGCATTGTTAAGGACTGGGGTTCGAGGGACTGTTGCTTTTGTCATTCGGCAGATAGGACAGTTGTTATTATCAAGACCGTGTATACAAGGCAAATTTTATCACTTTAATATAAATTCAATTCTGAATTGGTTAAATTAATTTTATCTTATATTTCTTTTTATTATTAAATATGAATAATTTTTTAGGGGATTAAAATGAACGATTATTTTCTTAAAGAAATTAAATCTCAACCTCAGGCGTTAAGAGATACGTTTAACTATATTGTTGGGGAAGGAAAACCTCAGTTTTTAAAATTAAGAGATTTTATAAAAAAGGGAGGAATAACTAAACTTATTTTTACTGGAATGGGCTCAAGTTTCATCAGTTCATATCTACCATATTACATATTGAATCAATATGGAATTGCTGTCGAAATGAGAGAAGCTGGAGAATTCCTGTTTAATACTTTCCCTAAAGTTAAACAAAACTGCTTTAAAGACACAGGAATAATAATAATTTCACAATCAGGTGAATCTGGCGAAATTAGAGAACTATTAAGGGAAATTAACGCGATCCCGATTGAAGATAAACCACTAACAATTGGAATGACAAATAATGCTGATAGTTATCTAGCTTATATGACCGAATTGCAAATTTATATGAATTTTGACAAAGAAGTTTCAGTTACTTCAATAAGCTATGTATGTACGTTGTTATTACTTTACATTATGGCGAAAACTATTATTGGTGAATTTTTTACAAATAAAGAGGAAGATCAAAGAATAGAAGATTTATTGACTGAAATTGAGAGAATATTAAAAGATCAAAAACAAATTACTAAACTATGGAAAGAAATCCTTACCTCATTTGGAGATAAGATTGAATTTCTTGAAATCCTCTCGAGAGGATCTTCATTAACTACAGCACATCAAGCAGCATTAAACTTTAAGGAAATCGTCAAATCGTACTCGGAAGCAAGTTCTATATCCACTTTTAGACATGGCGGTATAGAATGCTTAAAAGATACGACAAGTATTATAATTCTGTCATCTGATAAAGAAAATCTTAATTTAAATGTTCAATTTATAGATAATGTTGTGAACAAATGGACTTTTGGGAAAATTTTACATATAACTAATCAAGATTTTGACAATGAGGCAAAGAAGTTGCACGACAATCCAAAGATAATAACTTACAAGCATAATATAAAAGATCCCCACTTAGCATCGATTATGGAAATAATTATTCTTCAATTATTATTCTATAAGATGGCAGTGAAAAAAGGAATTGAACCAGGAGTATTTCTTTATTCACAGAAAATAACAAATGACATATAATATTAATAAGATTTTAACCAGAACTCATAAGATATATTACATTAATCTATTTACTTGTTGGGAGCCATGGAGTCAACTGCTACATCACAAACTTTCACAAATTATATATTTTTTTGGTCAGGTCAATTATTTTCTTTGTTAGGGTCATCTATAGTTCAAATTGTACTAATTTATTGGATTTTCTTTGAAACTAAAAGTATGACAATAGTATCACTAGCCTCGTTTTTCTCTTTTCTACCACAATTTATTCTTGGACCTCTCGCTGGCGTATTTGCAGATAGGTGGAACAGAAAAATTTTAATCGGGCTTTCTGATTTTTGTCAAGCACTTACTACCTTAAGTTTAATTTTCTTATTTTTCTTTAATATTAGGCAAGTGTGGTTAATAATTTTAATTAATAGTATTCGAGGGGTATTTCAGGCATTTCATTGGCCTGTTGTAAATGCTATAATACCGTTAATGATACCAAAAAAAAATTTAAGCAGAATGAATGGTATTAACTATTTTTTTACCGGTTTAGTTAATACGATGGGCCCAATTATTGCTGGCATTTTGTTAATATTATTCCCAATTGATCAAATATTATGGGTTGACGTGCTTACTTTTTTGATTGCTATAATCCCTCTATTATTAATAAAAATACCCCCTGTACTAAGGAAAGTTCTTCCTAAGCATAAAAGATCATATTTTAGAGAGTTAAAAGTAGGGTTTAAAGCTATAAAAATTGTTCCGGGGCTTTTAATCTTGCTCTTTGTAGCAACCATTTTAAATTTTTTAGGAAACCCTTTTAGCACGCTAATGATACCTTATGTAAGTGGGACTCATTCTGGGACTGTGGAAAATTTAGCTATTGTTCTAGCATCAATTCAAGCTGGTATGTTTGTTGGAGCAATAATAGTAGTCATTAAAAAGGTTTGGAATAAAAAACCCTTAATTATTTTTACTGGAATTTTAATTGGCGAGGTCGGACATTTAATATTAGCCCTGGCACCTCCGCAAAATTTTATTATGATTAGTATTGGTGGATTTATGTTTGCGTTCATTGTTCCTTTTGTTAACACCATGTTTTTAACAATTCTACAAACCGTTATACCTCCAGATAAACAAGGACGAGTTATGTCTAATGTGATTACTATAGTTACTTTAGTTTCTCCAGTAGCAATGCTAATATCAGGGCCTTTAGCAGAATTGATTGGTATTACGACCCTTTTTATTTTTAGTGCTGGGTTAAATTTTATTTTTATAATATTCGTTTGGATTTTTTCAAATGTTAGAAATTACGATTACGACAAAGTTTATGAATTGGACGAAAGTAATATTTATTAAAATAGTTTTTAATTATTGTATAGTTCCTCATAAAACATAAGAGAATATAAAAATGACAAAAGCAATAATACTATCGGGTGGTTGGGGCACAAGGCTAAGACCCCTAACGTGTACAATACCCAAAACATTAATCCCGATCGTCAATAAACCCGTTATAGAACGGCAGATACTACTATTAAAAGCAGCTGGAGTAAAAGAAATAGTTTTAGCCGTAAGCGTTATGGACGATGTCATTAAAAATTATTTCAAAGAGGGTAAGAAATTAGGAATAAAAATCCATTATACGGGCGAAAAACACCCAAAAGGCACTGCTGGAGCTATGAAATTAGCAGAAGATTACTTAAAAAACGATAATTTTTTCATGCTGAACGGTGATGTGATTTTAAATTACGATATGGGAGAAATGCTTAAGTTTCACATAAAAAATAAAGGTATTGGCACAATTGCAGGTAAAACAGTAGACGATCCTTCAAGATATGGTGTTTTGATCGTAAATAGTGAAACACACCAATTATTAAAATTTCTTGAAAAGGACGATTATTCGCCCCCAAATGGAAAAATAGTTCCTATGCCTATTAATGCTGGAGTATATATATTAGAACCCGAAATATTTTCATATGTAGAACCAAATAAAAAAGTCTCGATTGAAAGACAAGTGTTTCCCAGAGTGGCAGATGAAAAAAAGCTTTTTTATTATCCTATTACCGGTATATGGAATGATGTGGGTAAACCTTATGATTTACTACAAGGAAATATTCTCTTAATGAATGATCTAATAAATAAGCTGGATGGGAAAGTAAAAAATTTAATAGATTATTCTGCTAATATCCACCCAAGCTCAGAAATTCATCCACCATGCACTATTGGTGCAAATGTGGTAATTCATAATGATTGTAAAATCGGTCCGAATGTAGTGATTGGCGATAATGTATTAATTGAAAACAATACAGAACTTTCAAATTGTTTAATCTATAACGAAGTATACATCTCAAATCATGTCAAAATCGAGAAGGCAATTATTGCTGATAATTGTAATATTCAAGAAGATGTAATATTAAAGGGTAATAAGGAAAATTTAGTAATCCTAGCCTCATATGTAGATGTCCTAAAAAACCTCGAATTAATCGCCCCCAAAACAATTTCTTTGACTGTTTGTCATCATGAAGTAGTAAAAGAAAGTATGAAATAAAAATGAGCGATCAACTAACACCTGATAAAATCTATTCCAAAGTAATTAATAAAGAATTGGAAAAGAACGACGCCTTAAAGCTATTTGAATCAATAATAAATAACAGCGATAGTGAGGATATCAGGTATACCGCGTTAGAATTTATCGGTAAAATTGCACTTGATGATAAAAAGACTTTCGAAGTTATTGAAAGTTGCTTAATTTCTGACGAATCACCACTAGTTAGGTTCGAAGCTGCTAAAATTTTAATCCAGACCTTCCCAAAAAGGGATATTGAGCCTTTATTATGGGCAATTCAAAATGAAAAGTCAATATATTTCGTTAAAAAATTAATAGATTTATTGGAAACTTACGACACATCTCGATTTAAAGAAATACGAGAGAAGATTCTAAAGATAATAGAACATCATTATAATTTAAACTCGGACGATTCAAAGTTTGTTCTCGATATCGATTATTTGGATTACATGAAGTTTAAAACCGAACTTTATAACTTTTTAGATAAATTTGAATTATCAGACGATGCCAAACAAGCTTTAATTAAACAAAATTCTGAAATTGGAAATAAAGGCTTGGGTAGAGTTAAGAAAACAGAGGGAGGTTTTATAATAAGTTTAATTCTCACGGATATTAATGAAATTCCCTCCTCAATATGTAACTTAAGAAATTTACAGGAATTGGAAATCTCCAATTGCACAATAGAAAAATATCCTGAAAAATGTCCAAAACTCTTGTCGCTAAAACGGATTAAATTTAAAAATAATACAATAGATAAAGTTCCTAGTTGGATTCGATACAAAAATTAAAAAACCTAAAACTTCTTTATTTACAGAATAATCCGAGAGAAAACTCATAAAATCATATGGTGCATGATAATGGAAGACTTGAAGGAAAAAGGTTTAAAAATATATAACGCAATTTTTCAAGGAGAAAAAAATGTAGAAATTGATGAGATCGAATACCCCATTAAAAAGTTTTCCAGCGGAATTAAATATGTTGATTTATTTGGGTATCGCTTCATAGAACAAAATTACAGAAAAAAATCAGAATGGGGGAAAAAAGCTCGAGAGGGCTATAAAATTATGTGGATAATTAAAGGAAGGAGATACATCTCCCAAATAATGGATGGAGAATATACCAAATTAAAGAAAAAATCAATGTAAAACTATTTCATTTTTAAAAAAATACTCCTAATCTACATATAAACTCATACAATTTCAAAAGGAATTCATTTAATCTGTTATAAGATATTAAACTCTTCAGAATTGCATCTAATATAGTTCGTTCGACTTAAGCTCAGAAAAAAAAGAAGAACAGATTAAGGCCTGAAGATATAAACCCCTTTAAAAATGGGATCGTCCTCCCATTTAATGTTTTAAAGTGTTACAGAATCACAGTATTTAGTATTACTCAAAATTCTGAACCCGCAAAGACTGGACTCCAGATTATTTTTAATTGTAAATTACTATTTTGTAATTGTAAGTAAATAAAAATAAATTAAAGTAGAGAATTGAAAGATAATGAATGAAGTAGTAGAAAATGATGTTGGATATTATGAGTTCTTGAGCATCATTCACGAAATATCGAAAAAATCGCAATCTATACAGAAAGATTTAATAAAAAAAGTGTATCAGAACTATGATTTGGAGCTATATAGAATAAAATTAGAGAAAGAAATAGCAGAACTCGATAAATTAATCATTAAGTAGAATACCTACTTAACATTAAAATCCTTTTTTTTTTAATTTAATTATTACTTACCCATTTTATTGATAATTAGCTCTAAATAAGACTTTCTAATTGATTCTTGCTTTTTAATCCCGAAAATGCTTAAAAATTTAAAAAGAATCTCCTTATTTTCATCTACAGTCTCATATGATTCAGTTATTAATTCTACTTCAACGAAATGTTGTTCTAAAACAGGAATGTAATCAATCAAAGCTTCTATTCTCGTATCGTTAAAGATAAAATCATATAGCTCTCTTTTTTTAACGACAGTGAAAACTTCTCGAAATCCTAAGAATTTAAGAATGTTTTTCATATCTTCAATTTCAGTTATTTTTACTTCGATCTCTTCTCTAGTTTTGGTTGTTTTATCAATCTTTTTGCCTTTATAAGTAATATAATTGTTAATTTTTTGAGTTTTCGCTTTATTGTCCCTGTTAAATTCAATTGACTTTCTTAATCTTAATGCTTCATCAGTTTGTCTAAAATCCCTTAACCCTTTAGGCATATTAAAATAAGTGTCTTCATGATTTAACGAGAGTTTGTAAATCCCATTGTTTTCTTCAAACTTTTTCCTCATGAGATTCGGATCAGAGATTTTAACTTTAATCTCAACTTCAATCATAATGCTACTCTTTTTTATATTAATAACAAATATATTAAATTAATTTTTATTAAGTAATAATAGTTTCACTTAGAGTTGATTTTTTATATCTCTGAATTCTAAATCTATTCGCAAACTCGCAGAACAATATGGATATCTACCTTATATGATTGAACGGTATTTTCAATTCTTAGGGGAGGATCAAACAAAACAATTATTAGATGCAAATGAAAAACCATTAACACCTTCTATTAGAGCTAACACGCTTAAAATAGAGATAGAAACTTTAAAAAATAGGTTGGAAAACAAAGGATTTATGCTAGAACCAATTGATTGGATACCTTACGGTTTCAAAGTAAAAAAGGCTCCTTTAAATTTGGGATCAACTCACGAATATCTTCAAGGATTTTATTATTTGCAGAGTGTTGCTCCAATGTTACCTGCTTTGATTCTCGACCCAAATCCAAGTGATATTGTGATTGACATGTGCGCGGCTCCAGGTGGAAAAGCAACACACTTGGCACAAATTATGAACAACGAGGGAAATTTAATATTAATAGAAAGAAATAGAAATAGGATACCTGCTTTAGAGTTTAATATACGAAGAATGGGTGTTTCCAATTCGATTGTTATAAATCAGGATGCCGTGAATCTGTCAAAAATGAATTTAAAGGCAGACAAGATCTTATTAGACGCACCATGCACGGGAGAGGGGTTAATCAGGCAAGATTCTAGTAGAAAAAGGAGTAAAACTATGAAAGATATTAATAAATTAAGCAATATTCAAAGAAACTTACTAAGAACTGGTTTAAATTCCTTAAATCCCGGAGGACAACTGTTATATAGTACTTGTTCGATTGCACCAGAAGAAAACGAATTAGTTATAGATAATGTGCTAAAAGATAATTCAGACTTCGCCATTGTTAAGATACCAAGTAATTACGGCGTTGATGGAATAATAGATGTCTACAATGAAACGCTTAGAGAAGATATAAAATATTCTCAGAGATTGTATCCTCACTTACACAATACAATCGGGTTTTTTATTAGCTTAATTGAAAAAGTCAAGTAAAATTTATGACTAGATTGAATCCTGTGTACTTTATTGTCTTTTTCTTAAGTAATAACCCCTATCTACAAGATTTTGCGCTACTTTTTGATTTAATTTGAGATTTTGAAAGGAACTAGAATCAACCGTGGCCCTTGCTATAGCGATAATTTCGTTCCTCTGATTAAAAACTGCGAGAAGATTATTTTTTTTTAACTCGGGGGGTATTATAGTTATTACGCTCTTTAGAATATCGTTTCCATACAGAATTGATTTTTCTCCTTCATCATTTATAGTAATTTTATTACTATTTGGAAGTATCTGTTGGTAATGCAAAAACTCAGCTCCTTCTAAGCTTAAGTGAAAAATTCCTTTCTTAATAAAGCCAAAATAAATACCCGCTGCATTTATATTCTCGTTTCTTAATCTTTCTTCTAAAATATTGCTGTTTTCGTGTGAAACTAAATAGATTAAAGGGAATTTGCTTTCCGCTTGCTCATCGTTAATAAAAATATAGAACATATAATCTTTTTTCTTAAAATATGGTAATACTTCGGGTGATAATTTTAGAAGAGAATTATTAATAATTGATTTTTCAATTTTATTAATTAACCTAAAAATATTCAAATCTCTCATTCTCAGTTAAAATAAAAAGAAATAAGTAGTTTTATAATTATTAATCAATAAAGTTATTAAAAAATAGTGTTATCGAAAAATGGGCATTCGGAAAATTGAAGATGAAATAGATTTAAGAGAAGCTATGAGGAAGAAGGCAGCGGAGCTCAAAATAAAGGATATGGAAGCAAAGGCTTCAACAGATAACTTTACAAAAGAAAGACTCAGAGAATTAGCGAAGAAGCACGGTGTAATTTTAGCCTTAACTCCTGAATTAATGGAGGAAGTTAAAGATTTGCAAAAAAAGTTTAACATTCCCTCTTCCAAAATAATTACGGAACAAATTACGGAAAACGATGTGTTGAGAAAGTTTTCTAAAATCGACCATGTAAAGCTAGGTATGCTTGCTTACCAAAGAATTTTGATGCAAAAAGAAGAAATTGGGGTCGGTTTATTACCAATTTCTAAAGTGTATGATATAGTAAACACAGGTATTTTAAAAGGAATATTAGAGCTAAAAGATTTGCTAAAAGCTTTAAAAGTTCTTAAGAAAAATCATGTAATAGATGATTTACAGGAACTAAATTCTGGTATCGTTATGATTAGATTCTTTCCAGTTCAATACACGAACGATCAAGTCAAGGTTGTCGGAGTTGCTAAAGAAAAAGGTTTTATTTCTATTGAAGATGTATGTATAGCTTTAAACTGGTCTCAAGATCGAGCAATAGAGACTTTGAAATCATTAGAAAACACAGGGGTGGCGAAATTGAGAGAATCTCTCTTAAAGGGAAAGCAATGGTACTTCCCTTCTATATAAGTGATTTATTCTATTTTTATTTTAAAAGAAACTTGATCATCTTCTAATCTAATAATCTTCCCCCTCTTATCTTTCTCTAACATTTTAAAAATTTTAATTATATCATCATTGGGAAGTTTACTAAACGCTTGATTAGATTCTCTTATTTCAAATATTAATATTGGTTCTAATGGTGAAATCTCCATCGCCCAATCGTAGATTTCTTCTGCCCAATTATCTAAACTCTTCCAATAAATTCTTAATTTCTCTTTACTTTTTGATAACCATTCAGCTTGTTCTTTATTTAATAGTTCTTCCGCAATTTCCTCTAAAGCCTGTTTACGGTCTTCAAAATTAGAAAAAGGTTTTACAGATTCAGTTTGCCGAAGATATAAAATATGAAGTATAGCATACCGTGCGTAATCGAAAAGAACTTTAGACCATTCGTTTTTCCAGGATTCATAGTCTTTCAAGTCAGTTTTTTTGTTTGGAATTGAATACATAAATATATATCTTTTCTCTTCAAGCCACGGGTAATCGTTAAGTAACAATTCATAAGTTGATATTTCTTTAGTGACAGCCTCTCTCTCTTTTATTATTTCTAGCTCAATCTCTCGAAGTTCTGTTTCAATTTGAGCAGCATTTTGCTCGTAGGCTTTCTGATCGATTTCTCCTAGTTTTGATGTAAGAATATCTTCAATTTTATTTAACCGTTCTTCAATTTCTTCACTTGGAAGCTCTTCTTTTATAGCTTCCGAAGCTATGTTCTCTGATTCAGCTTTAATTTCTTTTAATTCCTTTTGTTTCTTTAATTCTTTTAATCGAGCTAATTCTTTCCTTAAACCATCTAATTCTCTTTCAGGTTTTTCTTTTGCTTCTTTAACAGCTTCTTTCGGTTTTTCTTTTTGACGTTCCATAATCTACATCTTTAAATGTTATTAATATTCTCCGAATTCTTTAGCCCAGTCTTCGTATTGACGTAAAGAAGAACCTGTAGTCATAGGTTTAACTTTCTTTAATGTTTTGGTAAAGTCTTTTAAATTAATATCCCTTACAATTACTTCCTGATCATTATTTTCTAGAAGACCACTCATATCTAGTTCTCTGATTGGAAGCATAATCACTTCACGACATACGTTAGAGATGTCTCTTCCAGAATACCCTTCAGATCTAACTCCTAACTCAATAAAATCTTCCTCGGTTAACGCCATATTAATACCTGCGGTGTGAATCTTGAATATTCCAACTCTGGCAGTTAAATCTGGAAGTGGGACATACACTTTTTTCTCAAATCTGCTAAGCATAGCCATATCAATATCCCATGGCCGGTTGGTTGCTCCTAAAACTAATAAAGGTTTCTTTGAGCCTGATTTAATTCCTTGAATTTCGCTTAGAAGTTGAGTTTTTACTCTCCTTTCACCCCCACCTTCGTGTCCTGAACCTCTTTTAGTAGCTACTGAATCGATCTCATCCATAAAAATTAAACTTGGTGCCTTTAGACGCGCAACTTTAAAAAGTGAACTGATTAGCTTCTCACTTTCTCCTAACCATTTACTTAATAAATCGGCTGATGAGACGCTAAAAAAAGTAGCTTGACATTCTGTAGCAGCAGCTCGAGCTAGTAGCGTTTTTCCACATCCAGGAGGACCAAATAACAATATACCTGACCATGGCTTTCTTGCTCCCGTAAATAGGTTAGGTTTCATAATAGGTAAAACTATAGCTTCTCTTAAAGCTTGCTTGCTTCCTTCTAAACCCGCGATATCAGTCCATTTTACATTAGGAGATTCTGTTAATATAGTACCTGATATTGAGTCTATTATTTCTTGCTGTTCAGCAGAATACTGCCCTTCCTCTCCTTCTACTTCGCCTTCTTTTGGTTCACTTGGTCTACTGGAAGGCCTTCCTCTCTTAACCCGAGGACCGCTTAAGTGGGCTTTAAGTACGTTAGCACGGTCTAAGTATTGTTCGATTTGTTCATGGCATTTTCTTACCATTATTGGATTTTTATTAAATTTTACAAATTGTATTAAAATTTCTGCAGCTCTTTGATACTTATTTAGAGCTTTTCTATAATGCCCATTTTCGTCCAATTCAACGGCAGCTTGCGCTTCTTGAACGGCATATTGGTAAAGCTTACTATCAACACTACTCAACGGTGATTACCTTTTAAAAGTAATTATTTATCTTATCTATCTTAAAATATTATTAATATATATAGGTAAGCAAGTTCAATGTTTATTTTATTAATTAATTCTTCCACATATATCAAATTTTCTTTTTAAAAAGGTATTGTAAATATTGGTCTACAACAAAGAATTATATAACCTTGAGTTTTCTTATATTATATAAAATAAATAATAATTGATGAAATAAGATGGGTTTTCTTAAAGATATGAGTAACTGGGTCTCAGGAGGCAAGAAAAAAGATACTGTTCGTTCAGCTACAGTCAAGCTTAAGGTTAATAATAAAAAACTTATGAGACGCACAATGAAAATGGAGGTTAGAGCTAAACAAGCAAGAGATAAAGCAGTTAAGCTAAGAAAGGAAGGTGATATGGATGGATCGGCATTTCACGCACGAAATTATCTTCAAGTTAAAAAACAAGCCAGAGCAATTGACAATTTTCGAACTAATTTAGAAGGGATGGTATATAAATTGGAGCAAGCTGATGCAATCAAAGATATCTCAGAAATTATGAAAGGAATTGCCGTTGGCTTAGGAATGTTAAAAAATCAATTATCCGTACCTCAACTTACAGAATTAATGACAGAAATCGGTATTGATATGGAGGACTTCGAAGTAACTCAAGAGATCACATCAGATGGGATAGATAATATGACTTTGGATACCGCAGTCACTGATAGCCAAGTAAAGGAGATACTAGGTGAAATTGATGCAGAAATACAAGTTGAAGTAGGTGGAGCTTTACCATCTATAGATCCTGATGGAAAAATAAAAGAATTGGAAGATGAGCTAAACAAACTAAAGTCGAGAGATTAGATTTCCTTTTTTTTTTAAGTTTCTCTTCCTCCCAATCAAGCAAAATTATTTAAGTTTAAACTCTATTTTTATAATATTCTTTACCTCAAGTTTAAAGAGTGTTATATATGAATCCAGAAGTAATTGCGATTGGTAGTTGTACGCTTGATTGCATGCTGCAAGTTAAAGATATCCTTAGATTTGAATTATTGGATAAGGATATAATAAAAAAATATACAGCAATCGAATACAGCCACAAATTGAATGTAGAGGGTGTATTATTTGTTCCAGGAGGTTCTGCTGCTAATATTGCGTCAAATTGTTCGATGTTGGGCTTAAATAGCGCATACATTGGAATATTAGGAAAAGACTTTTCAGCAGATATTTGTTTAGATGACATGAAAAAGAGAGGAGTCGATCTTTCAAATGTCACTCAAACCGATGATGATTGTACAGCTTTTTCAGTGATTTTAAAAACAGAATGGGGAAAAGACAGAAGTATTCTGGCATACAAAGGCGCAAACAACTTACTAACACCTGAGCATGTCAAAGAAGATTTTTTTCAAAGTATTAAAGCTTTTGCTTGGACTTCCTTAACAACTGAAAGTGGTTGTAGAGCGATCGAGAAGGCACTAACACTTACATTAGAAAACAATGGTAAAGTGTTTGCAGCTCCAAGTATGTCGATCATTAAGAATAGTCCAAAATGGGCTAAAATCTTAATCTCGAACTCAGATGTCGTGTCATTAAACAAAGAAGAAGCCCAAGAATTTACTGAAGAAACAGACACAGTTCCAATGATTCATAAATTTTTAGATATGGGAATAAAATTAATATCAATTACTGATGGACCAAACGGATCCATAATCTCAGATGGTCAAACCATAGTAAATAGTTCTATTTACGAAGGTCCAGTTGAAGACACTACCGGTGCAGGAGATGCTTTCTTAAGCGGTCTTTTAATATCTCAACTAAATGGATTTGGTCTAGAGAAATCTTCTAAGATGGCGACTGCAATGTCTTATTTAGAAAGTAAAGAGATTGGAGTTCGTGAGGGATTACCTAATAGCTTATCAGAATTAGAAGATTTTGTAAGCAATAATTCCATAAAGCAAATAGTCTCTAAAATTATTTAAGTAAAATGCAAGATTCTTTCATTTTTTCATTCTTTATGATGTTTTGCTTTATATAGATGACATTTTCAATTGTACATCAACATATATTATAACAGTTTTACTTACAAAAATAAGGAAGAATTTTTTCAAGAAATAAATCGCTTATTTCAAATCTAAACCATCAAAGGATTTTACAATAAAATTAAAAAAAGTTCTTACATTTAGATTGCTATAAAAAAATAATTAATTTTTTGATTTATTTAAATATTATAAAAATAGACTCTAATAGAGCTGCGCTGCTAGTATAGATCGGTTGATTCTTATTCAATCAAGTATAATGGTCAGTATGCCAGGTTGCCAAGAGATTTTTACCCAAAAATTCTCGCAATAACTTGGCGACCCGGGTTCAATTCCCGGGCGGCGCATTTTTTCATTTTAAATGGAGCTTGATAGTACGATTATACCTTACTTTTTGATTATACGCTGTCTAAAGCCAAATAAATAGACTTCTACGATTTTACAAAATGTCGTGAAAGGTATGTTTCACGATCTGTATAACTTGAATTCTAAAATAAAAAAAAAATGGTTAAAAATTTTACAATCTTCCAACTATAGGGATTGGTTCTTTCAAACCATAATGGAGTGTAAAAAATCCCATCATTAAAACATAAAGTGCCAAACCTGGCCAAAGGGACGCCCATGGAGCAAAGTATACAAATGACCTTGCGAGCTTGATACTATCTCCTAATTGTATTATCAGAGGATCAGAAAATCCAAGGAAACCTATTGCTTCGAATAACATAATATTGATTGCCATGAATAATGGGAAATACGCAATTAATTTCTTTGCGGTTAACTTATAGCTGTAGTTTCCCCTACTGATTAATAAAGTGACCAATGGGATCATATACAGTGTCATGATACTCATTATCATTGTGATATTTCCTCCTAGGAAATAATTACCTTGGATTATTACGATCACGATAACACTAGGTATAATGAAAAGGATTACCATGACACCCAAGACCACCCCTTTTACCCACCTATGAACTTTAGATAAATAACCAAAATTCAATCCTATTGCAATTCCTATGAGAACAGGCAAGATGCAAACTGTTATCGATGTTGATACACCATATGCTAATAATGCAAGTACGTCGCGTCCAAATGCAGTTTGTCCTAAGGGGTGAGTCGCAGACGGTGGATCCCAAGCACCTGAACCTGGTGCCAATGCTTCTTGCATAGAAAATGGAGTTAATACCTGTGGAAATATAGCTACAATTATAGTAAACACTACAATCGCTAATCCAATTATTGTTAACGGAGATTTCAGACGATAAATAGTAAAATCTTTAAATGATTGGTCTGAATTAAGGCCATATCGAGCACTTTCTTCAACCACTTGCTCGTTTCTCCCGATGTATGTAGTAAATATTTTCGATTGTCTTTCTTCTGAGAAGTAATTGTAAATTGTGTAAACGATGTTTGATAGGAATAGAACAAATACGGTAAGCGCGATTATTATAAATAAACATGCCCTGAATAACCAATACTCTGATAAATTGATCGATATAATAAAAAGATCAAAAAATCCATGTATTCCGAAGGTAACTTCGAGAAGGAAAATGCTAGCAATTAATATGCTTATATTAAAGATTATTTGTAAGCTATTGGATAAAATATGTTTTTCCTCTGACTTCTTCAAGTAATTAGAACGAACCTGTCTTGCCGTGAGAAATAAAGTTAACAGAAATAATATACCGGACGGTAAAGATGGATCTCCAAGCGCTGGAAAAATTCCCATTTGAAATGCGAAAGTGTATTGGGACCATATTCCTACGACAAATATAGGCATCGAAATAACTGAAATAGTAAGAATTTGAATCAATAGTTTAATCAATCTGTTTCTGACTTTTACTGACAAAATTCCTAGTAAAATACCTGCGAATAAACCTGAAACAATCGGTAATATTGTAAATTCAATACTTGCTGGAATTCTATCAGTCAAAAGTTCAATTAAAGGTTGACCTCTGTTAATGGAACCAGAAAGCCCTAGATTCCCTGTAAAGAAGTCGGAAACATGCCTAAAGAACTGGATAATTATAGGTTGATCTAAACCCAATTGGCGTAACATTGCCAAATATTCTTCTTGCGTAAACCTTTCAGGTAGATATGCAAAAACCGGGTCACCGGGAAGTAACCGAGTAAACACAAAACTCAGAGCCAACCCCAAAAATAATGCCACGATAGATAGTAAAATCGTATAAATGATGTTTCTAATAACATCTTTTAACATTTTATTCTGCCTTTTTTTGAAAATGAATATTGGTCTTACGTTTTATTAAGATAATTATGTATTTAAATGTAATAGAATTATAACATTAGTTAGTTTCTCACACACAATATTAGATTTTGTTATAGAGTGCTGAGAAAATTAGAAACATTTGAAGATTTTGGGACTTTAACCTCAAAATAATTCTCAACGATTTTGTAAAGAAAATCGAGATATGGTAATTGGACTTTTACAGAGTGAATTTTCGCAATTTCTTCAATAACATTCTTAGAATATACTTTTTCTTTCTTTTTTAGATTGTTAACAATATCCACTACGGTTTTTGATAATTCGTAAGCTTTTTGAAGTCCATTTTGCAAGTAAATTAAGCTGGGTTTTGGTTCGTATTCTGCTAAAAATTTTCTTACTAAAGACCTCTCAACTCCTAACGTTTTTGCATTAAGAATATCATTGTCGTCTTTAATAATCTTATTGCCATCCAATATGATTGAATCTTTAATATCATAGATGTCATACTGTTCGCCTGAAATTACGAGTATGTTAGCTTCAAAAGAATTGAGAGTTATATATTCGATGAATTTGTAGATGTTGTTAACCTTATATGATTGATTAAAAAGCAGAAAAATCTTTTTCTTAAATAATAATGCCCTTATTACGTGAGTAAGTAAAGAGGCTGAAAAGTTTAGTTTTATTAAACTTATATCAATTAAATCCAATTGTTGAGCAATTTCTGGTCCAATCTCTTGTTCGGGAACTATATCTGGAAGTTCTAGCTGAAAATCTGCTATGAACGTGTCTCTTACAGCAAAATTCTTATCCACATACGCAACAAAAGAATGTTCGCAAATAACTCCCTCCAAAACATTAACTGCAAACACGCCTCTAGCAGCCTTTACTACTTCCTCTTCTGGAACTTCAATATATCCTCTATTTGAACAAGATGGACATCGCACTTCGAGTTTTTTCATTTCCGAAAATCTTAGTTAGAAATTTAATTTCTGACAACTATAATAAATTTTTAATCACGGTATTATTTAAATATTAATCGAGCAATTAAATAAAAATGTTTAGTGGACATACATTTTTGTAAAAAAAATATGAGTTAATTCTAATATCTTTGGATTTTTGCGTATTTTTTCTCAATAAAATTAGCTATAAGCAAGGAAATTAAAGTAGCTAAATTTTCAGCAATTACAAATGATAATACATTATCTAAGAAAGCCAAACATATTCCAAATGTGGTAAAAAATATCACAGCAAAAATAGGAAAAACAATAATTAATGGTCGTACGATCGGAAAATAGAGAAACCTTCGAAGCTTTGAACCTGATTGATCCGATTTATAGAATTGAGTTTTTAGCTTTTTCCTTTTCTCAACTTGGATGAAAGATTCAAATATGAGCACAACGCCAAAAAATAAAGCTATTGTTGCTCCAACGGGAATTAAAATTACAACAATGTAATTCCCTACTCCTAAAAAATATTGAGCTATAAATATAAAAAGCGCTTGAAATAATCCACAAGCTCCGAATAGCATGAGAGCAATCGGCAGGTATTCCTTAGATGTCCATCGAAATCTTATCGGCATTTTAATCCCTGTGTTTTGTAATATGGTGGGCCCGGCGCGAATTGAACGCACGACCTCCTCCACGTCAAGGAGACGTCATACCAGGCTAGACCACGGGCCCTTGATTGTATTCCCTAATTTTAGTTTAAAAAACTAAAACTTGAGATAAATAATTTATATTATTAAAAAATAAATATTTTATTAGTTTTATCGTGAAAGATCATAAACATCACTCATATCACTAGAAAAAATATAAAAAAAATAATTAAAGAAATATTTAAGGTTTTTTTTCTCTTAAAGCTCTAACCATAGGTACGTCTTTCCCTGATAATATTTCTAGCATGGCGCCTCCGCCAGTAGATATAAAAGAAACATCTCGAGCATATCCAGACATTTCTGCCGCAGTTCCCATTTCGCCTCCACCAATTACCGAAAGAGCCCCATTGTTCTTAGCGGCTTCAGCCATTGCTTTAACCATGTCAAAAGTTCCTTTTCTAAAGACTTCCTTTTCAAAAATTCCAGGTGGTCCATTAGCAATAATGGTTTTAGCGTTCATTATGATGTTTCTAAATTCTTCTGTAGTTTTAGGGCCAATATCACCAGTTACGGCGTTATAATCCTTTAATTCGTCGATACCAATAGCTTTTCTGCTACCATTGTCATCAATTACTAAATCTTTAGGCAATATGATCTTGTCTTTAAATTTTTCATATGTGTCTTTAATGTCGTCTCTTGCCTTATCTAAGTCTTTTGCAACTGCTCCTTTGTTTGGTTCGCCTGTTTCGATTCCGAGAGCTTCCATGATTAATATAGCCGTTAATCCAGAACAAAGTGCGTAATCTAATTTATCGTTTTCAAAATTAAATTTCATAGCTTTAAATTTATCTATTGCTTTTGCGCCCCCTATAAGCATGACCATGGGCTTTTCTGGATTTTCCAATATTTTACTCATGTATTCGAACTCTTTAACGGTTGTGGGTCCTGCGATTAATGTTGGCCACCCAATTATCGAAGGTTGGGCTCTATGAGCCGCTCCAAACGCATCTGCGATGAAATAGTCGAATAATGGCGATAAGGTTTTAATCATCTCCAAGTTTGCTGCTTCAGAAAAGTCATTAAATTGTTTAGTTTCCAGTTCCCACGTTCGTACATTGTTAAGAACTAACACTTCACCAACCTTAAGATCCTTTATTGCATTAATAGCTTTTTCTCCGAATACATCCTCAACGTATTTAACAGGGCGATCTAATAGTTTTCTTATTTCTTCAGCGTGTAATTCTAAAGAGGTGAAATCTTTCGCGCCTGGACGAGACTGGTGCGCCATAATTACTACAGCGCTATCTTTGAGTTCCTCTAATGAAGGGATTAGGGCGTGAATACGAGGTGATTCGCGAATCCTGTTATTTTCAATGTCAATATTAGAGTTAATATCAACTCTCATCAAAACTTTCTTTCCTTTTAAATCAATGTCTTTATAAGATTTATAGTCAAACATTTAATTTCACTCTATGTGATTTTGGTTATAATAAATGGTAATTTATTATATCAAAAAAAGGTTTCAAATGTTTAATTGGAAATTTGAAACTCTATAATAAAGCTTATGATAATTTGGAATTAGCACTCTTAATACAGTATAATTACCATTTTACCGAAAAAATTCTTTTACAACAAGTTTACAGAACTGCGTCAATTTATCCGCTAGATCTGTTCGATCTGATGATTTTGTTAAAACCCAGTTGTTGCCATAT
>Ga0209991_10000228_pt1 | contig 25299 bp, 18 predicted proteins | sample ChitaG_FD_183167 | JGI IMG/M metagenome (GOLD analysis project Ga0209991, IMG submission 183167) | Deep subsurface microbial communities from South Pacific Ocean to uncover new lineages of life (NeLLi) - Chile_00310 metaG (SPAdes)... | ecosystem: Environmental > Aquatic > Marine > Oceanic >... | reverse complement strand
GCCCTTGCGGGCCACTGCCACGACGTCGTCGCGGAACTCGATCGGATAGGGCTTCGGCATGGCCGACATCCTTCCAGCGAGGACGAGTCCTCACAGGTCAGGTGTCAACCAAACTCGGGGCAGACCCAATTGGTGACGGGTTTCCAGCTGTAACCGTAGGCTCACGGCGCTTGAGAGGACGATTCCCAACACCGGTATCCCCGATCCCAGAATCCGCACCGTCATGATTCGGCCCATAACACCGGTGGCCAACCACCCCGGTTGGTGCCCGGTGGCGATAGCTTGTGCGGCGGCCGGTCTTATTGCGAACTCGGTAACCAGGTAGCAGTTGGTCGCCGCCACTATGCCGATGAGCACGATGCTGAATGAGACCTTGGGAACGAAGTTGGGATCGGCCAAACCGTAGAGCGTGCCCAGCAATACTGCTCCGAAACCCCACAGTAAAAGATGAATTCGGGCCAAGTGCCAGGGCGCCCGGAAGGTGTTGCGCTGATCTGCGCTGGTGGGTGGCCGTCCCACAACCGACCAATCGACCGCAGCAACAAGGGAGCGTTTAACCCAAATACTCCCGACAACCATGGCAAACGCTAGGTAAGCCGGGGCAACTCCAAACGTCAGCCACGCCGGCGCATGGATGAACACATTGGGCTCCGGGACAGCTACGACCACGATAAGCCAGAACACGGCAACACCGATCACATCGGCTAGCGCCACGAACACGACCATGAGGAGCCGTGTGCGTAAGCGTCGGCTGTGCTCCCCTTCGTCAGCCGAGCCCAACAACCGCGATCCGAACTCAGCTTCTTCGGGCAGCCGACTGGGCTGCCCCGTGATCAGCTCCAGCACTCGGGTCATCCCATCCCGGACCGGCCTGCGCCCAGCCATGTCGGCGTTCACCTCAGTTCGTGGTCGATTCGTGAATTGCTCAGCGTTTTGTGGCCCCGAAGACCTACCCGAGTTTGCGGCCGACAAAATTCCCCCGTGCAGTGGTTCCTGCGGGCAGACATATGGCGGGGTTGCCGCTGACGTTGAACGGCGCGGTCGCTGCGGCCAGGGTGGTGATCAGCTGGGGGTCCTGACCCAGGGTCTGCATGGTTTCTAGGGTGGGTGATGCTAGGCCTGCGCTGGGCATCAACAGGATGTCGATGTCGTGGAATACACGGCGCAATGAATCGGTGAATTCGCGCCGCTGCTTGATCAGCCCTTCGAGTTCCGTGGTGCTGAGTGTGCCCCCCGATCGATGAGCGCACTCAGCACTGGCCCGTATTCGTGGGCGCGGGCCGGATAGGTCTGGGCGTGCGCTCGGGCAGTTTCGATTGCGCGCAACTTTCCGAACGCTTCCACGATCGGATCGAGTGCGGGCAGGGTGACGTCGATGACGGGCCATCCAAGTTGATCCAGCGTCCCGATGACCTCGGCCATCATGGACTTGGTCTCCTCGTCGAATGCTGCCATCTGTGACCAGTCAACGCCGGCTCGGGGCGTCTGGGTCAAAGTGAGATCAGCGCTGTAGTCCCCGGCGGGCTTGAGCGGCGAGGTGCTGGGGTCGTTGCTATCGGGTCCGGCGATGACGGTCAGTAGGGCTGCCGCGTCTTGAGCGCTTCGGGCGATGGGTCCGACGTGGTCGAAACTGGCTGCCAGTTCGATGATGCCGTAGCGGCTCACCCGTCCCCATGTCGGCTTTATACCGGTGAGGCCACACATGGCAGTCGGAAATCGGATCGATCCCCCGGTATCTGAACCGATCGAACCGAAACACAGTCCCGCTGCGGTGGCGACGCCGCAACCGCTGGAGGACACACCTGCCCATGTCTCTGAATCCCAGGGATTGACCGGCGCGGTGAAATTGGGGTGGTAGGCGAGGTAGGCGCCCTCGGTCATAGCCAACTTGCCGGTGATGACCGCACCGGCGGCCCGTAGTCTGGCCACCACCGTGGCGTCATGCGGTGGCCGGAAACCTTTGAGGATGGTGGTGCCGGCGGCGGTGGGGGCATCGGCGGTGTAGCAGAGATCTTTAACACCGATCGGGATGCCGTGCAGGACGCCCCGGTAGTGGCCCGCGGCGATTTCGGCGTCGGCGGCACGCGCTGCCTTGAGCGCGGCTTCCTCCATTACCCAGACGTAGCTCTTCAGTTCAGGATCGAGCTTCGCAATTCGCGCCAAGGTTGACTGCGTAACCTGTTCGGAAGTGAGTTGCCGTGCGCGGATCAGCTCGGCGAGTTCGGTCAGCTCAAGTTTCCAGATCTCGTCCTGGGTTTGTGCCGGCGAGCCTTGCCATCTCAGATCTCTGTGTCATCACCGAACATCGGCGGGCGCCCCTGGCTGAACGCTGCCACTCCTTCTTGTAGGTCGGTCCCCTCGTATGCGTCGACACTGAATCGGATCAGGGCATCGTTGTCGGCCGCAGTCAGTGCTCGCCCATGCATGTTGGCAACCACTTTCGATGCGCGCATCGTCACCGCCGACTGCCGGCAGATCTGGCCGACGAGTTTGGCGACCGCAGCCGCCAAATCATCTGCCGCGACCACTTTCTGCACCAATCCCCAGCGCGCGGCAGTATCCACGTCGATCAGCTCTGCGCTGAACATCAGATACTTCAGGCCCGCTGGACCGATGAGGCGCGCGACGATATCGGCCCCGGTGAGCCCGAGGATCACACCCAACTTGCCCAGCGGGATACCGAAACGTGCATCCTCGGTCGCGATGCGCACGTCGCAAGCCGCGCTGAGCTCGCAGCCACCACCGACGGCGAGCCCGCCGACGGCGGCGATAACCGGAACCGGCATTGCAGCCAGTGCACGCAGGCATACGGCGAGGCTCTCGTTGTAGGTGGCGGCGTCTGCGGCGCTCATCCGAGTGTCTGGAAACTCTGTGATGTCGGCGCCAGCAGCGAATGCCTGCTCACCCGCGCCGCGCAGCACCACCACTCGCAGGCCTAAATCGCCGGCAAGATCGTCGAGTAACAGCTTGAGGCGGCGCCAGCTCGCCAGATTGAGCGCGTTGAGCGCCTGCGGGTGGCTCAGCGTAACTACTGCAATGCCTCGATGGCGTTGCAGCGCAACGCGATCAATGACGGTGGTGTCGGGCGGCTGTCCGTGCAATAGTCGGCGCACTGCACCTTCCAGATCCTCGTCGCCGCCAGTAGTGGTTTCGTCCATGCTCGCTGTACGCATCCTCTCGGGATGCTCAACTGTAATCTCGAAAACTAGTGGGCCCGTAGCCCGGCCAGGACAAGGTAGTCAACCAGCATTGCCACCGCCCGGCCATTCCCACAGGCGAAAGCGGCACCGCGACATAGGCCAACCTAGCTACCAGATCCTGCGCGGTTGATCATGGCCCGATTCGGATCGGGCCCGGCGACCATATACCCGAGTGGGTAGCCGAGCCCAGGGCGATCTCGGCCTGTTGTGCCTCAACGATGGTGTCGAAGCGGCGCAGCGAACCCCAGTCCTGGCCCCAGTCCTGCGACAGGTAGGTAGACATCACCGATGCTTGCAGAAGCAGGTCGGTGATTCCCAGCAGGCCGCCGTTGATGCCGTCCTGCCAGGTGTCGGTGCTTTGCAGCTTGGCGTAGTAGTCGGGTGAGATACGGAACTTAGGGATCTCGGTGACGCCATTGACGTGCAGCATCGGCTGTTGGCAGGGGAACGCCAGCCCGACCGCCCAGTCCATCAGGACCGGCTGCCGAGAACCGATGTACTCCTGGACCGAGCGCAGCTCCGGTACCCGTGGCGGTGTGACGGCGACCCAGTCGCCCTGGCCGAGTGACAGATCTTCGGCGATCACCCGAACAGCGATGGCGTCAGCCGGGATCTGGGCGCGCGGATAGCGCAAATTGCGCCACGACGGTGTCGGGCCGATGTCGAACGGGCTGACGCGGCCGGCGGGCTCCGGAGCTCCGGACGGCCCGGGGATCCCGTATTCGAGCTCCACTGTCTGGCCGGAGGCGACGCCCTCGGCCACGCTCTTGCCCGCGATCGTTCCGGCCGCGGTGATCACCACCAGTGGGTGCGCGTCGTCGGCGGCGGCCAGCTCATACCACGCCGAGGCCAGCCGGCTCTCCTGCTGTGCCGCTAGCGAATACGTTCCCGCAACGGGGACCTGGGCTGGGTCCAGGCCATAGGGCAGCGGAACTTTCGACCCATTGAGACCCGCACGCGGCAGTCGCATCGGCTGGTTCCAGTCGGCATCGGTGCCTGGCTGGGGGTTATTGATCCGGATGGCCTCGGCGATGATCCGATCCGGAACACCGTTGGGCGAGAAGCCCACCGGTTCGCTGCCGCCCAGCGGACCCAGCGGGCCCCAGGGAGGCTCGGCTGGGTCACGGGGCAGTGGCCGCAGGAAGCCGAGGTTGGAGTCGGGCTCGACGAGCACGTCGTCGGCCATGCCGCAGCCCCCGGCGAAGGCGCGCAGATTGGCCCAACCGTTGGAGTAGGTCGGGTATTGGCGCACCACGCCCACCACCATCGAGGCCATGAACAAAACGACCATGAGACCTGCGGCGATCGGTATCGGTGCCGCGGTGAGCTTGTCGACGGCCCGCGAGTCGGGTCGCGCGGAGACGTGCAGCCAGAACGCCCACAGGGCCGCGATCGCGAACAGTGCCAAGAAGACCGTGCTGACCGTCAGGCCGCCCAGGCTTGGCACCGAATTGTTGTATGGGGCACCGAAGTTCGAGACATACCACCAACCGTTCGTCGAGGCGAAGCACATCGCCAATACGAAGAACACCAGCGAAAGAAACGCCATCCGGTTGCGTGCTGAGCGCAACACCAGTGGCGACATCAAAACGGTCGCCAACGCCGCCATCGCCCCGCCGACGGCAGCGAACAGACCGAAGTGGTGGATCCACTTGGTGGGGGTGAACATCAGGAAGAAGATCGTGGCGAAGATGACGCCCATCAAGCGCCAGGCGGGCCCCCGGGCAACACCGGGAACGTGCTTGCGCCGCAACATCATGAACAGCGACGGGAACAGGCACAACACGGTAAACAGGAATGCGAACCGACGGGAGATCGAGGCGTCGGTAGTCGGCAGGATGATGTAGTAGTAGCGCAGGATCTCGGTGAACCATTCCTGGCTTGGGCCCACCTGGGTGCGAATCCTGGTTGCTTCCAACACCGTGGCCAGCGTCTGGTCGGCGAACACGATTGTGAGCACGATGGTTCCTGCGGCCAGTAGCGGCGCCACCAGCGGCCACGTGCCGACCAGTTGGCGTCGCCGCATGAGGATTCGCAAGATTGGCCGGCCGCCGGCTATCAGGGCGGCTACCGCGATCAGCCCGGTGGGCTGGATACCGAGCGTGAATGCAGCGGTGGTGATCGCCAATGCCGCGGGCGTGAGGCGGCCCGAGGTGATCGCCCGCTCGATCAGTACGTAGGTGATCAGGGCACCGGTGGCGATCTGGCCTTCAGGTCGAAGCCCGTTGTCGAAGGGCATCCAGGCGCCCATAAACACCAGCCCGGCTGCCCACATCGCCGCACGGCTTCCCGACACGGCCGGCCCGAGGCGCGGCAGTACCTCCCTGGATAGCAGTAGCCAGCACACCAGCGAACAGATCAAGTCGGGCAATCGGATCCAGATGCTGGCATCGCTGACCCGTGTCATGAAGGCCAGCAGGTTGTAGTACCAGCCGAACGGGTCTTCGGGGCTGCCGAACCAGCGGAAGTAGTTCGACATGTAGCCGGCGTGATCGGCTACTCGGGCCATGCCGAGGATGTAGCCGTCGTCCGAGGAGTTGGCCCCGATTACATACCAGAGTCCCAGCCCGCCCACGACGACGCCGTCGACGGGGCTGACCGTGCGCCAACGTGATGGGATGAGCCGGTGCATGCGCCGCCCATCGGTGCGGTCCAGCTGCCACAGCGCCAGCAGTGCCACGATTGTCGAGGCGATCGCCATCAGCATCGCCGCCAGCTTCAGCGCGGTGGGATGGGTGCTGAAGCGCGTGTCGATGGTCGCCGAGAACTCCATACCGGCAGGGGCGGGCCCAGTCAGGTCGGTGAATACCCCCACGACAGCAGGCCGCAGGTTGGGATCGGGGAAGCCGGTGCGCTGAGGTTTCCCGGCGTCCTCGCCGGAGGTCTGGGTAAGCCCGACGAAATCGGCATATGTGCCATCCAGCGACGAGGTGATGTCGATGCTGGAACAACCGGGGGCGGAACCTATCCCGGTGACGCGCTCCCGATCCACGGTGGCTACCACGACGTTTCGCACGATCACGTCGACGCGGGATGTCGTGGCGTTGACCAACATTGCGTTCAGGGCCGCGTCTCGGCCCTCCGATGGAGCGGTGCCCAGGATCAGGCCGCCCTTGTCGGGCATCGAGGCGACAGTTGTGCACGGAATCGTTGCAGTCAGACTTACCGGTGCCTGCGAGATCAGCGGCGCAGTGACGTTCTCAAGTTGGCCATGCTGGGGCCAGTTCAACATCGCCGTTGTCTGCGTGACAGGCAGCAGCGGGGTCGCGACGGCCAGCACGAAGCCCAGCAGCCCGGCGATCGTGGCAACCCATCGTGCGATCTGCACGTTTTTCGCGGCGCCGTTGATGTCTGTAGCTCGCTCGCTGGCTGCGTTCACGGCAGGGGCTGGTTTTCTGCCGTTCTCTTCGTTCACGGCAGGGGCTGGTTTTCTGCCGTTCTCTTCGTTCACGGCAGGGCCCTGATCGGTCCGCCGCGGCTCCAGCCGAACATTCGCGCGGACCCCTCCTCAATGACGGCAACAGGTGCCTCGTCGCGCGGCATCACCGGGGTGTAACTTTCGATCGAGCCCCAGTCGCGGTACCAGTCGTCCCGCAGATACGTCGGGATCGTCGAGGTCCGCAACAGTGCCTGGATGAACAGGAACGGGCCGCCGTCTTCTGCCGCCTGCCACTGATTCGACGACGACACGACCTGCTTGAAATTGGGCAGGATGCGGTACTCCGGAAGCTCGGCCACCCCGAGATGTTCGGAGAAGGGCCGCTGGCAGGGGAAATTAGCTGCGGTGGCGATGTCCATGAGCACCGGCGTCTGTGACCCGAGGAACTCTTGCGCGGTCTGCAGCACCGGCACCCGCGGTGGGGTGAACCCGAACCACTGATCCTCGGACAAGTTCGGGTCATCGGCGACAATGCGGGCGACGTTGGCCTCCGGCGGCGCCGACGCCAGCGGGAACCGCAGATTGCGCCACGCGTACTGCGGGAAGATGTCGATCGGCTGAACCTCGTTGAGCGCCTCATAGGAACCATCGGAACGGTGCACGCCCCATTGCAGCTTCAACGACTGGCCGTAGTTGAACGAGCCATCTTCCTCGAAATACCAGATTGCGCCCGCAGCGGCGACGGACACTAGCGGCCGGTCGGGTGTGCGGGGCGGCAACTGATACCACACTGAGGTGGCTTCGGCGGCGACCGCGTTCTCGTCATAGCTGCCCATCACCGGGGTGCGGTCCGGATCCAACCCAAACGGCAGAAACACCCGTGATCCATTGACGCCCTCGGGGCCATAGCCGCCGCCGGTGCCCGCCGCGTAGGGCACCCCGATATTTGGCTTGTCCACGGGCCCATCGGAGTTCACCAGACCAGGGTTGCCCGCCACGGGTTCGGCCGGTTCGAGCGTGTCGCTGACCCCGTTGGGGACAAAGCCCACCGGATCCTCGCCGCCAAGCGGCCCGTATTTTCCGTAACGCTGTCCCGGAACCGGTTGCAGCATGCCGGCGTTGGTGTCCTCTTCGACGAGGACGGCGTCGGCCATAGCGCAACTCTCGTCGGATAATCCCGCCCGCAATGCCGACAGGTTGGCTGCCCCTGTGGTGTAGACGGGGTAGCGGCCTGCGGTGGCCTTGAGCATGGAGCCCAGTTCCAGGACCACCATGATGGTGGCCACAACGAGCAGCGGCGTGGATGCGAGCGCCCGATTCCGACCGGTATCGGCGACTTCGGTATGTCCGGCATAGTCCATGCGGAAGTGCAGCCACCCCGCCAGTAGGCCGCAGACGATCGCGAGCACAAGGAAAATCGTGGTGACCGGTTGTCCGAAGATCACCGGTTGCTTGTCGAACCAGGGCACCCCGTAGTTGCCGACGTAGAACCATCCGTTAATGCCTGCGTTCGCCCACGCCAGCACGAACAGTAGGGCCGTCACGTAGAGGGCGAGGTTGCGTTGTTTCTGCAGCCCGACGTGGGCGACCGCGAACGCCGTGACCCCACCCAGCGCACCTGCCAATCCCGCGAAGACGCCGAACTGCGTCGCCCATTTTGTCGGGGTGAACGTCAGCAGCAGCAGACCGATCGCGGTCGTTCCGGTCAACCGCCAGACCGGCCCGTTCATCACACCTGCCACTTTGCCGCGCCGCAGGAGTACGACGAGCAGACCGAACAAGCACAACAACATGACCAGCACGGAGAACCGGCGCGTCAGCGAGGCTTCCACGCTGTCCTCGACCATCACGAAGTAGTAGCGCAGGAATTCCTGGTACCAGGGGATCGTCGGGCCGACGACGTACTTGATCCGGACCGACTCGGCCACGGTGGCCAGTGTCTGGTCGCGGAACACAACGACGAAGATCAGCGAGGCTGACGAGAAGAAAGCCGCCAGCGGGGCCAGTTGAGCGGTGAGACCGTCGGTCGCCCGGCGATCGGAGATGACGCGCTTGACGCCGCGCGCACCCACCAGCAGCGGCGCCAACGCGACCATCCCATGCGGGGCGAGGGTCACACAGAACACCATGACGATGATCGCCACCGCAGTGGGCCACAGTCGACGGCTTACCAGCGATGTCTCGACGAGCATCCACACCGCGACCACCCCGAAGGCGATCAGCGGTTCCGGGCGCAGACCATTGTTGAACGGCAACCAAGCAGCGAGGAACACCGCCCCAGCGGTCCACACCGCGACCCGATTACGTGCCAGGCGGGTCCCGAGTCGCGGAAGCATGCACCGGCTCAGGATCAGCCAGGTGCCGATGGCGGCGGCCGTGGCGGGCAGGCGCATCCAGATGCCGTCGGTGCTGATCGACGCCAGTTGGGCCAGGACGCTCTGATACCAGTCGAAGGGTGCTTCGGAAGCGCCGAAGAAGCGGTAGTAGTTGGCGAGGTACCCGGCATCGCCGGACACTCGTGCGATGGTCAGGTTGTAGCCGTCGTCCGAGGATTGCGGACCGACCAGATGCCACACCAGCAGTACGCCGATCACGCCGGTATCGGTAAGCCGCGTCGACAGGCCGACGGGCCGGCCGCGACTTCGGCCCTGCCGTAATCGTCTCCCTGACGTGCGGTCCAGCAGCGCCAGCGCGCCGATGGAGCCCACCACGCAGACAACACCAAGGATCATGACCGCGAGCTTGAGAGTGGACGGGCTGGTGATGAAGCGCGTGTCGATGTCTACGGTGGCCGAAACGCCGCTATTGGCCGGGACTTCGAGTTCGGTGAAGATGCCCGCAACCTGGGGCCGTTTCGCCGGTTCCAGGGTCCCGGTGGCGCCGGGAATGCCCACAAAGTCGGCGCCGACTGCGCCGATATCGGCCCACAGGTGGATTGTGCTGCAGGCCCCGGACTCCACCGCCTCACGCGGGGCCACCGCGGCGACCGAATCGCGGAAGGCCACGATGACCTTGTCGGCATGGGCGCGTACGAACAGGCCGTTGGCGCCGGCGTCGATCCCCCCGGGCGGGATCGTGGAAAACACCAGTCCGCCGTCAGCAGGCAGGGAGGCCACGGTCTTGCAGGGGATGACGACGTCGAGCGCTCGGGGAGCCCCCGACACCAGCGGCGCGGTCACGTTGCCGATGTTGCCGTCGCTCCCGACGCTCTGCGGCCACTGGATCGTCGCGGTCGTTTGATTGACCGGCAGCAGCGGGGCCAATGCGCACAAGAACATTCCGAGTACACCCGCGACGATGGCGACGAGGCGGATTGTCCGGTCAGGCACGAGGGTCGATGGTATTCGACGCTAGCTCAGACGCAGCGGTGCTGGGCTCCATAGACCGCTACGCGTCGCCGAACCAAGATCTAACCGAGCCGTTTCGGCGCTCGGGTAGAAGGGCGTGAGCTGCTGCAGCGAACCCCAATCGCGTAGCCAGTCGTGCTTCAGGTACGTGGCTACAGTCGTGGAGCGCAGCAGCAGTTCGGTGATCCCCAGGGGGCCACCGCCGAGGTAGTCCATCACCGGAGAGTTGGCCTCGGCACCGAAGCGGTCGGGCAGGATCCGCCACTTGGGCACCTCGATGACGCCGTTGCGGTGACTGTACGGACGCTGGCAGGGGAAGGCCAGCCCGACCAGCCAGTCCAGGAATACCGGTGCTGTCGAGCCGACGACGTCCTGGAGGGTGCGTAGGACAGGGATCCGGGGTGGTGTGAGCGCGATCCAGTGTTGCGGGCTGAGGTCATCATCGGTGGCGACCAGCCGGATTCGGGTGGCGTCGGCGGGGATCGCTGACAGCGGTGCCCGCAGGTTGCGCCACGCCGGAGCGGAGCCGACGTCGCCGAATTCAATGCTGCCGGCCGGCTCGTCGCCGGCGTTGTCGGCCCATTGCACGACGACCTCGCTCATGTCGAACCGTCCGGCCGCAGACACCACGAGCAGGGAATCAGACCGGTCGTTCTCGCTCCACCCGGCTGGTAGCTGGTACCAGGCCGACCGCAGCCTCGCGGGCTGCTGGGTTCCACTGCGCCAGCTGCCCAGCACCGGGGTTCGCGCGGGGTCCAGCCCGTACGGCAGCCGGGCGCGCGAGCCGTTCACGCCCGCGGCAGCAGTGGTACCGCCTTCGGTGCCTGCCCCGCTCTCGGTGGCATCGGTGCTCGACGTGTCGGCGAAGTTGTCCGAGCCGGGCTGGTCCATGACCGGATCAGCGGATAAGTCGGAGGGAACTCCGTTGGGCCTAAACCCCTCCGATGTGGCGTTGGATCCATCTGGAGTGCCGGTGGGTCCCTCCGAAGTGTCTGTGGCACGGCCACCGAACCCGTCGCCGATCGGGACACCGATGGGTGCGAGCAGCCCGGCGTTTGGATCCTGCTCCACCATGACGTCTTCGGCCATGCCGCACGTCTTACCGGTGAGCGCTTCCAGATTGGACCGGCCAACGGTCCATGCCGGGTACTGGCCGGTCATCGCCAGCGTCAGCGACAGCACCTCGAAGGTCACCAGCGCCCACGTGGCGATGGCCAGCGGCGCCTGGAGAATCGGTTGCCAGCGACGCTGGTCGCCATCGGGTGGTGCGCCGTCTCGGCCCGAGAAGTGGAACCAGGCTGCCACCAGCAGGGTGATTACCGACAGGCCGAGCACAATCGTGGTGAAGCCAAACTTCCACTCCGGGAAGGAATTCGACCACGGCACTCCGAAGTTGGAGACATACCACCAGCCGTTCACGGTTGCTAACGATAGTGCGGTGACGAACAGCACGGCCGCGGCGAACAACGTGCGGTTGCGCCGTGAGCGCATCGCCGCAGCCGCGACAGCCACCGCGGCGAGCGCACCGAGCGAGCCGGCCAGCCCTGCGAACACACCGAAGTGGTGGGTCCACTTGGTGGGGGTGAACATCATCGCCAGGAACGAGATGATGGTGATGCCGATGATGCGCCGACTCGGGCCCAGCGCCGTACCGGGGATGCGGCCCTTGCGCAGCGACATTGCCACCGCGACGGCCAGCGCCAGTAGCAAAGTCAGCACCGCGAACCGTCGCGCCACCGAGCCGTCCGGGCTGGTGGTGAACAGTCGCGAATAGCGGACGTGCTCGTCGAACCACGCCAGGCTCGGACCGACGGCCGACTTGAAGCTACTGGCCTGTATCTCGGCGGCCAAGGTCTGATCGCGGAAGATCAAGATGATGGTGACGGTGGCAGCGGCGGCAATCGGTGCCAGCAGCGCCGCGTAACCAAACCGCGAAGTGTGACGAGCCACAATGGTTTTCAGCGGGCCGATGGCGACCAGCAGTGCGCCTATCGCCGCGATTCCGGTGGGGCCAGAGAACAAGGTCAGGGCACCGATGATGATCGCGATCGCAACCGGCAACAGCCTGCTGGTCGCGACTCCACGCTCGACCGAACACCAGGTCAGTAGGATTCCGAGTGCGATGATCGGCTCGGGACGCAGGCCGTTGTTCAATGGCAGCCAGAACGCGAGGAACAGGCCAGCGGCCGTCCACGCCGCGGCCCGGCTGTGTTTGACGGCGGCGCCCAACCGGGGAAGCACTTCACGGCTGATCACCCACCAACACGCCAGCGCCATCAACAGGGTGGGCAGGCGCATCCATACGCTTGTCGTGCTGACGTGTGCCCACATCGCCAGCAGGTCGTAATACCAACCGAACGGCGACTCGGGTGTACCGAACCACCGGTAGTAGTTGGCCATGTATCCGGCGTTCTCGGAAACCCGGGCCATCGTGAGGATGTAGCCGTCGTCGGCGGTATTGGCGCCGACGAAGTGCCACCAGACCAGCACCGCGGAGACGAGCCCGTCCAGCGGTGACATCGACCACCACCGCGGCGGCAGGAAACGCCGGTGCCGCATGCCGTCAGCGTTATCCAACACGTGCAGCGCACCAAGGGCGACGATGGTCATCGCCACGCCGACGATCATCGCCAGTAGCTTGAGCAAGGTCGGTGAGGTGCTGTAACGCGAGTCGACGGTCGCTGAGAACTTCAGGCCCGGCGGAGCGGGGCCGGACAGGTCGGTGAAGACCCCCACGATCTGGGGCCGGAAGTCGTAGCCGCTGCGCTTGCCTTTGAGCGGCTCATCCGGATCGCCTTGAATGTCAGCGTCGGGTGCCGCAGTCAAGCCGACGAACTCGCCGGTCACCTCGTCGGCGTGCGCGGTGAACGTCAATTCCTTACACGCGGGGCTCAGGACTAAGTCCAGCGGTGCGCTAACCACCGGAGTGTTGCGCACGATGACGAGTAGGTCATTGTTGACCCGTTCGATAAGCAGGCCCCGGTCGATCGCTTTGGGTGCCTGCTTGGGGACCGTAGATAGCAGCACAGTGCGTCCGGGCTGGTCGAGGCCGGCGGCCGCACTGCAGGGCACGCTGATTTCAAGGTCGGTCGCCACGTAGCCGATCAGGGGTGCGTCGACGCTGCCCAGGACCCCATTCTGCGGCCAGTTCAACTCGGCGGTGGTCTGCTCGACCGGGAGCAGGGGTGTGGCTATGGCCAGCGCCACACCCAGCAACCCGGCCACGATTGCGATGAGCCGCGCGGTGCGGTGGTTGCTGCCGCTGGGTTGATTGGTCGGCTCCGCCGACGGGCCCGCCTTTGGCACCACGGCCTAGATGGTAATTGGCTTGCGAATGGCCAGCACGAACGGCCCGATGGTTGACACGTCAAAACGTGGATCGTCGAACAGCGCGCTGTCCAACTCGACGTGGTACCGACGCACGTTGGGCTGGTTCGGGTAGACGTCGGAAGCCAGCCTCAGCGTGTAGGTGTCCCCCACACCCCCCGCGCCGTTGCGGCGCATCAGAAACACCGTCGGCGGCTCCCAGGGCATGGCGTCCAGAGCGGTGATGAACTCGTCGGCGTCGGACAGCTTCGCCCAACCCTCGATGGCTTTGGCACGTTGCTCGAACTGCGCGAGCGGATTGGCATAGTGCGAGGTGAGCCCCTGAAAACCGTAATACGGGTAGTACGACAGGAAGCTGTAGTCGGCCGTCATGACGACCGTTTCGTTGCGGGGGCGGGCCGTGACCTCTTCGATCCGGGCATCGATCTCGCGGTAGTACCGGGCGGCCCCAGGCGGGCGCCGATCGGCGCGCTGACCGGCGCCGTCGGTATCGGTGTAGGCGACGACGATGTCGGGGCGCAGCACGTCGGGAATGTCCTGGCTGAATGTCACGGCGCCTAGGGCGCCTACCGCGGTGGCGACGGCCACCACCTTGCCCGCGTTCGGTGCCCGCACTCGGGCGGCAACCGCGCGGGTGGCCTCAATGAAACCGAAGGCACCGGCCGCCGATAGCAGGATGGTCAGGGTTGGTTGCAGTCGGAACGAAAGCAACGTGGTCCCCGCCAGCGTGGTGAGCATCGACAGCAGTGACCAGGCGTAGACCGTGAGCACTCCGACGGCCAATGCCCCGGCGCGAATGGAGGTGCGCGCATAGAGCACAAGCCACAGGGTGCCGAGCATGCACAACGCTCCGAGCAGGCTGGGCTGCAGCATCGGGAACGACAGTTGCGCGCCGTCGACAGGCAGATAGTGCTGGGCGGTCCCGGTGTCGGCGGGTTTCTCCCGCGCCGCGGCGAGCAGGTAGGGACCCAGGCCGATCATCCACAGCAGCCCCGAGATGACGGCGATGACGAGTAGCCGTAGCAGCGGGTCGAGCGTTCGGCGGGTGACGGCGATAAAAGCCGCCATCACGGCGAATGTGAACGCGGCGTAGGCCAGCAGCAGACTGTAGAACAGCGCAGCGCAGCCGAGGAACAGGCCGGTGCCGACGATCGCGGCCCAACCGCCGCCGTGCCCCTTTCCCGGGTCGTCCCCTGCCCTCCGGGCGTGGGCCCAACGCTCCTGCCCTCCGGAACGCTGACGGGCGCCCAGGCCCGACCAGGCGAGCACGAACACCGGCGGCAGCAGTACCGCGATGATGGCCGCGTAGGGTTCGGCGGGGGAGTAAGCCAGTGCGGCTGCCGTGGTGGCCGTAGATACCACGAGCGCGTACTCAAAGCGAATCATGTTGGCCCACAGCACAAAAGCCAGCACCATCGCGATGGTGATCGAGATTATCGACCACGGTTTGAACATCTCCCACGCCGGCGTGCCGGTGAGGTCGGCGAGGCGCCCACCGATCCAGAACCATCCCGGCGGGTAGAACGGCGGCAGCCCAATGTAGGTCATATCGTGCAGCGCGGCGGATTCGGCGAACCGGGTCATGTACTCGGTGCGGAACTGCTGGTCGACCGAGATGCCAAACAGGTACAGCTTGGTGGCGCCCAACGGCATCGCGAGCGTGACCACGGAGAATCCGGCGAGCAGAGTCACTGCGCCGATGCGGGCGAGACCTTGCCGGTGGCGCCGCCACACCAGTCCGCACGCAAACAACCCCGCCAGGCAAACCACCTGGCCGACCGTGGTCAGCGCGTGCAGCTGATTCGACGAGTTGTAGGCGGGCCAGTCGACTCGCGCGATCGCGGTGAGCCCGACCACGGCGACGAGCACGGCGACCGCGGTTGCCGAGAGCATCTGGCCGCCAACTCGCAATGCGGCCTGCGGCGTCTGCACCTTCGTTCCCCGGGTCGCTTCGTCCCCCGCAAGCGGGAGGTGCCCCCACTTGTCCACAGGCATCAAATGGGAAGCTTGCGGAAGATGGGGCGTGGGACGTGGCGCAGTATCATCATCACGTAGCGGAACGCGCCAGGCGCCCACACCAGATCCTTGCCTTTGGAGCTCGCGCTGACCGCGAGCTCGGCAACGTACTCCTTGTCGACGGTCAACGGCGCTTCCTTGACGTGGGCGCTCATCCGGGTGCGTACCTGGCCAGGCCTGATCACCAACACGCGAACCCCGAACTCTCGCAGAGCTTCTCCGAGTCCTAGGTAGAAACCGTCGAGGCCCGCTTTGGTGGAGCCGTAGACAAAGTTCGACCGTCTGACCCGCTCGCCCGCCGCGGAGCTCATCGCGATGATCCGGCCAGAACCCTGGGCGCGCATCTTCTCGGCGAGTAGCACCCCCACCGAAATCGCGGCGGTGTAGTTGATCTCGGCGATCTGCACGGCTTTGCGCTGGTTCTGCCAGAGTTCCTCGGCATCGCCGAGCAGTCCGAACGCCACGATCGCAACGTCTATGTCCTGGGCGTTGTCCCCGCCCCAGGCCGCATCGATGACCTCGGGATGGCTGGCGGTGTTGACGGCGTCGAAGTCGACCACCTCGACGGACTTGGCGCCGGCCCGCTCCATCTGGGCTTTGGCGTCGTCGCGCAACGGGTCACCGGGCATACAGGCCAGCACGATACGGGCATGGGTGTCCCGCAGGTAGCGCTCACAGATCGCCAGGCCGATCTCGGATGTGCCGCCGAGAAGCAGGATTGCCTGGGGGTTCCCCGTCGCGTCAAAGACCATGTGAATACCCCATCTAGAACAGCTCCAGTCGTCGGGTCATGTCGGAGGCGAATACCCCGTCGGGGTCTACCTTGCGCCGCAGAGCGATCCACTCCTCGATTCGCGGATACATGGCGTGGAAGGTCTCGGCGGTGGTTCGCGAGTCCTTGGCGGTATATAACCTGCCACCGAACTCCAGCACCCGACTGTCGAGTCGGTTGAGGAGCTCGTTGAGGCCTGGCTCGATCTGAAAGTCGACGCAGACGTTCCAGCCCGGTATCGGAAAACTCAATGGCGCTTGGTTCCCTGGGCCAAACAACTTGAACACGTTGAGGAACGAGGAATGACCGGACCGCTGAATGTCGTGCATGATGCGTTTGAACTCGTCAACGGCCTCGGTGGGCACTACGAATTGGTACTGGCTGAACCCCGCTGAGCCATAGGCGCGGTTCCACTCACCGACCATGTCCAGCGGGTGGTAGAACTGCGTCAGATTCTGTGCCTTGCCGCGGTAGGTCTTGCCCATCCGGTACCACAACGCAGTCATCGCACCGAAGATCGGCTTGTTCCCCAACCCGCTGGGAAAAATGTCGGGGGCGGTGAAGTATTGGGGCGCATCGAACTTCAGTGGTTCACGTTGTAGCTTCTTCGGCAGCTGGTCGACGGTGGCAAGCGAGCCTCGGGAGATCACCGCTCGGCCGAGCTTCGGAGGGGCGCTCATCGCGTCGAACCACGCGCTGGAGTAGGTGTAGTTGTCCTCGGTGCCGTCGCTGTGGAAGGCGATGGTCTCGTCGAGCCCGACAGTGACATCGCCGTCGGCGATGAAGTAAGCGCTTTCAGTTGGTGTCATCTCGATGGTGGCGCGCAAGATGATTCCGGTCAGCCCGTTACCGCCGACGGTCGCCCAGAAAAGTTCGGCCTCAGGGCCAGTCGGCGTCAGCTGGCGGACCTTTCCGTCGGCGGTGAGCAGGTCCAATGACCGCACGTGGTTGCCGAAGCTACCCGCACTGTGGTGATTCTTCCCGTGGATGTCGCAGGCTATCGCGCCGCCGATGGTGACTTGACGGGTGCCGGGCAGGACGGGAACCCACAGGCCCAGCGGCAGTGCGGCACGCATCAGCTGGTCGAGGTTTACCCCGGCATCCACATCTACGAGCGCGCCGTCGGTGTTGATCGAATGGATGCGGTTCACCGCGCTCATGTCGATGACGAGGCCGCCGCCGTTTTGGGCGTTGTCGCCGTAGGAGCGCCCAAGTCCCCGGGCGACCACGCCGCGCCCATGGCCGTCGGCGACCTGTTCGACCGCTTTGACGATCACCTCAGGATCCGGGGTCGACAGCACCTGGGCCACCGACGGGGCGGTGCGGCCCCAGCCGGTCAGCCGCTTCGTGGTTGTCGGAAATTCGGCGCTCAACATCGTCACAGAGGGTACCGCTTGTTGCTCGGTGCTCAGCGCAGCCGGATCACTGCCCGGTCGCTACGTCCCCGGTGGGCGGGGGGTGTCCACATCTGCCCACCGAAAGATGACTAAGCGCTGGACGACGAAGTTGATCACCGTGGCGGTGCCCTGGGCGATGATGAATGCCACCGGCACCCGCCAGGGCTTGTCCTCGAACTGCACGTAGAGCAGGTAGTTGATGCCGACCTGCACCGAGTAGGTCACGGCATAGAGAAAGACAACCGCGATGAACCGCGCCCTGCTCGGCGGAGCTTGGAACGTCCACCGTCGGTTGATCAGGTAGGCGGTGGTGGTGCCCGCGATAAAGCTCAGGGTCTTGGCGACGTTGACGTGCAGCCCTGCGGCCAGGAGAGCGACGTAGAGGCTGAAGTCCACGATCGCCGACAATCCGCCTGTCACGATGAACCGCCAGATCTGTGTCTTGAGACTCAGCGCGGGTGACATCGGGGGCTCGGCCACCCGGGCAGCTTACGGGTTAGGCGTGATGGCCCGGTCGCGGAAGAGGGACGGACCGCGGTGCTAGCGTACATATAGACTAGGTTTCTGGCGGCTCCAAAGTGCTTGGCCAAGGTGAGGGAAACCGATGAACGCAGACAAATCTGCAAACCGGTTGCGGCTCGCAGCGTGTGCGCTCACCCTCGTGGTGGTCGCGACCGGGGGCTGCACTCGCACTGTGACCACGGAACCGGAGGCGGCCCCGGTGACTTCGGAGGAGACCTCAATCGCGCCGTCGACGACGAAGGAGCCTACAGTGACGGGTGGTCAGGGCGGTCAAGGCGGAGCCGGCGGCCGGGGCGGAGCCGGTGGTCAGGGCGGAGCCGGTGGTCAAGGCGGCAAGGGTGGTCAAGGCGGCAAGGGTGGTCTCGGGGGCGCCGACGGAGCTGACGGGGCCGACGGGGCCGACGGGGCCGACGGAGCACCTGGAGCACCTGGAGCACCTGGAGCGTCTGGTTGAGACATCTCGGCGTGGACGCTGACGCCGCGGCAGATGTTGCACGGCTGCCGGCCTGGCACCACGGGAAGTGCCATTGGACCCTAGGACCGTCCGCCGCAGCCCGGCACCATCGTGGGTATGGACGCGACATCTGCACCGGACACCCCGGTAACTGAGCTCACCGAGGCCGAAAGCTGGAGCCTGCTGTCTGGGGTGTCGCTGGGCAGACTCGTGACGACCGTGGGCGGGTGGACCGAAATCTTCCCTGTCAACTTCGTTGTGCAGCGCCACACGCTGCTGTTCCGCACCGCTGAAGGCACCAAACTCCTGACCTCGGTGCTCAACGCACATGTGCTGTTCCAGGCCGACGACCACAACGTCGAGGGAGGCTGGAGCGTAGTGGCGCGCGGGACCGCCCAGGTGCTGTCCACCTCGAGCGAGGTCGAGGAGGCACGGCGCGCCGGGCTCTACCCCTGGATCGCGACCCAGAAGCTGCGTTTTGTGCGCATCACACCGGAAACATTGGCTGGCCGCCGATTCGTCTTCGGACCCGAACCCGACGGCCCCCCGCTGGTCAGCTAAACGGCGGCGTTCACACCCAGTAAGCCACCCGAGCGCGGTATTGGCGCATTGCCAAGGCGGCGAAGATCCAGCCGATCACTGTCAGCGACAGCACCACTACCCAGTGGTGCCACTCTTGTTCAGCTCCGAGCAACGGAGCCCGGACGATGTCCAGGTAGTGCAGAATCGGGTTCAGTTCGACGATCCTGGCCCACTTCCCCGCCCCCTGAGCCTGCAGCGTCGCCTCGTTCCAGATGATCGGTGTCATGAAGAACAACAGTTGAACCAGGCTGGCCAGCAGCGGGCTGATGTCGCGGTAGCGGGTGGACAGAATGCCGAAACACAATGCGACCCAGACACAGTTCAGCGCGATCAGAAACAGCGCAGGGATGAACGTCAGATCCGTCCACTGCCACGGCTTGGGGTAGATGATTGCGATGATCACGAAGATGATGATGTTGTGCGCGAACAGGATCATCTGCCGCCACACCAAGCGGTAGACGTGTACCGACAGCGGCGTCGGCAGTTGTTTTATCAGCCCCTCGTTGGCGATGAACACCTCGGAACCCTCAAGGATCGAAGCGTTGATCAGGTTCCAGACGATCAGGCCCAGCGTCACATAGGGAAGGTGCTCGGAAAGTTCGAGCTTGAACAACTTCGAGTACAACCCGCCCATCGCTACCGCCGTGGTGCCGGTCGCGATGGTGATCCAGAACGGCCCAAGCACGGACCGCCGATAGCGCTGCTTGATGTCCTGCCAGCCCAGGTGCAGCCATAGTTCGCGCTTGCCGAAGCCCTCGACGAGGTCGCCCCAGGCTCTCCCGAATGTCTTGGACCGTGCAGCAGCATCCGTGAACGTCATCGGTCTACCCCGTCGCTTCGCTCGCCGTGGTTGTCTACCCCGTCGCTTCGCTCGCCGTGGTTGTCTACCCCGTCGCTTCGTCCCCCTGCGCTTCGCGCGGGAGGTGCCCCCACGCCGTGGGAAAACATTTCGCGTCGACCCAAGCGCCGCAACCGAATCCATTCCCGCAGCCCGGCGGGGTCTCGTTGGGAGATCAGAAAATACCAGCCGTAACGCAGCCACTCCTGAAGGAGAAGCTTGCGCATCCCCGGTTGGGACTGAAGATAGCCCCGATTCCGGTAGGTGAAGAACCGCTTCGTCGGGTTGTCGGGGTATTGCGCGTGCATGCGCCCACCCAGAATGGGTTTGAACTCATCGCCGCCTTGGGGGTGAAGGTATACCGCATGCAGGCAGGTACCGAACGGCAACCCGGATCTGAGTAGTCGACGGTGCAGTTCGGTTTCGTCGCCGCGGAAGAACAGTCGAAGGTCCGGCACACCCACCGCGTCGAGGGTTGACACACGAAACAGTGCGCCGTTGAACAGGTGGGCGATATTGGGCATGAGATCTGGAAGGCTTGCCTCCGTGCGCAACTCGCTCACCATCCGACGCCACGCCAATCCACGGCGCAGCGGAAATGCCAGACGTTCAGGATCGGCTAGGTCACAGATCATCGGCGACACCTCGGCTAGTCCGTGCCGCTGAGCGCAAGCAAGCAGGGTGGCGAGCACCTCAGCGTCTTGTGGGCGCCCATCGTCGTCAGCCAGCCATACCCACTCCGTTCCCAGGCTCAGGGCGTGAAGCATGCCCAACGCGAAACCGCCTGCACCGCCAAGGTTTCGGCGCGAACCTAGGTATGTTGTCGGGATCGGTTGGCCGACAACCAGATCGTGTACCCGCTCAGTGGGGTCGTTGCCGAAGTCGTTGTCCACGACGATGAGATGATCTGGACGCCGACTTTGCGAGGTTACGGCGTCTAGCGACTTAGCCAGTTCATCGGGGCGGCGGTGGGTGACAACGACTGCAACAACTGCTGGTCGCTCTTGACGCGAGCAGCCATGGCCGGCGTCATTCATGTGTGTGTGCCGTCTCTTCCAGTACTTCGCGAACGTGGCGGGCAGCGTCCTCGCCTTCGTAGGCCCGGACGACGTCCTCGATCTCGCCCTCCATTTTCACTGTGCCGTGTTCGATCCACATGGCCGTGTCACACAACCGTGCGAGGAACTCGTTGGAGTGACTGGCGAACACCAGGATTCCGGAGCGCTCCACGAGGGCAGCCAACCGGGTTTGGGCCTTCTTGAGGAAGTCCGCGTCGACGGCGCCGATGCCCTCATCGAGCAGCAGGATCTCGGGGTCGATGCTGGTGACCACGCCCATCGCCAACCGGACGCGCATACCGGTCGAGTAGGTGCGCAAGGGCATCGACAGGTAGTCGCCGAGCTCGGTGAACTCGGCGATCTCGTCCACCTTGGACGCCATCTGTTTGCGGGTCTGACCGAGGAACAGCCCTCGGATGATGATGTTTTCGAATCCGGAGATCTCCGGATCCATCCCGACGCCCAGATCGAACACCGGCGCGACGCGTCCCCGCACGCTTGCCACGCCCCGGGTGGGTTCGTAGATGCCCGACAGCAGGCGAAGTAGCGTCGACTTGCCTGCACCGTTGTGTCCGACCAGGCCGACCCGGTCGCCCATCTTCAGTGACAACGTGATGTCGCGCAGCGCCTCGATGACGACGACGTTGGAGTCGTTGCGTCCGATTGCGCCGCCCGCCCTGCCGAGAAAGGCTTTCTTTAGCGAGCGGGCTTTGGCATCGAAGATGGGGAACTCCACCCACGCGTTCCGCGTCTCGATGCGCGGTTCCCGCGGATCTGACATTTCGGGGGAACGGGTCACGCCGGCCTCACAGGTACTGACCGGTGCCGGGCTGCCCGGGGCCGCCGCGTTGCCCAGGCACGCTCACGCCAGGCGGCAGCGCGCCCTGACGCATCTGCTCGAGCTGTTGGCGGGCCGCCATCTGTTGAGCGAACAGGGCTGTCTGGATACCGTGAAAGAGACCCTCAAGCCAGCCGACCAGCTGGGCCTGAGCGATCCGCAACTCCGAGTCCGACGGGATCGCGTCCTCGGTGAACGGCAGCGTCAGCCGATCGAGTTCTTCACGAAGCTCAGGCGCCAGGCCTTCCTCCAACTCACTGATGCTGGCGTGGTGGATGTCGCGCAGGCGGCCGCGGCTTGCGTCGTCCAACGGTGCTGCCCGCACCTCCTCCAACAGTTGTTTGATCATTGTGCCGATTCGCATCACCTTCGCGGGCTGCTCGACGAGTTCGGACAGCGGATTTCCGTCCTCATGCCCGAACTCCGGAACGTCCTCGTCGTCCCGGCCGGCGCCGATGATCTCGATATTCTCGTCGTCGGTGTTGGTTGTCATGTCCCTAGAGTGCCCCAGCATCGCTCTCCTATTGCGGCTGGGCTCCGCGCCTGCGGGTGGGTGCGGGCCAGGCCGGCGTCGTAGACGATCCTCTCCTACGACGGCGATTTGTCCAGCGAGCTTGCCGCAACACCCCCAAGAAATGCCCTGATGTCATCGGCTACCGCCGATGGCTGGGCCCGACGTCGGAAAGATTGCTGGACTAGTATTGCTGCCCAGACGGTCCGTTCCGGTTGGTGCGGGCCATGGACATGGAAGGTCGGGAATCCGCGGAATCGGCCGGCATCAGGACTACTCCGACGGACTCCACGAACGCGCTAAGGTGGGCTGACATGGCATACGACGTCGCCCGGGTGCGCGGATTGCACCCGTCGCTGGGCGATGGCTGGGTGCATATGGACGCCCAGAACGGCATGTTGCTGCCGGACTCGGTCAGCCGCGCCGTCTCTACGGCATTCCGGGGTTCGATGCCCACCCCGTCTGGTCCGCACCCTTCGGCTGCGCGCAGCTCGGCGGTGCTCGGCGCTGCCCGGCGGGCGGTGGCGGATTTAGTCAACGGCGATCCAGCCGGAGTGGTGTTGGGTGCCGACCGCGCGCTGCTGTTGACCTCGCTGGCCGACGCCGCGTCGGGACGTGTCGGGCTGGGGTATGAGGTGGTGGTCACCCGGCTAGACGACGAGGCGAACATCGCACCCTGGCTACGCGCTGCGAATCGTTACGGCGCCAAGATGAAGTGGGCCGAGGTCGATATCGAGACCGGCGAGCTGCCGACCTGGCAGTGGGAAAGCCTGGTGACCCGGCCCACCCGCCTTGTCGCAATTGCCTCTGCCTCTTCGACTCTAGGGTCGGTCACCGAGCTGCGCGAGGTCACCAAGTTAGTGCACGATGTCGGTGGGCTCGTCGTGGTCGACCATTCGGCTGCGGCACCCTATCGGCTGATCGACATCGCCGAGGTTGAGGCTGATGTGGTCGCGGTCAACGCGATCGCGTGGGGTGGACCGCCGATCGGTGCCCTGGTTTTCCGCGATGCGTCGGCCATCGACACATTCGGGTCGGTGTCGCTGGACCCTTATGCCACCGGCCCAGCCCGCCTGGAGCTCGGGTCCCACCAATTCGGGATGCTGGCCGGCGTCGTCGCGAGCGTCGAGTACCTTGCGAATTTGGATGATTCGGCACAGGGAACCCGCCGTGAGCGGCTCGCAGTTTCGATGCAGTCCTCGGCGGCCTACCTCAGCAGGCTGTTCGACTACCTGCTGATGTCGTTGCGCTCGTTGCCGACGCTAACGGTGATCGGGGACCCGCAGGCGCGTATCCCGGTGCTGAGCTTCGCGATGGATAATGTGCCTGCCGAACGTGTCGTGCAGCGGCTGGCCGACAACGGCATCCTGGCGATAGCGAACGCGAGTTCGCGCGTGTTGGAGGTGATCGGCGTCGACGACATCGGTGGCGCAGTGACCGTGGGTTTGGCGCACTACAGCACCACCGCCGAGGTCGATCAGCTTGTGCGGGCGCTCGCGTCCCTCGGCTGAGGCTAACCGTCGAGGTCTAATGGTCAACGCGCAGTAGCACTTTGCCCGACACATCGCCTGATGCCAGCAACTCATGGGCAGCCTGCGCCTGAGCCATCGGGAACTCGGCTCCTATCACCGGCCGCACCAGGCCTTCGCTGACCATGGGCCATACGTCGGCGACGACCCTGGCGACGATGTCGCTCTTGCCGCCGGGTCCTTCGCCGGGCCGTGACCGCAGCGCGGTCGCCAGGACGCCGGCGCGTTTGGTGAGCAGCTTGCCGATGTTCAGCTCTGCCTTTGCACCGCCTTGCATTCCGATAATGACCAGCCGCCCGTCGTGGGCCAGCGCATCGATGTTGCGGTCCAGATAGGCGGCACCGATGATGTCGAGGATGACGTCGGCTCCTCCTGCGTTGCGTACCACTTCGACGAAGTCCTCATTGCGGTAGTCGATGGTGATCTCGGCGCCCAGCTCAGCGCACAGGTCAAGCTTGTTGCGGGAGCCCGCGGTGACCGCGACTCGGCAGTTCAATGCCCGGGCCACCTGGATGGCGTGGGTGCCGATGCCGCTGGCGCCGCCGTGGACGAGGAGCAGCCGGGACGCACGCAGGCCGGCGGTCATCACCAGGTTCGACCAGACGGTGCAGGCGACTTCGGGAAGTGCTGCGGCGTGTGGCAGCGCGACGCCGCCGGGCAAGGGCAGGACCTGGCCCGCGGGCACGGCCACGTATTCGGCGTAACCGCCGCCGGTGAGCAAGGCACAGACCTGTTGCCCTGGGGTCCATTGCGTAACGCTGTCGCCGACAGCCTCGATCGTTCCCGAGACTTCCAGGCCCATGATCTCGCTGGTACCGGGCGGGGGCGGGTACTTTCCCGCGGCTTGCAGCAGGTCGGCGCGGTTCACCCCCGCGGCGGTGACCTTGATGAGAACTTCGCCCGCTGTGGGGGCGGGGTCGGGCACGGGTTGCCAGGCGAGTCGGTCAGGGGATTCTGCGACGATCGCGAGCATTTACTGAACGCTACTACGCTGCAGAAACACCCCGCGGCTTCAACCCCCCGCCATCAGTGCGCCGCCCTACTATGTGCAGATGGCGAGGACGACTGGGGGCGCACGGCGAGCGATACGCCGGGCCTCGATATTGCCTAACAACGCGCGTGGCACAACTTTTTGGACGCTGGGCTCAGGATGTACGCCACGATGAATCGAGCGCTCGTCGAGGAGCACCATCTCACGCTGAACGATGTACGACTGCTAGATCTGTTGGTCAGATCACCTCGCGGGGCTGCCCGGATGGGTGACATCGCCGAGGCGCTGATGTCGTTGCCGAGTCGAGTGACCCGGCAGATTCGCCGGTTGGAAAAGCAGGGGTTGGTCGGCCGGGGCGTCAGCCCCGGCGACGGCCGCGGTGTGCTGGCCAGCATCACCCCGCAGGGCAGGGAAGCCCTCGGTGCGGCGATGAAGAGCTATGGCGGGGCGGTGCGCACGCACTTTCTCGACAGCCTTACCCGGCCGCAAATCTTGGCGATGGGGGAGAACTGCCGGCGCGTCAGTGCGGGACTGAAGT
>Ga0209991_10000227_pt1 | contig 25312 bp, 23 predicted proteins | sample ChitaG_FD_183167 | JGI IMG/M metagenome (GOLD analysis project Ga0209991, IMG submission 183167) | Deep subsurface microbial communities from South Pacific Ocean to uncover new lineages of life (NeLLi) - Chile_00310 metaG (SPAdes)... | ecosystem: Environmental > Aquatic > Marine > Oceanic >... | reverse complement strand
ACTGGAGACCAAAACTGGTTCATCATATTGTTTGAGTTGAAACATACTGCCGAAAAAGCCTGAGCCAATGACTTCGGGTCGAAAAGTAGCTCGAGCTTGCTGTCCAACGGTTCCTTTGACTTCGTTGGCAAGATGAATATCCACGCCAGCGAGGGCATAAGCTTCTTTAGAGACGTGTTTCACTGAGTTTCTCCTGGTGAAGTGCTTCCAAAGCCAGTTTGTCCATTTCTATTTGGACCGGGATAGGGTATGCTCCGGTAAAGCAAGCAAGGCAGAAAATATCTCTGGGTAATCCCACAGCTCGAATTAAGCCATCGAGGCTAAGGTATCCCAGTGAATCAACACCAAGGTATTCTCTTATTTCAGGGACGGTCTTTCTTGCGGCGATGAGTTGCCATCTAGCTGCCATATCCACACCGAAGAAGCAGGGATAACGGATGGGGGGAGCGCAGATGCGGAGATGAATCTCTGCGGCACCTGCCTTTTTGAGGAGACTAACTACATGAGGAGTAGTGGTGCCACGAACAATGCTATCATCGACGACTATCAACTTCTTTCCAGCAATTATCCGGGAAAGGGGGTTGAATTTTAGTTGAACGCCAAGCTCCCGTATCCTCTGGTCAGGCTCAATAAAGGTGCGTCCTACATAGCGGTTTTTTAGTAAGCCTTCGCAGTATGGGATGGCCGAGAGATTAGAATAACCAATGCCGGAGGCAGTAGCTGAATCAGGAACGCCCATGACGAAATCAGCATCAACAGGATACTCTTCAGCCAATCTTCCACCCATAGCTTCCCTTAGAGGATAGAGCAGTTTGTCCTCGATTATGCTGTCGGGGCGGGCAAAATAAATGTATTCAAAGATGCACAAGGCTTTTTTAGCATTCTTCTTCTTAAAACTTTTCATTCCCTGGCTATCAATGATTACAATTTCCCCGGGTTCGACTTCTCTGACGAATTGGGCACCTATATGGTCCAAGGCACAACTTTCGGAGGCGATGCTCCATCCATTGTCAATGGTTCCCAGACAGAGGGGGCGTACACCGAGGGAGTCACGAACTCCGATCAGCTTGTCTTCAGTTAAGATCACCAGAGAATAAGCACCTTGGAGGCGGTGCATGGCATATTCTATTTTCTTCTGCCAATTTTGGCCGGGGGAGGCCAAAATCAGGTTGGCGATGATTTCGGAATCACTGCTAGTGTGAAAATGATAGCCACGCTGCTGGAGTTCATCTCGGAGCAACTCGAAGTTGATGATATTGCCGTTATGTGACAGAGCAATGGTCAACCCATCTGCTTTCGCTATAATGGGCTGGGCATTCACAGGTCTGCTTGAGCCTGTGGTGGAGTAGCGGTTGTGACCAATGCCAATATATCCTTTGAGGAGGGCAAGGTCATTTTCAGTGAATGCCTGGGAAACCAAGCCCATATTGGTATGTAGTTTTATTCCATCGCCATCGGTAACAGCGATGCCGGCACTTTCTTGACCACGATGCTGTAAAGCAAAGAGGGCAAAAAAGACCGTCTGGGCTACATTTATGCCTGAGGCATAAACTCCAAAAACACCGCAACTTTCGCGCATAAAAAGTTGCCTTTGCAAAACAATTGTAAAGCATCTTGAACTTTTGGTCAATTTCTATACAAGAATTTTTTATCGTGATATGATATACGACATTATTATTAAATTAGGGAGTTTATAATCGTGGACAAGGAAAAGAAAGAGGAAATCATCACCCAATTTAGACTTAAGGAAAATGATAGTGGGTCTGTCGAGGTCCAGGTGGCTTTGCTTACCGAGAGGATAAATCGGTTAACTGAGCATCTTAAGTTGTATCCCCAGGATCGACATTCCCGACATGCGCTCCACGGGGTGATAGGAAAGCAGAGGCGTTTTTTGGCTTACTTGAACAGGACGGACCCCAAGCGATATTATGCTCTTATTACTAGACTGGGTTTGAGGAAATAGTATGGCAGATGTTTTTGAGTGTTCAATAGCTGGTAGGGTGCTTGGCATTCAGGTGGGGAAATTTGCTCAGCAAGCCAATGGTGCTGTGGCTATGCGGTATGGTGACACGCTTGTCTTGGTTACTGCCTGTGCAAGTTCCGAGCCCCGAGAAGGAATTGATTTTGTGCCTCTAACAGTGGATTATGAAGAAAGGCTCTATGCCGCGGGTAAAATACCGGGCAGCTTCATCAGGCGAGAAGGACGTCCTACGGAGGAAGCAGTTATAACTGATCGGCTCATCGATCGCTCCCTGCGCCCTCTTCTTTCCAAGGAATTTCATAATGATATTCAGGTTGTGGCGACAGTGCTATCTGTTGACCAAGAAAATGACCCAGATATTTGCGCCCTTATTGGCGCTTCAGCAGCCTTGACATTATCGGATATCCCGTTCTTTGGTCCTATATCGGCAATGCATGTTGGCTATATAGATGATGCTTTAGTGGTGAATCCTACCCTGCCTCAAATAGAAAATAGCTTGCTCGACCTGATTGTTGCTAGCAGTAAAGAAAACATTGTAATGGTGGAAGCAGGTGCCAGGGAAGTTTCCGAAGAAATATTGCTAGAGGCAATCAAGTTGGGACACGAGGCAAATCAGGAACTCATTAAGCTTCAAGAAGAGCTACAGCGAACCTATAGCAAAGCCAAGGTAGAAGTTGAGCATAAGGAACTTGCTCCTGAGCTTTCATCTCAAATCGCTCCCATGCTTGGTGAGAAATTAAGCCAGGTTTTAGAGGAACCAGGGAAACTGCAAAGAGAGAAGGCTTTAACGTCTCTCAAAGAAGAAATAAGGAATATGTTGGTTGATTCCTTTCCAGAAGATGAAATCAATTTTGCTTTTGAAACCCAGCTTAGAGCTGCGGTGAGGGAAAAAATATTGCAGACGAGGCGACATTTAGATGGTCGCCAAGCTAAAGAAATTCGTCCTATTAGCTGTGAAGTTGGTATCCTTCCTCGCACACATGGCTCAGGATTATTTGCCCGGGGGGAAACACAGGTTTTGACTATTTCCACTTTGGGGTCTACAAGTCGAGAGCAGTTATTAGATGGCTTGGGGCTGGAGGAAACTAAACGCTTTATGCATCATTATAATTTTCCTCCCTTTTCTACCGGTGAAGTGAAACGAATAGGAGCAACAGGAAGGCGAGAGATTGGGCATGGCGCTTTAGTGGAACGAGCTATTACCCCGGTATTACCGTCCGAGGAAGAATTCCCTTACACTATACGCCTGGTTTCCGAGGTAGTTAGTTCTCAAGGAAGCACATCTATGGCTAGTGCTTGCGCTGCGACCCTCTCCTTGATGGATGCCGGTGTACCTATCAAGGCGCCTGTTGCTGGGATAGCCATGGGTTTACTTACCGGAAAGGATGATGACTATGTTGTTCTAACTGACATTGTGGGTATGGAAGATGCCTATGGTGACATGGATTTCAAAGTTGCTGGCACAACCCAGGGACTCACAGCCTTACAGCTTGATATTAAGCTGCAGGGAATAGATTATGGCGTCTTGGCTGAAGCCTTAAGTCAGGCTCGTGAAGCAAGGTTGGAAATACTGGGTAAAATGAGCTTAGCTATTAGTGCTAGTCGCTCTGAACTCAGTCCCTATGCTCCCAGAATGTATGAAATAAGGATTGACCCGAGCAAGATTGGGAGCGTTATTGGTCCCGGGGGTAGGGTGATCAGGTCTATTACGGATGAAACCAAAGCAGCTATAGATATAAGAAATGATGGCACAGTTCTCGTTGCCTCTTCAAATGAAGAGGCAGCCCAGAAAGCAATCAAAATAATAGAAGATTTAACTCGGGAGGTAGAGCAGGGGGAGGTTTACACTGGCAAAGTGACTAGGCTGTTCAACTTTGGTGCTATGGTGGAAATTTTGCCGGGGAAGGAGGGACTGGTTCATATTAGCGAGCTGGCGAATTACCATGTACCCGAAGTTGAAGATGTGGTTAAGGTTGGTGATGAGATAACGGTGAAGGTTATCGGGATTGATAACTCGGGGAGAATAAATCTATCGCGCAAAGCATGTATTTGAAAGGCTTTCTCATCTCCCTGGTGCCAAGGTCAGAAATTCCTCGGCTCCTAAGGACCGTCAGAGGAAATTTGTCCATTCACATGATAGGGATGAACGACGCGGCAATCGTAAGAAATAGATTGCTTTACTGCTGGAGGATGTCACATGGATCCCATAAGAGTAGTTATTAATGGCGCTTTAGGCAGGATGGGGCGGAAGATAACTAAAGCCGTGGTCTGTGAGCCCGGCTTGAAGTTAGTGGGTGCTGTGGAAAAGGAAGTAACTCAGCGATATCTTCCTTTAGCTGCGGCTCCAGAACTGATTCCCTTTTCTTCCGATTTAGGCTCGCTTTTAAGGAACTGCAACGCTGATGTGGTGGTAGATTTCACTAATGCCGAGGCTTCCATAGCAGCCGCTCGCATCGCTATTAAACAGAAGGTCAATATGGTTATAGGCACTACAGGGCTTTCTGAAGAGAATCTGGCAGAAATTGAGCAATTATGCATAGCCAATGGGATAGGGGTGGTAGTGGCACCTAATTTTTCTTTGGGGGCAGCACTTCTAATTCATTTGTCGAAATTTGCTGCTAAATTTTTCAACTACGCCGAGATTGTCGAAATGCACCATGATAAAAAGGCTGATGCTCCTTCTGGAACCGCTATCACTACAGCAAGAGCTATGTTACAAACGCATGGTAAACCATTCATTTACCCTGAAGTTACACGCGAAGTGCTTAACAATACCAGAGGAGGACAGATGGATGGCATAGCTATCCACAGTTTAAGGTTGCCAGGATTTATGGCTGGGCAGGAAGTTATATTTGGCGGAGCGGGTGAAACTCTAAGCTTACGTTACACTACTATAAATCGGGGGTGTTACTTGCCTGGCATTATCCTGGCAGTTAATGAGGTGACAAAACGCAAGGGGCTAACTTACGGGTTGGATGCCTTGGTAGAGCTGTAGGAAAGGCCATGAAAGGATTCAATATAGCTATTATTGGCGCTACCGGGATTGTAGGGCAAGAATTTATCAAGATACTGGAGCAGCGCAATCTTCCTATAGCTTCTGTTCAATTACTAACAGCGGATCATTCTTCTGGGGCGAAACTCTTCTTTAATCATCAAAAACTTGAAGTTGCAGAAGTGAAACCAGAGGCGTTTGGTAATGTTGATATTGTTTTTTTCTTTGCTGGTGCTGATATTAGTCGAAGGTTAGCGCCAGTGGCTGTCGAAGCTGAAGCAGTGGTCATTGATAATAGCGCTGCCTTCAGGATGGATCCTATGGTGCCTCTAGTAGTTCCAGAGGTAAATCCTGAGGATATAGAATGGCATAGAGGGATAATTGCCAGTCCAAATGCCTCTACAATCCAAATGGTGGTAGCACTTTATCCCTTGCACAAGATCAATCCCATAAAGCGAATCGTGGTAAGTACCTACCAAGCAGTATCAAGTAGTGGTGGTGCTGCTCTGCAAGAGCTGACAAATCAAGCGCGGTTGGTTTTAGAAGGGCGCCGTATTTGCCCTCATGTCTATTCTCATCAAATAGCTTTTAATGTACTGCCGGAAATTGATGTCTTTTTGGATAATGGATATACCAAAGAAGAACAGAAAATGGTGGAAGAAACACGGAGGATATTGCATGCTAAAGACATAGCGATTTCGGCTACTTGCGTCCGAGTTCCTGTTTATTTTGGGCATAGTGAATCAGTTAACGTAGAATTTAGTTCGCCCATCACTCCTGGGGAAGCAAGGAAGATTTTGGCTGAAGCTCCGGGGGTCAGAATACTTGATGACCCCACTGTGAGTTTTTATCCTCAACCCTGGGCTGCTAGTGGGTCAAATCATGTATTTGTGGGCCGAATCAGAAAAGACATCTCGCATCCTAACGGACTTGTTATGTGGATAGTGGCTGATAGTCTGCGTAAAGGGGCAGCACTAAACGCTGTACAAATTGCTGAGGAAGGGGTAGAGAGGGGTTGGATAAGCCTTAATAGTAGTTTGGCTAGTTTTAGTGAATAAGCGGGATCGCTTACTAACAGCTGTGGTTATGCCTTTTAACGCTCAAGGCGAGGTTAACTGCCAACAAGCTAAGAGCCTGGCAGTATCTTTACTGGATTCAGGCGGTGTGGTGGAGTGGTAATCTCAGGCACCACTGGCGAATCTTCTACTCTTAGTTGAGCCTGATGAAAAATCAGCTAATCTCATACAGGCAATGCTCAAGGACTATATAATAGGTTTGCCTATCCCCCAGAGTTGATGGCTGACGATTATCAACTGAAGAGCTCTTTAACCGATATTATTTGCCTCCTATCCGGTCCTATGGAAACGAGGTTGATGGGGCAGGACAGGAGGTCTTCAAGGCGGGACATATAATTGCGAGCTGCCGCCGGCAGCTTGTCAAAATTTCGGATTCCACTTATTGATTCTTGCCAGCCGTCCAATTCTTCGTAGATAGGTTGGCATTTTTCCAATATGGCTATATCGCTAGGGAAAGAAGTCAGGACCTCATCATTAAATTTGTAAGCGGTGCATATTTTAATCGAGGAGAAACCATCGTAGATATCGAGGTGAGTTAGAGCTATATCACTAAGGCCATTTATTTGAACGCTGAAGCGACCTGCCACAGCATCAAACCAGCCGCATCTTCGCGGCCTTCCTGTGGTAGCGCCATACTCACGAGCTTTCTCTCGTATTAAGTCACCAATTTCGTCTTTGAGCTCTGTAGGCATGGGTCCGGCACCGACTCTAGTGTTATATGCTTTAAATATGCCCACCACACGATCGATTTCCCTTGGGCCCAAGCCTGTTCCAATACAGCTTGCCCCGGCCAATGGTGAAGAAGAGGTCACATAGGGATAGGTGCCAAAGTCAGGGTCAAGTAAAGCTCCCTGGGCACCTTCTAATAAAACCAGCTCTCCTTTTGTCGCCGCTTCGCGGATTATGGAGCTAGTTTCCCGGATAAAAGGAGCTAGCTGCTCCCCATAATGACAGTATTGGCCATAAATTTCTTCCGCCGATAGGGGTGAGACCTGGTATACTTTTGTCAAGATAATATTCTTAAACTCGAGAGCTGCGCTCAAGCAGCCCCAAAATATATCCCTATCTAATAAATCCCCAGCACGAATTCCCAGACGGGCTACTTTGTCGGCAAAAACAGGACCAATTCCTCTGCGTGTAGTACCCAACGCTCCTTTATTACGCCTGTCCTCTTCCAGTCCGTCGAGAATAGTATGATAGGGCATGATCAGGTGAGCACGGGCACTAATAAAAAGACGACTTGTATCGACACCATGATTGTGCAGGTCGTCTATTTCTTCAAGAAGCACTGCCGGGTTAATAACTACGCCATTGCTGATAATGCAAGTTACCTGGGGGTAAAAGATGCCCGAAGGGACAAGGTGCAACCGGAACTCGCCATAAGGGTTGATCACAGTATGGCCAGCATTATCCCCCCCGGAGAAACGAGCTACTACCCTCGCTTTCTCAGCTAAGAGGTCAATTACCTTTCCTTTACCTTCGTCACCCCACTGCCCCCCCACAATAGCTATAACAGCCACTTAATCACCTTCAATTTTATCTTGCTTCCGTAGATAAATTAGTCTTTGTACCACAGTGATAAAGACAAAGATCACCAAAACACATAAAGCGATAAAAATCTGATTTATCAGCAGACCTATTGCTAATACTATAACCCGTTCTGCTCTAGTAAACAAGCCAACCTGACATTGCCAGCCGAGTCCTTCTGCCCTAGCTCTTATATAGCTAACCAGGAAGGAACCGATTAAAACAACAAAAATAAGCACGATTTCCAGGCTGGCTTCCTCTTGTGGTATATACCAAATCAAGAGACCACAAAGTATTGCTGCCTCAGAAATGCGGTCAGCTACTGAATCCAGAATAGCGCCAAACCTCGTAGTTTGTTTGGTGAAGCGAGCTAAGGCTCCGTCAAAAAGGTCAAATAAGCCTGCAACTAGAACTAAAACTCCGCCAAGAAGCAAGTGCCCCGTAGCGATAACATAGGCCGCAACTATATTCAGAGCCAGGTTGATGAAAGTAAGAGCGTTGGGCGTTATCCCGCTTTTACTCAAAATCCTGACCATGGGATCGGTAATACGATAGGCTAAATTCCGTCGAATATTTATTAAATTCATTCAGCTCTTCCAGCTAGCCTACTACCCCTTCCTTTTGCAGGAAATTGACTACCCCTTGTATTTGCTCTTCGTCATTCCACTCGCCGATTTCGCAAACCTTCACTATTCCCGGAGGTAAGTATTTGGTCAACATTTCCCAATTCACATCTCCCTTGCCCGGGGCCTGATGATCAGAGAGACCAAGAACATCGTGCAAGTGGATGCCAATCATTCTATGTTTGAACCGTGAAAGCCATTCTTCATGCAAGCTAAAGCCAAGCTGCTGTTGAACTTCAGCGTGCCCTATGTCATGCCAGTAGCCCACCAAGCTTTCTGGAGCTTCGTTAAGTAGCTCTGCCATTTCGGCTATATTTGGTATCTCGTGAAGATGGAATCTGGTCTCTAGTCCCAGCATTATACCTTTTTGCCGGCTATATTCGCTAAGCTCTTGAAGGCTTTTTCTCGCTGCATCAAGGTAAGGGTTAACTCGGGAAGTGCGCTGGTAAACGAATTCTTCTTTAGCCTGGATATATTCTTTAGTTTGAGTGTGGCTCTTGGCGCAAAGTGTATACAGCCTATCTTGCAAACTCAGGTCAATTGGCACTTCACCCATGTGGAGCACAATAGCCTTGGCGCTCACATTTGACGCAAGGTCTATTGTTTGCTTGGTAAAGCTAACAACCTCTATTCGCTCGCTCTCGTCCAGAGAACTTAAGCAAAGGCTACTTGCGGGGATCCCTCTGGTTGACAATACCGCCGGACAGGGAGAATGAATGCTGGAAATAGGAACTGTGGTCTCAAGGAGTTCACTAAGCATTCTTGGGGAAATTGAAGCATTTGCTTCTATGTGAGTAAAGCCCAGTTCTTTAGCTTTGGCGGCAAATTCCGCCATGTGGCTAAATCTACCTTTCGCCCACATAGTGGATAGGGAAACCCCAAGCAACTTGACACCTTTATCAAACGTAGTTAGCTCCCGTAACTAAGGTCACATATAGATTTATTTTCAAGCCGCATTGTTTGAAGTTAGCACTTCCGGCACGAAGTCAGCTTATCCCTCACTTTCAACTGACTCTAACTCAGGCAGAGTGACGGGGCATTCTTGTCCTTGTCCCACGATAAATGCCTTGGTTTTTACACGAGCTTCCTCGTCAGAATATTGAATAGGTGGAGATTTCATAAAATATGCTGAAGGCCCTACCATGGTCCCGCTTAAGCCACGGTCCAGGGCCAATTTGCAGCATCTTATGGCATCAATAACTACCCCAGCTGAATTGGGACTATCCCATACCTCCATCTTTAGTTCTATATTTAGAGGGACATCGCCGAAGGTGCGGCCTTCCATCTTCAGGTAGCAAAATTTACGGTCGCCTAGCCAGGGCACATAGTCACTGGGACCGATATAGATGTTGTCAGGATCCAGAACATAGTCTAACTGTGAAGTAACAGCATCAGTCTTGGAAATCTTTTTGGACTCCAGTCTCTCGCGCTCCAGCATATTGTAGAAATCAGTATTGCCACCAAAATTTAACTGGTAGGTTCGCTCTAGTTTCACGCCCCGGTCGCGGAAAAGTCTGGTTAACACGCGATGGGTGATGGTGGCGCCAACTTGGGACTTAATATCATCGCCAATGACAGGCAATCCCCGTTCGGCAAACCGATTTTGCCAGTAAGACTCACGTGCAATAAAAACAGGTATACAGTTGATGAAGCCACAACCAGCAGCTAACACTTGCTCTACATACCATTTGGTTGCCTCCTCGCTTCCCACAGGCAGATAATTAATTACTACGTCAGTCTCGGTCGCTTTGAGTAGATCAACAATGTTAGCAGTTGGACCTGGCGCCTTGGTGATAATTTTAGATAGATAAGTGCCCAGTCCATCATGGGTCATACCCCGCTCAACCCGGATGCCTGTCTTAGGCACATCACAAAACTTAATTGTGTTGTTTGGCTTGTTGAAAATAGCCTCAGCTAAATCCTTGCCTACTTTGTTTTTGTCAATATCAAAGGCGGCCACGAAATTGATATCAGCTATATGATAGCCTCCCAGGTTGGCATGCATTAAACCGGGGATAAAGTCATCTTCCTTGACATCCTTGTAGTAGTGAATTCCTTGCACTAAGGAAGAAGCACAATTACCAACACCTATGATGGCTACATTTATTTTTCCCATTTTCACCCCCATTTCATAAATGCGGAGAACTTGCTATAGGAATTAGACCTTACCCATTCTAAATACCTTTGTTCCGCGCACAGGGCAGATTCCCTGAATTGCTGGTTTCCTATTCTTAAGAGTTGTGTTCTGGGCATTTTTATCTCTCTCTTCGTTCGACATTTAAAAACAATATGCTTACATTGAAAACCACCCGGATTTTAAGGCTAAAACACATTCAGGTATCTTTTATACACCACTTTATACATATTTATAGATACCAATGTCAATACCGTCAAACCGATCTCGGTTAAAACCGAATGGAGCTATTCAGTGGTGGTTAGTTCCCCGATTAATTTGAGTAACCGTGCTCCTCGTTCAATGGAATCATCATAATGAAAGCTAAGTTGCGGTGTATGTTTCAATTTTAAGTGTAACGCAAGTTCCTTGCGCAAGAAGCCTGAAGCGTTGTTAAAGCCTGCCAGCATATCCTCCTTGTTTATTTCGCTGCCTAAGGTGCTAACAAATACCTCGGCATGCTTAAGGTCGGGTGAAAGCGTGACTTCTGTTACCGAAATAAGCCTGCTCAGCCTGGGGTCATTAACCTCACGCTCAAGCAGCCCGCTGATTTCTCGCTGGATAAGTTTACTGGTTCGTTCACTTCGCCTGCTCATTTGAGCCTCCTATCAGGAAAGTATGGTTACTCTACTCTTTCCTTTCGGTAAAATTCGATGATATCACCAGTCTGAAAATCGATACTCCCTTCTATCCCCAGCCCGCATTCGAGGCCAGCAGAGACTTCGGTGACGTCCTCTTTAAAACGCTTTAAGCTAGAGACCCGGGATTCCCCAACAGTTTTATTTTGGCGCAATATTTTGACCTGAGCATCTCTCCATATCTTTCCTTCCGTCACGTAAACTCCGGCTATTTTCCCTAGCTTGCTGCTGGGGAAGACAGCCCTCACTTCAGCACGCCCGCGGAGTACTTCAGTGTAAGTTGGCTCAAGCATCCCCTTCAGTGTCCTGTCCATGTCTTCTATTAGCTTGTAGATTACATCATAGTGTTGGATGCCCACCGCTTCCACATTAGCTAGCTGTGTTGCTCCAGGTGAGGTAGCAGTGTTAAAACCGATGATAATGCCTTTCGAAGCTGAAGCCAAAAGTACGTCACCCTCTGTGATGCTCCCGCTAGCAGCATGGATGACTCTAGCCTTTGTCTTCTCTGTGCCCAACCTTTCTACAGAAGTTTTTATGGGTTCAATGCTGCCCTCGACATCTGTCTTCAACACTATGTTGAGTTCTTTTATTTGCCCGTCACTTATTTGGCCGGAAAGAGCACTTAAACTCAGGGTGGGACGTAGCCTAGAATATTTTTGTTCTTCTACAATGCTTCGTGCTTCATGCTCATTGGGAAGCACAATAAAAAGGTCTCCCGATTTTGCTACCTCATTTAAGCCGAGGACTTTCACTGGAGTGGACGGTTCAGCTTTATGAACTTGCTTTCCTGTATCATCAAACATGGCTTTTATTTTCCCCCAAGCACCGCCAGCTACCACAACATCGCCTCGTTTAAGGGTGCCCTTCTGAACGAGAAAGGTAGCTAAAGGCCCTTTGGTTTTGTCCAGCTTAGCCTCAATGACTACTCCCTCTGCGGCTCTATCAGCATCAGCTTTCAATTCTAATATGTCGGCAACTAAGAATAGGTTTTCCAATAAATCCGATATTCCTTGTTCTCGCTTGGCGGATATGGGTACACAAACAGTATCGCCGCCCCATTCCTCAACAACCAATCCCAAATCGGCAAGTTGCTGTTTTACACGTTCGGGATTAGCATCAGGTTTATCAATCTTATTGATGGCCACCATTATGGGCACCTTGGCAGCCTTGGCGTGGTTTATAGCTTCCACAGTCTGGGGCATAACACCGTCATCAGCGGCAACCACCAAAATTACAATATCAGTCACTTGAGCCCCTCGAGCTCTCATGGCAGTGAACGCCTCATGTCCAGGTGTATCCAGAAAGGTGATTTTGCGTCCATCCACTAAGGCCTGGTAGGCACCAATATGTTGGGTAATTGCTCCTACCTCGTGAGCAGTCACGTTAGTCTTTCTGATGACATCAAGGAGGCTGGTTTTGCCATGGTCAACATGTCCCATGACAGTAACCACTGGAGGGCGAACTGACAGTTTCCCTTTGCCTTTGCCCTTTCGAGAGGGTAAAGCTCTACGCTCTTTCTCTGCTTTAGCAGCATAGCCAAAGTCTGCAGCTGTTATGCTTGCAGTATCAAAGTCGAGGGTCTGGTTAATATTGGCCATGATGCCTTTGCGCATGAGCTGTTTAATTATCTTTACAGGCTCTACTTTTAATACGTCGGCTAGCTGCTTCACAGTTATGGAAGGCGGAAGCTCAACCTGGGGGAGGGCTTCCTTCAATCCCGGTTTTTTATCATCCAAATTTAGCTTTCCTCCAACAAGTTATGGATATACTCAATTAAAATTTGACGATTGTCATCACCAAGCTTTGTTCGCAAGGCATATTCTAAACGATTTTTCTTTAGCACCAATTCCCAACAAACTTTATTAGGGCATAGGTAAGCCCCCCTGCCCGGCTTCTTTCCAGATATATCTATCTCAGCAACTCCGTTCTCAGCACGCACTAAGCGAATCAAGGCTTTCTTTTCCTTAATCTGTCGACAAGCTATACAAGTACGCTGAGGTAGATGCTTACTCTTCGATCTCATCATCCACGAAATGGTCATCTTGCTTTTTATGCTTTATCACCTTTCCCTTTCTTTTACCTTTAACTCCGTTTTTTCCCTTGTCTGGTATTCCCGCTTTTAACGCCCTTACTAAGATATCTTCAGCAAAGCGAATCTGTTTTTCTTCGGGCTTCTCAGGTGGAGCTTCTGGAATGCTTGGAAATTCAACCGACTCTTCCACTCCAATCTCCTCAACCAGTTCTTCTTCAGGTGGCTCCTTTTCCATAATTTCGATTTCGGGGGAAATGGCTTCCGCTGCTGTTTCTGGCTCTTCTGTAACGGCCCTTTCCACTTCAATAGCAGAGACGCTCTTGATATCGATCCGCCAACCTGTGAGTTTCGCTGCTAACCTAGCATTCTGTCCCTCTTTGCCTATAGCCAGAGAGAGTTGCTTGTCAGGGACAACCACAGTAGCTGCGTTTCTTTCCTCATCGATTTTGATGTTTGCTACTTGAGCTGGGCTAAGGGCGTTAGAAATAAATATACCGGGGTCGGTATCCCACTGGATTACATCTATCTTTTCACCATGTAGTTCATTGATGATGCTTTGGAGTCTTATACCCCGGGGACCAAGACAGCAACCTACAGGGTCGATGTTCTCTTGGGTAGTTGCCACCGCTACTTTGGTTCGGTGTCCAGCCTCGCGAGCTATGGCTTTTAACTCCACGAGCCCATTGTGAACTTCAGGGATTTCCAGTTCAAACAGCCGACGTATCAGGTTAGGGTGGGAGCGCGAAACTATTATTTGAGGCCCTTTACCTCCGGGGACTATCTTGAGAAGATAAAATTTGAGTCGCTGCCCTTTATAATAATGTTCACCAGGAATTCGTTCACTGGAAGGGAATATTGCCTCTGTTCTACTCAGTCTGACATAAATTCGTTGAGGTTCGGTGAATTGAATTGCTCCAGTAACAACTTCCCCTTCCCTACCGGTGAATTCCTCATAAATAATGCGCTGCTCTGCCTCTCGTAATCTCTGTAGAACGACTTGTTTTGCTGCTTGAGCAGCAATACGACCAATATTCCGAGGTGTGCATTCTATGCTTATTACATCACCAACTTGTGCTGTAGGCCGCAATTTTCGAGCTTCGTCGATGGAGATTTCACGATTTGGATTGGTAGCCGACTCAACTATAACTTTTTGAACGTAGAAATCAATTTCGCCGACGTTAGGGTCAACTTTCACCAAAACATCTTGTTCCAGAGCGGATGCGTCTTTTTTGTATGCTGAGGCCAGTGCCGATTCCAAGGCAGCAAGAACCACTTCTTTAGGCAAGTTCCTCTCAGCCGAAAGCTGAGTAATCGCAGCCTTAAGCTCTGTTTTCATTTTTCCCTTCCTATTTAATTTCCAACATTTAATTAAAAAAGTGGGTAATCCCCACCTTTAGATTAAATCCTTTTAAGTTAATTTAGCATAGTTAGGTCAAAAATGCAAAAGTTTGCTTAGATGGCTTATGATGGACAATGAATTAATTCGGCAGGTGGGCTGTTAGCTTTGGGAAGTGTGAAAATTTTGGAAGGGGATTGAGAATTTACGACAAGGAGGTGTAATATGTCAATAGGGATCGGACTATGGCAGAGCCATGTATTTTTTGCCGAATTGTTGCTGGAGAGGTGCCTAGCGACATAGTCTATCAAGATGAAGATTTTCTGGCCTTTAGAGATATCTCGCCTCAAGCACCTACACATGTGCTCATTATACCTAAAACTCATATTACATCTTTGGCCCAACTTACTGAAGAACAACAAGAGCTTGCTGGACGCCTTATCATCATAGCTAAGAAACTGGCTGAGAAGGAGGGGATAGCTAAGAGGGGCTATCGCTTAGTGATAAATTGTGGTCCTGAGGGGGGGCAACTGGTGCCTCACCTTCATCTTCACCTTATTGGCGGCAGGAAGCTGGGCGATAGACTTGGCTAAAAATTACAGAGACCTCAGCTTGACTACTAACTCCTCTATAGCTTCGTCTGGGGTGGATGCCCCAGCAGTAATACCAACATGGCGCTTACCCAAAAACCAGGAATTGTCGATCTCGTCTGCTGTTTCTACCAAGTGAGTTTCCACCAGTGGAGAACATATTTCGACAAGGTGCCTGGCATTGGCACTACTACTTCCGCCTATCACTACCATAAGTTGACTCCTGCGAGCTAATCTCATGGCAGCTTCTTGGTGTTCCTGTGTTACTGGACATAAAGTATTAACAAGGCGCATTTCCTTAGTCTCAGGACCAACCATGCCCACAAGTTGCCTGGCAAATTCGATAAAGACAGAACGAGTTTGGGTTGTCTGGGAGATAATGCCCAGGCGTGATGATGATTTCCCCAAACTACCTACTTGCTTCATGTTGAGGGCGGCTATACCTTTGCCTCCTGTCCAACCTAGTAGCCCTTTGACCTCAGAGTGCTCTGCTTCCCCAAATATGATGATGTCAAAACCAGCCTCGGCTAACTCCTTGGCTGTGTTTTGGGCTTTGCGGACTATTGGACAAGTAGTGTCAATGATGTGAATGTGATGACTTCTGAGTTTAGATAATACCACTGGGCTTGTACCATGAGTGGTGATAGCCAGGATTTCGCCTTGGGCTTGGTCGAGATGATTTATCGGTTTTATTCCGATATTGGCCAATGCTTCCACTAGCAAGCGATTGTGGGCTAGAGGTCCCAGTGTTTCTATTTCTCCATATTTGTTAGCTGCCTCCTTCAACAGCTTAATGGCCCGTCTGACGCCAAAGCATAGGCCCAACCTCTTAGCCTTCTCAACATTCATGTTCTTTATAGACGCCTTGATATTCGGGCGGCAAAAGAGCGGCGATTTCCCTCATTAGTTGTGCGGTTAATGATTCCCTTTGCGACTTGCTTATCTTGCTATAAATTGGTGGTAGTCTAAAAGGCGTGCCAATGTTGACAACTATGGTAGGGCGCTTCCATAACCAGCTTATGCCTTTAATCTTATCTGTGCCGACGATGCCGACAGGAAGAATGGGGACATTTGTTTTTGAGGCTATAACTGCAGAACCTGGTTTGCCTTTTCTGAGTTTGCCGTCGTGACCCCTGCTGCCCTCAGGAAACATTCCCAGGATTAATCCCTGTTCCAGTGCATCTCGGGCGCTCTTAAGTACCTCCTGTTTCTCTCTAATCTTCCCTCGACGGCGTATGGAGAGAGAGCCAGCCCATCGAAGCCATGGTCTCAAAAAGGGAGAACGAAAGAGTTCCTCTTTTGCCATGAAATGAATCCATCGCGGAAAGCTAAAAAATAGAAAAAATGGGTCGAGGAGATGAACATGATTGGCTACCAAAATAAGCGGACCAGTTAATGGTATATTTTCTCTTCCTTCAACTTTCCAGAAGAAGAGAATATCGAGCAAAGGCCTACATATAGTTAAGAGAATCTTTTGAGATAGGGTCATAGATTTACCGCTAAAGCATATGTTTTATCTATAACTTGCTCCAGGCTAAAGTTTTCTGTATCAATAATTATGGCATCTTCGGCAGGTTTAAGTGGCGAGATGGTTCTATGGGTATCTATCTCATCTCGCCTCTTTAAATCGGCAAGGACGATTTCTAGGCTGGTATTTTCTCCTCGTTCTAATAATTCCTTGTAACGGCGCCTGGCTCTTTCCTCAGTGGAGGCGGTGAGAAAAATCTTTAATTCCGCCCAAGGTAGGACTACCGTACCAATGTCCCTGCCTGCCATCACTAATTTTCCTCGCTGGGCTAACCTGCGCTGTTCCAATACCAGTGCTTGACGTACCCCCGCTATCTTTGATGTCAGGGAAACCTGTTCCTCTATTTCAGGGCAAAGCACCTTGGAGGAGATGTCTTCATCATCAATAAGGGGCGAGAGATACCATCCCGATTTAATCGGGACAAAATCAAATTTAGTGGTATTTACCAGCTGACAAAGTTTCTCTTCGTCCCCTGGTGGAATGCCGGATTTGAGAACCTTCCAGGTAAATGCTCGATACACCATCCCTGTATCGAAGAAAACATAGCCTAGTCTTCTTGCCAGCAGTGAGCCTACACTACTCTTGCCGACTGCCACAGGACCGTCTATAGCAATTAGTTGTGGTTTCAAGTTTCCCTCCATATTATCATTCTAAGCCAAGCTGTCAAGTTTTTAAGTCTTAGCTCAATTTGCTTGCCAGCCAAACTCAGAACAGCTATTATGCCCAAAGTCAAGCTGCAAGCCCGCAACATAATAGCATAATTACTTATGGCAGCCACGCCCGCCATAGTTGTGGACACAGGGGGGCTAAGCTCATCGTGGAAGGTTGCTCGTCATACCCATAGATAAGCCCATCATTTTGGGAGGGGTGAAGTCTGCTATCATAGCGTGGACTTGGCTTCGCTACGCATTCGGTTTATAATAATCATCTTTTGTGGCAAAGTTAACTTGTAAGGAGGAGTTTAGATGGACACGGTTGCTGAAAGACTAAAGGCACTGCAGGGCAAGGGAAAAAAGGAAAAAGCTTTAGGAGGTTCCGAGCGGGTAGAAAAGCAGCACAAATTGGGGAAATTAACTGCTCGTGAGAGGCTTGACCTGCTTTTTGACCCTGGCAGCTTTCATGAGCTCGATTTGTTTGTTCGACATCGAGCTACGCTTTTTGGCATGAATAAGATTGTCGTTCCTGCAGAGGGAGTCGTTACCGGATATGGGACGGTGAATGGGCGTCAAATATGTGCCTTTTCCCAGGACTTTACCTCCATGGGCGGATCATTGGGAGAGATGCACGCCAAAAAAATATGCAAGGTAATGGATTTAGCCATGAGATGTGGTGTGCCTGTAGTGGGCTTTAATGACTCTGGAGGGGCTCGGATTCAGGAAGGGGTTGATGCTCTTTCAGGATACGGTCAGATATTTTTCCGAAATTCCGCAGCTTCAGGAGTTATTCCCCAGATCTCGGCAATAATGGGGCCTACTGCCGGAGGGGCAGTCTATTCACCAGCCATGACAGATTGGGTATTCATGACAAAGGGAACAAGCTACATGCACATTACAGGCCCGGCAGTAATTAAGCAGGTTACTGGGGAGGAGGTTACTTCTGAGGAACTGGGAGGCGCCATGACCCATGCTACTAAAAGTGGTGTCTGTCATTTTGCCTGCGATGGCGATGCCCATGCTATCGAACTCGTGCAAAAGCTCTTGAGTTACCTTCCTTCAAATAACATGGAGGATCCCCCTTTAATTGAGCCTATCGATGACCCCAGCCGTGTTGACCCGGCCCTTGACAGCATAATACCGGACGAGCCCAACAAGGTTTATGATGTGAAGAAAGTTATTCAATCCATTGCAGATAACGGTGAGATACTTGAGCCACATGATCATTATGCTCAGAACGCCATTGTTTGCTTTGCCAGGCTGAATGGTAGAACAGTGGGTGTTATCGCCAATCAACCGATGTATCTTGCCGGCTGTCTTGACGTCAATGCCTCAGATAAAATCACTAGATTCGTCAGGTTTTGCGACGCCTTTAACATTCCCTTGCTCACCATTGTCGATGTCCCAGGTTACTTGCCAGGGGCGGACCAGGAATGGGCAGGCATAATAAGGCATGGTGCCAAGGTTCTTTGGTGCTATTCTGAAGCTACAGTGCCTAAGATTACCTTGATCATTCGCAAGGACTATGGAGGCTCATATCTTGCCATGTGTGGTAAAGATTTGGGCGCTGATTTCGTTTTTGCCTGGCCCACAGCGGAAATCGCAGTGATGGGTGCTGAAGGGGCCATACCAATTATATTTCGTAAGGAGATAGAGGCTGCTCCTGATCCTGAAGCAAAGGAGAAGGAAAAGATTAGAGAATATCGTAATTTTCTGTATAATCCTTACATTGCTGCATCGCGGGGATACGTTGACGAAGTTATTTTACCCCGGGAGAGCCGCCCAAAGATAATCAATGCTTTGGAACTTCTCATCACTAAACGAGAAACTAGACCGCCAAAGAAGCATGGGAATATCCCGGTGTAAAGATGTTTGCGCAAAGGAGCAATTGAAGGACAAAAGAGGAATAATAGCCGCCATTACTGCTGCTGTGGCTGCATATATGGAAGAGGAAGAGAAGGCTCTGGCGCCAGTGATGCCCCAGCGAAGGCCAGTAGCGGTTTCAAGATTGTGGAGTAGTTCCGGGCGGGAGGAGATAATGCTGATGCGAAGGCTCTGGCAGCGAAGAATTGTTTCTAGATGATGATATTTGACTGTTATCCTGGGCCAAAGCTTCATGTGAGGCGAAGAGGCTAGTAAATGGTCTGAATGTTTTACACGTTTAAAATGGCAATAAAGGAGTGATTTATGAACGGAATAGGAAGCGGCCCCATCTTGGCCAAAGATTTAACCGCCGATAAGATAAAGACGAGGCCGAAAGCCAAAAGACCGGTCAAAATCTGTGACACCACCTTTCGTGATGCGCATCAATCCACATTGGCTACAAGGATGCGAACTGAGGATATGGAATGGATGGCTCCTGAGATGCGTAAATGCCGCTTCTATTCCATGGAAGTTTGGGGTGGAGCGACATTTGATGTCGCTCACCGTTTTTTGGGCGAAGACCCTTGGGATAGACCTCGCAAATTGAAGAAACTCATGCCCGATACTCCGCTGCAGATGCTTTTACGGGGTCAGAATTTAGTTGCTTATCGAAATCACCCTGATGACTTGGTTGATGCCTTTGTAGAACAAGCCGCCGAGGTTGGTATTGACATTTTCCGTGTTTTCGATGCTGTTAATGATGAGCGTAACCACGAGCGTGCTGCCAAAGCAATCAAGAAGGCTGGCAAACACTACCAAGGTGCTATATGTTACTCGCTCACTCAGCCAAGGATGGGTGGACCGGTATATAATCTGGAATACTATATTAAGAAGGCCCTCATTTTTCAAGACATGGGTGCTGACTCCATTTGCATTAAAGACCAGGCTGGACTTATCTCTCCTTATGATGCCTATGTACTAGTCAAGGCTCTTAAGGAAAACTTGAAGATTCCTATTGATCTCCACACCCACTACACCAGTGGCCAGGCATCCATGTCTGTGTTGAAGGCTATCGAGGCTGGAGTTGACATTATTGATGCCGCTTTGTCTCCCTTTGCATTGCGTACCTCGGAACCCCCTGTTGAACCTTTGGTGGTTGCTCTGTATGGAACAGATAGAGATACGGGACTGGATATTGAGCAACTGGTTAAGTGTGGGCAGATGCTTGAACAGGTCGCCCCTAAGTATAGAGATTTTCTGGACACATCGGCGATGTCAATCATAGATAGCGGAGTGCTGGTGCACCAAATTCCTGGCGGCATGACCACGAATCTGGTGGCACAGCTAAGGCAGGTCAATGCTCTGGACAGACTGGATGAGGTGCGAGCAGAAACTGCTAAGACTAGGGCAGAACTTGGTTATCCTCCTTTAGTTACGCCTGCGAGCCAGATTGTTGGGGTTCAGGCGATACAGAATGTCTTGGCAGGGCGTTATAAAATGATTACCCAGGAAACCAAGGACTATTGCTATGGGCTCTATGGACGACCGCCAGCGCCGATCGATAAAGAAATCCAGAAAAAGGTGCTCAAGGACTACGAAAGAGGAAAAAAGCCGATTGATCGCCGGGCTGCTGATATGCTGGAGCCAGAACTGGAGAAAGCCAAGAAAGAGTCCAAAGAATTTGCCAGAAATATTCAGGACATACTCACCTATGCTCTCTTTCCCACTACCGGCTCGCGCTTCTTGAAATATAAATATGGCATAGATAAAACTATTCCTGATGATTGGAAACCTCCACGTGCTCCAAAAACCCCGGAAGAGGTGAAGGAGGAGGATGAACTGATTGCCAAAGCTAAAGCTGGCAAGCTGGTGGAAAAACCTGAGAAAGTGGTTCCTGAAAGGGGAGCCGGCGTGAGGACATTTAATGTTTTCGTTGAAGATGAATATTATAAAGTGGATGTGGAGGCTGTGGGGGGCCCTCCAGCTACTACTGTTTCTCGACCTGTAAGTGCCGTTGCTCCTTCGCCTACACCACCTAGTACTACGGAAGCACCAGCGAAGGCGGAGGAAAAGAGAGCACCGCCTGCTGCAGTTGCTGAAGGAACGGAGGTGCCTGCGCCTATGCCCGGCATGGTCATCCGCTATTTGGTCAATGTAGGGGATACAGTAAAGGCTGGCGACCCATTGCTTATCCTGGAAGCAATGAAGATGCAAAATAATATTCCTGCCCCTGTTGATGGAGTTGTTAAGGCAATTAATTTTGAGCCCGGGGCTTCGGTAAACTCGAATGATATCTTAGCTGTTATTGCTTGAATTGCTCTTCATATTTAGAGAGGCAAGATAACAGAATAAACAAGGAGGTAAGTGCAATGGGGGGTAAGATTTCTATAATCGGTGCAGGAAATGTCGGTGCAACTTGTGCTTTCTGCATTGCTGAAAAGGGATATGCGGATATTGTATTGCTAGACATAATTGAAGGGCTTCCGCAGGGCAAGGGACTGGACATGCTGGAAGCCACTCCCATAATTGATTCAGACGTTGAGATTATGGGGACTAATGACTATAAAGAAACTGCCAATTCTGACATAGTGGTCATCACCTCGGGGGTAGCGCGTAAACCGGGGATGAGCCGGGATGACCTGGTGCTTACCAACATGAAAATAGTCAGGGAAGTTACCGAGAAAGTTGTCCAGCATTCACCTAACTGCATAATTGTCGTGGTGTCTAATCCTTTGGATGCTATGACACAGTTGGCTCTGCACATAAGTAAGTTCCCACGGAATAGAGTGTTTGGACAATCTGGCATCCTAGACAGCGCCAGGTTTCGGACTTTCATTGCACAAGAGCTCAATGTCTCAGTAAAGAATGTATCCACCTGTGTTTTGGGTGGGCATGGTGATACGATGGTGCCAGTCACTAGACTTTGTACTGTCGGCGGTGTTCCTATTACTGAACTTTTGCCTGAGGAGGAGATTAATAGCCTGGTGGAGCGTACAGTTAAGGGTGGAGGTGAAATAGTAAACCTGCTTAAAACGGGCAGTGCCTTTTATGCTCCGGCAACCGCCACAGCTCAAATGGTGAATGCCATAATTCTGGATAAAAAAGAGATATTGCCTTGCGCTGCCTACTTGGAAGGAGAATACGGCATCAATGGAGTGGTTGTAGGGGTTCCTGTCAAGTTGGGCAAGAACGGTATTGAGCAGATAATAGAGCTCAAGTTGACCCCTGAAGAAGGTGCGGCACTAAAGAAATCAGCCAATGCCGTGCGGGAGCTAATAGATATCATGAACCTGTGATGGGTGTTATACAACATTCACTTGAAAGCGGTGGGTTTGCTATGAACAGAATTGAAGATGCGCAAAACAACCAAGAAGGCTTATAACCTCTACCTCCGCTGATAGAGGCTAGAAAAGAGAAACCAGATCAGCTATGAAAATAAGAATCCCTTACGGAAAGGAAAAGGTAGCGGTTGAAGTTGAGGAAAGCAGGGTTTCCGGAATAGTTGAACCAAATGTCGTTTCCGTTGGCGATGAAACAGAGATCATCCGCAGGGGAATTGAACAACCCATTAACTCTAGGAGGTTTGATGAGTTTATCGCCGACACGGGAGATTTGCTTTTTATTGTTAATGATTACACCAGACCCACTCCTACGGCAAAAATACTGGAAGTGATTTATCCTGCGGTCAAGAATAAAAATACAAGGTTTATCATCGCCGCCGGAATTCACCGTGCACCGACCGAAGAAGAGTTCAACTGTATCTTCGGAAATTATCACGACCTGCTAAAGGACAAAATCTATGTCCATGATGCCCGAAAAGACGAAGACATGGTGTATTTGGGAACAACTTCCAGAGGAACAGAGATGTATGTCAACAAGTTAGGTATGGAGGCACATAAGCTAGTTACTGTTAGCTCAGTAGAGCCTCATTATTTTGCTGGTTACACTGGAGGAAGGAAATCATTTCTCCCCGGTATTGCGTCCTATAAGACAATAGAGCAAAACCATAAAAATGCCCTTAGTCCCCGTGCACAGGCTCTGGTTTTGGAGGGCAATCCGGTTCATGAAGACATGGTTGATGCCCTCAAGATGGTAAAAGGAAAGGAAATATTTTCCATCCAGACCGTTCTTGATGGTCAAAAGAGGATTTACCATTGTACCTCGGGACATATTCACAATTCATTTTTGATGGCCATAGAGAAAGCTCACGAGGTTTACTGTGTAGATATTAAGGAAAAAGCGGACATTGTCGTTGCTGTTGTCGGTTATCCCTCCGATATGGATTTGTATCAATCACAAAAGGGACTTGAAAATGGGAAGCTGGCTCTAAAAGAGGGAGGGATTCTCATCTTTGTCTCTGAGTGCAGGTCTGGCATAGGAGATGAGGCATACTTTAATCTCCTGGCCAGCAGTAGAACTCCTCAGGAGGCTCTACAGTTAATCAAACAAGACTACAAACTGGGTTATCATAAGGCTGCCAAAATGGCTGAAATTGCTACTTGGGCAGAAATCTGGGGAGTAACCGGGCTCGAGGATAGAGATCTTGAGCGGGTATTTATTAGACCATTTCACGACGTTCAACAGGCGATAGATGAAGCAATTGAAAAGAAGGGAGAAAAGGCGAAACTACTGTTCATAATGGATGCTAGCCTCACTGTGCCAAAAGTGATGGGGTAAAGACACCAGTAGTCGACACAACCAGAATTAAGAGGCTAGGATAAACCGGCAAAGAAAAAATGAGAGAAATCAAAGTTGGTGATGTAACGAACACCGTAGCCCGTTTATTTGAGCACTCCTGCCATTATTTACCCGCGGATGTGATAATTGCATTGAAGCAAGCAAAAGAAAGAGAAAAATCCCCTGTTTGCCGTAACGTATTGGATAGAATCCTGGAAAATGTGGAAATTGCCGGCAAGGAACAAATTCCTCTTTGTCAGGACACCGGTGCCGCTGTAGTCATGCTGGAACTGGGCCAGGAAGTGCACATAGCCGGTGGAGACCTTTATGCAGCAGTCAACGAAGGAGTACGCCAGGGGTATGGTGAGGGTTATTTACGTAAATCCATTGTGAGCCAGCCTTGTTTTGCCAGGGTGAACACCAAAGATAATACACCAGCTATGATTCATACCGACATAGTTCCCGGAGACAGGCTGGAAATCAGTGTTTTACCCAAAGGAGGTGGCTCAGAAAATTGTTCTCGCCTGACCGTTCTAACTCCAGCTAGGGGATGTCAGGGGGTGATAGATTTTGTCGTCAACCTTGTTGACGAAGTTGGTGGCAATCCCTGCCCACCTGTTATTATTGGTGTCGGCATTGGTGGGACGACGGATAAGACCATGTTTATGGCCAAGAAGGCGCTGTTACGCAAAGTTGGCGAGCCGAGCCCTGACCCTGAGGTTGCCGATTTAGAGAGGGAAATTCTAGAGCGAGTTAACAATCTGGGCATAGGTGCTATGGGCTACGGTGGCACAATTACCGCCTTAGCAGTTCATGTGGAAACCTTCCCTTGCCATATTGCCAGCATGCCTGTAGCAGTCAACATGCAATGTTGGTGCGCTCGCCATGAAGAAGCAATCCTGTGAAGGAAGTTGAAAAATTAGTAAAAGAGTGAGAAGAGAATGTCTGTAACCGTTTCGCCCAAGAGGCTGCGCCGTGAGTTTGTAAGGAAAGTCAAGGAGCTCAGCGGAGAAAACCTTCAGTTATGTTACCAGTGTGGTATGTGTTCCGGAGTTTGTCCCGCAGTTCCTGATATGGACCTTTCCCCTCGCCAGGTTATTGAACTGGCACGGTTAGGGATGCAAGAGGAAATTGCCGAATCAAAGACTGTCTGGATTTGCGCCACTTGTCTTGCCTGTACTGTAAACTGCCCCAGAGGATTTGACCTGTCCAAGTTGATGGAGGCAATAAGGCTTCTCACTTTAAGAAGAAATGTTGACCACGTGAGGCCTGAGCAAATTCCCCCCGAGGAACGAGATGACATTCCTCAGATAGCTATGGTCAGTGGCTTGAGGAAGTTTACCGGTTAAAGAAAGAGTAAGGATGAGCTTAGCTTATTATCCCGGATGTACCTTGAAAACTAAGGCAAAGAATCTGGAGGAACCTGCTATTGCCTCACTGGAAGTTTTGGGATTTAAGTTGGAAGAGATTGCCAGGTGGAACTGCTGTGGTGCAGTGCATTCTTTAGCCGATGATGATTTAATCCACCAGGTGGCACCTGTTCGCAATCTCATTCGAGCGAGGGAGCAAGGGAAAAATGAGCTAATTACTTTGTGTTCTTTCTGCTTTAATACTCTAAAGAGG
>Ga0209991_10000224_pt1 | contig 25425 bp, 19 predicted proteins | sample ChitaG_FD_183167 | JGI IMG/M metagenome (GOLD analysis project Ga0209991, IMG submission 183167) | Deep subsurface microbial communities from South Pacific Ocean to uncover new lineages of life (NeLLi) - Chile_00310 metaG (SPAdes)... | ecosystem: Environmental > Aquatic > Marine > Oceanic >... | reverse complement strand
CGAAAGCAATAAGTTTTTTTGATTATTATTAGTTATAAAAATAATTTGAAATGAGATTACATATGAAATTGTACAGTGTCGGTGTAAGGGGAGGGTTAAAAAAGATAAGTAAAGCCCATTTTCAGGATGATGAGGTCTATTTAATTGACGATTCTAAAACAATGTATCTGTGGTTTGGATCAAACACAGCTAAGAAAAGAAGGGATTTGTCATTAAATAAAGCCAAATTGGTGAATAATAAAAAGGAAAACGCAGCTAACATTCAAATAATTACTCAAAATAAAGAGTATGGGGCGTTTATAGCTATTAAAGACGCTTTAAAGAAAGGGGAGATCAAAAAACAGAATTTAGAAAGAAGACCTGAATTAGAAATTCAATTTGAAGAAACTTTAGAGCTAATTGAAGCAGGATTAAGCCCGGATTTAGAAGCAGAAATAACATTAGCAGCACATAAACAATCTCAAGAAAAAAAGTCTTACAAAAAATTATGTCAAACCTTAGCTAAGATGCAGTTGGATCTTATGAAAGGGCCAAACAAAGCTTCAAAGAACGAGATACAGAAAAAAACACAAGAAATTTTCGAATCATCATCAACTTACGAAGAACTTTGCTGGTTAATAGCAGAATTAAACGCAATTGCAAATAAATATTCAATGGATTCATAGTTAAATCTTTTCTTTTAGTCAAACTATTTGAAAAGTGATTAGCTGAAATTCTTTCTAATTCTTTTGGCTGTGAAAAAAAATACACGACTTTTCCCAGATATAGCTTGTTGTTTTATAACTGATACTAATAAAAGCAATTAAATATTTATTTTGACTATATTAAACAGATAATTTAAAAATTCTAACTTTTTCAAAAATCTAAATTGTTAAACTGATGAATATGACGAGAATCGAAGAATTGAAAGATTTTGGCATCGAAATTGCTGATAATATGAAGGAAGGACATGTTATAATCGATGTGTATACTAATTGGTGCGGACCGTGTAAATTTCTCAGTCCAATTTTGGAGAGACTTAATGACGAAGGAGTGTTTAAATTAATTAAGATTGATTTGGAAGAAAATAGACCCTTAGGTAATAAATTTAATATAACTGCCATTCCTACTCTGCTCTTCTTCAAAAATGGAGATTTGTATGACGGAATTATTGAAATTCAAGGCCAACCCTTAGTAAGAGATGGAATAATGTTAGGGGCGGCAAATGAAGATACAATTAGGGAAATCATTGGTAAAATGACTTAAATCATTATATAAAAATAATTAATTTCACATCCAATAAAAATCGTTAATAATTATTTGAATTTTTTTTATTTTCTGATTTGGTAAAGAAATTGACCCTTTTCTTTGCGTTAAATTAAAAAGAATTAATTTAAAATCTAAAGGTAGTTATTATTAATATAAGTTTAAAAAAACTAAGTTAATAATTATGGCAACCATAGATTTTGAATTTCGAAATCAAATTATCCAATCTGACATAGGGAGTACCTTAGTTTATTGTTATCAATGTGCTACTTGTAGTGGTGCTTGTCCTGTGGCACAAATAACAAATGGTCGTTATAATCCTAGGAGATTAATTTTGGATGCTCTTCTTGGCTTAAAAGAAAAAATCTTTGGTAAAGAAAATGCATTTAACATATGGGGATGTACGGTATGTGATACTTGTGATGAAGTATGCCCTCAGAAAGTGGAACTCACAGAGATTTTTACCATTTTAAAAAATCTAAGCGTTGAAAAGGGCGAAGCTCCCGATTACTACACTATCCAAGCGTCTGCAATATTAGAAAATGGGAAGGCAATTCCTATGCAACCTGCTATAGAAAGAAGAAGAGATCAACTTGGTTTACCAAAAGTTATACCTCCAGATGTAGAAGAAGTAAAAAAACTTCTAGAAGCTACCAAATTAGCAGAAAAAATCAAAAAAGAAGAATAACATTCTTCATTTCTCTTTTTATAAAATAAATTCACTTAGGTTTGTAATCAGCTGTTAAAGCTTAAATTGAAATAATAATTGAGTATTATTTAGATATAATAAAAAACATAAACGAGTGAAATTAAAGTGAGAAATCCAATTATTGGTGGGAACTGGAAAATGAATAAGGGGACACCCTCAGAAGCCATCGAAATGCTTGAAGAATTGATCTCTTTAGTGAAAAAAATAGATTCTGTAGATATTGTAATAGTTCCACCATTTACAGTTTTATTCTCGGCGATACAAACTGTCAAAAACACAAATATTATGGTTGGAGCACAGAATATGTATTATGAGGAAAAGGGTGCTTTTACAGGTGAAGTTTCTCCAGTTTTCTTAAAAGAGCTAGGGTGTAAATACGTTATTCTAGGACACAGCGAAAGAAGGGATATTTTTAACGAGAGTGATGATTTAATAAATAAAAAATTGAAAAAAGCTTTGAAAGCTGGCTTAAATCCTATCGTTTGTATAGGAGAACATCTAGAAGAAAGGGAAACTGGCAGAACAAAAGATGTAATTGAAAACCAATTTAAACTAACTTTTAAAGATTTAAAGAGTGAAGAACTTGACAGAGTTACTATAGCCTATGAACCAATTTGGGCAATTGGTACAGGAAAAACAGCTACTCCAGAGCAAGCTGAAGAGATTCACATATTTATTCGAGAACTAATAGCTACCATCTATGGAAAAAACACAGCAGAAACAGTCAGAATTCAATATGGAGGTTCGATTAAACCAACTAATGCAAAAGAGATATTCAAGAAAGAGAATATTGATGGAGGATTAGTTGGAGGGGCATCTCTTCAATCTAAATCACTATATGAGATAATTAAGGCTGCAGAAGAATCAGTTAATCAATAAGTAATATAATATTATTAGCTCTATATTTATCCTAGAATCTGATTAAATTTTGTTGCAAGCTTTCCAGGAAACTCTCCTAAATAAGATTGAGGATCCGCAAATAACAAATAGAAATAGGGTTCGAATAGGCCGTCAATGGTTGGTCCAACACCAGATTTTATTATGTAAACCCAAATTTGTACGCCTGAGATATAAGATTGTCGATAAATCCATTCAAGGGGGTTAATATTAGGAAAGACACTAACATTTCTTAAAATTGCATTTACATCATTTAATGAGTATTTATTTCCGTAAATTGCAATAGGTGAAAGATCGAAGGAAGTAATACAAATACCGTGTAAACCATAGCTATTCATTTCATTTAAAAATTCATTTGCTAAGCGATCGATCTTGTTCTCATGTGTTTTTATGCGATTCCTTGCTTCTGAATCGGTCAGTATTTCTATAATTTTATCTTCTTCATTTTGAAGCATTTCTAAAGCTGAATCAAGGGGGATTTTAGTCGATATTACTAAATTATAAATAAGCTTTATTTTTTCCTTGACAGATTTATGAAGTAAATAAGGTTCTGTTTGGGTTGTAATTAAAACATCGCCCTCATAAATTGTAGCGTTTGTTTTTAAAACTTCCTCGTTGCTCGATTTATATTCAATGATTTCGATCTTTTTATCAATGTTTCTTGCAAATTCAAATAAAGCCGAAACCAACCCTGCATTGAGTTCAAATGAACTAACAGGATCTAATTTAGCAATTTGTTCTGATTTGCTACGAGTAAAATCGAAAAATCTTAAAAATAAGCTCACACCATTAGGGGGAGCCTTCAGTTTTAGATTGTAATAAGGGTATCCTGTGTTAGTTATGACTGAAAGTTCGTAAAATGTCATGTTATAAAAGTAATTTTAAATATATTCAAAGAATGAATTATTATTTTTTCTATAAATATAGATTTGAGTATATGTATTTAAAATAATGCAGTTAATATGATAATTTAATTAAAAATAGTAAAAATTACTTCCGATATAATATTGAGAAAAAAACAATAATAATTGTTATTTTATTACAATTGCGGGCTTTCCAGGCAAAGATTGAGTTGCTTTCTTTTCTTGCGATTCATTTTCAGTAATAACAGATACTTTACAATCATATTTTTTCTCAAAAATTGGTTTAATTTGGGTGAAAAAATCATATTCATCTAGAGCAGATATTGGTGATTTTGCGTACTTACCGAGATTTTTTAGGACTTTACCTATAGTTTGAGTGACAAATTTACCTTGAGTTTTGAATAATTCATCTTCCATTATAATACTCATTACTTCTTTTTGATTTTTTGTTCTTTCTATTAAAGAGAATAAATTTAGCATGAATTTATATTTCCATTCATTAGCAGTAATAATTGATATCTCTTCTAATTTCTCCTTTTTGATGATTAAAATGATGTGGTTAATTGAGTTAATTGTATTGTTAAGTAATTTCCATTTGTAGTCGTTGTCAACATTAAGGGTTTTTTTGTCGTATAGAGGCCATTTAGCTAAGCTTAAAAAACCTTCCTTTCCTAAAAGCTCCCATACTTCTTCTGTCATATGGGGGACAAACGGATGTAATAAAAGAGCCAAGTTTTTCTTACATTTGTTAAAAATTTCTTCATTAACTCCCTCGTTTTTGTATTTATTTAACTCGGTAGTAAATTGAATTATTTCATTTATAGCGTCTCTAATTGAAATCTTCTCTAAGGCTTCACTTACATTTTTTATAGTTTTATTAAGATTATATTCAATGAGCGTGTCTTTGATCATTTTTTTCTCTCGGATTATTTCAGGGGATTCAATTAATAATTTAAATGTGTTTTTTACAAATTTATAAGCAAAATCTACACCTTCATCAGACCATTCTAATCCAGATTTAGGGCTTGCTCCAAATAATATAAATAATCTAGCTGCATCTGCTCCATATTTATTCATAATTCCAATAGGATCTACCGTATTGCCAAAGCTTTTACTCATCTTAACACTTTTCAAAATGTAATCCGTTCCACATCGTTTACACTTTTTATTATGCATTTCTGCTTTCATTGCGAATGTTCCACATTCCGGACAGAAAGGATGCGCTTTATTGACCATTCCTTGAGTTAAAAGCCTTTGGAAAGGCTCACTAAATGACTGGAGGCCAAGATCTCGAGCTACTTTAGTAAAAAATCGAGCGTATAATAAATGCATAATAGCATGTTCTATTCCACCAATATATTGATCAACATTCATCCAATAATCTGCGGTTTCTTTTCTGTATGGTAAATCCTTCCCATTGGGATCACAATACCTGAAAAAATACCAAGAGCTATCTACAAATGTATCCATTGTGTCTGTTTCTCTTTTTGCTGGTTTCCCACATTTTGGACATGGAACTTTAACATAAATTTCACTTGTTTTTAGCGGATTTCCTCTTCCCGTGAATTTTACATCTTTTGGTAACTCTACAGGTAAATCGTCATATGGGACGGTTACGATTCCACAAGTATCACAATAAATAATAGGTATGGGACACCCCCAATAACGTTGCCGGGAAATTAACCAATCTCTTAATTTGTAATTTACAGTTTCTTCTCCCATTCCTATTGATTCTAGCTTTTTTGAAATCGAATCTATTGCAGATCGGTTTTCCATGCCATTAAATTCATCAGAATTTATTAAAGTTCCATCGCTTTCATAAGCTCTTATCATCTTTTCCGCATTTAATTCGTATTCAAATGGTTGAATAACAACTTTTATTGGAATGTGATACTTCTTGGCAAATTCAAAATCACGCTGGTCATGTCCAGGGACTGCCATAACGGCTCCAGCACCATATTCATAAATAACAAAGTTCCCAATATAAATTGGAATTTCCTCCTTAGTTATTGGATTAACAGCATGCTTACCAATGAATATCCCCTTCTTCTCAACATCAATATCTGTTCTTTCAAATTTATCTTGTTTCATTACTTCATTATAAAACTGTTCAAACAATTCCTCATATTCCGTTCCTTTTACCCATTCTTTTATCCAAGGATGTTCTGGTGCGAAAACCATAAAGGTTACACCAAACAACGTATCAGCTCTAGTTGTAAAAATATCAATGGTTCTATCATCTCCTGTAATTGGAAAGCGTATGGTAGTTCCTTCCGATTTAGATATCCAATTTCGTTGCATGGTCTTCACTTTATCTGGCCAATCCACCGTATCCAAACCGTCTAATAGTTCTTCAGCATACTCACGAATTTTTAAAAACCACTGAGTTAAAAATTTTTGTTCAACTTCAGAACTACAGCGCCAACATTTACCACTTTGAACTTGTTCGTTAGCTAATACAGTAATACAACTTGGACACCAATTTACATAGCTCTCTTGTCGGTATGCTAAAGCTTTTTCATACATTTTCAAGAAGAACCACTGATCCCACTTATAATAATTAGGATCATGACTATAGACCATTCGCGTCCAATCGTATGAAAGACCTATGCGTTTTTGTTGAGTTTGAATTGATTTTATATTTAAGTTTGTCCACTCTTCGGGATCAACTCCGTGATCAATTGCTGCGTTTTCAGCGGGTAATCCATAACTATCATATCCCATTGGATACAACACATTAAATCCTTTCATTCTTTTAAATCTTGCAAACGAATCTCCTATTGAGTAATTACGAAGGTGTCCGATGTGTAAATCAGAACTTGGATATGGATACATTTCTAGTACATAATACTTTTCTTTTCCATTTTTGCTCAAATCTTCTTTAACTTCGAAAATTTTCTCTTCTTCCCATTTTATTTGCCATTTTTTCTCGATTTTTTGAAAATCGTATTCAATATTAGCCATTTTGTATCAAAAACAATTATTTAATGTTGATTATTAAAATATTAACATTAATAATTTAAACAATAAATTTTTTTTGAATTAAGGTATATTCTTTATCAAAAAGGTATTCTTCACCAAAATTTTCGTTCTAATAATGGTAGTAGATAAGATTAGAGTGTCGATAGGTAGTGCTTCAGTACTAGGTTTATACGAAAGTAAAAGATTTAAGGATGTTCCAACGACATGTTATTTAATGACTTATAAAGAAGGCCATTGTACAGCAAATTGCGGTTTTTGTCCTCAAGCCAGAGAATCAGAGAGCTCAATTGAATTGCTTTCACGAGTGAGTTGGCCAATTTTTTCTTTTAAAGAATTTCTTACTAAACTGAATTATTTACCGCCTACAAAAAGATTTAAAAGAATTTGCATCCAAACTCTAAATTACATCCAGAATTTTCAAGATATCATTGAAATTATATCTCAGATTAGAAAGAACTGCGAAACACCTATATCGGTTGCTATACCACCGATGTCAAGAGAGATGTTAGAGCAATTAAAACTTATTGGAGTTGAGAGGGTAGGAATAGCTCTTGATGCAGCTACACCTGAGATTTTTGAAACAATTAAGGGAAGAAAAGTTAAAGGTCCTTACAATTGGGATCACCATCTTAAAAATCTTAAAGATGCATTAGAAATTTTCTCAGAGGGATATGTTACAACACATCTGATAGTAGGATTAGGAGAAACTCCAAAAGAAATTTTAAAGATGATCAAAAATCTCCATGACTTAAAAATCAAGGTAAGTCTATTTGCATTCATGCCAATAAAAGGAACTAAGCTTGAAAACTTACGACAACCAGGAGTTTTAAATTTTAGAAAAATACAATTAGGAAGATATCTTCTAATACACGGTCTTAAAAATCTTAACGATTTTACATTTAATAATATAGGTGAACTCATCAAGTTCAATTTAAACAAAAGAGAATTATGGAATTTAATTAGTAGTACAGAAGCTTTTTTGACTTCAGGATGCTCTGGTTGCAACCGTCCGTACTATACATCGAGACCTTCAGGTCCAATTTATAATTACCCAAGAAATCTCTCTGCAAATGAGAAAGAAGCAATATATGAAAGTTTAATTAACCTTGTTCGTAAAAGTTAATGTCAGAAAATAAGAAGGAGTGGAGATTTCTTCCTCTAGAAACTAGGAATGGATATTGGAATATGGCCTTAGACGAAGCTATCTTAGACGCGGTTATTAAAAAAGAGTCTCCTAATACTCTTAGGTTTTTCAAATGGAATCCATCAACGGTATCGATTGGAAGAAATCAAAGTCTTTCTAGCGAAGTAGAAGTCAATATTGCCGAAGAAAAGGGTATTAATATTGTACGGAGAATCACGGGCGGGGGGTCAGTGTTCCATGATAGCATCCGCGAAATCACATATTCTATTGTGTGCCCTACGAGGTTCTTAGAAAACCTTAATGCAAAGAATGTACTTGAACAATTTGAAAAAATAGAAGCAGGAATAATTTTAGCTTTAACACAATATGGATTAAAACCAGAAAAAGGAGTAATTCACTGTCCCGCAATATTTTTGGATGGAAAAAAATTTTCTGGAAATGCACAAATTAGAAAAAAAGGTTATTTACTCCAACATGGGACAATTTTATTAGAACTCGACCCGGAACTTATGTATTCAGTTTTAAAAGCTCCTCATAATGTAAACAAATCGAAAATGGTGAAATCTGTTTATGCGAAATGCATTGGTATAAAAGACCAATTAGAAATATATGACGAGAAGGATTTTCTAACTTCTTTAAAAGCAGGTTTTGAAACAACATTAGGAATTAGATTAAAAGAGGGCGTTTTTACTGAGAAAGAATTAAAAATAGCTGAAAATCTTATCCTAAAGAAATATTCGAATAAAGAATGGTTAAAGAAATATGAATAATAATAAAAATTTATTAAAAAAGTTTGAAACGGGTACCCAAACATGGGCAGATTATAAAGAGATTTTAAGCCTTGATATAAAAGATTTACAACCTTTTTTAAAACTTGCTTACAATTTAAAGAAGAAAATTTTTGGAAATTTATTAAAAATTTACATCCCAAACAAAAGGTTTCCGGCTATAAGCATTACGGGAAGTGAGTGTTCATTACATTGTGAACATTGTAATAAAAAATATCTTGACGGAATGAAACCAATTTTAAATAATAACGAATTAAAAACATTTTTAATGGAATTACATAATAACGATGGAATTGGAGTCTTAATTTCAGGAGGTTGTCAACCCGACGGTTCAGTTCCCTTGTTGAACTATTTAGATTCCATAAAAGAAATCAAGGAAAAGACGAATTTAATAATAAATGCGCATACTGGTTTGCTTAGTGAAGAAACTGCTAGAAAACTAGCACAAGTAGGTGTAGATATTGTTTCTTTTGATATTAATATGGATGAGGATGTAATAAAAGAGATTTACCATTTAGATAAAGATTTAGATGATTATAAAAGAGCAATTGGTTATATGCAAAAATACGGTATAAATATTGTACCTCACATCTGCATTGGCTTGTATTACGGTAAACTCCATAAAGAATTAGAGGCGATCAAATTTATAAAAGAATCAGGATTAAACCCCTCATTAATTGTTTTAATTGCTTTAATCCCTCCAAAGAATACTAAAACAAAATTCATTAGACCTAAGCCAGTTGATATAGCAAAAATTATTACTATTATTAGGTTTGTTTTTCCTAACTCAGAGATTTCTTTAGGATGCATGAGACCCAGAGGAGATGTTAAAGTCGAGATAGAGAAATGTGCTATTAAAGCGGGTATAAATAGAATTGAAATTCCTTCGAAGAAGACATTAAAATGGGCAAAAGAACTATATCCTAATATAAACTACAATTTTTTCTCTGCGTGTTGTGCAATACCAGATGAATACGAAAAATTTGCTTTAAGTAAAGATTCAGATTTAAGAAGTTATCAAAAATAATTTTAAAAACATACCCCATTTAAGAAAATGAATGATAACATTAATTTGATAGGTATAGAAGATATTCCTCTTATAAAAGCGGGTGATAATCTCCCATCGATAATTTTCAAAGCTTTAAAGCAAAAGAACTTAACATTAGAACATGGAGATGTTCTAGTTATTGCTCAATCAATCGTCTCGAAAAGCTTAGGAAGAATGAGGAATTTAGAAAATATTAAACCTAGTCAAAAAGCTATTGAAATTTATAAAAAAATGGCACCTCTTACAGAGAGGGCCAGTTTACCTATAAAGTCTCAGGAATTAATTCAAGCAGTACTGGACGAATCTAAACATGTATTAAAAGCAGAACATGTTTTGATTGTTGAAACTCACCAAGGTTTTATATGTGCTAATGCCGGGATTGATCAATCTAATGTTGGAAGTAAAGATTCAATCTCTTTATTACCTTTAGATTCAGACATAGAAGCGAAAAAGATTAGAAATTCACTCCAGAAGTTAACTGGGAAGAAAATAGCAGTAATAATATCTGATTCATTTGGAAGGTCCTTTAGAATTGGATCAGTTGGAGTAGCGTTAGGAGTTTCAGGATTAAATCCAATATTGGATAAAAGGGGGGATAAGGATTTATTCGGAAAAGAATTGCAGAGTACGATTATTGGTCAAATCGATAATTTAGCTTCTTCAGCTCAGTTAATTATGGGCGAAGCGGATGAGGGGCTACCAGTAGTAATAATAAGAGGTTATAATTTTATTTTCGATGAGAATGCGTCCATTAAACAAATATTAAGAAAAAAGGAGCTTGATTTGTTTAGAGAAGAGGGGGTAGCAAAGAGTTTTGAAAATATTTTGAGATCACGTAGAAGCTATAAGTTAGAGTTCAACGATAGAAGAGTAAATATAGCATTGATAGAAGAAAGTATAGAATTAGCACGATGGGCACCAAGTGCGCACAATGGCCAATTTTGGCGTTATTTTATAATAGAACAAGGAAGTTCACGCGAAAATTTAATTGAAAATATGAATAGTAAACTAAAAGATGATTTACTTAGAGATGGAAGATCAAAAGATTACATTCAAAGAGAAATTGAAAAAACCAGAACTAACTTTCTAAGTTGTCCATATCTGATCCTTCTTTGTTTAGACAAAAAAAGTTTAGAGAAATATTCTGATAGTGAACGGGAAAAAAATGAGTATATTATGGGAGTACAGAGCGTAAGTGCGTCAGCGACTTATTTACTCCTTGCTTTTGAAATAAAAGGGTTGGCAGCTTGTTGGTACTGTGCTCCGTTATTCGCCAAGGATATTATTAAAGATACGTTGAATCTACCTAATTCTTTTATTCCAATGGCATTTTTTACTGTAGGTTATTCTATGAAAGAATCACCGAAACCAAATCGTAAGGACTTGAAAGATATCATTTTCAGAGTATAAAGAATAGATTGTGTGATTCGTTATGAGCGATAACTATTATTTAGTACTTGCTGGAGGGGTAGGCGCAGCAAAATTCATCGAAGGGCTAGCCAGTATAATTGATCCTGCTTTATTAAAGATTATAATTAATACAGCTGATGATATTGAACTATACGGTTTAAGAATCTGCCCCGATATAGATATAATTACTTACACTTTAGCGAATATAGTAGACAAACAAAAAGGTTGGGGTGTTCAAGACGAAACCTTTAACTGCTTAACCGTTTTAAAAAATTACTACGATTTTAAATGGTTTAATATTGGGGATAAAGATTTAGCAACCCATATTTTTCGAACCGATTTATTTAAGAAAGGATATAATAAAACAGAAATAACTTCAGTAATTTGTGAAAAGTTGGGAATTAAGTCTCAGCTTATACCCATGAGTAATGAGGAAGTTCAAACATTTATTACAACTGATTCAAAAACGATGCATTTTGAGGAATATTATATTAAATACCAATGTGAACCTAAAGTATTAGATATAAAATTTCAGGGAATTAATAAAGCAAAACCAGTAAAACATGTTTTTGAATATATTAACAAGGCAGAGAAAGTTTTAATTTGTCCATCGAATCCAATCGTGTCAATAGGAACTATTTTAGAGTTACCTGGAATAAGAGATGCTTTAAAGAAAGTTAAACAGAAAGTTATTGCAGTAAGTCCAATAATTGAGGGAGCAACAATAAAAGGTCCGGCAGATAAATTAATGAGATGTCTTGGATTGGAAGTGTCTTGTGTAGGAGTAGCAAAATACTATAAAGAAATTTTAGGTCATTTTGTTATTGATAACAAAGATTGTAACTTAAAATCAGAAATTGAGGAATTAGGAATCCACACTTACTGTTATGAAACAATAATGGATTCAATTAGAAAGAAAAAAAACCTAGCTCAATTTGTAATTGATATTAAAATATGACACCTATAAAGATATAGCTTATGTTGTCGTTTCCTGAATTTCAATTTCTTTTTCTTCTTCTACTTCATCTTTTTTAACATAATCTCCTACAGAAGCTAAAATCTCTTTAATTCTTCCTTCTTGCTGAAGTCGGATAATTAAATTTCTATGTTTTATTGAAGAGATAACCTTAGAAATTATAGGAAACATAAGTATTAACGGAACTAATAATATTATTATTACTTCAGGAGAAAACATAGCTACGCTTTCTACGATTGCTGGAGGTAAATTAAAAACATTTTCCATAAACCATTTTGGATGGATAATTATATAGCTAATGATTATCAATAACCCAACCCGAAAAACAAAATTAATAAGTGTAGATATTATAAGACTTTTTGGTTTGGGTGCCGATGATCGAGCAGTCAAAGTATCACGAGCTTCAGAGTCTTCTCGAAATAGTCGATCTATATATCTTCCAAGCCTTCTGGTTTTTGATGCTGCTGTTATCAATTTCTTTTCTTCGTCCTCCAATTTTCTTCTTTCAATCATTTCCTTAACATATGAAAATTTTTCTCCCGTTTTTGCGAAAAATTTACCAATTGTCGCTTTTTCTTCGATTTCTAATTCTTTTCTTCTTGCTTTAGCTTCTTCTTTAATCTTATCAACATTTGCGGTTATATAATGAGATTCACTCTCTAATACATGCAATTGAGCATCCAATCTTAATCTTCTTTCTAAAGACGGCTTGGTAACTGTATAAGTATAGTTTATTTGAAATGCCAGCTCTAAATATATATAAGATAATATCGCAAGAAGGATAACTGGACTACTAAAAAATTGAAAGATATTATCGATGGGGATTTGCCCTAATGATGGGTCAAGAGGATTAGGTAAATCATCCAAATATGGAATGCTAACATAAAAAAGGTCTAGCATATCTTTAAAACCAAATACCATAAGAGGTATTACCAGCATAAGCACGATAGAGCCTATAACTCTAATATCATTCTTAGGATCTGTTTTTATAAAAGCTTTGATGGCATAGAATATCGTAATTATAATAAGGATTTGAAATGCGATTAAATACAGATTTTCGGTAAAAATTGCGAATTCTTTTCCAAGTAGATCGGGAATTTCATTGATTTTTGGGGTTTTCCCATCTGGGAATGTAAACCATAGACTAAAAAACATTCTAAAAAAATCATCTAATAATTTAAATATATTCGGTTGTACGGCAAAAAACAATAAAGATACAATAAATACGCAAAGAAATGCAACACCGTACACTACTATAAAGATAAGATATGTTGAAATATTTTTTAAACTATTGAGAAACGATATTAAAACAAGTTCTCCACCTGAAGTGGAGACTTTATCGAAATCAAAAACCGAGAGAAAAATAAATATAATCCATATGAAAACTAACCCATTAATTATTTTTAAAATTAAGATATAATTTCTCGCCATTTTTTAATACGCACTCCCTTTTTTCTTTGCGTTCAGATATTTGCTTAAAACTTGATTCATCATATCATCTGGGCCTACTGTTATAATATTGACGCCAAGATTCCTTACCTCTTGTTTAATAGCTATAATTTGTTCCATCATTTCTTCACTAATTGCTTCAGCAAGAGCTTTATCTGTTGATGATAAATCAATTTCGTGTATCTCAAACCAAGGACTGAATGGGTTAATAATTATAACAGTGTGGTTGAAAGGAATTAATTTTCGAATTGCTTGTCCAATTTCTTTAACACTTGCTTCTAAATCTGAAATGATGAAAACTAAACTGCGTTTTTGATATCGTCTATTTAGATAGCCCATTGCTTCTACAAAACGTGACTTCCCTTGTGGTTTGATCTTAGCAACAAAATCTAATACTTGATAAAATTGATCTTCTCCGCTTCCTGGTTTTAAAAATTTAAAATTCTTTTTATCTGAGAACATAAACACACCTACATTGTCCTTACGAGATAAAGCAACCTTTGTTAACAACATACAGGCTCTGATCGCATATTCAAATTTTGTGTTTTCAATTGCACCCCCTGCCATTGAATTTGATGAATCAACTATAATCATAACTGAAACATCTCTCTCACTTTCAAATTCCTTTACTATTAACTTCTGAGTTCGAGCACTCGCTTTCCAGTCAATTAGCCTAAATTGATCTCCAAAAACATATCTTCTCATTCCATAAAATTCTGAACCAAGGCCTTTTTGTTTAGATCTTTGTAGTCCATAATTTTGACTTAAAGAACGTTTAGATCCCAAAATTTCTATTCTTTTTATGTCTTCGTAAGGCGGATAAACCAGTATATCGGAAACACTATCAGGTACAATTCTCTCAACCGAATTAAACCCTAATCTATCTTTGACTATCAAAGAAAGTGGGCCTAAGGGATATTCCCCCCTTACTTTTGGCTCTAATATATAACTGAATTTTATTTGATTTTTGGGTCCAATTCTTGTAGAAATGAAATTTTCTCCTAACACCAACCTAAAAAGTTCTGGATTGTAATAATCCTTAATTTCAAGGAAATCAAAACTGTTTTTACCAGTGTTCTCAATAACTACTTTAACATGCACAAAATCGTCTTTAAATACTTTTTTTTTTTCGAGCTCTCTATGAACGCGTAACTCTTCTATATTCATTTGATAATAGAAAAGAGGTAGGCTTACAACGGTACTAAATATTAAAAGAATGGCAAAATAAATTAAGAAGTAATTTTCAAATGCAAATCCAGCTGTTAGAAAAAAAACTGAAAATAATATTAACGTTCTTCCTTTTCCTCCTAACATTTTATTACTCCTTCCTTAAATTATTTAGACTTTTTTCCGGTAAAATTATAAAAAAAACTTTAAATAGGGATTGGGATATCTTCGATGATGTTCTTAATCACAGTTTTTACATCAAGACCTTCTAGCTCTGCTTCGGGTTTCAATAAGATTCGATGGTTCATAGCAGGAACCACTAACGATCTTACATCGTCTGGTGTTACATAAACCCTTCCTAAGATAGCTGCTCTTGCTTTAGAACACTTCATCAGCACGAGGGATGCACGTGGACCGCATCCAAGAGCAATCTGAGGATGATTTCGAGTTTTTAATGTTATATCTCTTATATATTTTAAAATTCTGTCATCTATGTAAACCATATTCATTAGTTTTTGAGCTGCAAGTAATTCATCTCCACTAGTTATAGCTTCCACGGACGGAGAGTCACCTGAAATCTGTCTCCTCATGATATCTACTTCTTCTTCTTTTTCGGGGTACTCTAGCCAGAGTTTCATGAGAAAACGATCAAGTTGTGCTTCTGGTAAAGGGTAAGTCCCTTCCATCTCCACAGGGTTTTCTGTTGCGACAACCATAAAAGGTTTTTCAAGGAGAAGAGTTTCTCCTTCAATAGTGATTTGCCTTTCAGCCATAGCTTCGAGGAGAGCTGATTGAGTCTTAGGAGCGCTTCGATTGATTTCGTCTGCTAACACTATATTCGCAAACAATGGACCTTTTTGAAGCACGAAAGCTCCCTCGTTTTGATCAAATATTTTAGTACCTGTAATATCAGATGGTAGCAAATCTGGAGTAAATTGGATTCTTCTAAATGATATTCCGAGCGTTTTTGCGAATGTTTTTGCCATAACTGTTTTTCCTAGTCCAGGTACTCCTTCGAGGAGGACATGTCCGTTAACTAACAAAGCTATGAATAGTTGTTGTAAAATATCTCCGTATCCAACGATAACACGACTTACTTCTGAGAGAACTTCTTGTGCTATTTCTCTAATAGGTTCTACATTTAATTCTTCCCTATCGTAGTACTTTGCTTTATTTGGGGCTTCCATTATTTATCACATCTTATATTTTTTTATTTTTTATTTAAAATCTTATTATTTGATTTTTGGTTATTTTTTTATTTAAATTAATTACTTTGATTATATCTTATATGTTATTAACTACCCATGCCATTTCGAAGTATAAATTTTCGAATTCTTGTTCATTTTTTACTTTACTTTTTCCTTCTTTTATTGCGATAATCGTGTTCATAAATTTGGTAATTCTTCTGATTTTAAGTTTTGTTATCTTTGGTTCCTTAGCGATAATCAAATCTAATACATTTTGGGTAGTAATTTTTTGTCCGCGTAGAAGAGCGTTTAGTTTCCTCTCTAATCGTCTATAGAGTAAAGTCAAAGCTTTACCATACCTGTTCTTCTCTCTATACCACTCAATTTTTTCCGCAAAAAAGGAGGATGTTCTAAATCTTTCTCTTTCTTCTTTTCTATCTTGTTCTTGGGCTTTCTTTTTTTCCTCCTTCTCATCTTTTTTAGGTAGATATTTTTTCAATGAATAAATTGCTAAAAGGGGATATATCCAAGCTGTAACTGTAATTGGATTCGTACTTAAATGAATTATGTATTGTGTAATAAAACCAAATATCCCAGCGGATGTCATATCCCTTGTGTATTCGGGTCGAATATGAGCTTCATCAAAAATAACTACCCAATCTTTTTTGTTTGTTTCGGTGTCATAAGTCAGCCAATTTATGATGTTCAATCCAAATTGGCGATTATCATAAATAGATACAGCCAATAATTCGTTATTAAATAGACTTGCGTCTGCTGAAACGAAAACTCTTGAATTTCCAGCGTCTTTAGCCATAAATACACCTTGTGAATAACCACCAAGAGGCCATTTTGATGGAAAACCTGGTAAAGCTCCTCCTAAAATGCTTAAGTCAACATAATCGTGTTCAAAATTATACATGTGGTCGCCATTTTTATCGACGTACCCATAATCTGTGCTTGAGCCAACTAAATCCCATCCAAAATATGAGATAAATGGCCCTCCTACAACGGAAGATGCTTCCGAAAGAATAACTTGACTAATCCCATTAGTAGTAGGATGAGGTGAAAATGATCTAATTACAGGAAAATCTGGTTGCGTGTCGTATGATGCATTATCGCGCAAAATTCCGTTTGCAAATATCGTAACTGGTATTTTTCCCCGCAGATCAGGATCGAACATACTGGCAATAAAAATTTCCCATAATAAAGTGCTCGTACTGCCATGATCATGACATATAAATAATGAATTTTTTGTATCATTATCGAAAAAATCCATGAAATACGGTATTTCAAAAATAGGATTATAAAATAGATTAGGACCTAACAAAATCAACAGGATAGATTTATTTAACCTTTCTGTAGCACTCAAGCTAGATTGAATTGACATCACGTCATATCCATCGTCCTCTATAGTCTGTTTAAAATCACTTGCTCCATTCCAATCATAGTTGTAAATAGAAAAATTTTGATCGCTTTCTCCCTTATCGAATATAGGCCCAAATAATGGTATAAGGGTAAATATAAAAATTACTATGAATAAGGCTTCTTTATAAAAGGAACCCGTTTTTACTTTTTTGCGAGATTGTATTTCTCTCGATTTTTGAACAGTTACATTTCTAATAAAAATGATTAAGCCAAAACCTAAGAATATGGCACCAATATAACAAACTAGCGGTAAATAGTTCGCAAAAATTGGAAGGGATTCGCCCATATTATATGACGGATAAAGCTCAATGAAATTACTAATAAATACGCCATAGACTATGAGAAAAATCGTGAAAAACGCTATGACTAATCCCTTTGAGAAAGTAACATTCCTTCCTGATGATTTTCCAACACTTGGCATTTTACTTTTTCTTGACCTTTTTTTTTTGAAAATATTTATTGATCGGTGTTAATTTACTAAAAACTTACAGTTGGTAATGTTTTTCCTGTTATGTCATTGTACAGATTTGAAAATAATTGAACAGCAAAGTTTAGCTCTTTCCCTGTTGGTTCTACTCCACCATATATGATATCTTCGATCTTTTTTATGAAAGGATATATGGTTTCTGGCTTTTGGCCTAAGTCGTTAACGCAAGTTATAGCGTATTCTCGTATAGTTTGGTAGGCTAATCGTGGTTTCTTAAATTTTTTAGTTATTATATCGTTGTATATAAGGTAGATGTAAGCAATTGCTTCTTTCGCTCTATTTGAATCGGTTAAAATCTTAACATTTTCAAATTTTTGCTTGATGTTTACTTCAGGTTCTATTACTTTTTTCTTTCTTGCCATTTTCTTTACCTAATATCTGTTTTTTAAATTCTTTATTTATTAATTTTTTTTGATTTTAAATTTGTTTTTACTTTTGTTTTTTATTATACTTATTCTTTCTTATCTAATTTATTAAAAATTCAATTCAAAATTATAACCGGTTAATTCAAAATATATGGGAGAAAATAAATTTATCGTACCGTAAAACTCTTTATCTGTAATTTGAGATGGTTTTGCGTATATAATTTCCTCTACTTTTTGTATAAAAGGATAAATTGTAGCTGGACTTAATTTTAAATTCTTAACTGAAATTATAGCAAAATCTCTTATAGTCTCATTACCTTTTCTAATTCTACCAAATTTAGCACTTATTAAATCCATGTAAATTGCATTAAAAAGATATGATAGGGATTCTTCTAACCTGCCAGATTCCTTTAGAATTTTAAGATTGATTATTTTACTTTCAAGAGGTAGATTTACTACTTTTGATAATTTATTTTGTTTTTTATAATAAAAGAATCCATACACTGCTAATCCAGCAATAACACCTATTAATATGGGGAAAAAAACTAAAAAGAAACCTAACAATGGCTGAGGTGTATCCGGTGGCGGTGGTAAAGTAATAACTCCAGCAGAAACTGAAATACTCGTAGAACTAAGGAGATTACCGGGAGCTGTATCAATTAATTCAATACGTATTGTTTTATTTCCAATCCCTGCAGGAATTCTATAATCATAGTGAAAATTCCCACTAATATCTGTATCGACAAAATCAATTAAATTTCCATCATAAAAAATCCTTATAGCTCTATTGTAAATTTTTAATGAGGGAGTTTCACTTGAAGATAATTGGCCGATAATTGCTATTAAATCTCCTTCTGAAGCATTACTGACAGTATTCCAAATACAATTGAAATTATTGAATAAGCTTATGTTCGCTAGAACCTTTTGAGAAGAATCTATATTTGGTAAATCTCCAATATAAGTTAGATTTAATCTGATTGAATCTGGGGATGCGCCAAGTGGTATTTGAATAGTTTCAGAAATAGAACCATCGATAACATTTGTAAAAAACGAACCCATTGGCCAGCTATAGGTTGTATTATACCATTTATAATTTATTTGTGAGTTTGGAATCCCAATACCGTTGATATTATCATATCTCAAGAATCCTCCAAGAACATAATATTCTCCAGGAATGTAAGGAGAATCTAAGTAATTCACATCAAAAAATGATGTTGCACTAACATTAATATTAAAAAAATTATATGAAATAATGTCATCCTCACCAAAATCATCAGTCGTAACTACTTCAATTTTATGACTTGTATAGACATCTAAGGTGTAAGGAATTTGATAATTAATTTGAAATTCTCCAAATGAATTAGATATTGCTGTGAAACTATTATCTAAAATACCATCAACAACTATTGCAACATTAATACTTGAAAGGTTGTTATATGGAGGGGGTGGTGGAATTGGTTCATAAATTTTACCATGAATAGGAATGATGGAATTGTGGTAATGACGAGTGTTATTTATCTCATAATTTGTTAAATTTATTACTCCTATTAATGAGGATTTTTTAGGATAATTATCATCATAAATAGTTGATTGTTCTACATTACTCTTTCTATTTATAATAGCGAGTCCTCCTGTGAAGGTTGCAGAGATTATTACAATAAAATAAATTATTATTGAAATAACTTTCAATCTCTTCTCAATTTTTCGCATAGTTAACATTTATTCTTATTCTTTTATAACCTAATCCCATTTTTAAGATTATAGATATTGTTCTTCAGATTGTTCAACATAATTAATACCATTAACGATTGGATCAAAATACACCCATATTTCAGAATAAACTCTATCCGTGGGCCAATTTTCGACAGGATCTATGTAAAGTGATACAATAAATCCCCCATATTGATCAGTGACCACAGTATCATTGTAAGTTACTATACTTCCATCTAATCTTTTTACAGTTACATTTACAATCATCCCTGATAAGGCTGTTCCATTGTCCCATGTTAAATTTCCAATTACATAGAGAGTATCATGATCAGCCCAAATATCAGGATAAAGACTTTCATATTGGGTATAATAAGTATCTTGAATAAATTGGGTCGCAGCTATAACATCGATATTTCTTAGAGGACTTATTGTGGTCTCCATATAATTAGATAATGTAATACCCGGAGCATAGATACTACCCCCAAAATATATTGTTAAATTATATTGGCCTTGAGGACAATTTAAATCGATATAATTTACTGTATATTGGAAAGTACCATCATCATTTATTAAAATGGAATATGGGCTACTTAAATGAAGATAACTTGAATTATCACCATACTCAGAACTCTCTAATAGAAAAATTCTCACCACCAGGGCCCTTAAGTTTATTCCACTTTCATGGACGGTTCCTGTAATAATGAAATTATCAGAATTCCTAACAATTCTCAAGTTATTTTGAACAACATCAATGTTTATCGTTTCGTTTATTACAATATAAGTTGAATTAACACTGTAAATAATGGAACTAGATTCAAATTCTACTTCAATTCGATGCAATCCTGCATGAAAAGAAGACGTATTAATAATGAATAGATAATATCCTTGATCTATAATATAATCAAATGTGTGGGAACCTAAATTTCTGTCAGTATAAATATCTCGGAGCCTTACGATTGACCCATCTGGAGCATAATTTTTGCTTTGATTTATTTGTACTTCAAAACTTGCAAGATCTCCTCGATTATAAGTTGCTGGGGGATTAGAATTGTTATATTGAATTAATGTGTGTTGTCCTTCAATCCTAAATGTGTCATCGATTTCTGCAGGATCCTTTACTTTTAATTGAAAATTTGCGTTACTAATTCGAGAAAAATTAACATAAGACCATAGGGTAAAGTAATAAGGAGCTGGAGGGATGTAGCTAAATTCTCCGTTAAATTGAAGATGTAAAGTATAATTCTTTGTTGGAGTTAAATCATCAACTCTATATACCGCAAAAAATTCACCATTTAAGTTTGATCGTAATGAACCTGCTTGTTGAATTAAATGGTGAGACACATCTGATGGCCCATCAAATAGGTGGAGGAATAATTCCCCAAATCTTACTGGAAGTGAATTTTCTGTATCATTTATAAAACCATGAATTATAAAAGTCCTATCACTTGTACCTCTCTTACTGATTTCCCTATTTAGGGGCCAAATATCAAGGTTAAGACTAATAGGGGCATCTAATATGAAATAGGAGTAATTTCTTAGGTTTCCTAATTGAACATATAGTTTGTTTGGCCCAGCTGCGATATTATCTATAAAATAATTATATGTAGTAACTCCATTTACATCTGTGGTATTACTACCGATGTAAAGATTCTGAGAATGATCATAAAATTCTACAATTTCGCCTTGAACTGGGTCTCCGGTTTCATTAAGAACGCGTGCTTTCAGCTCAAGAGTGGAATATCTTGAAACATTCGGAGATTCAAAATCCCATGCTTCTATATCGTTTATATAGAAATAGAGATCGAATTGTTTTTCATCTGTAACATCAAAATCCATACGATTACTGGAATCGTTAATATTACTCATAGTAAAAGGGAATCCATATAAATCCCATGTTCCGTTAAAGTCAACACGAATTTCATAATTACCTCGTAATACACTAGGATTCAAATTTAAAACTGTATTAAAAACACCATTATTGTCAGTAAAACTAGAACGTGGCGAAAATGGATTAAACATACGGATAAATGTTCCTTCTCTGAATAATAGGTAATTTACTTCAGCATTTCGTATTCTCTGATTATTAATAGGATCATAGATATATCCTTGAACGTTTACAGTGTCGGGTAAAGTATCTGAGATATTAATAATAGGAGGATTGATAATTGTTAGATCAACTTCGATATTTCCTAAAACTGTATAATTTGTATAATCAAAAACTGATAAATATGATGCAAATATAATATGTGGCCCAACCACTTGAGAATTATTAATATCAACTACAATTGAAGCGTCTCCATTAATATCAGTAAGAACTGAACCAAGATCTCTTTGCATGGTTTCATCGAAGAAATTTATTCTTCTACTCCCGACAGAGGCACTACTTGAATTCAAGACTGCTGTTATATTAGCATAACTTGGTCTATTAAAAACTGAACTATTTGAAGATACATCAAGGTTAAAATCAATTAAAGGAGTTATATCCATCTGTACCCACATACCAGAACCGGAACTATCTGTGGGGACGTAAATCTCCGCCCAATTGTAAATATTTTTATACTTTACAGAAAAGTAAGGGCGCATCTCTTCCATGTCCCATTCTTCCACAATATATCGGCTATTAAAACCGTCAACAAATCTGCTTGAAACGTTAAAAGCTCTAGAGAACATAGTAAAAGCAGAGGCAAATTCAGTCCATAAGCCCTCACCATGTTCAAGGAACCATTCTACAACATCCTCGTTATCTGTAGGAGGATCATTTTGTAAGGCATCTATGCCAATTATAAAATTTTCTTGAAGATAATTTCTAATTTTATCGGCGACTTCGAAAGCATTGTCTTGAGCTATAATAATGGTATTCAAAATATCATAATGGGATTTAAAAAAAGGATGTGAATTAAGATAAACATTTTTTGATGAAGGAAATTGTAAAAATTTATTTTTTATTGGACTTGGAGTAATATCCTCATCAAGAGCACTATTATTTACTTCATTATCTGAGGGTAGATCCAATCCAAATAAGTTATACGACAGATTAACTGGACCATCTAATATAAAGTCAAGATCTAAAGTTGTACAATTAAAATTGTCTTTATATAAGGTAGTTGATGCTAGATTATCAGCGTATAAATCTTCCATTATAAAAGGGGTTGGAAAAAGAGCAGGGACAACCATCGATTTAATTCCGATAGTGGGAGATAAAGGTATTTTTAATCGAATAAGATTAGAATCCCAATAATATGTAGAATGATTTAAGAATGAATAAAGATCGAAAATTTGAGAATTAGCGGTAGAGTGCCATCCATCACCCGAAAATTCATCAAAACACTCATATCGCCATAAATTTTTTGACATTTCATTAAGATCATCATAGTCATTATAGTCATATACTCTGAAAACTTCGACTTCAGATCCTAATAATGGTATGATAGTTTGTGAGAAATTACTTAGATCTAAGTCATCTATATCTCCATCAAACATGTCGAGCAATTCTTGTAGTTGATCAGGGGTTAAATCTGGCAATTGATTTTGAAAATCAGAGAGATTATAAGGAAAAGGAGGCATCATCAAAACAACATCTTCTTCTTCTGCTTCAGATAATCGGTCGCTTGGAGGGGGCCTTTGACTGTCCCAAAGCAAACTAAAGAAGAAGCTTGAAAAAGCAAACGCACCGACTAATAAAACTGCTGTAATAATGATTTTAATTACTCGTTTTTTATTGATAGGGGTTGCTAATAAATCCTCACGAAATTCTGACATATTTACGCTATAATACCCTTAACTTTTCCATATTAAGTTTGCAATATTAATTAAAATTATAGTATAAATAATTTTCCTAATAATTCAGCTTGATATGAAATATTGAATAAAAATAAGTTAAATCCGCAAAAAACAGATTTGGGTGTTATTAAAACACAATTAAAAAAAGTGAAAAATAAAAATAATTTAAAATTCAAAACCACATTTTGTACAAACACTCTTCTTTGCGTATTGAGGTTTGGGGATATAACTTAAGATTTTTGATTTATCTTCAACCTCCTTAATCGCAAATCCAGTAGCGCCACAATTAGGACAAATTCTTCTACCTGATCCCATTCCTGCACTTACGCTAGGAGTTGGGGCTGTTGGTGAGGTGCCAAAAGAAGGAGTACTCCCGAGGGTTGGAGATTGGGAGGTAATCCCTTGAGCTAAGCTTGATGGCATTACTGCCTTAGGTTCTTTTAATTCTTGGATTCTTTTATCTTTATAAGCTGATTCTTCTTGCAATTTGTTAATTTGAGCTTGTAATGGTCCAATTTGTTGTTGTAAGTTCATATTTTCTTGTTGGACTTGTTGAAGTTGATTCTGTAGCTGTGGAATGTGAGCTTGTAATTGAGCTTTCTCGTTGTTTAATTGCGTAATTTGCCCTTGAAAACCTTCTATTGTTGTTTGAAGACTTTGAATTTGTCCACTTAATTGGTTTATTTGATTATCTTTAGCTATAATATGTGAATTTAGATTAGCACATTCAGCATTGACTTGGTTAATTTGATTTTGCAATTGACTTATTGCATTGTCCTTTTCTTGAACTTGAGAGATTGCGGCATTGTAATCTGCCTGTGAAGGACCACTTGGGATTGTAGGCGCGGATTCATATACTGGAGCTTCATATGAGGGTGCAGGTGGAGGAGGCGATGTTGGTGGTGTTATTGAAAGGGGAGGTGTTGAAGGTGGGGGCATTGAAGGTGGGGGCATTGAAGGTGGTTGGACAGGGGGAGGACCGCGAGGTTTATACTCATCTTCGTCATCTCTTTCATCTTCGTCCGACATATTTATCTTCTCTTATGTTTAATCCTAAAAATTACATTATTTGTAACTTTAATAGTGAATTTTGTTTATAAACTATAGCACAAAAGTGTTATGTTTTGATTAGTAGTTTATATATTAAAAGCAATTCCAATAAGGTTTCAGAGACTCCTTTAAGTTAGGGATCACTTTGTTATTAACATAATTTAAAACATCGTTATCAGATTCTCTAGATTTTTCTTCTACTAGCTGGTTATTATTATTAAGGACTTGAAGACAGTTATATACTGCTTTAGCCTGTTTATCAATCTCATATCCCCCCTCTAAGGTAATTAGAATTCGATCTTTGGCGTGTTTTTTGGCTATTTCTTTTATTTTTTTTAAGTAGTTTGCTGGACCTTGGTATGTCCATCCCATATTTGTAAGTCTATCAGTCCAATGTGTGTCAAATCCTGCAGAAATCAGTATGAATTCTGGTTTAAATTCGTCGCAAACTGGAGCAATAATTTCATTAAAGAATAATATGTTCACATCGTCAGCTGCTCTTGGTGGCATAGGGAAATTTATTATTTTTCCTTCTCCTGCTTCACTTCCAATATCGTTAATGAATCCCGTCCCTGGATAAAGAGTCCTTCCATCTTGGTGTGAGTCAAAGAAGACAACTTCACCATTTTCAGAGCCGTTATAAAAAATATCAGACGTTCCGTTCCCAGCGTGACAATCCCAATCAATTATAGCAACTCTTTTAAAGTTTTTTTCTCTTAAAAGATATTCAGTAGCGACAGCTA
>Ga0209991_10000223_pt1 | contig 25469 bp, 30 predicted proteins | sample ChitaG_FD_183167 | JGI IMG/M metagenome (GOLD analysis project Ga0209991, IMG submission 183167) | Deep subsurface microbial communities from South Pacific Ocean to uncover new lineages of life (NeLLi) - Chile_00310 metaG (SPAdes)... | ecosystem: Environmental > Aquatic > Marine > Oceanic >... | reverse complement strand
CAGTCACCGTAAAAGATGCGTCGTGTAGTTCGTATCTCAATACACCTTCAATATTTGTTAGGATAGACCTTATCCTATCTTGTGGTTTACATCAGTTACCACTAGGCAGATTAGGGACCCTTAATTCAACTGTTCTTCCAGGTATAGACCTTACAGCATAGTGGCATGCACATGAAAGAAAAAGGCTTGCGATTACAAAAAATATAGCGACCTTTTTATGTTTCATAGGCCCTCCCTTTTTAGTTATTCATTATTTTTAGCAAGTGAAATATAATCCCAGCCTTTAATAACGCATGAGAAACTATATCAAAAATCTTACTTATTCACAATGCTTTATTCTATGAATTGGGATGAGATAACTTGGCATAATTGGTTGCTGATGTCACGATCAAATGGAATTAAGCCCACGTTTTGAGTTGGGCATCTTGACATCTGAGCTTTGAAATGTTACCAACCTTTTCCATCATCTGATGATTTGATATGGAGATGCCAGAATCTGTTCATACTATTACTTTTGAAAACTTTGACAGCCTTTCTTCATATTGGCTTAGCCCCCGGTCCCTGCTAAAATGGGACTGCATTTTCGTTTTGCCTCCATGGCTGGAAGTCTGGTGGCAAGAGTTTGGCTATATGGCCGACCTCTATTTATGTGCCGTCAGACAAAGGGAAACTATCCTTGGCATCGCCCCCCTTATTTTAAAAGAGAGAGAGGCTTGCCTCATGGGTAGCGCTGATGTTTGTGACTGTTTAGACTTTGTCATTGCCCCGGGAAGGGAGCACGATTTTTTCAACATCCTTCTTGACGATTTGAAGCAGAAAGATATCAGACGCCTGAGCTTGAGGCCCTTGAGACCTGACTCTACAGTACTCACTCATCTTGTAAGCATTGCAGAGGAACGGAGTTATGAAGTCTCTTGCAAGGTGGAGGATGTTTCTCTGGAGCTGGATTTGCCTCCTACCTGGGAGGAATACTTGGGAATATTGAACAGCAAACAGCGGCATGAAGTGAGACGCAAACTAAGAAGACTGTGGGAAACAGGTGAGGTAAATTACCGAGTTATTGAGGATAGCGAGGCTGTTACAGATGCAATTGACTTATTTCTGAAGTTTTTTCAAGAAAGCAGGCAAGATAAGAAGATATTTATGACCACAAAGAGGGAATCTTTTTTCAGATCCCTGGCAAAGGCCATGGCCCAAGCAGGGCTTCTTAGAATCGGCATTCTAGAGCTTGATGCACAACCGGTAGCCGCTGTCATGATCTTTGATTACAATGACACAGTCTACCTTTACAACAGTGGATACAACCCTCATTACAGATCTTTAAGTATTGGCTTGATTTCCAAAATCCTTTGTATCAAAGATAGCATCGAGAGAGGCAGAAGAATATTTGACTTCCTTAAAGGAGCCGAAGAGTACAAATATCGCCTCGGGGGAAAAGAAATCCCACTTCAAGGATGCAAGATAGTTCTTAAATGAGCACAACAACAAAAATGCAACGAGGTTTTCTACGAGCAAAGAGGGGCATGTAAAGGAATAATGCAACTAAAGATAGCTATGCTTAGTGTTCACAGTTGCCCTCTGGGTAAGCTGGGAAGGGAAAATACCGGAGGTATGAGCGTCTACATCCGAGAGCTTTGTCGTGAACTTGGAAGACGGGGGCACCTGGTTGATATTTATACCCGTGCCCACGAGCCAGTATACGATCAGATTGTAAAACTGGGTAAAAATGCCCGACTTATCCATCTCAAGGCAGGGCAAGAGGAAGAAATAGAAAAGCTAGCCATTTATCCGCATCTTGCTGATTTTGCGGGCGAAGTTGAAAATTTCAGGAAACAGAATGGGCTTCGTTATGATCTGATACATAGCCATTACTGGCTTTCGGGTTGGGTTGGAAAATGGATACAGCGATGGTGGAATATCCCTCATATTACCATGTTACATACCCTGGGTGCGGTAAAGAATGCAATCGGCATAGGCAAGCGTGAGCCAGATCTTCGAATCAACTCTGAAAAAGTGTTGATTAAGGATTGTCACCGTATCATTGCCCCTACAGATAGAGAAAAAGAATATCTCATCCACTATTATGATGCTTCACCGGAGCTCATCAGCGTCATTCCCTGTGGTGTGAATCTAGATCTATTCAAATCTGTAGAAAAAGAAACCGCACGGGGCCATCTTGGCTTGGATAGCGACGGCATTATTTTATTTGTAGGCCGTATTGTTCCACTAAAGGGCATAGATAAGTTGTTAATGGCTATGCCCTATCTGGAAAATGGGCAAAGACTCCAGTTGCTAGTGATAGGTGGCGATGAAGACTGCCGGGACGAAGTTGAAAGGCTTAAGAACCTGTCACATAGCTTACAGATGCACGATTCGGTCACCTTTCCTGGGCTGGTAAAGCAGGAGAGGTTGCCTCTCTTTTACAGTGCTGCTGATTTGTGCGTTTTTCCATCTTACTATGAAAGCTTCGGACTAGTGGCCTTAGAATCCCTGGCTTGTGGAACACCAGTAGTGGCCACCAGGGTGGGGTGTATGGAAAATGTTATTCGGCAAGGTGAGACAGGATATGTGGTGATAGACAATGCTCCTCATCGCCTTGCTGATAAAATAGCTTTACTTCTTTCAATGTCAAAGAAAAAAAGAGAGGTTACAAGCTCAATTCGGGGGTCAATAACCCAATTTAGCTGGTCAAACATTGCTGATGCGATAGTTAACGAATACATGGCAGTGATTGGTAACTACTTGGCCAGAGTATAGTAAGCAAAAAAAATTATGCTTTCACCTTAAATCCACCTTGGATCGAATATCTCTAAAGAAAGGGTTTAGTCTATCGCCTTTTCATACCATAAACTACTTGTGTGGGCCTCAAACCCTACAAATTTGTAAAGAGAACAGGCCGTTTTATTCACACTATCTACCGTTAATTCAACAGTTCGTATGCCTTTGCTTTTTAAATGAGATAGCCCAGCTAGTAGCACCTGCTTTCCTATACCTTTTCCCCGGCGATCCGGGTCCACGCCTAACATGTAGATACGCCCCTCACATTTTCTTATGGCTTTACCTTCTTCAAGGTTTATTTTTGTCCAGCAATACCCAATGAGCTTATCCATCTCAAAGGCAAGGATTATGTCCTCAAGAGAGCAATGCGGGAGGCTACTGCGGTAAACTAGGTCATGAGTGGTGTTGGGACTGTAACCCCATGTGTTAGCGAAAGATCGATTCTGAAGTTGGGTTAGTTTTTCCTCTTCCCCACGTCTCAGACGGCGCAATGGGAAGGTAATCCTGCTGATATTCGGCAGATGAGCTTTAGAGAGATCAAGCTTAAGTTCGAGAAATTGGCGGACGAAATGAAAACTCATTTTGGAGAACAACCTCTTGGCCCTCCCGTTTTCATATGGAAAATTTACGTGGGCTATATCCAATTCTAACTCTTTAGAGCGGTGTAGTGCACACTCAATAAGGTTATGAAAGAGATCCATTCTGTCATATTTTGGGTGCACAAGGTAGCTGAGAACAGCCCGCCCGATGTTTAGCTCAGGCATCACATCTACATATCCTATAATCTTTTCGGCTCTCTCGGCTATAAACATATTATCTTCTGGAATATGATTTGGCAGACCAAGATTTTCAACAAAGTCTTGAAGTGAGGTACAGGAGAATATCTGTCCCAGTCTCTCGACCTCAGATCTGAATTGGACTAACTTATCGAGATCCTCGATGCGGTACTTCCTGATTATATAAGTGGAATTTTTCACCTTAGACATTTTAGGCCACCCTTTTCCCCCTGTCAATCACCGAAGTCTTTACTCCAAAAGTCCAACGGTCCAGTATCTATCACCTACCATTGGGAATAGCCGAATCACTCCCTCGTAGCCTTGCATAAGCCTCCTGCTTGGTGGTATAGGTATGATGCAATAAGCTTTATGATCGAGATGTTGTATAAGGAGACTGATTTATGGGGACAACAATAGCTCAGGGGATGGTGGTTACGCCCCATCCCGATGATGCAGAATACGGTGTCGCCGGGACGGTTGCCCGCTGGATTGGTGAAGGCAAGGATGTTGTATATGTGGTGTGCACCAATGGTGACAAGGGAACCAGCAATGCCAATATGAAGCCGGAGGTACTGGCTAGGATTAGGGAGGAAGAACAGACGGCTGCAGCGAGGTCCCTGGGGGTGAGAGAGGTCATATTCCTGCGCCATCCAGATCAAGGTTTAGAGGATACACCTGAATTCCGCAAGGAGCTCGTTCGACTTATAAGGATATATAAGCCTGAAACTGTGGCAACTGCTGACCCTTACCGGCGCTATGTCTGGCACCGAGATCATCGAATCACTGGCCAAGTTACCTTGGACGCTGTCTTCCCCTATGCCAGGGATCATCTCTCTTACCCCGATTTGGTAAAAGAAGGTCTTCACCCCCATATGGTTAGGGAAATATTGCTCTGGGGGTCAGAAGATGTAAATTATCGCATCGATATCACCAAAACCTTTCATCTGAAGCTGAATGCCTTGAGATGTCATAAGAGCCAGGTGGGACACATTCCACCACAAGAGATAGAAGAATGGCTGCGGGAAAGGCACAGGGAAATGGCTAAGGGAGAAGATTTCCAGCTGGCAGAGGCCTTCCACCGAGTAGAGATATGGCAATAGGGCAATCCTCTAACAAGAGAGATTGGCTAGGATGAAAGCCAAAGCACATCCCCACAAAGATTAGGATCATGGGATCGAGAGGAAAAGATTTCAAATTCCGCCTTCTCCTTTTTTAATATGGTATAGTCGCCATGGCCAGGATATATCTGAGTATCTTCAGGCAATATAAAAATCTTGCTGGTTATTGACTCGATGATTTGCCTTAAATCGGTTGGCAACTGGGTCTTACCCGGGCCACCAGGGAAAATAGTATCTCCTGATATCAAACGCTTACCAGTTAAATAACATAAGCTACCTGGAGTGTGCCCCGGTGTATGAAGCACTTTTAGTGTGATTTTTCCGAAAGATACCATATCGTCATCACCAAGAAGGATGTCTGATTGTGTAGACAGATTTTTGGCTTCTAGGTGGTGCACGGCAACAGGTATCCCCAGCTTAGACTTTACCTCGGGGAGTGCACCGATGTGATCCATATGGGTGTGGGTTATCAATATGTATCGAGGATTAGTTCCTTTTAACTGTTTTAGAATTTTAGCTGCTTCTGCAGGTGCGTCCACTAATACACTATCTCCGGTCATACGGCAGGTTATTATGTAGCTGTTGGTATCGAAGTGTCCTAATGGAAGCCTGTCGATCTGAATGTAATCATTTCTTGCTGAGCCCATTATTCCGGCCTGAAATAGGTTGAACCTGAATCTTCTTAACACTATTTTTCTGATTTACTCTTATTATTCCCTCTCAATTCTTTCCAGGAATTCGCGTGCCCCTGTGTGGCTTGGGTCGATTTCCAGGATATTTCTGAGCTGCCCGGCGGCCTTTTGCAATTCACCCATATCGGCATAGAGCAAACTCAGGTATAATCTGGCATCCACATGCGCTGGATCAATCTCAATTGCCTTCAAGAATTCCTTTTCTGCCAGTTTGTCAGAAACGCTTCTTTGATAGGCAAGGGCCAGTCCAAAGTGGTTATCAGCACTGTCGGGATTTATATCCAATGCCTTGTTAAAGGCACGAATAGAGTTTTCTATCTGATACAACTCCCCGTATGCCATCCCTGAGTTAAAGAAGATACTGGCTTCTTTAAAACCGAGATCTATGGCTTTCTCGTAATAAAATACCTCCATCATATGGTTTCCTGTCTGGCCGTAAGCATACCCAAGGTGGTACAAAGCAAGCCCATTTGCAGGTTCATTCTCCAGAAGGCGTTGATGAAGAAGAATAGCAGCCTCATAATCATTCCGCTTCATGGCATCGTCAGCCCCTTTATCACACGTCCATGTTTTCTCAGGAACAGGCTTTTTAGCAAAGATTCCCTTCGAACACCCTGCTACTGAAAGGAGACTAGCCAGGCATAATGCAAGGCTTGAAATATAAACAACCTGAAAAATTCTTAAAATATGTCCAGACATTTTATTTTAAAGGACCATGCCTTTCAATATTGGCCTTTATGCAAGCTCAATACAAAACAACATGTATTGCAATAATGACCGTAAGGTAAGATTTCAGACAGATCAAGTCAAAAAAGACCTCTTTATTTTTCTTGACACCCACACTGTCTTTTTATATTTTATATTTGTTGACCATTTCAGTCAACAAAAAGCATTGATATTTATGAAGCTTTCTGCAAGGGCGCGATATGGAACAAAGGCACTTTTAGAGCTATCCCTTCACTGGGGTAAGGGGCCGGTGTTGCTGAAAGATATTGCCCAAAAGCAGCAGATTCCGCTGCCTTATCTGGAGCATCTAATCAGGCCTCTTGTAAAGGAAGGGATAATAAAGGGCACGCGAGGAACTCGGGGTGGAGTCTCACTCCTTAAATCTCCTAAGGAGGTTATACTCAGTGAGGTAATCCAGCTCCTTGAAGGCTCTATTGCTCCAGTAGCCTGTGTTGATAATCCTGAGCTGTATCCTCGTTCAGACATTTGCGTCACTCATGACATCTGGGCTGAGGTAAAAAAGGCAATGGACAGAGTTTTGGAATCTACAACCTTAGAGGATCTGGTCGAGCGGCAAAAACAGAAGTGGAACTTGAAACAACTGGAGGATCGTCAAAAGCAATGTGCTAATGGAAGAGATATGAAAAAGAAAAGACAGTAATAAAAATAAATAGATAGGAGATAAATCATGCGTGATAAAGTAGAAGCGGTATTAGACGAGATAAGACCTAACTTGATGGCAGATGGTGGCAATGTTCAATTAATTGATGTCAGCAATGGTATAGTTAAAGTAAAGCTGACAGGTGCCTGTGGGGGCTGTCCCATGGCAACCATGACCTTGCGACATGGAATTGAGCGAGCACTTAAGGAAAAGGTGCCTGATATTAAAGAAGTGATCGGTGTTTAATCAGGGACCAAGTTATAGAAAAGAGATAAAAAATAAACTTTTCTAAAAGGCGTGAATACTTAAAAGAAAGGAGGTGATGAAGAATGAAAATAGTAAACCTATGTGCTGAAGGGTCGTGCTGTCCGGTTATCAAGATCACGGATACACAAGTGGAAATAGGAGAGAAGGACAACATCTGTGTCCTAACCAGGGAACAGTGGGGAGTCCTTAAAGAGAAGATAAAAACGGAAGAAATCTAAGGCAAAGAAGCCCAAAGTCAAGCCTATAACCCCACCTGCTCAACAAAGAATGCCCAATAAGAAAATAGGTAATAGAGAGATATGGCGAAGGTAGTAGTAGCCATGAGCGGTGGGGTGGATTCCTCAGTTGCTGCCTCTCTTCTTAAAGAGAGTGGTTATAAGGTCATCGGGATTACCATGAAAGTATGGGGTGGGGAGGCTCTTCCCAGAAATGGGACACGTCATGCTTGTTATGGCCCTGGCGAGGAAGAGGATATAGAGGATGCTCGGAAAGTTGCTCAAGTTTTGGGGATCCCCTTCTATGCTTTTGACCTGAGGCAAGAATATAAAATCGAGGTTCTGGATTACTTCTGCCATGAGTACTTGTCTGGGAGAACGCCCAATCCTTGTGTAAGGTGTAACCGCAGGGTTAAATTCGGTGCGCTGCTTAAAAAGGCTCTGGATACAGGGCTGGTGTTTGATTATGTCGCCTCTGGCCATTATGCTCGGGTGGAATACGATGAGAGTAAGAGTCGTTATTTACTCAAAAAGGCCAGAGATACGACCAAGGATCAATCTTATTTCCTCTTCTCTCTATCCCAGGAACAATTAGGACGCTCCCTCTTCCCGCTGGGTATCTATACCAAGGGAGAGGTGAGAAAGATGGCCCGTACTCTTGGACTTGGCATTGATGATAAGCCAGAGAGCCAGAACTTTATCGCCGGAGGTTATTCTACCATTGTAGGGGCAGTAGCAGTGCCAGGACCGATACTGGATAGACAGGGAAATATTCTTGGTGAGCACCGAGGAATCCCATTTTACACCATCGGGCAGCGCAAAGGACTGGGAATATCATACAAAGAGCCATTATATGTGACAGACATTGATCAGGGAAGAAACGCCATCATAGTAGGCACTAAAGAGGAGGTTTACAGAGACGGGCTTATAGCTTCAGAGCTAAACTGGATAGCAATAGAAGAATTAAAGCGACCCATTGAGGTAAAGGCGAAGATAAGATACCTTCACAAAGAGGCTGAAGCAATTGTAAGCCCCTTGGACGAGGATAAAGTTCGGGTGAAATTCAGGGAGCCGCAGATGGCGATCACCCCAGGCCAGGCAGTAGTCTTTTATGAAGATGATAGCGTAATAGGCGGCGGGACGATAGAGAGAGCAGCAAGGTAGCGATATGGCTAAGATAATTGCGGTGTGTAAGAGTAAGGAAAAAGGCACTAAAAAGGAAGCTATGGTCAAGGGCACCCTTAAGGAGGATTATGGCCTTGTTGGCGATGCCCATGCCGACTGTAACACCCATCGACAGGTAAGCATACTAACAATCGGAAGTATTAATAAGATGCGAGATTTTGGCTTTGATATCGGTCCTGGTGATTTCGCAGAGAATCTGACAGTGGAAGGCCTCGACCCTTTTTCCCTTCTTCCTGGGACGAGGCTCTGGGTTGGCAAGAAGGCAATTTTGGAGATCACGCAAATCGGCAAAGAATGTCACACAGGCTGTGCTATCTTTCGCCAGATAGGCAAATGCATCATGCCCAAAGAAGGGATATTTGCTCGGGTAATTAGAGGTGGGCTTATCAGGGCCGGAGACATGATAAAAGTAATTACACGGGGAAGAGGTAAGAAAGGATGAATATTTATACTCATAGCAGGAGGATAGCGGCTAATGGAGAATAGGGAGAATGTGGTTATCTTTATTACTACAGGCACAGATGAGGAAGCGCACAGGATAGCCAATATGTTGCTTAACCAAAAAAAAGTGGCCTGTGTAAATATTCTGCCAAAGGTTAGGTCATTATTCTGGTGGCAAGACAAGCTGGATTCAGCCCAAGAGAGCCTTCTCATCGTAAAAACCAGGGCATCACTATTAAGCGAGATTGTGAGCATGGTCAGGGAGGTTCACAGCTACGATGTTCCGGAAGTAATTGCTTTGCCTATTATTGGCGGTAATCCGGATTATCTGGAGTGGATAGGTAAAGAGGTAAAACAAAGTGCTGAAGGATGATTGCTGGATATGCTTACAAGAGATGAACTGGAAAGGAGTCGCGGTGTCTTGAATACCGGGATACTTTCGATCTGCAGGATCTATATCTATTGAGTGCCTTCTTCAATCACGGGAATATAATGGGGCGTGTGAGTCACTCACCGCCCCTTAAATTGCTCCAATACGTGAGACTTTTCTTTCAGCAAGGAGGAATAGATCATGCCGACCAAACTATTGATAATCGGAGGTGTGGCCGGTGGCGCCACTGCTGCTGCCAGGGCGCGCAGGCTGGATGAGCGCGCCGAGATTATTCTCTTTGAAAGAGGAGAGCATATCTCTTTTGCCAGCTGTGGACTGCCTTACTATATCGGAGAGGTTATTAAAAAACGAGAACGTCTTCTGGTGACCACCGCCGAGGCATTCAGGGGCCGATACAACATTGACATAAGGATTTTCTCTGAAGTCATTGCCATCGACACAAAGAATAAGCAGGTCGAGGTAAAGAACCTCAAGGCTGGAGAGACCTACAGAGAAAGCTACGATAAGATTATTCTTTCACCGGGAGCAGAACCTGTTAGGCCGCCTTTCAAGGGCATTGAGTTGGACAATATTTTCAACCTGCGTAATATCCCCGACTCGGAGCACATCAAGGCACATATCGATATCAAAAGGCCCGAGTCAGCAGTGGTTGTCGGAGGTGGTTTTATCGGCCTCGAAATGGCGGAGAACCTTGTACGCAGGGGCGTGAAAACAACTATCGTTGAGATACTCGACCAGGTAATGGCACCCCTCGACTACGAGATGGCTGCAATAGTTCATGCCCATCTCAAGAAAAAGGGAATCATATGTGAATTGGGAAACGGCGTTGAATCGTTTTCCAAAAAGGAAGATCGCATAATTGTTTCTACTAATAAGGGAAAAGATATTGAATGTGATATAGTCATATTAGCAATAGGTATTAGACCAGAGAACAGGCTTGCCAGAGAAGCTGGACTCGAGATTGGCAAACACGGCGGTATTAAAGTGGACGCGACAATGAGGACCTCTGACCCGGATATCTATGCCGTCGGAGACGCTGTGGAGGTAAAGGACTTTGTGACCGGGCTGCCCACTATGACTGCACTCGCTGGACCAGCAAATAAACAAGGCCGCATCGCCGCTGACAACGTGCTGGGGCGGAAATCCCTGTTTAGGGGCACGCTGGGATCAACGGTGGTTAAGGTATTAAATCTGACCGTTGCCTCCACCGGAGCCAGTGAAAAAGTCCTGAAGCACAACAACATACCCTACCTGGTAAGCTACACTCACTCCGGATCTCATGCTTCTTACTATCCCGGAGCTACGATGATGGCGATTAAGCTTGTTTTCTCTCCGAGCAGCGGCAAGATCCTGGGAGCACAAATTGTTGGCATGAAAGGTGTGGACAAACGTATCGATGTCCTCGCCACGGCTATCCGTGGAGCAATGACGGTTTATGACCTTGAGGAACTCGAACTGGCTTACGCACCGCCTTACTCTTCGGCCAAAGACCCTATTAACATAGCAGGATTTGTCGCCACAAATATTTTAAAAGGCGATATCGAAAATATTAACTGGGACGAGCTTGGTGACCTTAACTGGGACAAAAACATTCTTATTGATTTGCGCAACCAGGATGAGCTCGATACTGCTGGAGTTATCGAAGGGACATTACATGTACCTCTTAACGAGTTGCGCCAAAAGCTACCTGAACTCGATAAGGGAAAGCGTTACATACCTTTCTGCGCTATAGGCCTGAGAGGATATTTAGGTCATCGCGTTCTCGTGCAAAACGGATTTCAGTCCAAAAATTTGAGCGGCGGCTATAAAACCTACTTAGGTGCAAAGGAAAAAATCATGAAGGAATCTCCTCAAACGCGCCTATGGCTGAGCGAATAGACAGAATCGAAGGCGCTGGAATAGGGGATCACGTCGTTATCGCCAGTAGCAAGTACTTGGAATGAATCTTTTATGCCAGGAGGAGTGATCAGCATATGCTTACTGTTAATGAACTGGAAAGGTATGACAGGCAAATAATGATTGCTGATATTGGGGAGGATGGGCAGGAAAAACTTAAAAGGGCAAGGGTGTTTATTGCCGGTACCGGGGGACTTGGCTCATCAGCAGCCATATATTTAACAGCAGCTGGAGTTGGGATGATACGGGTAGTTGACCATGACCGTGTAGAGCTTAGTAATCTGAATAGGCAGATCTTGCACTGGGATGAGGATGTAGGTAAGAAAAAGGCTTCTTCAGCCACAGAGAAGCTTAAAAAGCTAAACCATGAAGTAAAAATAGAGGCTATAGAGGAAACGATAACTGAAGCCAATGTTTTTCAACTTGTGGCTAACTTTGATTTAATAGTTGATGCCATGGATAACCTGCCAACCAGATACCTTTTGAATAAGGCTGCTCTGGAGAAAAATATCCCCTTTTTTCACGGGGCAGTTTATGGTTTTGAAGGAAGGGCAATGACCATAATCCCGGGCAAAACAGCTTGCCTGAGATGTGTGTATAGGGGAGTCATTCCAGAGGAGAAATTCCCAGTGATTGGGGTTACACCAGCAGTCATCGGCTGTATCCAGGCAACAGAGGCAATAAAGTTCATCGTGGAAGTTGGTGAACTATTAGAAAATAGACTATTAATCTACGACGGGCTGGATATGAAATTCACTGAATTCAAGGTCAAGAAAGACCCCCAATGTGAGCATTGTGGCCACGTGAGAAAGGGATAATACAGGCAATGAGTATAGAGGCAAGCATCCATCAGGCTTTGCGTCATTTAACGAATGGCCAGGCCACAGTTAAGGTTAATGGTAATACTGTTGGTCAGTGCCTCGACGATTTAGTTAAAAAGTTTCCTGGCATCAAGCCGAAGATATTTGATAACAAGGGCAAATTGCTCAATTATGTTGACATCTACGTTAATTTAGAAAGCTCCTATCCAGAGGAACTCGCTATGTCAGTTAAGGATGGAGACAGGCTTCATATAACACTTATTATTGCCGGGGGTTAAGCCCCAGATTCGAGCATATGGGACTACGTTTCTCCCGTGAGGCCATGAGGAATTAACAGGAGCGCCCTGTGCAGGGAATTAAAAAACACGGATTATGACCTCAGGAAAAGATTAATTCCTATGTCCAGAATAATACATTTAAGTCTAAAATTAGACAATAAGGTAACCTAATGAAATAAAAGGCTAATATAAAATTAATATCTTTAATTATGTTTAAATTTAGACAGTCCCTTTGCTCTATTGGCCGATGAGCTGGTGACAAACCGATCAGAATCATTTTCTAAGGCCACTGAAGGCATGACCTTAAGTGGCCTTTTTTATTAGGGTTTTGGGGAATGAGCCCCTTAGTCTGAAATCAACACGGAAAATGTCTGGCATTAAAATTGCTCGATTAACAGTAAAAGATTCTATATAATCAAGAACAAGGATGAGAAATCATGGCAGGAAAGATCCTGATAGTTGATCAAAACCCTAACTATAGGGAGATTCTAAGGGCTTTACTCGAGAAGAGGGGCTATATGGTAACTGCATTAGAAGATAGTCACCAAATAGGTATGGTGTTTGACGGTATAACCTTTGATATTATCTTCTTAGATAGCGAAACAGCAGGGATAAGGGGTAAAGGTTTATTTGCTAAGATCAAACAAAAATGCCCCCATTCTTATATTATTCTCATAACCTTAAAGCGGGGTAATGGCTTTATCAAGGAGGCCATGGATGCCGGGGCTTATGGATGTATAGATAAGCCCTTTAATCCTGATGAGATACTGACCATGGTCCATCATCTTTTACCCACTCGAAAATCAAGTAATGTTGAAAGTCAGGAAAGGAAAGATAAATAAAAAGCCATTATCCTGAGTAATTAGTTGAGAAGTAGATAATTACCAAATGTGATATTTTGTTAAAGTAATCGCAACCATAAATTTAGAAGAGCGAATATCTAATGGCTGTGCATCATATTCATCAGCCCATAAAATCAGACGATCAGGCATATTCTTCTACTCAGCGAAGTTTACTGATCGTCCTATCAATCACCACTGTGGTGATGGTCGCGGAAATAATCGGTGGTCTTCTGGCCAATAGCCTTGCCTTGCTGAGCGATGCCGGGCATATGTTAACCGATATATTGGCCCTGGGCCTGAGTATAGTGGCCATGAGATTTGCCCAAAAACCCCCTACAGCCTCAAAGACTTTCGGGTTCTATCGATTAGAAATTCTGGCAGCCTTTTTTAATGGCATGTTACTGTTTTTTATCTCTTTTTACATATTCTATGAAGCATATCATCGCCTTGTTCATCCTGAGGAAATCAAGGGCTTATTTATGCTTGTGGTTGCTGCCATAGGGCTTTTAGCCAATGTGGTGGGTATCGTAATTCTGAAAAAATCCGCCCTGAAAAATCTGAATGTTAAATCCGCCTTTTTCCATATGGTGGGGGATACCATTTCTTCTGTGGGAGTGATTGTTGGAGGGCTAGTGATCCTTTATACCGGCTGGAATCTGGTAGATTCTCTAATTGGTATCTTTATTGGGATGTTAATCCTTGGAGGAGCCTATAGGCTGGTAAGGGAGTCAATCGACATCTTTCTGGAGGCAACCCCCAAGGATATAAACATGGCTAAGATGTTAGATGACCTCCGTAAAATCGAGGGCGTAAAAGAGATACATCACCTGCATCTGTGGACTATTACCTCCGGAATCTATGCCATGAGCGCACATGTTTTAATTGAAGATCTGTTAGTCAGCAGGAGCGCTCAAATCCTACAGGAAGTTGAAAGGCTTCTCCAGGGTGAATACAACATGGAACATACTACAATCCAATTTGAAAGTGAATCCTGCGGAGACGATCTATTGAAAGATGATGCCCCCAAAGAATGTATTGGTAAAGAAAATGGGTATTGAATTTAACATCACCTTTTATAGTACCTTTGTAGATGTTATCTATTGCACTCCGAATTGTGGAGGCTCAAGGAATATTAATATTGATGTTTATTAAAAAAGGAGGATTAAGTTATGGAACTTAAAGGTAGTAAAACAGAAAAAAATTTATTGTCAGCCTTTGCCGGGGAGTCTCAGGCGAGAAACCGCTATTCCTATTTTGCTTCCCAGGCCAGAAAGGAAGGTTATGAACAGATTGCTGCTATCTTTCTGGAGACGGCAGACAACGAAAAGGAACACGCCAAAAGGGAGTTTAAGTTTCTTCAAGGAGGAGAAGCGGAGATTACCGGTAGTTTCCCTGCCGGGGTGATTGGCGATACGGCCTCTAACCTGAAAGAGGCAGCGGCAGGTGAGAATCACGAGTGGACAGAGATGTATCCTGAATTTGCTAAGGTAGCCAGGGATGAAGGGTTCGAGGAGATTGCCCGGATGTTTGAAGCTGTTGCCGCGGCAGAGAAGCAGCACGAGAACAGATATCTTGCATTGTTAAAAAACCTAGAAGACGGAAATGTATTTAAAAAGGATAAAATAGTTAAGTGGAAGTGCCGCAACTGCGGATACATTCATGAAGGCACCGAAGCCCCTCAGAGGTGTCCGGCATGCGACCATGAACAGGCCTATTTTGAATTGTTGACAGAAAATTATTAAAAGAGAGGAGGTGATATCAATGAAGAGATTCTTTATCATTTTTTTCGCTTTCATGGTGACCTTGTTTCTCGTGGTAAGCACTACTTTTGCTGAAGAGGGAGAAGTATGTATCAAGTGTCATAGGGCAGTCACTCCTCTACTGTTCAAGGATTGGCAGAGCAGTGAACATAGTGATAATGATGTTAATTGTTCTGTTTGTCATGGATCCAAGCATAAGAGTAAAAAGACTGCCCACCTGGCCGAGATGCCCACTGAGGCCACCTGTGCCGAGTGTCATGAGGAACAGTTTGATCAATTTGTTAAAGGAAAACACAATTTTGGCTGGACCTCATTGAATGCCCTGCCAGTTACCCATATGGAACCTGATGAGCTGATGGAAGGTGGGAAAGGCTGCGGTGGATGCCACAATATGGGAATAAAGTCAGAGGCCCAGAAAAAGGAGTTGCGTGAAAAAGGCTATACCTACAGAACAAATTCCTGTGATGAATGCCATACACGGCATACCTTCTCAAAGAAAGAGGCACAGGATCCCAGGGCATGCCAGACATGCCATATGGGGTTTGACCATCCCCAGTGGGAGATGTATGAAAGCTCCAAACACGGAGTTAGATACCAATTAAAGGAGATTGGAAGACTACCCAAAGACGCGGCTGCCCCTACATGTCAGTTCTGTCATCTCCCCAAAGGAACCCATACCAACAAAGTGGCCTGGGGATTTTTGGCGGTGAGGCTTCCCCTGCCCAAGGATAAACAATGGGCAGAAGACCAGACCACCATCCTTAAGGCACTGGGGGTATTAGATCCGGAGGGTAAGCCCACTGCCCGGTTGGATATCGTTAAGGCCGCTGATCTGGCACGGCTGACCGAAGAGGCCTGGAAGACCGAGCGGGAAAGGATGATTAAGAGGTGTAAAAAATGCCATTCTGAGAAATATGCCAGGGGAGAGCTTGAAAAAGGCGATCAGATGATTAAAAAGGCGGATCGCCTAATGGCAGAGGCCATAAACATCGTAGCTGACCTTTACAAAGATGGCATCTTGAAGAAACCAGGGCATTATACTTATGCCTATCCCGACTTTTTACACTTTTATCAGACCGGAGGTTCTCACATCGAGCAGGTACTCTTCAAGATGTACATGAAACACCGGATGAGGACTTATCAGGGAGTCTTTCATGCCAACCCTGATTATGCCTACTGGTATGGATGGGCGCCTATGACCAAAGCCCTGGATGAAATCAGGGAGATGGCAGAGGATTTGAGATTTAAGGCTAAGTCCTTCGATTCATAATTTCGATTACGAACTTATTTACTCAGGACTTAGTGCTGCCTGCGACGAGCTCAGCCGAGGCGAGTGAGCAATTGCCCTGATCTAAATTGTTAAAAATACGTCACTGTATTTGCGAATCGAAGCACTAAGACCAAATAAGAAGAAGGTGATGTTTATGGCTGAAAAGATGGAGGTCGGATGTGCAAAACCCACAGGTGGTCCTGTAGGTTCTCCACCTTTAGATGAGGCAATTGAAGGCAGGGAAGATATAGAAAAGGGGGTAACAAAGATGGGTGTACAAGTAGGTAAAAAAGCGCCTGATTTTCAGGCACCGGCATTCTATGAGGGAGAATTTAAGCAAATTAAACTTTCTGATTACCTGGAAAAATGGGTAGCACTCTGTTTCTACCCGGGGGATTTCACCTTTGTCTGACCAACCGAGTTGACGGCAGTTGCCGCCAGATATCCTGAGATAAAAAAATTAGGTGTTGAGGTTCTTTCCATGAGCGTAGACAGTGTCTTTGTTCATAAAATCTGGCAGGAGGAAGAGCTATCCAAGATGGTTGATGGAGGAGTTCCTTATCCCATGCTCTCTGATGCAGGTGGAAAGGTAGGGGAGATTTACGGAGTTTATGACAGGGATGCCGGAGTAAACATTCGGGGGCGTTTTCTTATAGATCCCGATGGTGTCATCCAGGCAATGGAGATCCTGACTCCCCCGGTTGGTAGGAATGTGGAAGGATTAATCCGGCAGATCCAGGCATTTCAGCATGTTAGAGAGACAAAAGGCAAAGAGGTGTGTCCTTCCGGCTGGCAGCCAGGCAAGACAGTCCTCAAGCCAGGACCAGATCTTGTGGGGAAGGTTTGGAAGGTCTGGAAACCATAGTAATTTATGGGTAGTAACTTTTCAGTCCCCATTTCCTGACAGGGCTGGACAGGTTCCTATAAGAGACCTGAATTTTTGGGTTAAGCAAGGGACATACTTTGACTGCTTTAGCTCTGCCTATAAAAATATTTTAGAAAGGAGTAACAAATGAGTGTACCAAGAGAATTAAAATCAAATATTTACTCGGTCGGGGCAATTGACTGGGATAGAAGATTATTTGATGAACTCATACCACTGCCCGATGGAACAAGCTATAATGCCTATTTGGTTAAAGGTAGGGAAAAGACTGCGTTAATAGATACGGTGGACCCCACTATGACAGAGGCACTAACGAAAAATCTCAACCAACTTGAGATCAAGGATATAAATTATGTTATCGCCAATCATGCCGAGCAGGACCATTCAGGCTCATTACCGCAGATACTGGATATGTATCCCAATGTTAAGGTTGTTTGCACACCAAAATGTAAGGGTATGCTTATGGATCTGCTTTTAATCCCCGAGGATAAGTTCATAACAGTGGAAGATAGAGAGACCCTGTTATTAGGGGACAAAACACTGGATTTCATTCATGCGCCCTGGGTTCACTGGCCGGAGACAATGCTGACCTATTTAAAGGAAGAAAAGGTCCTTTTCACCTGTGATTTTCTTGGTTCTCATCTTGCCACCAGTGATCTGTTTGTGACTGATGAGCCGACAGTCTATGAGGCAGCCAAGAGATACTATGCAGAGATAATGATGCCATTCAGGGCAACCATTAAGAAAAACCTGGAGAAGATAAGGGATTTGGAAATAGATATAATCGCACCAAGCCATGGGCTGATATATGATAGGCCGGAATTCATTTTAGAAGCTTACAGAGATTGGATCTCTGACGAGGTAAAGAATGAAGTTGTTATACCTTATGTCTCAATGCATGAGAGCACAAAAAAGATGGTGGATTGCTTTGTGGAAGCTTTGATTCAAAGAGGGATAACTGTAAAACAGTTCAATCTGTCGAAAACCGATATTGGAAAACTGGCCATTGCCCTGGTAGATGCTGCAACAATAGTAATAGCATCACCTACAGTCTTGGGTGGCCCCCATCCGAGTGTTGTTTATGCGGTCTATCTTGCCAATGCCCTGAGGCCAAAATTGAAATTGGCATCGATCATTGGATCATACGGCTGGGGTAGCAGAATGGTGGAGCAAATCAAGGGAATGGTCACAAATTTGAAGGTAGAGTTACTTGAACCTGTGGTTGTAAAAGGGTTTCCAAAAGAAGAGGATTTCAAGGCATTAGACAGGTTGGCAGATGAGATATTAAACAAACATAAAGAATATAATATCTTTAAGAGTGAGGGCTAAGTGTGCTTCAGATCCTCCAGGATGAGGTAAAGCATGAAGAAAACATCCAAGCCCTCCCGGAAGATATAGAGAAAATAGGAGGTGTAAAGATGACAAAGAGACTACAGGTTTACAAATGTGAGATTTGTGGAAACATCGTAGAGATGCTCCATGAGGGCAAAGGGGAGCTTGTGTGCTGTGGGCAGCCGATGAAGCTTTTCATTGAGAACACTGTTGATGCAGCTAAAGAGAAACATATGCCAGTTGTGGAGAAGACAGCAAAAGGCTCCAAGGTAAAGGTGGGCAGTGTTGCTCACCCCATGGAGGAGAAACACTATATCGAGTGGATTGAGATCATTGCAGATGGAAAGGCCTACCGTGAGTTTTTGAAGCCTGGAGATGCACCGGAAGCTACATTTGATATAGATGCAGAACAGGTTACTGCCCGTGAGTATTGCAACCTGCACGGCTTGTGGAAAGCATAGTGGCCATTACGTGAACGAGCAGTGAGACAGGGTGATCCTTCAGGCAGTGGAGGATCACCCTTAAACCCAGATTTTGCAATAGCAAAATCTGCCCATAGGGCCGCCCCATCTTTATTTTGCTGTGAAAAATTGATCATTGAAAAAGAAAGTGAAGAACCCTTTTATTTTGTTATAAAAAACAAGGTTATGGGGCGGGATTAACCCCGCTCTTCCCTCTGGAAGGGCGGCCTTCGGCAAAATTTTGGTTGCACTTTTTGGATCCAATTAGTTATCGTATAAATATAAGTTTTTCAATAGGTTAAAACACTATTAATTCTCGAACGCAAATTTTGGGTTAAAGTGAAAGGAGGCTAAATATGACAAATGCCCAGGATAGATCTTTGAAGATGCTCTCCACGGCGTTAGAGCTGGAGAAGAAGGGCAAGTCATTCTATAAAGAAGCGGTTTCAACATGCCAGAACAAGATGGGCCGGGAAATATTTCTGATGCTCATGAAGGATGAGGGCCTTCATATGGATCGTATCCTTAAGATCTACAACTCGTTGAAAGCAGGTCAAATGTGGTCTGAGGACTGGAAGTCGATAAAGCCTGACCACAAGGATCTCGGGGTTCTGTTCAGAGAGATGGCATCCGCCCACGGCAAAAACATAACGGCAAATACAAGCGACTTGGAAGCACTCAATATGGGCATTGATCTCGAATTGCGATCTATTACTTTCTATAAGGAAAACCTCAAAAAGGCCCAGGATCCACTCGAGCAGGAGTTCATTGAGCAGATGATCAGTGAAGAGAACAGCCACCATGCTGTCTTGTCGGATATGGAGTTGTATCTTTCTGATCCGGCTGGATGGTTCTTAGTGCATGAGCACACGGGACTTGATGGGGCTTGACCCAGACAGAGGGGAGCATGGGATGAAAGATAGATATCTGACCCAAAGAACCAGAAACTTTAAATCCACAAGATTTTGAGCAATCACAAAGATAGAACCTTTAACATCCTAATTGGCGGTGAAGCAGGGCAGGGGTTGGTCACTGTAGGTCAACTTCTGGCCAGAAGCCTTGTGCGTGGTGGCTATTCTATTGTTGTGACACAGAGCTACCAGTCTCGCATTCGAGGCGGACATAATACCTTTGCCATCCGAGTGGGGTTTGGGGATGTTATTGCACCCAAGGAGTCGGTAGACCTTATGGTTGCCCTTGACTTGGACACAGTCAATCTGCATCGCAGAGATCTTACCTCTGATGGGCTCATCGTCCTTGATAACTCCTTAGATATTAACGGTGATTCTTTTCTAAGAGTGCCTTTTAAGGAGTTGTCTCAAGAGAGGTTCTCAAACATCTCCGCCCTCGGTGTGGTCGGTTCCCTTCTCGGTCTTGATGAAGGATTGATGGCAAGGACATCGGATGATTTTTTTGGAAAGAAAAATGAGAGCTTAGCTACAGAAAACCGCCAGGTGCTTGCAAGAGCAACAGGATGGGCAGCAGCACATGCGACCTCAAGCCACAAACTCCCCACTATTTCCAATCCTCTCCAGCGGTTGATGATGAACGGAAACGAGGCTATTGCCCTTGGGGCTGTTTCAGCTGGTTTGCGACTCTACTCTTTCTATCCCATGACGCCTGCGACTTCTATCGGCCTTAACTTAGCGGCGTATGCTAAAAAGATGGATTTGATCGTGGAACAGGCAGAGGATGAGATTGCCGCCATAAACATGGCCATCGGGGCCTCGTTTGCGGGGGCTTCGAGCATGGTGGCCACATCTGGCGGTGGGTTTGCCCTCATGGTGGAAGGGATCAGCCTGGCAGCCATGACAGAAACTCCTCTGGTTGTCGTGGTGGCCCAGCGACCCGGGCCGGCTACCGGTTTGCCTACGCGGACCGAACAGGGAGATCTGGAATTTGTCCTGCATGCCGGGCATGGTGAGTTTCCGAGGGCTATTTTCAGCCCTGGAACGGTGGAGGAGTGTTTTCGCCTAACGCGCAGGGCCTTTGAGCTGGCAGAGCGATATCAGGGTCCCATATTTCTCTTAACCGATCAGTTTCTTGCTGATTCATATCGCGCGGTAATGCCCTTTGACGTAGAGAATTTGCCCTCAGTGCATGTTGGCAGAGAAGCAGTTAGATCATCACCATACCTCCGCTATGCCATCACTGAAAGTGGCATTTCACCTCGCCTGCTTCCTGGTATGACTGAACATCTTGTTGTGGCTGACAGTGATGAACATACAGAGGAGGGTCACATTACTGAGGATCTTTCCGTGCGCAGGCAGATGGTGGAAAAGAGGCTGAAAAAGGGGAAAGGCATTAGAGCCGAGGTCATCCCTCCGGATAGGGAAGGAGAAGAAAAGCCGGACCTTCTTCTGGTCTCGTGGGGATCAAGCAAGGGGGCAGTACAGGAAGCGGCCTCCAGTATGAACTCTCAAGGAGAGAAGATCGCCACTCTCCATTTTAGCCAGGTGTGGCCTATGGTCCCGGAGCAGTTCATGAGCTATCTTGAGTCGGCGCGGCAGGTAGTGTCCGTAGAGGGAAATGCCTTTGGACAAATGGCACGATTGATCCGGCGAGAGACAGGATTTCAAATTAAGAAAAAGGTGCTTCGATATGATGGCCTGCCAATAACACCAGAGTTCATCCTTCGGGAATTGAAGCAGTGACCATAGTTGAAAGCAAGGATTAAAGATGTTAACCATTGATGATTACGGATACTATGAGACGGCCTGGTGCCCGGGGTGTGGAAACTTCTCTATTCTAAAGGCAGTCAAACAGGCGTTGGTAGCCAGCCAGTTGAAACCCCATGAGGTGCTTTTTGTTTCTGGTATTGGCCAGGCAGCCAAGGCTCCTCATTATCTGAATACTAATGTCTTTAATGGCCTTCATGGCCGATCCCTTCCCATGGCAACTGGTGCCAAGCTTGCAAACCCGAATCTAACTGTTATTGTTGAAAGTGGCGATGGGTGTAACTACGGAGAAGGTGGCAACCACTTTCTTGCGGCTATACGCCGTAACATTGATGTAACCCTTTTGGTTCACAACAACCAGGTATACGGACTGACTAAGGGCCAGGCCAGCCCTACCTCTGCCGAAGGTTTTGTCACCAAGGCCCAGCCACAAGGTGTGCCATCGGCTCCTTTCAACCCAATTGCAGTGGCTGTGGCCATGCGGGCCGGTTTTGTGGCGCGCGGTTTTGCCGGCATGATCGATCATCTGTCGGGGTTGATCCAGCAGGGGATCGCTCATCGTGGTTTTGCCCTCATTGACGTGCTACAGCCGTGTGTCTCATTCAACAAGGTCAACACCTTTGCCTGGTACAAGAAGCGGTGTGAGGCCTTGCCTACAACATATGATCCACAGGACTGGAAGGAAGCAATTAAGGTTGCTTCTGAATGGGGAGATAAGATCCCTATAGGTATCATTTACCGGAACGACCTGCCACCCTTTGAAGCGCACTTTCCTGTTTTAAGGCAAGGTCCTTTAGTTGGTAGAGATGTAGACTGGGTGATGCTAAAAAAGATAATGGAAGGATACAGATAAGGCAGAAGAAGAACCATGTAAAAAGGAGGTATTAAAATGAAAGCTGCATTCACAATGATACCATCAGAGTCGAGGAGGCTGATCGCAAAGGCTGTTGTGCAGATGGAAGAGATAAAGATCGCAAAGCAGAAGGCCTATATCATCCTCAACGGTGGGACAACGAATGGCTATATAGCTCAAGAGCTTCTTGGGATGAAAGACCTTGAACCTCAAAAATTTGCTGCAGGCACAAATTCACACAGGCTCCTCTGTGTGACCGATGCCGATAAGCGAACTCCCTTCCCAATTATACTCTATAAGGGGGAGAGGTCTTCAAAAACCCTTCCCGAAGCTTTACAGGACTTTCATATCGAGACTGTGCTGATCAAAGGGGCAAATGCAATAGACCCTGAAGGAAATGTAGGTGTGATCACAGCGGGTTTCGATGGTGGAACGATTGGGGCGACCTACGGCACTGCAACATCTCAAGGGCTGAAATATATTTTTCCTGTGGGCCGAGAAAAGATGGTGCCTTCGGTCAAAGAGGCAGCAGCCTGGGCAGGAGCAAAGACCCTTGACTACACAATGGGAGCAGATTTCGGTATGTTCTGCATCCCAAACGGGATTATTGTTACGGAGATTGAGGCACTTAAGATATTAGCTGACGTGGATGCAAAACATATCGCATCCGGTGGAGTGGGCGAATCGGCCGGTGCGGTGGTCCTTGTGATTAAAGGAGAAGAGACAAACGTCAGAAAGGCAATCTCCATAGTCGAGTCAATAAAGGGGGAGCCGATCTTGAAGGGATTTAAAGGCACGTGCGAGAAATGTCCCTATGCTTGTAAATTTGCGGGAAAAAAGATGGAGGATCTCCCAGTATGGCTGGCCAAAAATGAGTGATAGAGGAAATGATAAATTGAATCAAGCGAGGCAAAAGAAAAAGATTTTGTTTCTGTGTACGAATAATTCTGCTCGATCCCAGATGGCAGAGGGATTACTAAAGGCCTTTGGCGATAACAATTACGAGGTATATAGTGCAGGTATCAGTCCATCAAGGGTTAATCCTTATGCGATCAAGGTGATGGCAGAAATCGGTATTGATTTATCAAAATATCTTTCTAAAAGCATAGATAAATTTCAAAGAGAAAAATTTGACTATGTGGTTACCCTTTGCGATCAAGCCAAAAAAACCTGCCCCTTTTTTCCTAACAGCAAAGAACATCTTCATAAAAGTTTTATTGATCCGGCTGGAATTGAGGAAGGGGAAGATGAGTTACTGAATATTTTTAGAGGGGTGAGAGATGAAATTAAGGATTGGATAGAGAAAACCTTTATCAGTCCACCCCTCCTCAGCGAGTAGATATCGCCTTGAGGAAATTGATATTGCCGCATATGTCATTTAATGGATACAATTTGCCCTATGAGCGATTGTACCTTATCTTTTAAACGTTAATAGTTGATTTTATAAAGTGTGCTGAGGATGCTTTACGAGGACGAACTCAGTTTCCTACATTTAGAGAAAAAGACAGCAAGAGTATGTATAAATCCTGCAGATTTGGGCAATAGCTTGGATAGCATTAAAATCTATCCTCATCAAATCATCAAATCAGTAAAGGGAGGTTAGTCGTGGAGAAGCAGACATTGATTGATATGTTAAACAGGGATCTTGCTGATGAGCATGCAGCCATCATACGGTATCTCGTCCATGGTTATATGGAAGGCGAAGATACACCTTTGGGGTCGAGCCTCATTTCCATCACCAGGGAGGAGATGTGGCATATGCACTGGCTAGGAATGATCGTAGGCGAATTGGGAGGAGAGCCCAATTTTACACCTGCTCCGTACCCCTATGATCCGACAAGCCGGGCAACGATGCTCAGATCCTACGTTGAATATGAGGAGAAATTGATACCTCATTACAACGAAGAAGCGGATAAGGTGGATGATCCCCACATTAGGCGGGTTTTACAAAGAGAGGCCTGGGAATCAGCTATCCATGCGAGGAAGTTTCAAAGGAAGCTGGACAAATTAAGCCAGGAAGAGGCAGCAGGTCTTCCAGGGGGAAAAAGTGAATTGCCAAAGGAATTCTTAGATATATTGCAAGCAGAGGTCACAAGTAAGTATACGGAAATGCTCCAGCATATCCGCACTTCCTGGGTCTTCCAAAAGGATGAGATTATAGGCTGGAAGATCATGGATCAGGCCATGGAAAAGATGAAACAGCTTGCCCGCTTTGCCGAACCCATTGCAGAGGATGGTGTTTCACCCAAATTTAGACCTGGACAGATAGACAAAAGTCAGGCCATTGGCCTGGCCTTGAAAAAGGCATTGGAGAATGTCCAGGCGGCTCAGGAGCGCAATGTCAAGATGAGGGGAGACAGCGAAGTCAAAAAACATTCGGGCCTTGTCATTAATCTGGATCTAACAATCCAGCAGGAGGAATATCAAGGGGCAGAACTCGAAGACTGGGTAAAAAAAACTGTTACATGACAAGATGATTTGGCCTCAAACTGATTGAATATACAAAGTTTTTGACTCTTTATTGCAGGAAAGAAGAAGAAAATGGAAAACAAACAAGAAAAATATGTATGTGCTAACTGCGGCCACACTGCTTCAGGTAAATTCGTTGGGGATATCTGCCCTGAATGCGGCCTGACTTATTGGAAATGTGCCAAATGTGGTTACACTATGAGCGCAGCAACTCCACCTGATGTCTGTCCGGGATGTGAGGAAAAGTGCGACTTTAAAAATGTTACATGCTATACGCCGGAATGCGGAGGACCTGGACATATTGATCCACGCTTATAGCGAGAAAACAATTACTTATCCCTTCTTTTCGTTAGTAATATTACTTATCACAAACCCCTGTGATTCAATTCATCTATTTAATAGGAGCGTAAACGACTATCTGTTCCCATGTCTCTTACAACTGGGTACAGCATGAACTTTGCACCATATTGACAAAAATGAATTTCGAAGAGTCTCGTGCTGCAGCCGGAGCTATCTCCCGTGCGGCTGAGCTTGGGCTTTATAACGTTTAGGACTTTGGCCGTGGATTGTGAGGACATATGAACGAAACTGCCAAAATACTCATTACATTAGGAATATTGTTCCTTCTTGGTCTTGCAACTGATGTAATTGGCCGGCGCACCCGGCTGCCACGTGT
>Ga0209991_10000218_pt1 | contig 25660 bp, 27 predicted proteins | sample ChitaG_FD_183167 | JGI IMG/M metagenome (GOLD analysis project Ga0209991, IMG submission 183167) | Deep subsurface microbial communities from South Pacific Ocean to uncover new lineages of life (NeLLi) - Chile_00310 metaG (SPAdes)... | ecosystem: Environmental > Aquatic > Marine > Oceanic >... | reverse complement strand
TCACCACACTTAGGTTAGCCGCATGCCCCTGCAGCCTGGCGTCACTGATTCGTCAGCCCCCTGGCCCTGGCTTCACCAGGGCCGAATCGCCTAACCTGCATTTCTATGCCCACATGCCCGGTGACGGTGGTGTTGCCCTGCCTCGACGAGGCGGACTCGCTGCCCGGGGTCCTGGCGGCCCTACCAGTCGGGTACACGGCTCTGGTGGTCGACAACAACAGCACAGACGGTACGGCCGAAGTGGCGCGCCGTCACGGCGCCGAGGTTGTCACCGAATTCAGACCGGGCTACGGGTCGGCGGTGCACGCAGGTGTAGTGGCGGCCAGGACGCCGATCGTGGCGGTCCTGGATGGTGACGGCTCGCTGGATCCCGGCGAGCTTCCCGCTCTGGTCGACGATGTCGAACGCGGCGCCGACCTGGCGATCGGGCGGCGCCGCGCGGCGCCCGGTCTCAGCTGGCCCTGGCATGCCCGGCTGGGCACCGCGGCGGTGTGTTGGCGGCTGCGCACCCGATATGGCCTGCGGGTCCACGACATCGCGCCGATGCGGGTGGCGCGTCGGGACGCGCTGCTGTCACTCGAGGTGTCCGATCGGCGTTCTGGCTATCCGCTCGAACTGCTCGTGTGCGCCGCACGGGCGGGCTGGGCGGTGGTCGAGCGTGACGTTGTCTACGGGCCCCGTACTGGCGGCAGGTCCAAGGTCAGCGGCTCGGTTCGGGGCAGTGCCATCGCAGCGCTGGATTTCTGGCGGGCGATCGCGTGATACCGGTGAGCGTGCTGGTCGTTGCCAAGGCACCGGTGCCCGGCCTGGCTAAGACCCGTCTGGCTGCCGGCGTGGGCGATGACGCGGCCGCCGAGATTGCGGCCGCAGCGCTCTTGGACACCCTTGACGCGGTCGCGGAGGCCTCGGTAACGGCCCGCGTGGTCGCCCTTACCGGAAACCTCGGCGATGCCAAACGCTCGAGTGAGATCCATTCCCGGCTGGCCGATTTCGTCGTTATCTCCCAACGCGGCGAAGACTTCGCCGACCGGCTGGCCAACGCCCATCTGGATGCTGCTTCGGCGACGGGTGGGCTGCCAGTGCTGCAGATCGGCATGGATACCCCGCAGGTGAATCCGGAACTGATCGGTCAGTGCGCGCAGGCTCTCGCCGACAACGACGCTGTGCTCGGCTTGGCTCGTGACGGCGGCTGGTGGGTACTGGGCGTCACCGACGCCGCAACCGCCGCATGCCTTCGCGGCGTGCCGATGTCGGCGCCCGACACCGGCGCTGAAACGCTAGCCGCGCTGCAGCGCACAGGGATTATGGTGGAACTTGTCGGCGAGCTCGCCGACGTCGACACCCTCGATGATGTCGAGGTCGTGCGCCGCGCCTGCCCGCCCGAATCTCGGTTCAGTCGGGCCGCCGCGAGGGTGAGGGCGTGATGTTAGGCCAGATGTACGACCGCGCGCTGGACGGCGAGCCGTGCTGGGTCCGCCTGGACTCAACGCGCGCAATCGGACCATGGTTCCGGTGGGCCTCGGTGGGGATCGACTCTGTTTCCTCGCTGGCCGCCGAGGTTGGTCTCGCAATAGCGGGAGTCCACCGGATCGGTGGCCGGGTTGTCGCCAGTCTGGCCGCAGCATGACGACTTCAACTTCACTGCGCGGGGCAGCGATCACCGCGCGCGTGGGTGTGGCGCTGGGTGTCACCGTCACAATATGTTTCGTCACAGGACTGATCAGTCATTTCATCCAGCACCCGCAGCCCTGGTTCTGGTGGCCGACCCGGCCAGTGTGGCTCTACCGGCTCAGCCAGGGGCTGCACGTCGCCACCGGTATCGCCGCGATTCCGCTGATCATCGTCAAGCTGTGGTCGGTGTGGCCGAAACTATTCGAGCGTCCACTGATCGGCGGTGTCGTCCGTCAGATCGAACGGCTGTCGATCCTCGTGTTGGTTGCGTCGATGCTTTTTCAGCTCAGCACCGGACTGCTCAACATCGCGCAGTGGTACGCGTTCAGGTTCTTCTTCACCACAGCCCACTACGCGATGTCCTATGTCGCGGTCGGAGCGGTCATCGTGCACATCGGCGTGAAGTTGCCGGTGATTCGGCGGGCGCTCAGTGAGCCGATAGGCGACGTCGCCCAAGGTGGCGCAGTGGGTTTGTCACGCCGCACTGTACTGCGTGGCACCTGGGTGGCGGTGGCTCTGGCCACGTTGGCCACCGCCGGCCAGACGGTGCCGCTGCTGCGTCGTGTCTCAGTGCTCGCGCCGCGGACGGGCGAAGGGCCTCAGGGCGTCCCGATCAACCGATCAGCGGCGGCGGCCGGTGTAGTGCGCTCCGCACGCTCGTCGGAATACCGGTTGACGGCCACCAACGGTGACCGAACTCAGACGTTCACGCTTGCCGATCTACAGGCGATGCCGCAGACGACATGCCGACTGCCGATTGCCTGCGTCGAGGGCTGGAGCGCCGACGCGGAATGGACGGGCGTGGTGCTGGCGGACCTGGTCGCCACTGTGGGTGCGTCGGCCGATTCCGATGTGCGAATGATCTCGCTGGAACGACCAGGGCCCTACTCGCGCACGGTGCTGCCGGCCCGTCATGCACGTGATGAGAAGACACTGATCGCATTGAAAATCAACGGCGACACCCTCAACCTCGATCACGGCTATCCATGCCGGTTGATTGCACCGACGAGACCCGGTGTGTTGCAGACGAAATGGTTGACGCGTATCGAGGTGGTCGGATGACTGCTGCGCGGATATTCTTGGTCGTCACCGGTGTCATGGTCGGCTTCTACGGTGTGGTGCTGCTATGGGACCACTCGCCCACGGTGCTCCTGCGAATCGCTGTGTGGGCGTTGGTCGGTGTTGCGGTACACGACTTTGTTTTCGCGCCGTTATGCGTGGCGGCTGGGTTTGCGGGGCGATTGCTGCTCCCGGCGCGTTGGCAGTCGCCGGTGGCGGTGGCGGCTTTGTGTACCGTCGTGCTGGTTGTGCTCGCCGTGCCGGTATACAACAAGCCAGGACTCAAGCCGGACAACCCCACGGTGCTGGACCGCAACTACCCACTGGGGCTGTGGGTATCGTTGGCTGTCGTGTGGGCCTGTGTACCGCTGTACTACTTCCTGGCGCGACGGCTACCAGTTCGTCAGGATCAGGTGGTTGATCAACAGGGCCCCGATCACGTTGAGCGCCAACCACCAACGGTGTGACCGCGGTGGCAGGAGCGCCGTCGAGGCGACGAGCCAGACGGTGAACGGCAGCCAGATGCGTTCGGTCTCGGCCTTGCTGAGTCGGGACAGGTCGGCGAGAAGGATCGCCAGCAAAGCGCCCAGCACCAGTAGGTGCAGCCCCGATCGCCTCCGGATCGCCGCGATGTCGAACACGCGACCGACTCCCGCCACGCTGCCCAGCCCGATGGCGCAGACCACCGACGCGAGGTTGGCCCATCCCCAGTATTGGAAGGGGCGGTCGTTGGCAATGCCCTGCCAATAACGCTCCTGCACCAGCAGGTATCCGTCGAACCACCAGAATCCCGCAGACAGAAAGACAGCTCCGACTGCCAGCGCCGCGAACACCGCCGGCGCGAGGGTAGTCAGCGCGTCTCGCCAGCTTTTGGCACAGAGCAGCACCGCCAGTGCGGGCAGTGCCATGAGCACCAACCCGTAGTTGAGGAAAATTCCCCAGCCCAGAAGGAGTCCGGAGCCAGTGGCCGCCAGCATCCGATGGCGTGTCGTTCTGGTTGCCGAGAGCGCCAGCGCAGCGATGCCCCAGGCAGCGACACCGGCGAAGTAGCCGTCGGCGGACACCGCGATCCAGATGGCGGTAGGCGCCACAGCCAAAAACGGTGCTGCCAGTCTGGCGGTGCTCTCGTCAGCCACCGCGCGCAGTGTGACCACGATGGCGGCCGCGATGCTGGAACCGGCCAGCAGGCACAGCAGTCCTGCCCACGCCCCACCGCTCACTCCGATACGATCCAGCCACACGAACGTCAACAGTGCGCCGGGCGGATGCCCAGACACATGGGTGATCCACGAATCAGGCTGATAGTCAAGGATTCTGCTGGAGAACGTCCGCAGCGCCTCGGGGATGTCGGTGATGATGTCTACCTGGCGCAGATACTCGTGGCGTGCGGTGAGCCGGCCGGCGAACCCTCGCTGCCAGCCGTCGACCATAGCCAGACTGAACGCCCACGCGCAGGACACCGCCCACGCCACCCAGGGAAGCCACCGCCAGGGCAGGCGCTGCGCCAGCGAGGGTCCCCACAGCACCGCTGCGACAGCGATCGCGATGGCGGGGATCGTGCCCGGGCCGGCGTGGGTGTTCCACTTGCCGAAGATCGGCGCGGTGCCGGCGAAGCTGCGGAAGCGTTCGGGGCTGGCGTTGATGAGTGGGGTGATGCTCAGGTCGAGGTGGGGGATGACGAACGCGGCGACGACGAGAATCACCGCGGCGCCGACTGCGATCATTTCTTTACGCATCCCCCCATACTGCGTGAGCGAGCGTTCTTGCACGCAACGCGCCGCGACAGTTCGTGTGAGTGGGTGGCGCGCAGCCCCGCGAAGCGGACGCAATTCAGCAGACTCGGCAGCTAGGGCTCTGCTGAGCCGAACAACCGGGTGAGCTCCCGGCGGTCGAGCTTGCCGATACCGCGTCGCGGAAGCGTGTCGACGATGTGGAGCTGGCGCGGCGCGGCACTCGACGGCAGCGATCCGCCGACGTGGGAACGCAGCTCCGACAGTGTGATCGTCGCGCCGCGCTCGACGACTACGGCGGCCACCACCCGCTGCCCCAGACGCTGGTCGGTGGCGGCGAACACCGCACACTCGGCCACCGCCGGATGGCTCGCCACCGCCGCCTCGACCAGTTGCGGAAGCACAGTGAGCCCGCCGGTACTGATCGCGTCGTCCACGCGCCCCAACACCGTGAGCATCCCCGAGTCATCGATCACCCCAATGTCATCGGTGCGGAACCAGCCATGCTCGGCGAACGGATCGGGCGTCACGGGGTTGCGGTAGCCGGAGGCCAGGACCGGCCCACAGAGGGAGACCCTGCCGTCGGAATCCGCCTGAATTCCGACACCGCGCAGCGGCCGGCCGTCGTATACACAGCCCCCAGCTGTCTCGCTCATCCCGTATGTCCTGACTACAGAAATGTTTGCGGCCAAAGCTCGGTCGGCGACAGCGCCCGGCATCGGTCCGCCGCCGATGAGGACGGCATCCAGCTCGGCCAGTGCCCCGGTGGCGTGCGGATCCCGCAGAGCGTTATCCAGTTGGGCCGCCACCAGTGATGCGTACCGCCGGCCCGAACCCAGCTCGGCAATCGCGCCTACCAGGCCGGCGGCATCGACTCCGGCCGGCACCGCCACCGGCATGGTGCCGGCGACCACGCTGCGCACCAGAACTTGGAACCCGGCCACGTGGTGGGCGGGCAATGCGAGCAGCCACCGCCCGTGACCGCCGAGCCGGTGGTGAGTCGCCTCGACGCTGGCCACCAGCGCCCGCGCGGTGAGCAAGGCGCCCTTGGGCGTGCCCGTCGTCCCCGAAGTCGACAGCACGACGGCGACATCGTCATCAATCTCTTCCCCGGTACGCAATGCTGTTGTCAGCAGCGAGGTTTGATCGGCATCGCCCGCGGGCACCGGCAGCACGTTAGCGCGGCCGTGGAGGATGTCGTCGACGACAATCAACGCCGACAACGCGGCGGGCCCCGACTGGATTGCGACCGGACGCAGGATGGCTATGGGCTTTCCTTCACATCGCGCGGGTGTCGCGGCGTAGAGGGTGATCCTCGGGGACCTGTACGAAGATCAACGTCACACCGTCGGGGTCGACGACATGCATCTCGTGCAGCCCCCACGGTTCGCGGCGGGCCTGGCGGGTGATCTCTACGCCGCGCTGCTGGAGCTCTTCCTGCGTCGCGTGCAGGTTCCGTACCTGAAGCCACAGCGCCCCGGGAAACGGTGGGGTGCAATGTTCCGGGGTGCCGTGGCCGGCGAGTTCGACAAGTGATTGCCCGGCGTAGAAAACGGTGCCGCCCGCGTACTCGCGGGCAATCGCAAGGCCGATACCGTCGCGGTAGAACGCCAATGACCGTCGGTAGTCGGCCGGCCGGAATAGCACCCGGCTGGCCAAGATTTCCATGAAGCGTGTCTATCACGTTGGCGTCGGGTTTAGCCGATCTGCTTCCCGATTCCGGCCCAGTAGGGATCGCGCAGCTCGCGCTTGAGCACTTTGCCGCTCGTGGTGCGCGGCAGGGCAGTGACGAAGTCGACGGACTTCGGAAGTTTGAACCCCGCCAGTCGAGCGCGGGCGAACCCAATCAGGTCGGCCTCGCTGAGCATTGCGCCCGGGGCGGACACTACGACGGCCTGGACCGCTTCGCCCCACTTATCGTCGGGCACTCCGATGACGGCGGCCTCCGCGACGCCGGGATGGATTAGCAGGACGTTCTCGACCTCAATCGGGTAAATATTCTCACCGCCGGACACAATCATGTCTTTGATCCGGTCCCGCAGGAACACGTAGCCGTCGGCATCGACGTATCCCGCATCGCCGGTCCGCAGCCACCCGTCGGGGGCCAAAGTCGCCGCGGTCGCGTCGGGGTTGTTCCAGTAGCCGATCATGTTTTGGCCAGACCGGGTCCACAGCTCGCCGACCGTCCCCGGCGCGGCGTCGACATCGGCGTCGCCATCTGGACTGGATGGGCTGACGATACGTACCTGCACCCACGGGTATGGCCTGCCGCACGAGCGAAGCAGCTCCGGGACGTGCTCAGCGCTATCGAGTTGGGTGATCGAGCCGGTGGTTTCGGTCATGCCATACACCTGCGCGAACACGCCACCGAATCGTTGGATGCCCCGGACCAGGACGTCGTCGCTGATCGGCGAGGCCCCGTAGACAATCACCCGCACGTGCGCGAAGTCGCACGCCTGCACGCCGGGGGTATCGAGCAGGGACTGAATGACCGCGGGCACCAGCAGTAGGTTGGTGATGCGATGGCCGGAGACGACGTCGAGGATCGTCGCGGGGTCGACGTCGCGCAGCACTACGGTGGTGGCGCCGACCCACAGGCTGGCGAACGCCCATCCGGACCCTGCCATGTGGAACAGCGGCATGACGGCCAGGCTCACGCTGTCGGCAGACAGCCGCCACGGCCCGGCAACCCCGGCGGTCTTACAGCAGTAGTTGGCGTTGCTCAGCATGACGCCCTTGGGCAGCCCGGTAGTCCCCGACGTGTACATCAGTAGCACCAGGTCGTCAGGTCCGGTAGTGACGCCAGGGTCGACGGCAGGGTGGGCAGCCGCCCAGCCGTTGAAGGCCGGCCAGCGATCGTGTGCCCCGATCGCGATCACTCCGATGCCGAGGTCATCCTCGATGGCCTCAATGTGGCCGAAGAAGTCCTCACCGACCACCACCAGCGCCGCCCCGGAGTCCTCGATGATGTGGTGCATCTCGGGGACGGCCAGGCGCCAGTTGATCGGTACGCCAACAGCGCCCAACTTCGCCAGACCGAATACGACGTCGAAGAACTCGGCACCGTTGCGCTCGACGAACGCGACGCGGTCCCCGAGTCCGACGCCAGCCTGTGCGAACGCCTGGGCCGTGCGACTGGACCTCGCGTCAAGCTCACCGTAAGTGATGGTGTGCCCGCCGACGACGAGCGCGGGCGCGTCGGGACGATCCCGGCCCTGCACGCGGACGATGTCGGCCAGGCCGGCGATCCCGGAGGCCATCAACCGTCTTTGGGCTGCATCCGCTGACGCTTCATGAGTGCGTCGACCGCGGCCGGGGCGATGCTATTGACCGCGTGCGCGGTGACGGCGATCCGGGGCGCGATGTTCACCGGCCGATGGCGTGCGGCCGTGACGATCCAGCCCGCAGCTTCCTCCGCGGACAACCCGGGCAGGCCGTCGTAGGCGCGGGTGGGGGCGATCATCGGGGTTAGTACCAAGGGGTAGTACAGGGTCGTCGAGTGCACACCCTTGTCACTCCACTCGGTCTCCAGGATGCGACTGATCGACGACAGCGCTGCCTTCGAGGCGTTGTACACGCCGAACAGTGGTGGAGACTCGGTCTTGACACCCCAGGTGGACACGTTGATGACGTGGCCGTCGCCGCGGCGGATCATGCCCGGAGCCAGCCCCCGGATCAGCCGCAGCGGTGCGTAGTAGTTCAGGCTCATCGTGCGTTCGACGTCGTGCCAGCGCTCCAGCGATTCCGCCAGTGGTCGTCGGATGGATCGGCCAGCGTTGTTGACCAGGATGTCGACACCTCCGTGCTCGGCCTCGACGGTCGCGACGAGGTCGTCGACTGCGTCGAGGTCGGACAGGTCGCAGGCGTGGGCGCGGGCATCTCCACCGGCCTTAGTGATGCGCGTGACAAGGGTGTCGAGTAGATCGCGGCGGCGTGCGACCACTATCACCGTGGCGCCGCTGTCGGCCAGCTTGGCGGCGGCCGCTTCGCCGATACCCGAAGAGGCCCCAGTCAGCAGGATGCGCTTGCCTTTGAGGTCGACGGTCTCGTGATTGCGCCGATACCGCAGCAGCGTGGGTAGGCGGGGGGGCCGCATGCTGGCCAGCACGACTTTTTCGGCCAGTCGCCGCAAGGGCTTCCTGTTGGTCACAGATAGCGAGTCTATTTCGTCAGTGATTTCGGCGTGGTTATGGTCGCTCAGCGCAGATAAGCACGCCGAATCCGCCTCAGTAATAGCGCGGGAACGGGGTCCAGTTCGGGTCTCGTTTCTCCAGAAACGCGTCGCGGCCCTCGACCGCCTCATCGGTCATGTATGCCAATCGCGTCGCCTCGCCGGCGAACAGCTGCTGGCCCACCAATCCGTCGTCAATCAGGTTGAAGGCGTATTTCAGCATCCGGATCGCCTGTGGCGATTTGCCATTGATCTCCGAAGCCCATTGCAGTGCAACGGTTTCCAGTTCAGCGTGGTCGGCGATCTCGTTGACAGCGCCCATGGCGTGCATCTGCTCGGCGGTGTAGGCGCGACCCAGGAAGAAGATCTCGCGGGCGAACTTTTGTCCGGCCTGACGTGCTAGGTATGCGCTGCCGAATCCGCCGTCGAAGCTGCCGACATCGGCGTCGGTCTGCTTGAACCGGGCGTGTTCACGGCTGGCCAGGGTCAGGTCGCACACCACGTGCAACGAGTGACCGCCGCCGGCAGCCCACCCGTTGACCACACAGATGACGGGCTTAGGCATGAACCGGATGAGTCGCTGCACCTCGAGGATGTGTAGCCGGCCAGCCCGGGCGGGATCCACCGAGTCGGCCGTCTCACCCGACGCGTACTGGTAGCCGCTGCGGCCGCGGATGCGTTGGTCGCCGCCGGAGCAGAATGCCCATCCGCCGTCCTTGGGTGACGGTCCGTTGCCGGTGAGCAGCACGACGCCGATATTGGAGGACATTCGAGCGTGGTCCAGGACGCGGTACAGCTCGTCGACGGTGTGCGGGCGGAATGCGTTGCGCACCTCGGGGCGGTCGAACGCCACCCGCACCGTCGGCATGTGCGCGCCGTCGGCGACGTGGCGGTGATACGTGATGTCGGTGAGGTCACCGAATCCGGCCACCGGCTCCCATAGGTTGGCGTCGAACGGATTGCTCACGGAGTCGCTCGCAGCAGCACACACACGTGAAACGTTATCGAAGCCGAACAGCGCGCCGCCGTGCTGGGCGGTCAGCTCCACCTTCGGCACCTTGTTCATCGGTTTGAGCCGCGACGGCCGATTCGCATCCACCGTGCTGGGCAGCGTGGAAACCCCCGGGACTGGAGCGCGAGGATCAGAGCTTCCGGACTCCGATGTCGGCCGAGCGCCATCGGCGCACCGCTACGATTGATCGGTGACCGACGACCCTTATGTGACCGCCCAGGAACTGGGCCTCATGGTGGGTTTCCCGCCGCCGGTGAGCAAGCGGGTCGATCGCTCCAACGCGATAATGAAGCCCCCCTACAATCGCTGGTCGTATCAGAACATGCGGACCATCTACCCATCGGCTCCGATCCGCAACGCTGACTCTCTCCAGAGAATTAGCGTTGAAATCGATTCTGCGATAACAGAACTCACGGTTTCACGCCCCGATGGGGTTGGCGTCGACTTCTCAACATTCCTGCGCGAGACCTACACCGACTCCTTCCTGGTCGTGACGCCGGAACAGCTGGTGTATGAGCGGTACTTCAACGGCATGCATGCTGCACAGCCGCACCAGATGATGTCAGTGACCAAGTCTTTCGCCGGCCTTTTCGCGCTGATCGCAGTGGCTGAGGGCCGACTGGATGAGGGTCAGCCGATTACCGACATCGTTCCCGAGCTGTCAGCCGCGTCGGCCTTCTCGGGGGCGACCTTCGGCCAGGTGCTCGACATGGTGAACTCTATGGACTTCAGCGAGGCCTACGCAGATCCAACATCGGGAATCGTGCGCTACGCACAAATACTCGGATGGTTGCCAACACCGGCTGATATGCCCAAGACTGGCGGACTGTACGACTTTCTGGTCACGCTCGATGATGACCCAGCCCATGAGCACGGTGAGATATTCCGGTACCAGACGCCCAAGACAGACGTGGTCAACTGGGCAACCAACAGGATCACCGGCAAGTCATTCCAAGATCAGATGTCCGACGTGCTGTGGTCGAGGCTGGGAACAGAAGCCGAGACGTACGTTCTGCTCGACCCCCAGGGCACACTCGTGGCCGGGGGTGGCCTTAATGCGGGTCCACGCGACCTGGCACGGTTCGCCATGATGCTGCTGAACGGCGGTCGATTTGGCGCCGACCAGATCGTGGCACCGGCCATCATCGGCCTGTTGCAGCAAGGAGGCAGTCGCGAAGCTTTTGCCCGCGGGCCCGAAGCTGTCGGCCCGATGGCCGGCGGCGACTGGAGTTACCGCGCGCAGTGGTGGATACGGCATACCCCGGGACGGGAAGCCTTCACCGCGATCGGTATCCACGGCCAATGGATCTACGTGGACTACCGACACCAAATCGCGATCGTCAAGCAGTCTTCGCAACCAATTCCGTCCGACCTTGACACCGACCAATTCACCCTCAACGCATTCGATGCCGTCGTCGATCACCTCACGGCGAAGTCGGGCATCGCGTGATCACCGTAGGGCGACCCGAAGGCAAGTAGCGCCAACTCGCATGCCTTGCCGCCAATACGCACCCCTATTGCCCAGATTCCGTGGATCATGGGCGCACATCGGCATCGGAAAAGACGACATCATGGTCGACACGGCGGACGGGCAGTCGTCACACGAATTCGTTTCAGCGCGCAAGTACCTGGCTGAGTTCATCGGCATGTTCATATTTATGTTCGCGGTGCTGGGGATCGTTTCTTCTGAGGCCAGCACGGCGGCCACGGCGATCGGTGTCGGCGCCGTGCTCATGGTGATGGTCTATGCCGGTGGGCACGTCTCCGGCGGGCATTTCAACCCGGCGGTATCGATTGCCGCATATCTGCGGGGCGCGCTGCCGCTGGGCGACCTTGTGCCCTACATCGCCGCTCAGCTACTGGGGTCACTGCGGCGTTCCTGGTGGGTTTCGTGCTGTGGCGCGATAGCTACTTCGGGGTCGGCGCGGCCGACCTCAGCGGCCACATCTGGGCGGCCTTTGTGGCTGAACTCGTCTTCAGCTTCGCGCTGTGTTACGTGGTTTTACATACCGCTACCAGCAAGGACAACGAGGGCAACAGCTTCTACGGTCTGGCTATCGGGTTCACGGTGGCGGCCGGAGTGGTAGCCGTCGGCGGCATCTCCGGTGGGGCATTCAACCCCTCCATCACCTTTGGGTTGATGTTGTCGGGCTTCTTCGCCTGGAAATTCATCTGGGTCTACTGGGTTGCCCAGGCCCTCGGCGCGGTCATCGCGGCCTACAGCTACAAGGCAGTCAACCCCGACCAGAAGCCGATCGGCAACGGATAATTTAAGCCACCCGCATCGTCACCCGACGGTGTCGGATGGTCGGGTTCCTCCGCGGGGCTCGTGCCTCGCCCCGCATCGTCACCCGACGGTGTCGGATGGTCGGGTTCCTCCGCGGGGCTCGTGCCTCGCCCCGCATCGTCACCCGACGGTCCGCTCGGCGCCCTTCCAGAACTGCGCCCGAACCGCCTTCTTGTCCGGCTTACCCAGCGCGGTCACCGGCACTGAGTCGACGACGATCACCTGCTTGGGTGCCTGCACCGAACCTTTGCGTTCCTTGACTGACGCCTGGACTTCGGCAGTCATCGCGGCGACGGCGGCGTTGTCGCAGGGTGCGTCGGGCCGAAGGACCACCACGGCTGTCACCGCCTCGCCCCACTTCTCGTCGGGTGTGCCGATAACACACACCTGTGCGATCGAAGGATGTTCGGCCACAACGTCTTCCAGCTCGCGGGGGAAGACGTTGAACCCGCCGGTGACAATCATGTCCTTGGTGCGGTCGACGATGAACCAAAACCCGTCGCTGTCCTCGCGCGCCAGGTCGCCTGTGTGCATCCAACCGTCGCGGAAGGTGTCCGCGGTGACGTCGGGCAGCTTCCAGTACCCGCCTGACAGCAGCGGCCCTGACACGCAGATCTCGCCGACCTCACCAGGCGGCACTGGCTTGCCGTCCTCTCCCAACAGGGCGGTACGGGCGAACAGCGTGGGCCGCCCGCACGAGGTCAGCCGTTTTTCGTCGTGGTCCTTCTTGGCCAGGTAGGTGATCACCATCGGCGCCTCGGACTGGCCGTAGTACTGCGCGAAGATCGGACCGAACCGCTTGATCGCCTCGGCAAGCCGGACAGGGTTCATCGCCGACGCCCCGTAGTACACCGTTTCCAGCGACGACAGATCTCGCGAATGCGAATCCGGATGATCCATCAGCGCGTAGATCATCGAAGGCACCAGCATCGTCGCGGTGATCTTCTGCTCCTCGATGACGCGCAGCACCTCGGCCGGGTCGAACTTCGTCAGCACGATCAACTCGCCGCCTTTGACGATCACCGGGGTGAAGAAGGCGGCACCGGCGTGCGAGAGCGGCGTGCACATCAGGAAGCGGGGATTCTCCGGCCACTCCCACTCGGCCAACTGCACCGTCGTCATCGTCGTAATGGATTGCGTCGTACCGATGACACCCTTGGGCTTGCCTGTGGTGCCTCCGGTGTAGGTGAGCCCGCCGATGTGGTCGGGCGGCAAGTCGGCAGCGGCCAGCGGTGTGGATTCGTACCTCGCCGCTTCGGCGCTTAGGTCCGCGGCTGCGACGTCGCTGCTGGCGAGCTCAGGTGGCACCGGTCCGATCGTCAGAATCTGCCGGAGCGACGGCACTTTCTGCACTAGGCCCAACGCGCGTTCGACGAACATCGGGTTCGGGTCGATGATCAGCGTGCTCACCTCGGCGTCGGACAGGACATAGGCGTGATCGTCCAGCGAGCCGAGGGGGTGCAGCGCCGTACGCCGGAAGCCCTGGGTTTGGCCGGCTCCGAGGATCATCAGCACTTCAGGCCGATTGAGGGCCAGTAGTCCCACACCCGCGCCGGTTCCTGCCCCTAGCGCCTCGAAGGCCTGAATGTACTGGCTGATCCGATCGGCGAGCTCACCGCCGGTCATCGTGGTGTCTCCGAGAAACAGCACTGGCCGGTCCTTATGACGCTTCAGTGCGCCGACAGTGAGGTGGCCTGAGTGCAAGGGGTGGCGCAGCAAGTCGCTCATGACCTCCAGACTAGAACGTGTTCCAATTCCAGGCAGTCGGCCCCCGCCGATCTGCCCGCCGGCATGCGCGCGGCCCACGTTGCTCGCGCAGCTGCGGTAAGGCCGACAAATCGCGCGGACGGATTAGGCGAATTCGGTCAGCGGCGACCAATGGCGTGGGACGCTCTTGGCCATGGCCGATCTGCCCGAACCCCGTTTTCTCGATGACCGCCTCGCACACTGGGCGCATACCACTCCGGATGCCGAAGCAGTGGACTACCTCGAGCGGTCCTGGACTTGGGCGCAGTTAAACGACCGGGTCCGTCGACTCGCTGGCGTACTCAAGGAGCGGGGGGTGCGGCGCAACGACGTGGTGGCGTTCCTCGACAAGAATCACCCGGCTTGCATTGAGCTGACGTTCGCCGCGGCGTCCCTTGGTGCCGCCACCACGATCATCAACTTCCGTTTGGCTGCCGACGAACTTGACTATGTCCTCAATGACTCCGGTGCCAAGGTGCTGATCGTCGGGAAGGAATTTCAGCCCGCTATCGATAAGGTCCGCGGCAAGCTCGACAGCGTCAAGCATGTCATCTGCGTTACCCCTGAGGGTGGCGACGAGTATGAGGCGATGCTGGCGGCGGCGACCCCGACCGAACGCAGCGACGATGTCGACCCCGATGACGTCGCTATCATCATGTACTCCTCGGGCACTACCGGACGGCCCAAGGGCGTCGAGCTCACCCAGGCCAACGTGATCGCCCACACCATCAACGCCCATGAGGGCTTCGAGTTCGACGAGGGCGACAAGAACATGGTGTCCATGCCGTTGTTCCACGTCGGTGGATCATCGTATGCGCAGTTCGGCATCCACGACGGCGTCCCGAGTGTGATGACCCGCGACGTCGGCGGCGCCGCGCTGGCCGGCGCGATCCTCAGGGGCGCGAACCGCACTTTTCTGGTGCCCGCAGTGCTGGCCAACGTGCTGGATTCCGGCGAGGACGCGGTCAAGCTGTTCAGTGGGTTGAAGACCTACAGCTACGGTGCCTCGCCGATGCCGCTTCCGCTTCTGCGCGCCGCGCTGGCGGCTTGGCCGAACACCGATTTTATTCAGGCATACGGACTGACCGAGCTGTGTGGGGTGATCAGCCATCTGATGCCTGAGGCGCACCGTGCGCAGGACCACCCGGAGCGGTTGGCGAGCGCCGGCACCCTGGTGCCCAACGCCGAGGTGCGCGTTGCGGATCCGAACACCCTAGAAGAAGTTCCTAACGGTGAGCAGGGTGAATTGTGTTTCCGTTCACCGCAGTTGATGAAGGGCTACCACAACAAGCCTGAGGCGACTGCCGAGTGCATCACCGAGGACGGCTGGTTCCGCACCGGCGATATCGGCCGTGTCGACGAGAATGGATACATCTTCGTGGAGGACCGGCTGAAGGACATGATCATTTCCGGTGGCGAAAACATCTACTCCATCGAGGTGGAGCGGGTCCTGGCCGAACACGAAGCGGTGGTTGAGGTTGCGGTCATCGGGGTGCCTGATGACAAGTGGGGTGAGGTCGTCAAGGCTGTCGTGGTACTTGAGGGGCCCCTCGGAGAGGTCCTCGAGGCTGACCTCATCGCGTTCGCGCGCGAACGCCTTGCTGCCTACAAGTGTCCAAAGACCGTCGACATCACCGAGGAACTGCCGCGCAACCCCACCGGCAAGGTTCTGAAAAAGGAGCTGCGCAAGCCGCATTGGGAAGGACGCGGCCGCGCCACGGTGTAGCGCTCAGATCGCTACCGCGACCTCGTTGCGTCGGCGGAACGGCAGCGTCCACGGCGGGTCGTAGAACCAGGCGACCGGTCGACCGGTCGGTTCGATGTCCTTGTCACGCAACGTCTTCATCAGCTGATCGGTGCGTGCGGCGACAGCTCGCGGGCCGCGGTCACCGCTGAACCGCAGCACTGCCACTGTCTCCGAGGGCACCCGCACCAGCCGGACGTCGTCGTTGTCGGGGGCGGGCAGGGTTTCCATCGACCACTCGGACGGCATGTAGAAGCGGACCGTCCAGCCCTCGTCGTCGCCGCCAGTCTGCGATACGGGAGCCGTCATCGCGATGTTCTGGCCGTCCGACGTTTGCTGGACGACTGGCGCGGTCATGGCGATCTCCGCGTTGCGGTTGTTGCCACCGAAGATGTAGCCAGCCAGTCGCCGAAAGCCTGTGTTGAGTGCGCGTTGTTGGTCACCGTCGACGGTGGTCTCTGCGGCAATCCGGGGACCGTACATGCGGATCTCGGTGTCCTCGGTCAGCTGTCGCCGGATGTGGTGGGGTTCCTTCACGCTTCGGATACCGACGACCGACGGCGCTGACTCGGCGATCTGGCCTACCAACTTGACGATGCGATTCACCACAAGGTTCCCTTCTCTTTGCGCCGCCGACCGTCTCCGCGCGGCCAACCGCGCCGGACGGTTGCGCGTCCTGCCATGGATTCGTAGCGGCGGTGCCCGAAGATGGGTGGGGCGTCGCGGCTCACGCGCGACGTCATGGACCGAGAGACACCATAAGCTGCAATCAGTGTTGACGATGCAAGAGTGCCGTGACTGACGCCGTACCGGGCGTGGAGCTGACAGACCTCCTTGACCGGCTGCACGTCGTGGCACTGCCGATGCGGGTGCGCTTCCGCGGCATCATCACGCGGGAGGTCGCGCTGATCGACGGGCCTGCGGGCTGGGGCGAGTTCGGCGCCTTTCTCGAGTACCAGCCCGACGAAGCCGCGCACTGGTTGTCCGCAGGTATCGAGGCCGCCTACCGCGCTCAACCCGAGGTCCGTCGCGACCGCATCCCGATCAACGCGACGGTGCCCGCCGTCACCGCGGACGCTGTCGCCGAGGTCCTGGCCCATTTTCCCGGCGCCCGCACCGCCAAGGTGAAGGTCGCCGAACCAGGTCAGTCACTGGCCGACGATGTCGCGCGCGTCAACGCTGTGCGCACACTGGTGCCGAACGTACGGGTTGACGCCAACGGCGGCTGGAGTGTGGAAGATGCGGTGACCGCAGCTCATGCGCTCACGGCCGACGGCCCGCTGGAGTACCTCGAACAACCCTGCAAGAGCGTGCCTGAGCTCGCCGAGGTCCGCCGCCGGGTCGACGTGCCCGTTGCCGCCGACGAAAGCATCCGCAAGGCCGACGACCCGTTGCACGTGGTGCGCTCGGGGGCCGCAGACATCGCGGTTCTCAAGGTTGCCCCGCTGGGCGGCGTACGGGCGATGCTGATCATCGCTGGACAGATCGACATCCCGGCCGTGGTGTCCAGCGCCCTGGACTCGGCGGTGGGCATCGGTGCCGGTCTGATCGCCGCGGGCTGCCTGCCCGGCCTGCCCTACGCCTGCGGCCTGGGCACCGGGAGTCTGTTCGTCGAGGATGTCGTTGAGCCGGTGACGCCCGTCGATGGGTACCTTCCGGTGGCGACGGCGACGCCTAGCCTGGCGCGGTTGGCCACGCTGGCCGCCCCGCCCGAGCGCAGGCAATGGTGGATCGAGCGCGTCCGGACCTGCTTTCCGCTCTTGTCCTGATCTGTGGGATCCATGACCTAGACGCCATCGCCCGAGTAGTCGAGACTGGTTGCATGGCGCGCACCGTGCTCATCCTGGGCTTCGAGGGAGTCCAGGCGCTCGACATGGTGGGCCCCTTCGAAGTCTTTACCGGAGCGGCGACGTACGCGACCTCCCAGGGCCTGGGTGCGGGGTACGCCGTCGGCATCGTGTCGGTGGCCGGGATGCCGGTCAGTACCCGTACGGGGCTCACGTTGGTGGCCGATCCGCTACCCGACCCGACCGAGCCGGTGGACACGGTGGTGCTGCCAGGCGGGTTGGGTACGGCCACAGCGCGCTATGACCCCGAGCTGATGAACTGGATCGTGGAGGCGGCTCCGCATGCCCGCCGTGTGGTCAGCGTCTGCACCGGCTCGGTACTGGCCGCGCAGGCCGGCTTACTCGACGGCTGTGTGGCCACCACACATTGGGCGTTCGCCTCCCAGATGGCCGCCGATTTTCCTTCCGTAACAGTCGATCCCGACCCCATTTTTGTTCGCAGCTCACAGAAGGTGTGGACCGCCGCGGGCGTTACGGCGGGCATTGACCTAGCGTTGTCGCTGGTCGAGGATGACTACGGCACCGACTGTGCGCAGACCGTCGCCCGCTATCTGGTGATGTACCTGCGACGCCCGGGTGGGCAGACTCAGTTCGCCGCACCAGTGTGGATGCCCCGTGCCCGTCGGACACCGATCCGCGATGTCCAAGAGGTAATCGAGGCCCAGCCCGCCGGTTAACACAGCGTCCCAGAGTTGGCCCGTCGCGCTGCCATGAGCCCGCGCCACTTCACCCGGGTTTTCACCGAAGAGGTAGGTGAGGCACCGGGGGCTTACGTTGAACGGATTCGCACCGAGGCGGCTCGTCGCCAGCTCGAGGAAAGCGACGACACCGTGACAGTCATCGCCGCGCGTTGCGGGTTCGGTTCGGCAGAAACCCTGCGCCGCAACTTCGTTCGCCGACTCGGAATTTCACCAGATCAGTACCGCAAGACATTCGCTTGAGACGAAAGGAGATTGACCATGCAGGTCGCGATCATGTTGTACCCAGGATTCACCGCGCTGGACTTCATCGGCCCCTACGAGAGCCTGCGTTGGCTGCCTGGCGCCGAAGTCCGGTTCGTGTGGCACGAGCCGGGGCCGATCGCCGCGGACTCTGCGGTACTGCTCGTCGGTGCTACGCATTCTTTCGACGAAACGCCCTCTCCTGACATCATTCTGATTCCGGGTGGGTTCAGCACGATGGAGCACGCCCGCGACGAAGGTGTGCTCGACTGGGTGCGCAACGCACACAGGACGTCGACGTGGACGGCCTCGGTGTGCTCGGGATCGGCGATCTTGGCCGCTGCGGGTCTGCTCGAGGGTAAGCGCGCGACGTCACACTGGGCGGCGATGCCGCTATTGCGAACCTTCGGGGCTGTGCCGGTCAACGACGAGCGGATCGTGCGCGCCGACAACAAGATCGTCACCTGTGCCGGGGTTTCGGCCGGCATCGATCTAGGGCTTTGGCTGGCTGGCCAGATCGGTGGCGAGGCCAAGGCCAAGGCCATCCAGCTGTCCATTGAGTATGACCCGCAGCCCCCGTTCGACTCAGGGCACATGTCGAAGGCTTCGGCGAGTACCAAGGCATTGGCCGCCGCCATGATGGGCAAGGAATCGATGAAGCCCAAGGCCCTTGCTGCCACCATCGCCCTACTGTGGGACGCGGCCCTGCAGTCTGTGCGACTTCGGCGTGTGCGTGGCCGCTCAGCGGTGGCAATCACGCCGAAATCGCCGACTGTATGACGGCCACGACTCGCTGCGGATATTCGGTGAGATCCAGCCAGGTGAATCGCAGCACTTGCCATCCCAGCAGCACGATGTGGTTCTGCCGCACGCGGTCAACCTGGAACGCCTCGGCGCCGCTGTGGAACGCGAAGCCGTCCACCTCGATGGCGACCTTCACTCCCGGGAAGCCGACGTCGACCCGGTAGCCGCCGACGCGATAGTTCGCCCTCCACCCGGTGATTCCGGCATCACGCAGCAGCGTATGCAGTAGCCGCTCGGCCTGAGATCGAGCGCCGTGGTCGGCGGCTTGCAGCAAGAGCCGAGCCCGCGGCGACCCGTATCTCCCCTTGTGTCGCAGATGTACTTGCCAAAGCGCGCGGAGGTTGACTCTGTTTTGAAGGGCAGCATCGAGTAGCTTGCCGCCACCACCCTTTCGTGCTGCGGCTTCGACGACGGTGAGGGGCAGGTTCGTCGTCCGGAGACCTCTGATTTCCGCGATGTCGGATCCATCGAGATCTCGGCGGCGCGGTTGGCAGCCGGGGCGTCGACGACCGTTGCTGTCTCGTGGGATCGTCATCTCGACCACTTCAGGAGCGAAGCGCGTCAATCCATGCCACCACGCAGCCGTCAGACCACTGCCAACAGCTCGCTCGCCATAGCCCCAGATCGCCGCGCGGACGCGGGCGGCGTCGGTAAAGGGCCGATCGTCTACGAAATACACACTGCGGAAGCACCGCCTCCAGTGGCCGGACGAGACTCGTCGCTGGATCGCGGAGCGGCTGAGGCCAGCCTCACGCGCCTGCGCCAAGGTGATCACGCCGTCGTGGCGCCGCAAATAGCCGTCGAGCATGTAATGAGCGGACGCTTCAGAGTGCCGCGCGGTTCCATCCTTGGCGATTTCGGCGTGCGCGTCGCCGCTCACCGGCGACTTCCACGCCGAAATCGCCCCTCAAGTAGCGTCAGCGGGGTGAATTTGGCTTATGACGAGCGCGGCTCGGGGGAGCCGGTGCTGTTCATCGCCGGCCGTGGCGGGGCCGGTCGCACCTGGCATCTGCACCAGGTACCGGTGTTCGCCCGTGCCGGGTACCGCTGCGTCACGTTCGACAACAGGGGCATCGGTGCCACCGAGAACGCCGAGGGTTTCACCACCGAGACGATGGTCGGCGACACCGCTGAACTGATCGAAGACCTCGGCCTCGCCCCAGTCCGGATCGTCGGGCTGTCCATGGGGTCTTACATTGCGCAGGAGCTGATGGTGGCTCGGCCCGAGCTGGTCAGGTCGGCGGTACTGATGGCCACCCGCGGCCGCCACGATCGCACCCGCGATTTTTTCTTCGCCGGAGAGCTGGCGCTGGCTGAGTCAGGCTTGCGGCTGCCAGTCGAATTCGAAGCGAAAGTTCGTTTGCTGGAGAGTTTTTCACCGAAAACGTTGGACGACGACAATGCGGTGCGGGACTGGATCGAAATGTTCACGATGTGGCCGCAGACCCCGACCCCCGGGATGCGGACCCAGCTGTCGATTGCGCCTGAGAGCAGTCGACTGGCTGCCTATCAGAGCGTGTCCACCCCGACGCTGGTCATCGGCTTCGCCGACGACGTGGTGCTGCCGTCGTATCTGGGCCGCGAGGTCGCCCAGGCCCTCCCTAACGGTCAGTTTGTGGAGATCCCTAGTACCGGCCACCTCGGTTTCATCGAGAAGCCGCAGGTGGTCAACACCGCGATCCTAAATTTCTTCGCCGATAGGCTGTAGTGATGAACCCGTCGACGGCACAGTCCCGCGTGGTCGTCGACGAACTGATTCGCGGCGGTGTTCGCGACGTCGTACTGAGTCCGGGTTCGCGCAACGCCCCGCTGGCGTTCGCACTGCACGACGCCGATCGCGCTGGTCGCTTGCGGCTGCACGTCCGCATCGACGAACGCACTGCGGGTTTTCTGGCGATCGGGTTGGCGGTGTCCGAGCGGGCCCCGGTATGTGTGGCGATGACCTCAGGTACCGCGGTGGCCAACCTAGGTCCGGCAGTGGTAGAGGCCAACTATGCGCGCGTGCCGTTGGTCGTCTTGTCGGCCAACCGGCCCTACGAACTGCTCGGCACCGGCGCCAACCAGACGTTCGAGCAGTTGGGCTATTTCGGCACCCAGGTGCGTGCCAGCGTCAGCCTCGGTCTCGCTCCTGATATACGCGGCGCAGCGCCAGGCGAGCTCGATGCACTCAACGCCCAGTGGCGGTCGGTGACTTGTCGTGTCCTGGTGGCCGCCAAGGGATCTCGGTCGGCCAATGCCGGACCGGTGCAGTTCGATATCCCGCTCCGCGAGCCGTTGGTGCCCGCCGTCAGCGAAGACGGAGTGCCCGGCCTGTCGTACGCCCCAGCAGGCCGCCCAAACGGTCAACCGTGGACCTACACGCCGCCGGTGACGTTCGACCAGCCGCTGGAGATCGACGTCGCTGCCGACACGGTGGTCATTGCCGGACACGGTGCCGGGGCGCACCCGAACCTGGCGCATCTGCCGACAGTCTCCGAGCCGACGGCGCCGCCCGCGCAGAATCCGTTGCATCCATTTGCCCTGCCGCTGCTGCACCCCAAGCAGGTCGTCATGCTGGGCCGCCCGACGCTGCACCGCCCGGTCTCCACATTGCTGGCGGACGCATCGATCCCCGTCTTCGCACTGACCACAGGTCCGCGCTGGCCTGACGTATCGGGGAACTCGCAGGCCACAGGCACCCGCGCGGTCACCTCTGGTACCCCGACGGCGGAGTGGCTTCGCCGCTGCACGCAGGCCAACAGCCACGCACTTAACGCGGTGCGCGACCAGCTTGCCTCCCATTCGTTGACCACCGGCTTGCATGTCGCAGCGGCGCTGGCCGATGCGGTACGACCCGGAGATCAGCTGGTCCTGGGCGCGTCGAACCCGGTCCGCGACATGGCATTGGCGGGATTCAATGCAACCGGGGTGAAGGTGCAGTCCAACCGCGGAGTGGCGGGCATCGACGGTACGGTGTCGACGGCGATCGGGGCCGCGTTGGCCTTCGAAGCCGCCGGTGGGGCGCGGACTATCGCCTTGATGGGCGACCTGACATTCGTACACGACAGCTCGGGCCTGCTGATCGGGCCGACGGAACCGAGGCCTCGCGACCTCACGATCGTGGTTTCCAACGACAACGGCGGCGGCATCTTCGAGCTGCTTGAGCAGGGTGACCCTCGGTTCACCGATGTTTCGTCGCGCATCTTCGGCACACCGCACGACGTAGACGTCGGCGCGCTGTGCCGCGCTTACCACGTCGAGAGCAGACAGGTCGAGGCGCATGATCTTGCTAGTGCTCTCGACGAGTCGTTCGACGGCATTCGGGTGCTGGAGGTCAAGGCCGACAGGTCTTCCCTGCGGGCGCTGCACGCGTCGATAAGGGTTTCCCTGTGAGCGCAGCGAACACAACTGTTCGGGTTGCTGGGTTGCAGGCCCGGCTGAAAGCGGTGTGGCGCATCATAGTTCCCCACATCTCCGGCCAGCCCGATGAGACGCGTGGCGGCCGGATCGCGCGCTGGATCCGGATCGGCATCGTGGTGGTGGCATGTCTGGTGACGCTGCAGTCGTTGCTACTGGTGTTGGGCAGCTGGCGTAGCGACCGTCAGATCGAGCGGCACCTCGGGGTGGCTCAGGCAAATGTCCTGGATGCCGGTCCGCGGCGGTCGACGATCGAGTTCGTCACACCAGACCGCGTAACGTACCGCCCCGAGCTGGGCGTGCTGTACCCGTCTGAACTCGACACCGGCATGCGCATCTATGTGGAGTACGACACCACCGATCCGGACCTGGTACGCGTGCAGGGCCGCAATGCCGCGCTGGCGATCATTCCTGCGGGCTCGATCGCAGTGATCGGGTGGCTGGTGGCCGGTGTTGCGCTCGTACTGACCGCCTGGGTCGAGCGGCGCCATGATCGACGCACGGCGGTGTCGTGATTCAGGACGCGACGAGCTTGTCTAGCCAGTCGTCATCGTGGACGTCGAGCTTCTCGCCGGCCTTCAGGTCGTAAACGGTCGGGGTGCCGCTTCGCATGGCGTCGATGTCGAAAAGCAATCCGAAGTTCGTGTCGTCCATGTCGGCGATGTCGACGCCCTTCTGCTGGCCTGCGATGCTGTCGGCAACAGCGTCGGGTAGCCCGGCTTCGATCGCCATGTCGCGCAGTTCGTTTCCGGTGAAGTTCGGTCCGCCGATCTGCTGGTTGATCCAGAGGTCCTCAACGAAGCGTTGCAACTGTGTACCGGTCGCCGCAGCATCGCCGGCTGGTTCTGCGGCCAGGAACAGTGCGTTGGCGACTCCTGAGGAGTATCCGTCGTAGTCGGCGTCCATGAATGCCAGCGGACGGTAGGTGACCTGCATCCTGCCGAGTGTGATGTAGTACGCCAGTTGGTCTCCGAAGTTGTATTGTAGATCGCGGCAGTGCCTGCACTGTGGTTCGGTGAAAATCTCGATCCGAACGGGGGCGTCGTCGAAGCCCGCCACTATCCCGTACTCGTCGGCGGAAAGCGCCAGCGGCACCTTGGTGGGGTCGGGCAGTGCGGTGCCGGTGACCTGTTGCGTGCAGCCGACAGTCGCCAGGAGCAGTCCCAAGAGCCCGACGGCTAGCGCCGTCTTGGAAATCCGCATGTCGAAAGAGTAGCCCCCAGCAATTCTTGTGGGATCTTCCTGTTGGCAACCTGGCCGACAGCCGCCGATGTCACCGTCGTGTCATGCGGGTAGCGATCATCGCAGAATCTTTCCTCCCGAATGTGAACGGCGTTACGAACTCGGTACTTCGCGTGATCGAGCATTTGCGCCATACCGGCCACCAGGTACTGGTTATCGCGCCGGACACGTTGCGTGGGCAGACCGCCGCCGACAGGGTTTACGAAGGAATCCGCGTGCACCGGGTACCCGCGCGGATGTTGCCGAAGGTGACGTCGCTGCCGCTTGGTGTGCCGCGTCCGAGGATGGTTGGCGTGCTGCGCGGGTTCGAGCCCGACGTGGTCCATCTGGCTTCACCGGCCCTGCTCGGCTTTGGAGGTCTGCACGCCGCACGGCACCTGGGTGTTCCGACGATCGCAGTATTCCAGACCGACATTGCGGGCTTTGCGAGTAGCTATGGCATGGGGATCGCTTCCCGGGCCTTGTGGGGGTGGACTCGGCATCTACATAAGCGCGCTGACCGCACCCTGGCGCCCTCTAGTGCGGCGATGGAAGTGCTGGCAGCGCAGGGTATTCCGCGGGTCCACAAGTGGTCTCGTGGAGTGGATGTGACCGGGTTCGCTCCCTCGGCGCGCGACGAACGGCTGCGCCGAGCCTGGTCGCCGGAGGGTAAGCCGATCGTCGGGTTCGTCGGACGCCTTGCCCCGGAGAAGCATATCGAGCGACTGGCCGCACTCAGCAGACGTGATGATCTCCAACTCGTCATCGTTGGTGAGGGTGTCGACCGCCCCAAGCTGGAAACAGCGCTTCCCCGAGCGGTTTTCACCGGAGCCCACTACGGAGGCGCGCTGTCGACGGCGTACGCCAGCATGGATGTCTTCGTCCACCCGGGCGAACACGAGACGTTCTGTCAGGCCGTGCAGGAGGCGATGGCCTCGGGGCTCCCGATCATTGCGCCCGATGCCGGCGGCCCGCGCGACCTGGTTGCGCCGTATCGCACCGGGCTTTTGCTGCCTGTCGAGGAGTTCGAACGCCGGCTGCCGGAATCGGTCGACCATCTGGTGGCTGAACGTCGGCGCTATTCGGTTGCGGCGCGGCGCGCTGTGCTGGGCCGGACCTGGCCGGTGATCTGCGAGGAACTTCTCGGCCACTACGAGGCTGTCCTCGGCGCCCGTCGGCTGCGGGCCGCCTGACCTCAGTACTGATACGTTCGGCTGCGTGAATCGTGCGTCGCTGGAGAAGGATCCCCGTGAGGTGGCGTTGATGTTCGACGGTGTCGCGCGCCGCTACGACCTGACCAACACCGTGCTCTCGGCCGGGCAGGACGGTTTCTGGCGTCGGGCCACACGTGAGGCGCTGCGAATCGGGCCGGGGGAGAAGGTGCTCGACCTGGCTGCCGGGACTGCGGTGTCGACCGAGGAGCTCGCGGCCTCAGGCGCGTGGTGTGTGGCTGCGGACTTCTCGGTCGGCATGCTCGCTGCGGGGGCGGGTCGCGACCTGCCGAAGGTGGCGGGCGACGCGACGCGCCTGCCGTTCGCCGACGGCGTGTTCGATGCGGTGACCATCAGCTTCGGTCTGCGCAACGTGGTCGATCACTCCGCGGGCTTGCGCGAGATGGCGCGGGTGACCCGCCCGGGTGGACGGCTGGTGGTGTGTGAATTTTCCACGCCGACCAATAAGCTGTTCGCCACCGCGTACAAGGAATATCTGATGCGGGCGCTCCCGCGGATCGCTGGGACGGTCTCGTCGAATCCCGATGCGTATGTGTATCTGGCGGAGTCGATCCGAGCATGGCCGGATCAGCCGGCCCTAGCGCGGCGCATAGGTGACGCGGGCTGGACAGAGGTGCGCTGGCGCAACCTGTCCGGCGGCATCGTCGCACTGCACGCGGCCACCAAACCGCCCACCTAACCCGCCGGCGGGGTCGCCTCATCCGAGCGCGTCGGCCAACCGCTACCGTCTGGGCTATGGGCTATGGGCTATGGGCTATGGGCTATGGGCTATGGGCTATGGGCTATGGGCTATGGGCTA
>Ga0209991_10000217_pt1 | contig 25696 bp, 20 predicted proteins | sample ChitaG_FD_183167 | JGI IMG/M metagenome (GOLD analysis project Ga0209991, IMG submission 183167) | Deep subsurface microbial communities from South Pacific Ocean to uncover new lineages of life (NeLLi) - Chile_00310 metaG (SPAdes)... | ecosystem: Environmental > Aquatic > Marine > Oceanic >... | reverse complement strand
CTGCGTGAATAGCGGTGGCCAGACCTGCAGGCCCGCCCCCGCGATCACCAGATCGATCACGTCAAGCGTCTCGCTGGTCGGTGGTCAGGGATGCCAGCGCCGTGTTCTCGACCGAGATCCTGGCGCGCAGCAACCCCGCGTTGAGCACGGTGAACACCACTGCGGTGATCCATGCGCTGTGTACCAGCGGCAGCGCGATGCCTTCGATGACGACTGCCACATAGTTGGGGTGCGGAATGAACCGGTACGGGCCAGCGGTGACCCGGCCGGCGCCGGGCACGACGACCACGCGGGTGTTCCACTGCTGGCCCAGCGTGCCGATGCACCACCAGCGCAGCAGCTGGGCGGCGATCACCACGGCGAGCATCGGCCAGCCCAGTGCCGGAATGAACTCGCGGTGGGCGGCTTCCAACAGGCAACCTGCCAGCAGCGCAGTGTGCAGCAACACCATCACCGGGTAGTGTCCGGCGCCGAACTCGACGCCCCCGCGTGCTCTACTCCACTTCAGATTCCTCTGGGAAACCACAAGTTCTGCGACGCGTTCGACGGCGACCGCGGCGATCAGCAGGGTGTAGGCGAGCATTCTCAGCGCCAACGAAGCAGCACGAGCTCGCTGCAGAAGCCGGGCCCCATCGCCATCAGCAGCCCCGGTGTTCCAGCATCGGGCTTCTCGGCAAGGGTGTCGCGCAGCACGTGCAGGACCGACGACGACGACAGGTTGCCCACCTCGGCCAGCGAGCGCCACGTCAACTCGAGGGCGTCGTCGGCCAGTCCGAGCGTGGCGGTGATCGCCTCAATAACCTTGGGGCCTTCGGGATGTAACACCCATGTCTGGATGTCGGGGACGGTGAGGCCGTGATCGCCGAGGAAACCGTTCACGTCATCTGCTAGGTAGCGGTCGATGAGCTCGGGCAGGTCTGGCGAGAGGACGAGCTGAAAGCCCATCCGGCCGACCTTCCATCCCATGGTGTCCAGCGTGTCGGGGTACATCCTGCTCAGCGAGTCGAGCACATCAGGTCCGGCCGGGTCGATCTTGGCGGCACGATTCTCGCCGACGGCGATCACCGCTGCGGCACCGTCGCCGAACAGGGCGCTGCCCACCAGGCTGGCGAGTGCCGGCTCGGCGGCCGGGTAGGTCAGCGAGCACAGTTCCACCGACACCAAAGCGGCGACGTGATCGGGTGCGCCGGCCAGGTAGTCGTGCATTCGGGCGATACCGGCGGCACCAGCCACACAGCCCAGCCCGAACAGCGGAACCCGGCGTACGTCAGGCCGAAGCCCCAGCCGGCCCACGATGCGGGCGTCCAGCGACGGCACCGCGATACCGGTGACGGTGGTCGTCATGATCATGTCGAGATCGGTTGGGCGCAAACCTGCTTCGTCGAGGGCAGCTGTCAGAGCCTCGCAGGCCAGGTCCATAGCGTGCTCAAGGTAGATGTCATTGGCGTCGCCGAAGTCGTTCAGCGACGGGTAGCTTTCGATCGGAAGCACCAGGTGGCGGCTGTCCACTTTGGCGTTCTCATGCAGTCCCCGTACGACGTCGCCGAGACCGGCGAATGCCGGGACGTCCAGGAAGGCCTCGGTGATCTGTTGCTGGGTTTAGCGATGGGGCGGCAGCGCGCCCTGGACACCGGCGATGACACTGATTGGCCTATTGATCGTCATGGGATCGGCTCCGTTCCCGCTCCATCGGTGGTTGAGCGCTCGGCGCCTCGCTGAAGCCGAGGCGGTCATGCACCCGTTTGAGGAAGTGCGGCGCCCACCAGTTCGATTCTCCCATGAGACGCATGAACGCAGGTACCAGAACCATTCGCACAAGGGTGGCGTCCACGAGCACGGCCAGTGTCAGCCCGAGGCCGAACATCCGCATGAACGACACGTTGGACGCGATCAACGCTGCGAACGAGATGGACATGATGAGCGCGGCGGCAGTGATGACTCGGCCGGTGTAGACGATGCCCAGGGCCACCGATTCCTCGTTGTCGTGCTGGCTATCGGCCGCGGTGTCACCGCCGGTTGCCCGCAGTTTCAGCCAGAATTCGCGGATACGCGCCACGAGAAATACCTCGTAGTCCATCGATAATCCGAACGCGATACAGAACAGCAGCACCGGCATGTTCGCCACGAGCGTGCCAGTCGGCGTCGTCCCAAATCCGGACAGATTCCCGTCCTGAAAGATCCACACCAGCGCGCCGAATGCGGCGGTGAGCGATAAAATGTTAAGCACCAACGCTTTCAACGGTACGACGACGCTTCCGGTCAGCAGGAACAACAGTGCGAACATGATGACGGCGATGACCCCCAGCACCAGCGGCAGCTTGGTCGTAATGGCCTCCACGCTGTCGCTGTTTATTTGGGCGGTGCCCGTCATCTGGACCGACCGTCCGCCGGGACCGCCGACGGCGTGCAGCCGATCGAGCTGAGCTGTGGAAGCGTCGGAGAACAGCGGTGCGCTGCTGCTGACGGTGAGGAAGGCGCTGCCCTGGCTCTCGCCGGTTGGTGCGGAAGGCGGTCCGGCGCGAACCCCGTCGACGAATGTTCCGGTTGGGGCGGACACCGCGGGAACATCGGAGACCCGGGACAGTTCGGCGGCGTAGGCGGACATATCGGCCGGGGTTAAGCCTTGGCTGTCGGGAACCACGATGGTGACAGCAGTGTTGGAGTTGTCGGCGAAGTCGCGGCGCAGCATATCGCCAACCTGGTGCGCCGATGCTGACTGCGGCAATACCCGGTCGTCGGGGAATCCCCACCGCACGTTGAGGAACGGAGCGCCGAGCGCGAGCAACAGGATGACCACCGCCAAACCGAGCGGAAGTGCTCGGCGCATGACGGCCTTTGCGCAGCGGTACCAGAACCGCTGTTCGACGGGGATCGGCGCAGGTTCGGACCTGTGCATGATCCGGCGGGCGAGCCGGCGAACGTCGAGCGAGTCGACTCGATCGCCGAGCAGTACCAATGCCGCGGGCGTCACGATCACCGCGGCGGCGGCGGCGAACGCGACGGTGGCCACCCCGGCATAGGCGAACGACTTGAGGAAGTGCATCGGGAACAGCACCATCGCTGCCATCGACAGCGCGACCGTGGTGGCCGAGAAGATAACGGTGCGTCCGGCCGTGGTGATGGTGCGCTTGAGGGCCTCGGCGCGATCTGCGCTGCTGGGATGCCCGGCGACGCTGGCCAGTTCATCACGGTAGCGGCTGATGATGAGCAGGGTGTAGTCGATGGCCAGGGCCAGACCCATAGCCGTGGCAAGGTTCAGTGCAAAGATGGACACGTCGGTGGTGAATGTGACCAGTCGCAATACGGCCAATGCTCCGATGATCGCCATCCCGCCGATGGCGACTGGAAGTGCGGCGGCCAGCAGTCCACCGAACACCCAGACCAGTACCAGGAAGCTCAGCGGTATCGCCAGCGATTCCATGATGAGCAGGTCCTGTTGGGATTGCTTGGTGACCTGGACGTTTACCATCGCGGTGCCGCCGGTGCGCACGGTCACACCGTCGCCGTCACGGGTCACCTCGTCGGAGATCTCGCTGGCGTAGGTCTGCTGCTGGGGTTCGGTGCCGTTGATGCCGGCGACGATCAGCCCGGCGGTGCGGTCCCTGCTGACGAGATCGGCGGCTACGGCGGGCGGAGAGGTCCAGGCAGACGAGACGTCGGCCACGTGGGGGCGTTTGGTCAATGCATCGACGATCGCAGTGCCGGCCTCGCGCGCCTCGCTGCTGTCGATGCCGTCAGCAGAGGAGACGGCGATGATCAGCTGGACGTCTCCCTGTCCGAATTTGCTGGTGAGGAGCTGTTGGGCCGCGGTTGATTCGGAGCCGGGGTCCTGAAAACCGCTGGGCGACAGGTCTTTGGCGACCGGCACCCCGAATATCGCCAAGGTAACTGTCAGCAGCGCCGCGGCGAGCAGGATGCGCCGCGGCGCGGCTTGGGCCAGGGCCCCGATTCGGTATAGCAGCTGAGCCTCCCGGGTCCAGAGTCCTGTGTTCACTACAGGAAACCCGCCAATCCGACGTTTCGGATCCCATTTGGCCGAGGTTTCATGAATTGGTCAGATATGGCCGCCACCGGGCGCACTGCGCCAGCGGCCGGTGCGGCTGCCGCTAGATCATGTCGTTGCGGGTCAGCCACCGCATAACCGGCCAGCCGATGAACACTGGCAGCCAGCAGGTCAAGATCCGGTAGAGCAGAACCGAAGGCACCGCGACCGCCGCGGGTACTCCGAACGCGGCGAGGCCGCCGATCAGTGCGGCCTCCACGGCACCAACTCCACCGGGTGTGGGGGCCGCCGCTGCCAGCGTGCCGCCGACCATCGTCACGATCGTGACGGTGACGAAGCTGGCGTTGCCGCCGAATGCCTCGATGCTGGCCCACAGCGCCAATGCAGCTCCGAGTGTGGTTGCCGCACAACCGAGCACGATCACTGCCAGGCGTCTGGGCTCACGGGCGAGCCCAACGAGGTCGTTGATCACTTCCCTCAGGCGGGGCCGCACTGCACTGGCCGACCAGCGTCGCAGTTTAGGGACGAACAGGAACACCCCGACAACCCCCAGTGCCGCGCCGGCGATCAGGTACAGCACGGTGGCACTTGGCACGAACTGTGACAGGTCGGCCGAGACTCCCACCGCAGTGGTGAAGATGATCAGCAGGGTGATGTGAGTGATCACCTGCACCGACTGCTGCAGAGCGACCGCCGTGGTGGCCCGCAGTGCCCCCAGCCCACCCTTCTGCAGAAAGCGTGTGCTCAGGGCAAGACCGCCGACCCCGGCAGGTGTCGTTGTCGCGGCGAAGGTGTTCGCCACCTGCATGATGGCCAGATTCCGGAACTTCACCAGGCCGTCGGCACATGCCCACAGAGCGGCGCCCGCGCCGATGTACTTAAGGGCCGATACCGCCAACCCGGCCAGCGCCCACCACCAGTTGGCTGTGCGCAGCTCCGCGAAGAACGCCGGCACTGTGGCGATGAACGGATACGCGACGTAGACCAGCGCGACCAGCAGCACCATCTGGATCAGTTGGCTGCGGGTAAACCTGGTGATGGTGGCCGTCTTGATTTGGTCCGCACCGGTCTGGCGCTTCACTTCGTCGCGGGCAGTCGAGATCGCGGTGCCCGCGTGGAGTACCGACATCTGAACCCGTTTCGACACAGCCGCTTTGGTGAGACGGCGCGATGCCGCCAGCACCTGCTCCTTGCCGAAGGCGGTGATCGCGGCCTGCACAGCCGGTTCGGCGCCGTAGAGGTCGGTCGTCGTCAACAGCAGTTGTGCAATGTCGGTGTGGAGGTGTGCCTCGGATGCGCCGTACTCGGCGTAGGCGAAGCCGCCGAACATCGGGGTGCCGTCGACGACGGTGACTTTTCTACTGCGTAGGTCGCCGTGGGAGATCTGCTGACTGTGCAGCGCGCTGAGCGAATCCCAGATCCGTGCCACCGGTGTCTGCAGCGTGCAATCGCCGATAGGTGTGCCACTAAAGGTCCGGTACGCATAAAGCGTCCACCCACGGTCCAAGGTCGCCACTGCGATCGGCGAGGTGTTGGCCAGCCCCAGGTCTGCTACCGCGATGGCCATTAGGGCTTGGTGTTCCACGGCGCGACGCATCGAGGGCTGAAGCGGTGCGGTCTCGCTGTCGCGCAGCCTCAGCTTGCTCCAGAACTGGCGCAGGAACCCGCCGCCGCGCTGATGCGGCCCGTACAGCTCGACGACGGCGGTGCCCGGCTCGGGGATATCGACGGAGGAGTCCTGGGTGGCATCGTCCTGGATAGCGTTGAGCACCAGCGGCCCTTGCCCGGCAGGTCGAATGACAGTCAAGGCTGACACCTGGAACCGGCGCCGCGCCATCGCCCGCACCGCGTCTTCGAGCGGCACCTCTAGCGCCGGTGTACCCACCACCAAGACGACCAGCGCGCCCACCAGCCAGCCCACGGCCAACCCGAGCAGCGAGCGTACGGGCACGACTGCGCTGACAACGAGATGGATCGGTACGAAAGCCAGCAGCAGCGCCCACCACCAGCGCCGCCAGCGTGCCGGCAGCCACGGGCCCGATACCGTGAGTACGGCTGCGAGCATCGCGATCCACCGCGGGTCGTCGAGAAACTGCGACAGCATCGTGTCGAGGCGCTCGGTCAGATCGAAGTGCCACTGTGGCGCGGCGATGCCGTTTCCGGTGATGGATAGCGAGAGGATGGCGATAATGCCGGCCGCGGCGTAAGCGCCGAGCAGTTTCCATTGCCGCCCGACGATCAGCCCGATGAGGATCATGAAGGGTAAGGCGAGGATGGCGACGCCGTAGACGAAGTAGACGGTGTTGGATTGCCCCGGGCTGAGCACGCCGACAATTTCGGAGATGGACTTCTCCAGTGCTTCCCAGTCGCTGCGGGTGATCAGCGAGCTGGTGATGACGACGACGAGGAACACCGCGGCCAGCGTCAGTCGCAGGATGTCGTTGGTGCGACGGGTCAGCGGTTGGAGCAGGCTGCCTGAGACAGCGATGTCCCGCCCGTCAACTCGCATATGGACATGATCTTTCGGTTTTGTTGGTCAGCCGTATACGGCTCACCGACAACTTAGCGAGTGTTGGGTGCTGTTTGGTAACCGCACAGGGGCGCCCGCCGCCATCGTGTGTCCCGGGCGTCATTGGTGTCATCCCGGTGGTGGCGACGTCGACCCCACCCGACGTGCAGAAGCAGATAAGGCCCTAGTCTCCAACCCTGAGCCGTCGGGCCAGCCCGGTCGCCCGGCGCGCCCGCCGCCCGATCGCGGCCCGAACCGCCGACTCCGGGCCGACTACCCGCACCTTCGTCTTGGCCCGGGTGACTGCGGTGTAGAACAGCTCCCGCGTCAGTAGCCGCGACTCCTCCGGAGGCAGCAGCACTGTCACCTCGTCGGCTTGACTGCCCTGGCTCTTGTGGATCGTCATCGCATGCATGGTGTCGACCTCTGGCAGGCGGCTCGTCGCAAAGTCCAGCGACCCGATATGGGCGCGCAGACCCTCGGGCGAGGCCACCACCACACCGGCGTCGCCGTTGTAGATTCCCAGGCCGTAGTCGTTGGTGGTGACCAACAACGGTCGGCCGGCATACCACTGCGACCACATCTGCTGTCCGGTCTCTTCGGTCAGCCAGCTTTCGACCTGCCGGTTCCACTGCGCGACGCCGAATGGACCGTGGCGGTGAGCGCACAGGAGTCGGTGCCCCCCCAGGATCGCCAGCGCAGCCTGGGCGTCCCCCAGCAATGCAGCGTGGCGCAGCTGAACCGCGCGTTCGGTGAGGATGGTGCGCACATGCCGGGCAGGGTGATCGGAGTCGATCCACTCGATCGACGTATCGCCGGCTCGCAATAGCTCCAGTGCGACCTCTGAGTCGCCGCCGCGAATTCCCTGTGCGAGCGAACCGATCGATGCGCCGAACCGGTGCGGTGTCTTGAGTTCGACAACCCCGCCGCATCCAAGTCCGTCGACCAGGTCGCCCAGCACGGCTCCGGCATCCACCGAGGCCAGCTGATCCGGATCACCGACCAGCAGCAGCCGAGCCTCGGGCCGCACCGCTTCCAGCAGTCGCGCCATCATTGTCAAGGACACCATCGACGTCTCGTCGACCACGATGACGTCGTGGGGCAACCGGTTGTCGCGGTGATGCCGAAACCGCGACGATGTGTCCGGCCGGGGCCCCAGAAGGCGGTGCAGCGTCGTTGCGCGAAGTCCGGCTAGTCGGTCCCGGTCTACCGCGGCGAGCTCGCCAATCTCCAACTCCACCGCTTCCTGAAGCCTGGCGGCCGCCTTGCCCGTGGGTGCGGCGAGCGCCATCCGCGGCGGGTTGGCTCCGGTGAGGTCGGCCTGCTCGGCGATCGATGCCAGCAGGCGCGCGACGGTGGTTGTCTTGCCGGTACCTGGACCGCCGGTAAGGATTGTCAATCTCTGTGTCAGAGCAACTTCCGCCGCCGCGCGCTGCTCGTCGAACTCGCCCGGGAAGAGCCGTTGCAGATCGGGTACCGGCTTTGTGGGTTGCTCAGTCAGCAAGCGGGCGGAGATGTCGCGGCAAACCTGTTGCTCCTCGAGCCAGTACCGGTCGAGGTAGAGCAGGTCAACTGAGGAGTCGGACAGGAATCTGAGCACTGGCGGATCACCGGCGAGCGGGCTGGCCCGCACCGCTGCCAGCCATGCCGCCGGATCGGGCCACGCCACCTCCGGCGCGTCGGCCTGTGCGTGATGCTCTGCCACCCGTTGCAGGTCGACGCAGACCGACCCGTTGCGCAGCGCTGCGACCAGTAGTCCGACCGCGAGCGCCACCGTCTGGTCAGTTTCGCCGGCTAGTGCGCAAAGCCGCTGCGCGACATGGATATCCGCTGGACCGAGCACGCCGGCATCGGCAAACTCCTGCAGTCGGTCGGTCACGATGCCCTCCCGGCGTCCAACAGATCCGAGACCGCCGCCACCAATGTGGCAGGCGGGAGCCAGCTGAACACGCCGGCGGGATGACCCTCGATGTGCGGGGTCTCTGGGCCGCACATACCGCGTAGAAACAGGTAGAGCACGCCCCCCAGATGAGTCTCAGGATCGTATCCGGGCTGACGCCACCGCAAGAAGCGGTGCAGCACAACGCTATACAATAGGGCCTGCAGTAGGTAGTCCGAATGCAGCATCGCCTCGACCAGGCGTGGCCGCTGATAGTCGGCCGCTGTCAGCAGCGTGCCGGTGCCCAGCCAGTTCGTCTTGTAGTCGACGACAAGGTAGCGCTCACCAATGCGCAGTACGGCGTCCACCGAGCCCGTCAGATAGCCGCGCAGTGACTGCCGGCTGAGTGGGCCGTCTAGCAGACGATCGGCATAGCAGGCCAGTGGATCGGTGGCAGGCAGATGTTCACGCAGGAGCAAGCCGACATCGGCGAGCCGGATCGCAGGCGCGCTCACCGGCAGATCTCCACCGGCGAGCGGGAGCTCGAAATCCAGCTCTCGTAGCCGATCCTCAAACCCTATCTGGCGCAGGGTCATGTCTGCTGCCAGTGATCCCAGCGGGGTGTCATGCAGCGGCACCATCGCCGCGGCTAACAGCTCGCCGGGCACATCGATTGGCCACCATGCCGAGTGAACCTCGATCTGACTCTTTAGCTCGGCCACCAGATCAGTGGCGAATGGATCCGAGGTCTCCAGGACTGCGTGCACCAGGGTGCCGAACTTCGCGCCCTTGGGCATGTCGGCCATCGGCGAGGTGAGGTCGGAGCCACTGCTCGCGGACAGTGCCGCGCTGCCGGCCGCGTCGCTGGTCAGGCTCTCGAGTTCGTCGTCGAGTGCGAGTACTTCGGGCTGGCTGGACACCCCTTCGGAGCCCGGGGCCTCTGCGTCTCGGATCAGACCTGAGTATGACGTTCGCCGCCACTCCGTATCGATGAGACGGTGGAAGTGTCGCACCGCGAGATCGCTCGCAGTGCTGGGTAACTCGACGCCCACTGCGGGCGCGATCAACGACTCCTCGAGTACCGGACCGCCTTCGTCAGCCCAGTGGCGCAACAATGCCATGGCGTCAGGATCATCGACCCGAGGCGGGTCGCAGCGGTCGGGAACCATCGGGTCGCCGGGTTTTCGGCCGCGCAGCAGCCGGGACAGGCCGCCGTTGGGTTCGTCGTTCGACGGTGCCCACCACGAGATGACCTGCGACTGTGCGCGGGTCATCGCCACGTAGGTGAGACGGACGTCATCGGCGGCAGCCTCGCGACGACTCTGTTGTGCCACCGCGGGGTAGTCGGGGCTGGATTGGCCACCGACGTGCAGGCAGCGGGTGTCGCCGTCGTGGAACATCACCACCTCACGGGTCTGGACGTTGCGATTGAACGCAAACGGTAGATACACCACCGGAAACTGCAGACCCTTGCTGACCCACACGGTCATGACCTGCACCGCCGCGGCGTCACTGTCGAGCCTGCGGTTGCGTTCGACGGTGCCACCTCGCTCCTCGCGCTGAGCGCGCAGCCAGTCGCGCAGCGCGGACAGGCTGAGGTGGTTGCGGTGGGCGGTGTCGTGCAGCACCTGGGTCAGGTGCGCGAGGTCGGTCATGTGTCGCTCGCCGTCCACCCACGACAGCACCCGCTCACCCATGTGGTTCAGCTGCGCGGCCTCGAACACCGCGGCCACTCCGCGCTCGCGCGCATGCTCTGCCCACTGACGCAACGTCTCGGAGATACGGTCTGTCAACGTATCGCGCTGTGCGGCAAGAGTGTCTGCGGTTTCGCCGAAGAACATGGTGGTCGCCGCGGCCCGTACCAGCCCGGATCGGTGCGGCTGATCGAAGGCCTCCAATAGGCACAGCCAATCGTCGGCCGCAGGACAGGTGAACACATCGGAGTCGCCGGTGTAGACGGCCGGTATTCCTGCGGCCGCGAGCGCGTCGAAGCAGGCGTGGCCGTCGCGGTGACTCTCGACGATCACCGCGATGTCGCGGGGTTGCAGGGGCTCCTCGCCGAACCTCGCCCCGCTGGCGAGCAGCGCTCCGATATCGGCGGCCATGTCCCGAGGGATGTGGGTGCGCAGTCTGCCGATGGGGATCACGCGGTCTGGCCGGGTCCCGAACTGGTCCCGGTTCACCACTCGAAGGCGGAAGGGCGCGTTGTGCGGTGCGCCCTGAAGTCGGTGCTGCTTGTGGTGTGCCTCGACCTTGCGTACCACGATTCGAGGGTCGCCCAGTTGGGCGTCGCGCATCACAGCCTGCAAGCTGTCGACCAGTGGGCCATCGCTGCGGTAGTTGGTGCCCAGCGTTCTCTGGTCGCCCGCGGTCGATGCGGCGTGCAGGTAGGTGACGATGTCGCCGCCCCGGAAGGCATAAATCGCTTGTTTTGGGTCGCCGATCAGGATCACCGTGGACCGCCCGCTGAACGCGCGGTCGATCACCTGCCATTGAACCGGATCGGTGTCCTGGAACTCGTCGACCATCACGATCGGCCAACGTCGCTGCATCCGCAGCCTCGCCGGGGAGTCCTGCTGCTCGAGCACCTTCGCCAGCCGGGAGAGCAGGTCGTCGTAGCTCAGGACCCCTAGCTCGCGCTTGCGCTTCTCCAACTCCGCGCAGACCGCCGTCGCGAACTCCATCCGTACCCCAGCAGTGGATCCCGGCACCGGATTTAGCGGGCGTAGTTGCGTGTGAGCATTTCCGACCACCTCACGCGCGAGCGTCAGCGCATCGCTGTAGCTCAACAGGGGCTGGTCGCTCGCCTGCCCGAAGTGCGCGAGATAGAGGTCATTGACGATCTCACTCACCAGGTCCGCCAGGCTCTCGACCAGCTGCGCGCCCGAGTCGGTATCTCCGGCCACACCAAGTGACTTCAGCACGAGTTGACAGAACTGGTGTGTGGTCGCGATGGTCGCGGCGTCGAAGCCGGCCAGTGCGTCACGCAGCCGCTGCCTGCGGTCAGCCACTTCCTGGCCCGTGCCGTCGAGCAAGTGGCTGATGACCGGGTTGTCTCTGTCGCTAGCGCTGCGATTCTTGGGGTCCTCAAGTGCGCGCACCGCATCCAGGATCTGGTAGCGCACCCGCTCCCGTAGCTCCTGGCTGGCCGCGCGACCGAAGGTGATCAACAGCATCTGGTCCGGCGTCGCCACGCCCTCGGCGACGTAGCGCGTCACCAGGCCCGCGAGGGCGAAGGTCTTGCCCGTTCCCGCGCTGGCCTCCAGCACAGTCGTGGTCCGCGGCGCCGGCAAAGGGCCGAGCAGGTCGAACGGCTGCATCTGTCAATCACATTCTCTTCGCGCGAGCGCTCATCAATCACCGATCCCGCTCGGCGTGCAGCAGTGGCAGCCACAGCCGTGAAGCGTATGCACCCAACCGGGTCTGCTCGTGCTCGTGTTCCTCGCCCGGTTGCACCGGCGTCATCAGCACGCTGATATCCGAGCGCTTCCCCCAAACCAGTTCGTGCGCGGGCTGCTCGTTCTCGCCCGGGAACCTGCCGGAGTTCCACTTGTACTTGGCTTCACGTTCAGGTAGTCCGCGGTTGTATCGCGCATCGGCCCATGCGTAGGACGTTCTGAGCGGCAAGGGGATCGGCTCTCGGCGGCCCGCGTCGTACATCGCTACGAGGTCGCGCAGCACATCGAGGGCGGACTCCGGCGGACCCAATACGCGCTCCTTGGGTCTGTCGCCCCGCTTCGCCCTACCGATACATACCGCTGTCCAATCGCGCCCTCTATGGCGAGCAGCCAACGCCACCAGCCGAATCCATGTTCGCAGAAGCTGCCTACCGTCCAGCTTCGAGTAGGTGACGGCCGTCATGCATTCGTCGTAGAGTCCAGGGACCGTTCCGGTAACTCGCCGGCCGCCGCCGCTGCCCCCCCGAGCGGGGTCTGGGTTGATCTGGACGTCGACGTCGATCACCGTTGGTTCCTGCGTGCGATGGCGCTGCGCTGCGTCCGCGAGTGCGGCCGACCTCGCCGCGACTTCCTGGGCAGTCCGCCAGCCGAGGCGGCCCGGTGGCAGCGACCCGCGGCGCCACTCCGCCTGCAGGGCAGCCGCCGGGGTCACGCCCTGCAGCATGTCGCCGAGCAGGCGGTCGCCGATCTTCCACTCCTGCAAGGCGTCGATTTGGACGGGGATGGTGTCCTCGATGGTGTCGACCTCCCACGGCAGCGTGTAGTCCAGCGCACGGAAGTACCCCTTGACGGGGTCGGAAAAGAAGCCGACGAGATCATCGAGTGCAACGTCTTGGGCTGGCGGCAGCGGCAACCGCTCGCCGACTAGGTGCGGCCGCACATCGCGATGGCCGACGGCAATCCTGGCCGCGGTCAGCGCGGTCGGGTCGAAGGTGAAGGGCTCCCCCGGGGGCATTCCGAGGCGGCCGGGCGTGACGTTGTCGATGTCGAAGGGCTGCAAGGGATGTTCGATGAGCACGCGGTCGCGGACCTTTGTTGCGGTGGTGATGTCGAGGGCGTCGAGCAGTTCGACCACCGGTACCGCCGGTGGCTTGCGCTGACCGGAGTATTCGTCGGCGCCGCTGTAGGTGATGACCAACTTCTCAGTGGCCGCGCTGATCGCATCGAGTAACAACTGCCGGTCCTCGGAGCGGATGTCACGCTCGCCGGTCATAGGGTCGCGGGCCAGAACGTCGTCACCGTCGATGGCGCCGAAACGCGGAAACACGCCGTCGTCGAGGCCGACTAGACACACCACGCGGTGCGGTACCGACCGCATCGGTACCAGCGTGGCGACGGTCAGAGAGCCGGTGCGAAAATTGGCACGAGTGGGCCGGCCCGCAAGATGGCGGTCGAGCAGCGCCTTGACGTCGGACAGACGAAGCTCGATATCGGCGTGTGTGCCCGCTTGCGCGAGAACATCATTCAGCTCGCGATCCACCTGACTGCGCTGCCATAAATCGTCGTCGGGTACCTCGGTCAGGGCGTTGATACCGCCGGACAGCGCGAACAGCCAGTCGCGCAATGGCGCTGCTCCCGATAGGGATGCGACGGTGGTAGCCAGCAGTTCGACGTACTCGGCGAGCCGGCCCGCCAGCTCTACCCGGTTGCTGCTCACGTCGTCCAGTGGCAGCGTGGTGTCCAGCCATGCGCGTGAGTCGTCGGACATCGCTACCCCGGCCAACACTCGGTCTATGCCGAACTGCCAAGTGTTTTGCACGAAGTCGACACCGTAGGGGTGGCGATAGTCGCGATCGAAACCCCACCGGATGTTGGCCTCGCGCACCCAGTCGCCGATCGTGTCGAGATCGTCGTCGGTGAAGCCGAATCGAAAGCGGATCGGGGCGGCTGCGGCGAGGTTGAGCACCTCGCTGGCGGTGGCGCGCCCGCCGGCCAGCACGAGCAGTTGGCGGGCTACCGTGAGCAGCGGATTGGTTTCCGTGAGTGCGCGGTCAGCGAGCTTGACACGTAGCCGGTGGGCGGGATGGGCGCCCTGCATGACGCCGCCGAGACCAAAGCCCGCCACGATCAGCGGCGCATAGGCCTCGATGTCAGGACACATGACCAGGATGTCGCGGGGCTCGAGGGTCGGATCGTCGGCGAGGAGTCCGAGCAGCACCTCGCGCAGGACGTCGATCTGCCGGGCGGTGCCGTGGCAGCTGTGCACTTGTACGGATCGGTCGGCTGCGTTGTGTGACCGTCGTTCTCGGTGTACCGCGTTGGCCGCGATGTCGGACTGCAGCCAGCCAAGAAGGGTATCGGGGTGTTCGGTCGATCCGGCCGGAGGGCTCAAACACTCGTCGGTGTCGGTGGGAAAGGGCAGGCTGCGCTGCAGTTCGCGTAGGTCCCGTCCCAGCGTGGCGAGCAGGGGGTGCCCGACTTTGCGGTGGGACCGGTCCTCACGGCGGGGAATGGCGCCGTGAACGTTCTTGCACGCGGCCCACAGATCGTCGCTGGGGTGCGGCATCCAGAGGTGCAGATCGTGATGGGCGCTCAAGGCATGGAGGAGTCCGATCTCGTTGTGGGACAGCCGGCTATGACCGAAAAGCGACAGTCTCGTCGGAAGGTCAGTGGCAGCTTCCTGTAAGCGGGCAATGGTTCTCGCGTGCCGGATGTGTGGTGGGTCGGCGTCTACGTGAGCGACCAGGGCGCGGAAGAGCTCGGGCTGCCATTGCAGATCGTGGTCGAGGTCTTCGGTGCGGCCTTCAATCCAGTTGACCAGCAGCTGCGGGCGCTGGCGGGCGTAGGAGGAGAACAGGCCGGCGAGGCGACGAGCGACGGCATAGCGCCGCCCCCGGCGCAGGTCCTTCTCCTCCCCGTTTTCGAAGTGGCCGAGGTGAGCGGCCAGCGGGGCGCACCAAGGTGCGTCGAGGCAGCTGTCGATCACTTCGAGCAGCGGCCACACCATCGAGTCCGGCGACCACAGATCATCGTCCGCCGTTTCGGTGAGCTCATCGATCAGTGAGCGCGGATGCCGGAACGTCACGCCGGCGCACACGCCCAGCACATGCGAGAGTCGCTGGCTGAGCCAGCGTTCCATACCGCGGGCGGAGACCAGCACGAGTTCCTCGGCGAACGGATCGGCTCGCGGCACGGCCAGCAGCCCGCCGAGGCCGTCGGCGAGCACATCGGTACGGCAAGCACGATGCAGGTGAAGCGCCATCGGTCGCCAGACTACGACGCCGCGAGCCAGCTACTCCGTCTGGCTACAGCCAGTCTCGCTTCTTGAACATCACGTACAAGCCGATCACCAGCACCACGATGATCGCCGTACTGGCGAAGAAGCCGCCACCAGTTTGACTGCCCGGAAAGAGCACGTTCTGGCCGTAGAACCCGGTGATCGCTGTCGGTACGGCGATAATCCCCGCCCAACCGCTGAGCTTCTTCATCACGTTGTTCAGGCGGGCGTCCTGCAGCGACAGGTTCGTCTCAAACACCGTGGCGACCATGTCACGAAGCGAATCGGTCCACTCTGCAACCCTCAGCACGTGGTCATAGAGGTCGGCGTATAGCGGCTCAAGCTCGGTCGCGGCCATCGCGTCAATTCTGCGATGGTGGATCACCGTCACCACCTCACGCATCGGCAGCACCACGCGGCGTAACGCGACCAAGTCCTTACGCAACCGGAATGTGTCGCGCTGCAATCCATTACGTGGTAATCGGTCGCCAAACAGATCATCTTCGAGGCTTTCAATCGCGTCATCGAGGGACTGAACCGCGTCGAAATGACCGTCGACCACGACGTCGAGCAGGCCATGCACCAGCGAGCCGACGCCGTGCTCCTGCCCGCCGAGCTGGTCGAAGCGTTCCGACACTTCCTCCATGTCGAAGTGCGGTGAGAGCCGGACGGTGATTAATCCACGAGGCAGGATGAACCCCGAGATCCGGTGGACCTCCAACCTCGACTCCGAGGTATCCGCGTGCGGCGGAGTTCTGACGGTGACCTCGTAGACCGTGAAGAAGGTGTGCGTCTTGTAGACCACAGCCTTCGTGCGTTCGGATTCGGCGATGGTGTCTTCTACCGCCCACGAGTTGAGGCCCAGCTCCTCGGCTAGTTCCTGGAGGATCTCGTGGTCGGCGTCGTAGATGTCGCACCAGACCAAGGTGCCGTCGGTGCTCAGGTAGTCCGGGATCGACTCGAATTCGAAGTCGTCCCGGGGTTTGCCATCACGCCAGATCCGGCCGCGGACGTGGGTCACTGGCCCATCATTGCAGCCCTAACTCGTCGAAAACGGCATTCCGGCAGCGAAATTGCGGGCAGATCTCTGCATAGGAGCGGTCTCGGTGGCGGGACCTTGCTAGCTGAGACTGAACTCTGTTTCCAGTCCTTGGATTCCGGCCCGGATCGCATCCAGCCCGGACTGGCGTGCCTTGAGTTTGGTAGCGACGTGCGCACCGATGTGCAATGTCGTCGCCGCTTCCTGAGCCACCTGCTGTGCGCGGGCGACGACCTGATCGGCCTCGACGATCTCATCGAGCCAGCCGCCGGCGATCGCGTCGGCACCGACGAACGTCGAGGCCAGCGCGGTCGCGCGCTGGAACGCTGCCGGGGTCAGCCGCATCCGCATGATCTCGATGGCTGAGATCGGGATGGTCATGCCGATGGCCACCTCGATGGCCTGGCAGCGCGACTTCGGCGCACCCACCCGATGGTCGGCCGAGAGCAGCAGGAACGATCCCATCGCTACTGCGGGACCAGTGGCGGCGATGATCACCGGTGCCGGGAATGTCAGCGTCCGTAGCGACAACTCGAAGCCGCCCGCGAGCATCGCATGTGCGGCGGCGGGGTCGCCGGATTGGAACACCGCCAAGTCGAACCCGCCGCTGAACACCCGCGAATTACCTGCCAGTACGACTGCTTTGGCAGCGTCGGCTTCCGCTCGGTCCAACGCCTCGTTGATGGCGCCTTGCATCGCGGGCCCCAGCACGTTCACCTTGCCGTCGTCCAGAGTGATGGTGGCCACGGAGTCTGCGAGTGCGTAGGAAACAGTGCTGGTCATGGTCCTCCTGTCGTGCCGAGTGAGGTGGAATCGAACCTAGCAGCGTGGGCCCCTGCACTATCCAGCCGGGTTTGACTTCCCGGAGAAAACAGGACTAACCGGCCAACCGGAACGGGCGACCAGCAATCGGCGCGGCGGCCGTCAGGGCAGCGGCAACTCGACACCAGGACCCAGCGGATCCGCGTGCAGCTCAATAGTTTCGGGATCTGTTCTGGGCAGCACGTCGAACACCACCGCGATGTCGGCATGGTCGCCTGGGTCCAGCTCGACCAGCGCGCCGCCTGCGTAAAACGTCGCCTTGTCATCAATCGAATACACGGCGCCGTCGGCCATGAGCTTCTGGAAGGTGCCCAGGAACGTCACCGGCTCATCGCTGGTGTTGGTCACCACCATGTGCACCACCGCAAACTCACCCGCTGCGGTCTTCTCGATGGGGAAATCGGCCGATGAAACAGTGGGGGTGAACTCGACGGATTCCACCGAGAAGGCCAGGGCGCCGTCGGTGGCGACTCCGATCTCGGGGAATGCTGGCGTGGCCGTCCCAATACCGCTGGCCGCCCGACCCGTCTGGGTCGGAATACCAAACGCCGGGTAATTGCGGTGTGGTAATTGCGGTGCTTCCTCCTGTTTCGCTCTTCCGCCGCCGAGCAATCGGGAGACTATCCCACTACCAACATGTCGGCCGGTCATCACCTGAGTCCGATGGCGGTGTCGGGTGTTAGCCGCCCATCAGCGTGCGCCACTGGTCCAGGTTGCTCGCCCGATAGACGTAGTTGGTGTTCCGGACGTCGGAGAGCGGGGCGCTCGGCTCCGCGGAGTACCAGTGCCCGGGAAACACCGTTGGGTCACCGGGCAGCTTCGCGAGCGCCTGCAAGCTCCGGAACATCTCGTCGACGTCTCCGCCGGGGAAGTCGGTGCGTCCGCACCCTTCGAGGAAAAGGGTGTCGCCGGCGACGAGGCGGCCGTCGAGCAGAAAACACTGACTACCCGGCGTGTGGCCCGGAGTGTGCAGCAGCTCGATGTCGATGTCGCCGACGCTGACCTTGTCGCCATGCTGATGAGAGGTCAATTCGTTGGGCGCGATCCCGGTGACCCGAGAGACCCAGTCAGCCTCGTGGGCGTTGACGTGAACTGGCACGCTGACGCGCTCGAGCAGTTCAGCGAGGCCTTTGAGCTCGAATCCCATCATCGAACCGCCAACGTGGTCGGGGTGATGGTGGGTGACCAGCACGCCCGACAGGTGCATGCCATCGGCCTCGAGTGCATCCACCAGGTCCTGGGCTGCGTAGGCGGGATCCACTACCACGGTGTCGCCGGTCTGCCGGTCACCGACGAGGTAGGCGAAGTTGCGCATCTGTGCAGCGATGGTGTCGCCGGCCGCGTAGTCGCGGCCCGACAGCAGCTGCCTGAAATAAAGGCGGTCCGATTCGGCCATGACGGTCAGCGTATGCGCCTCGACGGAGTTGTGACCGCGCCGAGGGTCCACTTTCTACCGGCCGGACAGCCAGACATGCATTGCCAACAATCCGAGTTGGCCAATGACCAGCGGTTTGGCTCCGCAAACGGTGAGAATGTACCCTCTTTAAGGCCCATCGCTCGACGGTGAGCCCTGCATTGCAGTAGGCCCCCTTAGCTCAGTCGGTAGAGCGTTTCCATGGTAAGGAAAAGGTCAACGGTTCGATTCCGTTAGGGGGCTCGGTAGACACCGGGGCGAGCGGAGCGACGGGAGAAGCTTCACGCGTGAAGCGAGCCGCCGGTGTCATCCGGGGCGGTGTAGCTCAGCTGGTTAGAGCGCACGACTCATAATCGTGAGGTCGGGGGATCGAGCCCCCCCACCGCTACAAGTAGTACATGGAATACCGAGTTCGAAAAATGTAGAAAGAGGCAGCTGACGTGGCGTCCAGTACAGACGTAAGGCCGAAGATCACTTTGGCATGCGAGGTGTGCAAACACCGCAACTACATCACGAAGAAGAACCGTCGCAACGATCCCGACCGGCTTGAGATCAAGAAATTCTGCCCCAACTGCGGCAAGCACCAGGCCCACAAAGAGTCACGCTGAGCGACACGATCTGTGTCCGGCTGTGTCGCTTCACGGTTGGTCAGGCCGACTAGGTAGATTCAATAGCCGTGTCTTTCTTGGACGGTCTTGTCGGGACGCATTTTCGCTATCCCGACCACTACATCGTCGGCCGCGAGAAGGTCCGCGAATACGCCGTCGCCGTCAAGAACGACGACGAGGCCTTCTTCGATGAGGAGGCCGCCGCCGGCCTCGGTCACGGCGCATTGCTGGCGCCCTTGACCTTCATCTCGGTGTTCGGTTACCAATCGCAGATGGCGATGTTCGCTGCTGCCAACATCAGCGTGGCTGATTCCCAGATCGTCCAGGTCGACCAAGTGCTTAAATTCTTAAAGCCCATCAGGGCCGGGGACAAGCTCTACTGTGACGTGTGGGTCGATTCGGTCCGCAAGGCGCACGGAACCGACATCATTGTCACCAAGAACATCATCAGCAACGAGAACGGCGAAGTTGTCCAGGAGGCCTACACCACCCTTGCTGGGCGCAGCGAAGAGGACGGAGAAGGTGGCTTCAACGATGGCACTGCGTGAGTTCAGTTCGGTCAACGTCGGCGATGTACTGCCGGAGAAAACTATTCCCCTGACCAGGGGTGACCTGGTCAACTACGCGGGGGTCTCTGGTGACCTCAACCCGATCCACTGGGACGACGAGATCGCCAAACAGGTCGGCCTCGACACCGCTATCGCCCACGGCATGCTCACCATGGGCCTCGGTGGCGGCTACGTGACCTCCTGGGTCGGTGACCCGGGCGCGGTCACCGAGTACAACGTGCGCTTCACCGCCGTCGTGCCGGTGCCCAACGACGGCACCGGAGCAGAAATAGTCTTCACCGGACGCGTGAAGTCCGTTGACCCCGAGACTAAATCAGTGACCATCGCGCTGGGTGCCACCGCAGGCGGGAAGAAGATCTTCGGACGCGCTGTGGCCTTGGCGAAGCTGGCGTAGGCGGTTCGGCATGGCTCTGAAAGCGGACATCCTTGGGATGGTCTGGCGCTACCCCGACACATTCGTTGTCGGCCGTGAACAGGTCCGTCAGTACTCACGGTCGGTCAAGGCCAACGATCCGGCCTCGTTCCATGAAGCTGCCGCCGCCGAACTTGGGCACAGCGCGATAGTCGCCTCGCCGACCTTCATGTCGATATTCGCTGTGATGATCCAGACGCATTTCTTCCAGAACGTCGACGTCGGCTTGGAGACGATGCAGATCGTCCAGGTAGATCAGAAGTTCCTGTTCCACCGGCCGATCAAGGCTGGCGACGAGGTGACCGGCACCATGACCGTCCTTGCGGTGGTCGAGCGGTTCGGCGCCGACATCGTCACTACCCACAACGTGTTGGCCACCCCCGAGGGCGAACTGGTTATGGAGTCCTACACCACGCTGATGGGCCACGAAGGCGACAATTCGATCTCCGCGAAATGGGATCCTGAGACCGGCCAGGTCGTCCGCAAGGCGGTCGGCGAATAGTCGCCAGCACCGGTACACCGGCAAGGGCTGATTAGTAAGTCCGACCGGGTGCGCGCTACACTCGTACCTTGGGGTTTTCCCAGTCCAGCGCGCTGTCCGTCGGCCTAGATCGACCGATCGGGGAGCGCGCGACTTGTGTGGCCCCTGACCCGCTATGAAGGGGCGTAGCTCAACTGGCAGAGCAGCGGTCTCCAAAACCGCAGGTTGCAGGTTCAAGTCCTGTCGCCCCTGCAACTGAATACTTGGCAAGCGTGGACACTAGAAGGTGGACCACACGAGATACCCATCAGAAGAGAAAGGCATGCGGTGAGCGACGAGCGCGAAGGTGCCGGCTCCGCAGACACTGGCCCCGACACCGGCAGCACAGACGACGGTGACACCGGCGACCTGGCGACAGTCGGTGCACGGCCGCTGCGGCCCTCCGGGAAGCGGTCGCGGCGCGTTGTGGCAGCCGAGGTCGACGCCGAGGACTCCGACGACGAGCCCGATACCGAGAGTTCGGGCAGCGACGACGACGGCGACAAGAACGGCCGTGGGCGCAAGAAGACTGCCAAGAAGCCCAAGGACGGGCCGTCGCGTAACCCGTTCGCGTACGTCTGGAACTTCCTGCAGGAAGTCATCTCCGAACTGCGCAAGGTCATCTGGCCGAGCCGCAAGCAAATGGTCACCTACACCACCGTCGTGCTGTTGTTCCTGGTGTTCATGGTGACGTTGATCGGGTTCACCGATCTCGGTGTGGGCCGGCTTGTGATGATGGTGTTCGGCTGATCGCGATGGCTGGGCGAGCGCTGACAGTGAAATTGAGAGAGGACTACACGTGACTAGCTTCGACGGCGAAACGCCTTCGGGTGACACCGTCGACACCATCGAGGTCGACGGGGCTGATACCGAGGTTGCCTCGGAGGCTGTGAGCACTGACGAGCATGCGGTCCCCGCAGACGGGGCTGAAGCGGTCGTGGATGCCGACGAGGATGAAGACCCGGCCGTCACGCTGAAGAAGGAGCTGCGCCTCCAACCAGGCGAGTGGTACGTCATTCACTCCTACGCCGGCTATGAGAACAAGGTGAAGGCCAACCTTGAGACCCGTGTGCAGAACCTGGACGTCGGTGACTACATCTTTCAGGTCGAGGTGCCGACAGAAGAGGTCACCGAGATCAAGAATGGCCAGCGCAAGGTGGTCAACCGCAAGGTGCTGCCCGGGTACATCCTGGTTCGCATGGAACTCAACGACGAGTCTTGGGGCGCGGTTCGCAACACCCCCGGGGTGACGGGCTTCGTCGGTGCGACGTCGCGACCGTCGCCGTTGTCTCTCAACGACGTCGTTAAGTTCCTGCTGCCGCCCGCTTCGGCGAAGAAGCCTGGGAAGGCGTCGTCGACCGCCGCTGCGGCTGCCGAGGCTGGCGGACTTGAGCGGCCGATCATCGAGGTCGATTTCGAGGTCGGCGAATCGGTCACCGTCATGGACGGCCCGTTGGCGACGTTGCCGGCGTCGATCAGCGAGGTCAATGCCGAACAGCAGAAACTCAAGGTGCTGGTGTCCATCTTCGGCCGCGAGACACCTGTCGAATTGACCTTCACCCAGGTCTCCAAGATCTAACTGCGTTTTCGGCGCGCTCGTCGTCGGTCAGCGACGTAAGACACGCCGTAGTCGTATAGAACCAAGAGAGGAACACCCACCATGGCCCCGAAAAAGAAGGCCGTCGGGCTTATCAAGCTGCAGATCCAGGCCGGGCAGGCCAACCCCGCCCCGCCGGTCGGTCCTGCGCTCGGCCAGCACGGCGTCAACATCATGGAGTTCTGCAAGGCGTACAACGCCGCGACGGAGTCGCAGCGTGGAAACGTCATCCCCGTGGAGATCACCGTCTACGAGGACCGCACCTTCACCTTCGCATTGAAGACCCCGCCCGCGGCCAAGCTGCTGCTCAAGGCAGCCGGCGTAGCGAAGGGGTCTGGCACACCGCACACGACCAAGGTCGCCAAGGTGACCTGGGACCAGGTACGCGAGATCGCCGAGACCAAGAAGGAAGACTTGAACGCCAACGACATCGATCAGGCGGCCAAGATCATCGCCGGGACCGCCCGGTCGATGGGTATCACCGTCGAATAAGTCGGCGGCATCGAGACGGCACTGAGGGTGGCGAAGTCCGAGTGAGGATCGCCGTCGGCGCAGTCTCAACACATCACCCCGTGGGAGGACCAGCTACGGCCCGCCAACCACAACTCTGATCAGGAGAAGCAAATGAGCAGGAACAGCAAGGCATACCGCGAAGCATCCGAGAAGGTCGACAAGGCTCGGCTGCACACGCCTTTGGAGGCCGCGAAGCTGGCTAAGGAGACGTCATCGAAGAAGCAGGACGCCACCGTTGAGGTCGCGATCCGGCTCGGTGTCGATCCGCGTAAGGCAGACCAGATGGTGCGTGGCACGGTGAATCTGCCCCATGGCACCGGCAAGACCGCCCGCGTCGTAGTGTTCGCCGTGGGCGACAAGGCTGAAGCCGCCGAGGCCGCGGGCGCCGACATCGTCGGCAGCGACGACCTGATCGAGAAGATCCAGGGCGGGTTTTTGGAGTTCGACGCCGCGATCGCCACCCCGGACCAGATGGCTAAGGTCGGCCGCATTGCGCGCATCCTCGGTCCGCGTGGTCTGATGCCGAACCCCAAGACCGGCACGGTCACCCCGGATGTGGCCAAGGCCGTATCAGATATCAAGGGCGGCAAGATCAACTTCCGGATCGACAAACAGGCCAATCTGCACTTTGTGATCGGCAAAGCGTCGTTCGGCGAGCAGTCGCTAGCCGAAAATTATGGCGCCGCGCTCGACGAGATCCTGCGCGCCAAGCCGTCGTCGTCCAAGGGGCGCTACCTCAAGAAGATCGTCGTCTCCACCACTACTGGACCCGGGATCCCGGTCGACCCGGCCATCGTCCGGGATTTCACGGAGGCGTAGGCGCCAGCCGGAGCCGACCATCGGGTTCGGAGGCGTAGGCGCCAGCCGGAGCCGACCATCGGGTTCGGAGGCGTAGGCGCCAGCCGGAGCCGACCATCGGGTTCGGAGGCGTAGGCGCCAGCCGGAGCCGACCATCGGGTTCGGAGGCGTAGGCGCCAGCCGGATAGTGAGAAACCCCGCACACACGGTGCGGGGTTTCTTCGCGTTCGGCGGCTTATTGGGAGCGCTCCTCGGTCACCGTTTACAGCTGGCCCCGGCTGATGCGACCGCCCCCCACAAGCGGTGGCTCAGCGTCATAGACCAGGAGACCGATGCCGCATCCCCCATCTAACCTCGATGTGGTGGCCGAGAAGCACTCCCGCAGCAACATAGCACTTACCACCTGTATGTGTGTAGGCATCTGCAATAGTCGTGTGCGGCAGTCTTGTGCGCACCGCCTTCTCCTGCGGTTTCTGGGTCCGCGAGGTGTTGATCGCATCGCTGTTGGGTGCGGTCAGGCAGAGTTTGTCATTCCTTCTAGCAAACACTGCTTGGGTCGAGCGGCATGGGTTGTCTGTAGTTTCGCGCACTGGAGAGACGATTCGGCAATGAGTGAGACGGGTCCGGCCCACATCGGCACGCTTCTGAGGATGGGTGCGAGGAGGGGGTTGCACCCTGGAACCGGCGTTTCTTGCACGTCGCCCGCTGCGACGGTCAGGTCACCGGAGCGGCGCACGTTCGAACGTTAGTTGCGGCCAAGCCCGCGCCGCGGCCAGAGCTCAGGCAGCGACGCCCTCCTTGAGATAGGTGACGAGGCTGACGTCGATGCTCTCGTCGATGAAGTAGTACTGACAGCCGTTCAGGTACTTCATATACCGGTAGTAGTTCTCCTCGTCGGTGGCCGCGATCGCCTCGTCTTTGGCGGCTTCCAAGCGGCCCGACCAGATGCCCAGCGTTTTGATGTAGTGGTTGCGCAGCGACATGGTCTCAGGCACCAGGAAGCCGGCCTTCTCACCGTGCGCCACCATCAACTGGGTGGTGGGAACCCGGCCCCCGGGGAAGATCTCGGTGATCATGAACTTCACGAAGCGGGCCAGCTCGAAGGTGAGCTTCTTGCCCCGCTCCGCGAGATCGTATGGGTGATAGCCGACACTGCTCTGGACGGTCATCCGGCCGTCTTCGGGCAGGATTTCGAAGCACGTCTTGAAGAAGTCGTCCCAGCGTTCCTTGCCGAAGTGCTCGAACGCTTCGATCGACACGATCCGGTCGACCGGGCTGTGGAACTGCTCCCATCCCTGCAGTCGGACATCGAAGGTGCGCTCGGAGTCGAGTTCGCTCAGTAACTGGTTGCAGTAGGCGTGCTGGTTCTTGCTCAGGGTCAGACCGATGACGTTGACGTCGTATTTCTCCATTGCGCGCCGCAGCGTCAGTCCCCAGCCGCTGCCGACCTCGAGCAGCGTCATGCCGGGCTTGAGGTCCAGTCGGTCGAGGTGCTGGTCAACGTTGGCTAACTGCGCCTCGGACAGCGTGGTGTTCGGCCCGGTGAAGTATGCGCAGCTGTACTTGCGGGTCGGATCCTGGAACACGCCGAAGAAGTCATCCGACAGGTCGTAGTGCGCCTGGACGTCCTCGTAGTGAGGCGTCATATCCGGGGCACCGGTGGATTGATCAGACATGGTTTCCTTGCTCTACTTGCAGACTATCTGCAGACCGTACCGAACTCGCGGCGGGACGCTCTGCGACACTCGCGTGAAGTGTCCACCTTAGCGTTTCGTGCGTCCGCTGAGCGATTCCGGTCTTTGTGGTTAGTTTCCCGCGTGAACAGATTGAGGCCGATCTAGTCGATGTAGGGGACCCGGATTCCCCATGGGGGTGTCTGTGCGATTTGCGCAAGTCTAGGGTGCCTCCGCGAACGTAGTTTTCAGTTCGCCGACGATGACGTCCCACAGCGGTTCGGGAAGCTCGTGGCCCATGCCGTCAAAGAGCACAAGCCGTGCACCATTGATCGCGCGGGCTACCGCGCGTCCACCCATCGGCCGCATCAGCTTGTCCGCCTTGCCATGGATGACCACGGTGGGCGCGGTGATCTGCCGGTTGTACCGCCGTAGGCTGCCGCTACCAAGGATTGCTGCAAAGTGTCTGGCAATCCCGGCAGGGTAGTAGGAGCGGTCGTATCCCTCGGTTGCGTCGGCGCGGACGCGGCCCTCGGGCGCCGGGTAGCCCGGGCTGCCGATGATCTTGTTGACGCGCACCGCGTTCTCGATGATGGCCTCGCGCGTGGTGTCGATGGGGCGTTTGAGGATGGCCGCGAGTTGGCGCGGCCCCGGCGGCGGCAACA
>Ga0209991_10000216_pt1 | contig 25763 bp, 25 predicted proteins | sample ChitaG_FD_183167 | JGI IMG/M metagenome (GOLD analysis project Ga0209991, IMG submission 183167) | Deep subsurface microbial communities from South Pacific Ocean to uncover new lineages of life (NeLLi) - Chile_00310 metaG (SPAdes)... | ecosystem: Environmental > Aquatic > Marine > Oceanic >... | reverse complement strand
CGGAAAGTGGTCACCGTCCAGCGCCTGGTGTTTATATCTACACACTGGGGTGGCGTGAGCGGCGTATAGATGAGGACACCGAGGAATTTTCTACGGCCCAGCGGATAACCAAGGCCGCTTTGTTACAGCCTTAGGGTTGTTACGTAATCTCGGCTAAAAGCGAACAGGGCTGACCATAAGGCAGCCTTGTTAATGCTCACACAATCTGGAAGCGCAGGGTGATTGGTTTCTGCCTGATTAGGACGTGGAGGAAATACACCCCGCGAGGAAGTCTTGAGGTCTCGAATGGAAGGGCAATTAACTCACGACAATCCCCTGGAGCAAAGCTGGAAAGCCATCTGCCTGTCACGTCGTAGAGGGAGATTTCTTCTATCCTTTGGGGAGTGGAAGCCATAAGCCTGATGGGTTCCCCTCGGATCAGTATTGTCTTTTCAAGCTGGACAGGAAGTTCAGGAGGAGGCAGTTCGGCAACTGCATTTGTATCCTCGGCTGTGTTGAGGAAGAGGAAGTTTCCTGTAGGGGGATTCCAGTTGGTTACCAGAAGATCAGGATACTTAGAATAGCGGTAGGTTACCTCTACCCAACCCTCTTGGTTTATCTGAATCCAACCGTCGGCCGGATTCCAGCAAAACCCACCTGGAGATGCAGCCGATCCATTGATCTTAACCTCAACTACATCCAACGCCGGGAAGTGGGAGGGGTAGATTGCATGACCTGCAGATATAGTCCCGAAGTTCTCGGTGGTCTCCTTCCAGTTGTCGTTGTCGACCTCGCCCCAGATTACCTGCTCACAGACGAGATTCTCATTCGGGAAAGGGCTCCACGACCAGCTCGGCAGAGAATCGAATGAGTTATCGTTGTTTTCGTATACCGTTACCGGTTCCCACCAGCCGCCTGCGGCCAGATCAAGATCGCCGTCTGCATCAACATCTCCCCAGGCCACGCAGGATTGATATTGCCACAGCTTCGACTCCCAAAATGGCAGGGTATCCAGCGTTCCGTTATGGTTAAGGTAGATCCGTACCCGGCTTTCGTCGTCCATCATCTGGTTGTTGTCTGCGGTAGCCATATCCATGTCACCATCTGCGTCGAAATCACCAAAAGCGATCTGGATGGTGTGATGGGCATCAGCCGATACCCATCCCGCTTCCTTGTTAAGGATGCTATTCTCCATGAAGTAGATGCGGTTTGTAGCATAGCCGCCGGCTGCCAGATCCAGATCCCCGTCACCATCTATATCCACCCAGCACACGTCCAGGTTGAAGTCTGCGTCGGCAGATTCCCACATCGGTTCAGCCGAGAGCACGCCGTCCGTATTCTTGAAGATCACTATCTTTTGTTTCTTCGGGATATAACTGTTACCTGCAGCGATAGCAAGATCAAGGTCGCCGTCTGCGTCCGCGTCGCCCCAGTCGCAGGAAAACGCCTGCAAAGTGTCGCCGCCTAACCAGACAGGGTTCGAAGTAAATGTACCTTCTTCGTTCAAATAAACACGCGAAGGATCGGATTGCCAACTTATGTAATAGGCAAAGCCTGCCACCGCCAAGTCAAGATCCCCATCGGCATCCATATCTCCAAGCGATATATGTCCATTGTAGCTCCAATCGGCTGAGGTCCATGAGGCCGTTTCTTCAAGGATGTTGTCTTCATTGTAATAAACTTTATTTGGGTTGCGGGCCATGTCGTTTCCGTTGCCGGTTACCAGATCAAGATCACCGTCTGAGTCAATATCGGCAAGTATCCCGCCGGTGGAGTAGTCGTTGTCGTTGGATTCCCACGCCGGTTCGGTCTCCAGTTCGACTCCCCCAAGCAGGAATACACTTAGCAAACAAAGAATATGCATCTAAGACCTCCAATGATTGCCGGAGTATAAGCAAGTCTTGAGTCAGTTCAAGGGTTGACACTACCCTCCTTAAGGATATGATCTAAGCCAAAGGAAGGAGCCTATGAACGAGTGCGATGCTCAGATCGAGTGCACCTGTACCTATGAACCTTGCTCACGCAAGAAGAAGTGCTGCGAGTGCGTAGCCTACCATCGTTCGCAAGGAGAGCTGCCGGCTTGTTACTTCACCCAGCAAGAGGAGAAAACCTACAACCGGTCAATAGCCTTCTTTATCCGTTGTCGTCAGAACCGCTGATTGTTTAACCCCGCGTTGTATCTTTTGCGAGAGGGGAGAGGTGAAGGGTTTAATGTAAGGCTACAGAGATTTCCTTCTCGATCCTGATCAGCGCGTAGTGTTTTGGGGCGCTGCCTGGATTTAGAACAATCGTTGGCCCTATGTTTTCGATTCCTCGAGCCTCGTGGATGTGCCCGCATAACACGAGGTCAGGTTTACGCTTCTCTATAAAAGCCCATAAGGATTTCGATCCCACACGCTTGCCTAAAAACACCCTGTCGCAGGCCCCGTATGGGGGATTGTGCGAGCAGATCACGAGCCGCTCATCTTCTTCTGGCTCAGGACAGGATGTCAGTTTATCGGCCAACTCATCCTCCGTGAACTCGTTCGGGGTGTTGAACGGTGTGGGAATTGAGCCACCTAAACCGAAGAGAAGTAGTCCATTAAACCTTTCTGCACGTCCATCAAGGCTGAGGCCTTCGGCTTGAAACCACGCTGCGGATTGGGGCCGTTCCCAGTTCCCAGAGATCACATAAAGTGCGGGATAGGCTCCTCGCAGGGTCTGAATCCGCTCCTTGGTTTTTTCAAGACCGGCACCCGTTGTTACATCTCCAAGCATCAACAGAAGATCCACACCTTCAATCCCTACTAAAGGCTCTACAGAATGGCCATGTAGATCGCTTACGACAAGTACCAGCATACTTATCCTTCCTTGGACTTCTGATTCAGGCGTTGAAAAAAGGTGTGGGTATATACGACAACGGTTATGAACACCAGGACGGTTACCAGCGGGACAAGGAATCCACGAAGCAGCCAGCGGGCATCAAGTAAGGCGGCGCAAAGCATAGCAAAGAACGCAGCGCCGGTGATCTTGCCCGGCCAGTTGGATTGAGGCACGAAGGTTCTTGAGGTCAAGAGCACCAGGCCACCTCCCAAGATAATTGCATCCCTTACCAGTACTATGAGAGCGAGAAAGAGCGGTATCCTTCCCTGGAATGCCATGATCATGGCAAGTGTGTTCAGGGTGAGTTTGTCGGCGAGGGGATCGAGTATCTTTCCCCACTCGCTTTCCTGATGTAAGCGGCGGGCGATCCACCCGTCCACTGCATCGGTAGCAGAGGAGACCACGAACAGGATGAAGGCCAGAAGATTGCGTTGGGTAACCAGCGCCCAGACCGTTGGTGCAAGCATAGCGAGTCGAACAAGGGAAAGGATATTGGGGACCGTCCAGAAGCGCCATGGGTTTTTAACCACCTGTGGCATTGCATCCTGGAGGGTGTCAGGGGATGTGTTGCGTGGGGTGTTACGGGTGTTATTTCCTTGTGAGCGGAGCGTAGGCTCCGAATAATTATGAGAATGCCCCGGAGGGGTACGGGGGGTGTTACGGGTGTTACGGGTACGTGTCATTCGGTGCCCTCAAGGAGCTCTTTTGCGTGCGCGCGCACGGTATCGGTGATCTCCTCTCCACCCAGCATCCGGGCAAGCTCCTCCACACGTCCTTTCCTGTCCAGCGCTTTGATGCGGGTGAGGGTTCTTCCTTTCCTGACCTCCTTGGTTACCCGGAAGTGACGGTCGGCGTAGCGCGCGATCTGTGGAAGGTGGGTCACGAGAAGGATCTGTTTTTTACGAGCCAACTCCTTGAGTCTTTTGCCTATGGTCTCAGCAGTGGCTCCACCTATCCCCACGTCGATCTCGTCGAAGACCAGCACCGGTACTTGGTCTGAGTCTACAAGTACCGTCTTTAAAGCGAGCATGATGCGCGAGAGCTCTCCGCCCGAGGCTATCCGCGCCAATGGCTTCGGCGCCTCCCCCGGGTTGGCGGAGAACAGGAACTGCGTCTCCTCAAGGCCGTTCTCAGCGAGCCGGTAGCGAACCCCATTTTCTTCATACAAACCGTCGGGGTCATTGGACCGCGGAAACTCAACGGCCAGCCGGGCCTTGGGCATGGCGAACCCTTCAAGCTGGTTTTCCACAGCACGCTGGAACTCATCCCTGGTCTTTTCTCTTGCCTCGGAGAGTTCGCGTGCAAGTCCCACAACCTCAGCGCGGAGCCTGGCTTCTTCCTTTTCAAGTTTGGCAATCTCCTCGGCGTCCAGCTCGATAGAGGAAAGCTTGGTCTCCAGATCAGCCCTCAGTCTGAGGAGTCCCTGCTCGTCGACGTTATGCTTTCGGCAGAGCTTCTCGAAGGCGAACAACCGTTCGTTTATCTCCTCCAGCCGCTGGGGTGAGTACTCGATTGAGGAGCGGTAGCGCACCAGTGTTCGCCACACCTCGTCTGTTGCCACCTCGGCCTCTGTCAGGGTTTTGAGCGTTTCCTGAAGTGATGGATCCAGTGCTGCCAGATCCTTAAGCATCTGGGTTGCAAGCGCCAGCCCTTCAAGTATGGAAGCCTCCTTCTCGGAGACGAGTTCAATCAACCGACTTGCCATCTTTTCCCTGCGTTCGGCCGAGGCCAAAAGCTCCTGCTCTCTCTTGAGTTCTGCAACCTCACCAGGCTTGGGATCGAGCTTTGCGATCTCTGAAAGCTGGAAGGCAAGAAAGTCCCGCTGCTCGCGGCGCTGGGCAAGATCGCGTTTCAGTCTCTTGATCCCCTCAAGCAGCTTATGATAATCGTTGAACTTTGCGGCGTACCGTTCCTTGAGTTCTTCAAGCTCTCCGTAGGCATCGAAGAATCTTCCGTGGGTGACCGGTTTCAGGAGAAGCTGGTGCTGATGCTGGCCGTGGATGTCAACGAGATCGTCGCCCAGTTTGGAGAGTGCTGATTGGGTGGTCTGACGCTGGTTGACGAAGTTGGCAGCACGCTTGCCTTTGAGGGCGCTGCGAAGGATAAGAAGCACGCCTTCCTGATCGGCGCCTACCCAGTCGGGAAGCTTGAGATCATCGACGCTGAACGACGCCTCCACCTCAAGCGGGTCTTTATCCGATCGGAAAAGTTCATCCGTTATACGCTCACCGAGCACGACCGACAGCGCACCTAGAAGTATTGATTTTCCTGTGCCGGTTTCCCCTGTGAGTATGTTGAGTCCCTTTGATAGATTGAGCTCCACCGCATCGATTAAAGCGAAGTTTCGGATACGCAGCCGCTCAAGCATCGCGCATGCCTCCCCAGCGCATCTTGCGGCGAAGGATCTGGAAGAATGAAACATCCTGGGGCATTACGATCCTGGCATGACGTTCGGCCCTACAGAAGGCAACCTTCTCGCCGGTCTCTAACTGGCGTCTTTCCTGTCCGTCGATTGTGAGGATCACCGGAGGGTTCTTGGAGCCTACCTCTACTGTAACCGTGTAGGTAGGCGGGACCAGCATCGGTCTTGCCGATAGGGCGTGTGGACAGATAGGGGTGAGGATCATCGCCTCAAGCCGTGGATCGAGTATAGGCCCGCCCGCGGCAAGTGAGTAGGCGGTCGAACCGGTAGGCGTAGAAACAATCAAGCCGTCGCCCGTAAAGCGGGTCAGGAACTCACCGTTCACGTAGGTCGAGAGCTCGATCACGCGCGCGTCCGAGCTCATGTTGAAGGTGGCGTCGTTGAGGGCGAAGAACTCCTCTTTTCTCCACCTCACGCGAATAAGCATCCGTTCCTCAATCCGCATCCGCTTTTGACCCAGGTCCTCGAGGGCTGTTTCCAGTTCTGAGGAGGGGAACGCGGTAAGGAAACCGAGGCCGCCCAGGTTTATGCCCATTATGGGCACCTGGAGTTCTCCTGCCTCGCGGACCGCCCGAAGCATCGTTCCGTCGCCTCCAAGCGCGAGAAGAAAATCTACGGATTCATCAAGTGGGGCGGAGATCAGAAGTTTGTGCCCCTTCTCTTTAGCCCACCCCTCGATACGTTTGAGGATCTCAGTAGCGTTGGGCTTTTTCTTGTTGTAAACAACCGCTATCTTCATGATCTCCTCACAAATAGAAAACGCAGATTCCCGTAACTGTCAACCCCCTTCTTAAACTGCAGGGGTGAGGTTTCGGCGTAGCGCTCAAGGGGCTCGGAAAGCAGTGGGTCTATCTCAATGGCTGCAAGTCCTTTAGGGGCAAGGAACCTTTCCGCTTTATCAAGGATCCTTTCTACTACCCTGAAGCCGTCAGACCCGCCGTCAAGCGCTATGAGAGGATCGAAGTTGCGCACCTCTCCAGGCAGCCAGGCAAGGAGATCGGTGGGTATATAGGGAGGATTGGAGATCAAAAGATCCAGCCTTCCTTCAAGCTTTAAGGCACCCTCAAACTCAAAGAGATTGCCCCTAACGAATTGAATATGCTCCTTCAGCCTTTCTGCGTTTCGCTCAGCTAACCTCAGGGCAATAGGGGAGACGTCGGTAGCGATCAGGCGGGCTTCGGGGAAGCTTCGCGCCAGGGCTATTGCGATTGCGCCGGTACCTGTGCCAAGCTCGAGGATCACCTTGGGAGCTTTGCCTAATTCATCCACTGTTCGTTCTACCAGCTCAGCCGTCTCCGGTCTTGGTATGAAAACCCCTGGTCTGACTTCCAACTCGAAATCGAGGAAGGAGGCGGTCCCCACCAGAATCTCGAGAGGAGTGCCCTCCTCCCGCCTCTTCACCAGGTCAATCAATTGCCCCTTCTGCTCATGGGTAAGGGATGCTCGATCAACCACCAGCTCGGGCAGCGATCTTGCGGCGACGTGTTCTAATAACAAGAGCCTCTCCTGCCAGGAGATTTTTGCTGAAGCCTGTCTGGCTTCCTCAATCGCCGTTTTGGACATATCGCCGCGCCTCCTCTTCAAGAAGGAGGGAGTGAAACTCTGCCAGGTCGCCGTCAAGTATCTCACCAAGCCTGTAGAGACTCGCCTTGATGCGGTGATCGGTCACCCGGTTCTGAGGGAAGTTATAGGTTCTTATCTTCTCGCTCCTCTCGCCTGTTCCGATCTGCCCCCTGCGTTCGGCGTCCTCTCGTGCCTCTTCCTTTGAGCGCATGAGATCCTGCAACCTTGCCCGAAGGATGCGCATGGCCCTGAAGCGGTTTTGATGTTGTGATCGCTCGTCCTGGCAGCTTGCCACCAGACCTGTCGGTTTGTGCCTGATGCGTACCGCCGAGTCGGTAACGTTCACGTGCTGCCCGCCTTTTCCGGATGCGCGGAAGGTTTCTATCACAAGATCTTTGGGATCGATAGCCAGATCCTGCTCCTCGGCTTCAGGGAGCACTGCCACGGTTACGGTTGATGTATGGATGCGGCCCGAGGCCTCGGTCTCAGGCACGCGCTGAACACGGTGCACGCCGGATTCAAATCGCATGTAACGGAAGGCTTCTTCCCCTTTAACAAGAAAGACGATTTCCTTGAAGCCGCCTATCCCTGTGGCGTTTGAAGAAAGTACCTCTTGGCTCCATCTCCGGCGTTCGAGATAACGGGTGTACATGCGGTAAAGGTCACCGGCAAAGAGACCTGCCTCATCTCCACCGGCGGCAGCTCGTATCTCTATGATGCAGTTGCGCTGCCAGCGCTCGTCGGGCGGGATCAGCAAGGCACGCAGCTCGCTTGTCAGCCGATCCCTTTTTCTCTCAAGATTAGCAATCTCCGCCCGAATGGTATCCAGAAAGCCTTCCTCTTCTTCTCCTGCAGAAAGCATCCCCTCTGCGGCCGCTAGCTCCTTGAGGGTGCTTTGCAGATGCTCTCCGACGGAGAGTATCTGCCCGCATCTCTTATACCGGTAGGAGAGGTTTTTCAGCTCTTTTGGATTGGAGATCACTGCCTGATCGGTCAGCTTGGCCTCAAGTTCTTTCTTCTCCTCGGCAACAGTGGCAAGACGCTCAAGAAGCCTTAATGCATTTGACCTGCCTTTTGCCTCGGAGTTTGCGTTACTCATAAGCGGTCTTTAACTAGGAGGGAACCTGTGAATGAGATACACCACTATGATTAAATCTTAGCATTCGTCATCGGCTTTCTTTTTCTCGTTCGCTATTTCTTGAACTTATCGCGCAGCTTGAGGTAGCGGATGTATTCATCCAGGTCCGGGATGCTGCGCACGATTATCTCATCGTCGCCTACCTTGATAAGCTCCACATCTTCCAGGCGCTTCAGGTATTCTGCTACCTTTTTGATGTCAACGCCGGTGATATGGGCGATAGTCTCAGTGGAGATCTCATCAAGTCTTACCCCTTCATCCATCGGCGTACCCTGTTGCTTGGCGCGAGCCAGGATGAAGTGGATGATACGCTCCTCGTCGCTTTTGATGGTAAGATACCTAAGTTGCTCATCAAGGATGCGAATCCGCTTTGTAAGTGTTTCGATGACGTAAGCGACCAACGGATTCTCGTTGATCTTGGAGATGAACGACTCCTTGTCGATAATTATGAGGTCCGTTTCCTCTATTGCGGTGGCGCTGGCGGATCGCGGGCTGCCGTCAATCACCGCCATCTCGCCGAAGAAATCACCTTCCTTAAGCACCGCAAACACCTTCTCCTGATCCTCCTCACCTACGGAGATTTTGATCTTGCCCTTGCGGATGAAGTACATCACCTCGCCTGTATCCCCTTCATGGAAAAGCACTTCACCCGGCATCAACTGTCGTTCGTAACGTGGTTTTTTCTCCCACATGGACTTCCTCCTACAATAGCTCTAGCCCGTAAGCTTATCCGAAAATAACCCCTCTGTCAACCCGTCCCGTACCCCTTCGGGGCATTCTCATAATTATTCGGAGCTTACGCTCCGTTCACAAGGAAATAACACCCGTAACACACCATCTTAGTCATCGCGACCGAAGGGATGGTGGCGATCTTTAATGCTCCCTTTCGCCTGAGAATGTAGGGGCCGACCTCAGCGTGCCCCTTGGGGTACTGAGTGCCCCATAGGGTATCAGGTCGGCCCGCTTACTATCTAATTCCCCTCCCCTGGTGGGACAGTGTGCCCTGTTAATCACACCGTCTGGGGCCGTCGGGTAGGGGTTAGGGGAAGGGGGTTATTTTATCAAGATGACTTTCTGTGCCGACGCCTTACCCTCACTCGGCACTATGAAGTAGACCCCCGGATTGTGGTTCTTGCCACAAGTTACCGTCTCGCTTTGGCCGAAGGCGCGTATCTCATCAACCTTGCGGCCTATGATGTCGAAAATAGAAGCGTCCGTTCGGATACAATAGTACAGACTGGAGCACCCGACTGGGGCACGCTGAGCCTGTGCTGCTGGAAGATGTATCGACCATGGACAGGAAGGAGCAGTTTACGTCATCACCAACTCAGCGGAGTTAGTGACTATCCTAGCCCGAAGAAGCTCTTATCGTATTACGACGGCTTTTGTCGTGTAAGTTCCTTCCTTTGTTTCGAGCACGCAGAAATAGATCCCGGACGCGACCTCGCGGCCCTCTCTGTCTCGCGTGTCCCATTCTGTTTGATGATAACCGGCAGGCATATCTTCGTCCAGAAGGGTCTTGATCATCCGGCCGTTGATGTCGTATATCTTCAAACGCACCCTTGCAGGGTAGGGGAGTCCGTAAGATAAGGTGAGTGCAGCCGGAGCGATCTGCAGGGTAGGGGAGAGTTGTTCAATAAAGAACCGGCAAGGATGTGGTTCTGCGCGCTCCGCTACGTAGGAGCCTTCAGGGGGTCTGATGGATAGTACTCCGCCTGATATCACCCTGTATCCGAGAGGCATCCCTTGAGGTAGGACGTACCATGCGGTTGTGATCGGACCAGGGCTGTCGGGTCCCCATCCAAAATTCAGATGGTACTGGTCGTCTTCGCCTTCAATCTCACGCAGCCCGTCGCAGACGATCGCATGGCCGTTTGAACCGTCCGGATAGTGTATACCCAGCTCCGCAGGCAGGGCATCTTTCATGTTCTGGCTTAAGGTGTCGTAGAACCACGCTGTGTTTTTGTCCACATTCATCGCCGAGGGGTATCCGAATTTGAACATCAAGGCGAATGAAACGCGATCTACGTTGGTTCCCGACCCACTGCTTGAGTAGTGCATCTTGACAAAGATGCCGCAGGTGAAGGCAAGCGCGGCAACATCGTAATAACCCGGGGTGGAATCTGCAAGGTAAATATTCCTCAAATCTTCCAGGTATCCATTCAGGGCGTTGAACGAGGGGAAGTCGTATGTAGAGGAGTCCTGGTCAATGCGTATATATGGACTTGTCATCATTGAGACATATCTGTCATAGCGGTAGAGTTGAATGTCGCTCATGTAGTTTCTTCTATCGGAATGATAGTCTACGATCTGGGACATCGCCGTGGCAACGCACCCCACCACGCATCGCTTGCCTGTTCCCGGATCTTTGGGGCAGTAGGCATTGTAAGGGTAAGTTTGACGCCAGGTGGTTTCAACCCATCCACCCGTGTGGGTGGAACCTGGAGAGGGCCACTGCCCGGTTAGCTCAAGCAATACTTCGCCCGCAAGGTAGTTCTCCCATGAAGAGTTGTTCGCACTTAAGATGTTTGCGTCCGTTATAGAGACGGCTTTTTCTCTTAAAGCGAGGTCGGTTTTTAGCATGCAAAGCAGGATGTTATCCGGGTTCCCTTCCCATGGGAAGTTGCAGCAATACGAATAGGCAATTATCGGGGCCAGCTGGGTATTTCCAGAAAGTACCACGAATCCTCGTGGTGCCAGCTCGACAACGTATCCCAGAAGCTGGTTTGATTCAGTTTCATACAGCTCCTTGAGCCCGCTTACCGTTACGGTTTGATTCTCAAGGTATGGGAGTTGGCTCCATACGTTGGTCATGGATTGGATGTGGGTTATTGCCGCTTTTGTAGCCTCCTGGGGGGTAACCGTTTCAGCCGGAAGCCAGGTCGCGGAAATCAGAACCAGTAAAACTGTGGCGGTAATCACCCTCCTTGCCCGCAGGTCTATCTCTAGCATTGTGATCTCCTTTTACCAGATTGCCCGATTATAGTTATCTACAGGTGCACGTCAAGTTTTTTATACCCTGAACCCTGCGCAGACACTTATTCTGAGTTGTAAAAAATCTAGTTCAGCAGTACCACCTTGCGGGATGCTGAGAACCCAGGTGTTGTGAGACGCACAAAGTAAACGCCAGAGGGTGCATCCGAGGTATTCCAACGTACGCAGTGTCTGCCTTGGTTCCATGTTCCGGACGCAAGCGTGGTTACAATCTTACCGGTTAAGTCATAGACGGAAAGGGTGATCTCGGTAGGGTGCCCTAGAGAGAAACTCACAGTAACAGAGGGTGTAGTCGGATCGGGGGAGACTGGGTCCAGATTGAACTCGCCGGGGACAGGGGTTTCCGTTATACCTACTTTGTAGTAGAAGGTGTCCACAAGCGGCGGGTAGCTGATATTTATAGGCCAATTATTCTCCGCCCAGAAGGTGATCTCGTAGACGGCAGGTGCAGGATCAGCCTCGTCAAACGTCGCCTTTATGGTGTCGTAAGGTTCTATCTTCCACACAGGGACGGAGTCCAGGTATACCGAGTCCTGAGAGTCCAGGTCTACAATAAGGCAAATTAAAGAAGGTTCCTGGACTTCTACGCCTCCGCGTTCAGCGAACCACGCCCGAGGCCTGAAAGGGTCTTGCTGGACTCTCTCCGGCGAGATTATCTCGTAAGGGGTTATGTCAAGGCTGTCGGCGGCTGCGGTACTTACTCCTAATACCGGCAACGCCAGCAGCATAAGTACGCTAAAGATAACCATCGTTCTGCTCATTTTCCCTCCTAGGCGAATATCTTCTCTTGCTTATCCAAAACCACAACTCGGCAAGTAAAATCCGTGTTAATTTTAGCTGATTCTAAGCGTATGTCAACCCATAAGATACCCCTGGGACGCGCATAGGGTTGACAAGTGGTTTAAACCCCTTGCCCTTGTTTATCGGATCAGAATCACCTTTCGGGTTGACGAGGCTGACTCAGACTCAACCCTGGCGAAGTAGACGCCTTCACCCCACGCGTCTGTTTCGCATCCGCGCGGGGACCCCGAAAATAGAACTCCGTTAGCGTAGAACGACGACTTTTGTGCGTGCCGAGTAACCCTCGGTTGTAACCCTTGCGAAATACACCCCGGAGGGCAGGGAGGAGGGCGGGGAGGGCGTCCAGATGCCTTCTCCTTTGATAGTTTCCTCAAGCACCTTCCGTCCGTCGGCGGAGTAGAGGGTAAGGGAAGCCTCGCCGGGAACATCATAGGAAAGGCGGTTGAGCGAGGCCTCAAGGCGGATGGGAGATTCGGTCTGGATGGGTGATTCCACGATCCCTATACCCATGTCCCAGTCGGTGATCATTACAAACGCCTCGAAGATGGTGTCGGTGTTGAAGCGCGAGTACACCCAAACGATACGGTCATCGCAGCAGGCCACCGCAGAAGGTCGAGCGTGAAACCGATTGTGAAGATTGGCGTCCACGGTATCTTTCCCCCAGGGTGGGGTGTACTCAAACAGGTTAGTCCAGCGTATCGGCTCGTTGTCTTGTATATATCCCAGTATCCCTGCCCCGTGCTCCCAGCTACGATACTTGGACGGATCAGATGTATCAGGATAGTCAGTGTAACTCCTGGTGTGCGTGTAGGCAAAGCTGTCGTTAGGCGAAACGGCGGTGGAATACCAGCCTTCTGAACCGCCATGGGCAAGCCACAAGGAATCTCTCCATATCAGCCAGCGTATGGGATGGCGCGTCAGACCTCTATCGCTGAACACCCGACCCGCAGGATGCGAAGGACCAGGCTTGCCGGCCCTATAATCTCTCCAGAACACCACGAATCGGTCGTCATCAAGCCAATAGACTTCAGGCCTGGCGCCGTTGTAGAGCTCCTCACCGTCATCCACACGATGCCCCATCGGCTCCCAGCCAAGGATAGGCTCATCCTTAGCATCAAACGCCTGAAACCTGGGATAGAGATGCACAGCTGTGTGACGTTCAATCCAGGTTATCACCAGGTCGCCAGCATCGTTCAAAGCCACACCAGGATAGCGGGAACTGACATCATCAGGGAGATCGCCGTGAACCCTGAAGGGATCACCCTGTGGACCGCCCTGGAAAGAATAACGTCTGGCGCAAATCGCCCCTCCCGTATCCCAGGCCCAGGCTATGGCAAACTCGCCCTGGTTGTTAAGACTCGACCCGATCCCTCTTTTGGAGCTCATATATCCCTGATGGTCTGTCTGAGGGGAATCTAGAGGGTTGCCGCTGCTGTCAAAAAGTTGTAAACGTAAAAGCACCTCATTAGTAGGACCCAGCCCAGGATTTTCTGTCCAGAGCAGGACGGTGTTGCCTGCTGAATCCATGTTAAGATGGGAACCGCAGATCCGGTTGGTGTCCACCACCTTGGTTATCTTGTAGGCATCGGTTAAGGGGCTGCCGTCCGGGTCAAAGAAACGCATATACAGGTCAAGCTCGAGCGAGGCCCCAAGAGGCTGGAAGTAGTCTACCCATGCTACGGCAAAATGGCCGTCAGGAGCCATTGCCGTGCGCAGGCATCCTTGATGATGAGCAGGCTCGGCCTCGGCAATACGAAAAGGCTCCACCAGAACACCACCCCACAACACCAGTGACAAAAAACTTAATTGAAGCATACTTACCTCCTTTTAGATGAGTATATAATGCCTAAAGGTTTTGTCAAGCCGATTAAGCGCCACCCATTATTCAAAGTCGTCAATGAGTTGACAACTTGCACCTGATCCGTATGCTTGGAGTCCGTGTACGCAATCTCTGGAATTTGAGAAAGGAGTGCTGATGCGGAGAAGAGTTATCATAATGGGAGCTGCGGGGCGCGACTTCCACAACTTTAATGTATGCTACAGAAACAACGAGAACTACGAGGTTGTGGCGTTCACCGCAACCCAGATACCGGACATCGAGGGCCGTCGTTATCCTTCGAGTTTAGCAGGTTCGCTTTACCCTGAGGGGATAGGAATAGAGGCGGAGGAGAGGTTGGTTGATTTAATCAAGAAGTATGATGTGGACGAGGTTGTGTTTGCCTATTCCGACGTAAGTCACGAGTATGTGATGGATAGAGCATCTACAGTACTTGCCGCAGGTGCAGACTTCAGGCTTATGGGTCCGAGGAGCACCATGCTTTCATCCAAGCTTCCGGTGATCTCTGTGTGTGCGGTGCGCACCGGTGCGGGCAAGTCCCAGACCTCGCGTGCGGTCGCCAAAATCCTTGTCAAGTACGAGATCCGCTACGCTGCGGTGCGCCATCCCATGCCTTACGGTGATCTGGCCGCTCAGGCGGTGCAGCGCTTTGATACAATTGAGGACATGGACCGCCACAACTGCACCGTAGAGGAGCGCGAGGAGTACGAGCCGCACATCCGGGCAGGCAGCACCGTTTTTGCTGGGGTGGACTACGGCGCCATCCTTGCCTCCTGCGAGAAGGAGTTCCAGCTGGTGATCTGGGACGGCGGGAACAACGACATCCCCTTCTATCGGCCTGATCTCGCCATCGTGCTTGCCGATCCCTTGCGCGCCGGTCACGAGCAGACCTACTATCCGGGTGCGGTGAACTTCCGCATGGCTGATATTATTTTGATAAACAAGATCGGTTCCGCCACACCAGAACAGATTGCGGAAGTGGAAGAGGCGGCAAAGCGCCTGAACCCCAAGGCCAGAATCATCAGGTCCGCCTCGCCGGTTAAGGTTGAGGACGAGAGTCTCATCCGCGGCAAGAGGGTTGTGGTGGTAGAGGACGGCCCCACGCTCACCCACGGCGGCATGAAGATAGGTGCGGGAACCATCGCCGCCAAGAAGTTCGGGGCGGCTGAGATCGTTGATCCCATACCTTACGCCGTGGGACGGATTAAGGAAACGATTGAGCGCTACAACCAGACAGCACCATTGCTGCCTGCCCTGGGTTACGGTCCTGAACAGCTTCATGACATGAAGGCATCAATAGACGCGGTGCCTGCGGATTCTGTGGTTATCGGTACGCCGATTGATCTGCGGAAGGTGATTGAAATCGCCAAGCCTTCAACCCGGGTCTACTACGATCTCGACGATTCCGCCTTGCCTGAATTGGAAACCTCAGTTAGTTCTATTCTCAAGGAGCGTGGCTTAATCCAGTAATTTCGGACTATCAGAAAAAAAAGAGGAGCCTTAGGTTCCTCTTTTTTCCTTATCAAACAGTTAGATGTGTTGCTATTGACAAGACTTAAAATCGGAGTAATATACTCTCGAAAAAGGAGTCAAACATGCACAGAACAATCGTTTTGCTAACCCTTATTACAACGTTATTAGTTGCAGTCAAGTTCCCAAGCAATATTGACGTTGACACCATCAAGTTGATTGAACTAAAAATGGATAATGCCCTGACCTACAGTGAAAAGGGCACGATAGTGATTAAAGTCCGGAATCGCAGAAATCGTGAAATCTACAATCTTACTGCTCGACTTGTTGCTGATCCGGTTTATGAGAAGTTGATAGAGGAGTGCGGTTTTGAATACGAAGAATACTCAGATACGAGTGCGGAATTAAAGCACGGCTATGTTCATTGCTTCGAATTTCCTGTAAGTGTCACTAAGAATTACGATTCAGATACAAGTATTGTCTTTAAGATAGTATTAAGTGTAGAAAATCTATTTGGAAAGCGTTTAGAAAAGGAAATAGACTATGCCGTTAATATTGGGCCAAAGACAACAATAGTGAAATGGTTTAAGAAAAATGACTACCCGAATTACAGAAGGGTTACATTGGGACCAGATGGTACAATCTATTGGCATGGAAATGCCTACGATTCGAACGGGAAATTGAAATGGTCTTCGCTTGGGCAAACCGGTGCCGCAATTGCATCTGACGGTACTGTATACTTTGCTACAGGACAAGCTCCTATAGGAAAAGGTAACAGGATATACGCCTATACACCGGATGGCACAAAGAAGTGGGAGTGTGAATATGCAAGCTGGTTTTATGATAAGTATCCAGCCTCTCTTAGATCCAAGACCGATCTTGCCTTAGGACCAGATGGGACGATATATTTTGGTGTTGAACTTAATGTTCGCGGCGGCGGCAGTAATCAGAGGCTTATTATGGCTTTCAGTCCTGAAGGGAAGCGGAAGTGGTTTTTTAACTGGCCAGGTTTTGGGCGTATAAGAGGATTGGCAGTGGGGAGGGACGGGACGATATATGCTACAACCCAAGACGGTTATTTGCTGGCGGTATCATCCAGTGGAAACCTCAAGTGGAAATTTTCAAGGGTAGCTATGGAGGCGGAGTTTGCTACCAGCCCTGTTATTGCATCAGATGGGACCATTTACTTTGGGGCATTTGATACTGACGGAATGGATGGCGGGAAGTATGGAGCTACAATATATGCTTTTTACCCAAACGGGAAACGCAAATGGCGTTACTGGTATGATGATATTGTTACCGATGAAATGGTGATTGCGCCTGACGGGATTATTGTTGTACCTTTGAGAAATGATGGGCTTCTTTGTATTAACCCTGACGGAACCTTGAAGACTCTGAAGAAATGTGATGGGATATTTGCTGGTCCCGTAATAGCCGCCGATGGTACTATTTATTCCATAACCAAGTATGGATCTTTGCATAAGCATAAGCTAGGCAGTGATTCCTATAAATGGTATCATTTCGTTAATGCATTGTATCAGGACAGCTCCCCACTATTCGAAGAAGCAGTTTCAGATCCAGTTATTGGTAAAGACGGTACGATTTATTTAGGGTTTGGACATTACTTGATTGCAATTATTGATGATTCGCCAGGGCCAGCACTTGAGCAATGGCCCAGGGTTGGGCATGATAATTCAAGTACAAGTAGGGTAGGGGGTAAATAGAACCTTCCCAGGATAATCCCGCGACATTAAAAAAGGGCGCCAAAGCCCCGCTTGAGGTTCTGAGTTTACCCTAGACCAGATCTTTCAGCCAGTTCAGAAGTTTCCCAGCGGTTTCCTTCTGTTGCGTAGCCTTTTCCTTGGTCGCCTTGATGGAGTCAATGGCCTCCTTCACTGCCTTGATGACCTTCTTGGCTGAAAGGACAACCGTAGGATCAGCCGAGATCTGGTTGGTGATGTCTTCTATTGCAGCCTTGCCCTTGTCCGGCAGATCGGTGAGATCTTTGAAGGCCTGTATATCTATCTCAAGGGCTTTCTGTACGTTGTCCTTAATAGAGAGAGCTATCTCCTTGCGATTGTTGAAGTAGGTTACGATCCCTTGTTTGGTTTCGCTGTTGTTCCACAGTTCCAGGAATGCTTCTTCGCGCGCCGCAGTTTCCGCCAGGTACTTCTCGTAAAGCTCCTCAGCGGCTTTGATGTCCTTTTTCTTTGTGGCGCTCTCGAGTACCGCCATTACTTCTTCTTTAGGAGTGCTGATTTCGGGAAGTTCTACTATTGAGTCGACAAGGGTGTAGAAGGTTTCCTCTGCGTTGTCCAACAACTCTCCGGCTTCCTCAACATTCTCCTCAACCGCCTTGACCGAGTTGACGAAATCGTCGGTTACAGCCATGTTGAGTTCGCCAGCCATGGCTATTACGGGGATTAAAAGGGCTAGAGCGATAAGATATTTTTTCACGATTCTTCCTCCTTGGTTGGTAACGGATTATAGTCCAATAAAAGATTCTGTCAAGGGTATTAAGAGTATAATGCAGACTGTCCAAGACCGTTAAGGCATCCTGATTCACAGTTTTTATCTCCGGGAATATAATGATATTTTAACACCTGGAATTACTCCCGTGCCTGGATTCTCAAGGATACCCATGCCCTTTTGTCACAGCTCGCTGATCTCTTACTCTATCAGGATAACCTTCTGGACTGACACCTCTTTGTCGCCAAGCACAATGAAGTAAACACCAGGGCTGTGATTTTCTCCCCAGGTCAAAACCCCGTTTTGAGCCGGGGATTCTATCTCATCCACCTTGCGGCCTGTGGCGTCAAATACCTGCGCGTAGAAGCCCTGGGGCATATCCGCATACCTAAATCCAATGCTCCGACCTACGGAGGAGAGGATACTCCAGTTACTCGCTGGCTCTTGATGAGGTTCTTCGGCAACAAAGGTGGTAAGGGTATCGCCTTTGGCATCGGTCTTTAAGAGCCAGATATCCTTTTGGTCTTCCGAGGGTTCCGTATACCCGGTGGGGATGAATCCGCCGTCATGGGTTGGTTCTACCCAGTATCCTTTGTCACCATAAGGCCCGCCGTAGGTCTGTGTCCAAAGGGTATCTCCGTCCGAATTAATCTTGAGCAGCCAGAGGTCGCCTCCTTCCCAGTTACTTGCGTTCGTCCAGCCAGTAATGATGTAGCCCCCAGCGGTTTCTTGGATGCATCGACCTTCATCTATGTTGAAGCCTCCGTAAGTCTGTGTCCAGAGGGTGTCGCCCTTGGAATCTATCTTGAGTACCCAAAGACGATAGAGACCTAGAGATGATGTTTGTCCTACAACCAGGTAGCCGTTCTCCGAGGTTTGTGTGAGAGAGTAACCGTAATCCCACCATATTCCTCCGTAGGTGCGTGTCCAAAGGGTATCTCCTAGTGAATCGGTTTTAAGTAAACAAAGAGTCGATTTCGGAGGGGTCTTCCATTCCATTGAGACGTAATCCCAAAACCAATGTTCTCCAGTCACGATGTATCCGCCGTCATTTGTCTCCTCTACCCAGTGTCCTATGTCACAGTCGTTGCCCCCGTAGGTTCGAGTCCATACGGTATCGCCGTTGGGATCGGTCTTCAAGAGCCAGATATCCTCATAACCGAAGGATTTGGTGGAACCGGTAATGACGTAACCGCCGTCTGTGGTCTCGCACACCGAATACCCCACCTCTTTTCTATCCCCTCCGTAGGTGTGAGTCCAGATGGTATCGCCTTGAGGGTCTACTTTAAGCAACCAGAGATCACCTTCCTTTTCTCCCACGATGATATAGCAGTCGTCTTTGGTTTCTTGAATCTCGTAGGCGCACTCCCTGTCTTCACCTGCGTATGTTCGAGTCCACAGCGTGTCACCATTGTGATCGGTTTTGAGCAGCCACAGATCCTCGTCCTTTTCCCCTACGATGATGTAGCCTCCGTCTGTGGTTTCCTGTACACAGTATCCTATATCCGTATTCTCTCCTCCGTAGGTTCGGCTCCAACCTGCGTGGAGGGTTCGAGGAATGAGCAGAAGCAGCAATCCGGTTATGATTAAGATCAGGGGTGTTGCGGGTGTTACGGGTGGGTTTTTCATGATTCCTTCTCTTTACTGGACGCCCCCTATGAGCGTCCCTCACTTAATTTATAATACCCTTTATCACCAGGTTGTCAAGTGCCTTATGTTTCGATCTGCTTGACCCCGTAACACACCTGCCCGTAACATCCGTAACGTATAGACCTGAGCAATCATGGAGGGCTTATGCCGAAACCTGAGATAACGAAGCTTTCCGGCAGAAGGAAAAAGGCGGGAGACCTAGCCTCCCGCCGGGTATCGAAGGTTTTAGTCAAGCATCCTGCCTTCCCACTTGCCGTAGTGGAGTTCTGTTTCCCAGGCGCCGCTGGCTAGACCGGTATTTTCGTTGAAACAACCTTTCCAGCAGTCATACAGGGTGTCGCCGTTTTCTTCTGACCAGCCTTTCAGGACACAGTAGTCGCCTGTGGCGCTGCTCAGAATAGCAATTCCACCACAAGTACCGCTGGTTTCATCTGTTCTCCAGGCGCCTAAGAAGCGAGTGGGTAGAGAGCTGGTTGTGTATAGGGTGCCCTCCCATCTCCCGGATATGCCCGGGAGCTGTGATGGGTCGGTTTCCCAGAACGTGCCGGCCCAGTCAGAGTCGGCCCACACCGCGCTGGCAACCAGCAGGAGCGCCACCGCGATCACAGCAGGGGTAAGGATTCTACGCTTCATGTTTCTTCTCCTTTGTTTTTAAGGCGGGCTCTTCATGAGCCGCCGCCCAATTATAAACAAACTCCATAAGTTTGTCAATACCTAAAGTGAATAAAATTCATTTAATATCATTGAGTAATTCTAGTATCGCAAAACCCCCCTGACGTGATGACTGTACAGCCTCAGAACCCTGTTTTCTTGACTGCGTTGGTTTAATCTGTAGACTTTCCGAAAGCTCAAACCCATGGAGGCGTTATGGCCAAGCCTGAGATAAAGAAGCTACCCGGCCCAAAGTTCGAGGCCATTATCAAGAAAGACGAAAAATACATCTCACCATCATACACCCGCGACGGGATCTATTCGGTAGCCGCCGAACGCGGCCAGGGGGTAAATATATGGGACGTGGACGGCAACCGCTTTCTTGACTTTGCCGCAGGGATCGCCGTATGTGCAACCGGCCACTGCCACCCCAAGGTTGTTGCCGCGATTCGCGATCAGGCAGGAAAGCTTATGCACATGTCAGGCACCGACTTCTATTATCAACCGCAGGTCAATCTGGCAGAAAAGCTTGCGGTAATTACCCCAGGCTCACCCAACAAGAAGGTCTTCTTCTCAAACTCAGGTGCAGAGGCGGTTGAGGCCGCGATGAAGCTTGCACGCTACCATACCAGGCGTCCCTACTGGCTGGCATACTACGGCGCGTTCCACGGCAGAACCTTCGGCGCGTTGTCTCTCTCCTCCTCGAAATCGATCCAGCGCGAACGCTTCGCACCCTTAGTCCCTCAGGTTATCCACGTTCCCTATCCTGACTGCTACCGCTGCGTGTTTCACGAGACCTATCCCTCATGTGATCTGGGGTGTTTGCACTACATCGAGGAGGTGGTGTTCACGCGCGAGGTTCCAGCAGAGGAGGTGGCCGCGTTCTTTACCGAGCCTATCCAGGGCGAGGGCGGCTACAACGTTCCGCCCGAAGGCTACATGAAGGAACTCAGGGCAATGCTCGAAAAGTATGGTATTCTCTTCGTGGACGACGAGATCCAGGCCGGGATGGGGCGCACAGGCAAGATGTTTGCCATTGAGCACGACGGGGTTCTGCCTGACATCGTGACCCTTGCCAAGGGGATCGCCTCTGGTATGCCTCTGGGAGCCACGGTTGCCGCCTCCTCCATCATGGACTGGAAGCCTGGCGCTCATGCTTCAACGTTCGGCGGAAACCCGATCTCCTGCCGCGCCGCACTTGCCACCATCGAGCTGCTGGAGGAGGGTCTTATTGCCAACGCTCGAGAGGTCGGTGCCTACTTCCTTTCCAAGCTCAAGGAACTGACAAACCGCTGGGATAATCTGGATCACGCCCGTGGCCGCGGCCTGATGCTTGCGATAGACGTGGTTAAGTCTAAAGAAACCAAGGAGCCTTGGTCTGAGAAGCGAAACGCAGTGATTCGTCAGGCGTTCATGCGCGGGCTTATTATCCTTGGTTGCGGAGCATCGGGCATCCGCTTCATCCCGCCGCTGGTGGTCACTAAAGAGGATGTGGATACCGCGCTTTCCATCCTCGAAGATGCCATGAAAGAGGTCTTTAAAAGGTAAACAAGAAAATCGGGCCGACCTTTAGGTCGGCCCGCATAATTAAACGGGCCGGTTTGAAAACCGACCCCTACGTTAATCCCCCTGTGTCCCCCTTAATAAGGGGGACGTGGAAGGAAGCCTCCCTTCTTAAGGGAGGTGGCCGCTCCAAAGGAGCGGTCGGTGGGATTACCGAGCTTCGCCACAAGCTTAACCCCATCTTCACCAAGCACGAAAGCAAGATCAGCACGTCTTCTGATAAAACACTGCGGTGGGTAAGAGACTGGCTGAGAGAATCCAGCAGGTAATCTAAGCTTACACCAAAGGCCGCCAAAATTGGCGGCCTTCTTATAATCCGTGTAATCCGCGTTCCGAAGGAGAACGACTGCAAGGAGTTCTACCGAAGGGAAACGAGTGAAACGAGTTTCAATCTGCGGTTTTAAATGCTCCTTTTTGCCCATCCCTGCAAGAACGTTCAGCCCTCAGTGGCGTTTTATGATCCCGTGCTGAAGCAGGTCAAACAGGAAGCTTGCATCTGATTTCTTGGACGTACCAGGCATCTGTGGCTCGAAGATTACAAAGAGGGTGGAAGCCAAGACGATCACGTGCGCTGTGCGTCGTGGATCGGAGACACGGAACTCGTCAGAGGCGATGCCATCCATGATTATCTTTTCAACGAAGTCCACGCTGGCCAGATAGGACTCTATGTTCAACGGATGCCCGGCCCAGCTTTTGTAAAGGCCAGGGGATTGGATAAAGCTCTGGGTAAGAATGGGGGTGACTCGCAGAAACTCCTCGGTTACGGACAGGTAAGTGGAAAGTTTCTCGACGGCCGTCTTAACTCCCTTGATCCGTTCCATATATGTAGTATACCAGTCACGCCTCAAATAGATGATCACGGCGAAGAACAGGGTCTCCTTGCGGTCAAAATACTTGTAGAATGTTGGCTTGGATATACCGGCGTCGGCGCATATCTCTCCAATGGATGACTTACGAACCCCATATTGCTTGAAGTGCTTCTCGCCCGCCTTAAGGATCTTTTCGACTCTAGCGTCAGTAGGATTAATAAGTTCGCTGTAGCTAAGCAATTACCTCTCCCGTTGATGAATTTACAAGATGCGCTGTATGCTAATAAGACGAATCCCACCCCAAAACCGTTGCAAAAAACCCAGGTGAGTTATAGATGAGAAATCGCTGTCTCTTAAGGACTTACGAGTTTGCAGCTATTTCTCTTCACGGAACGGAAGGAATAGCATGAGTGCAGCTACCCCAAGCATAAACACCCCGGAAAGCAGGGTGAAGCGAAAGCTAAAGCCGAGTGTTAGCTCAAAGAATCCCAGGGAGGTGGTGAAGCGAGGAACCCCTACATCTATCCCGTTAACAAGCAAGCCCTTGAGCCATGGAGCCTTAATGATCGGTTCAATGGCGGATGAACAGGCGGTGCCCAGAAGAACACCCAGCAGCGCTCCCCAGAGTGCTCCCCAGAGCCTGCTTTTTAGAGACCGCCTTTTCCTCATCCGCTGATCTTAGCCGTCTCGGAGGTCTTGTCAATCCCAAGGTGTGGAAGTATCGAGCGAACCGCAGCTCCGATCAATGCGCCTGAGACAGTCCCGAGCACCACAAGTATTGGGGCGAGGTAGAAGATCGTGACACTCTGAACCACGATAAGATAGGCGATTGCAAGCTGGAAGAGGTTGTGCGAGACCGCTCCTGCAACGCTCACACCCACAGGACCAAACCAGCGACCGAAAAGCCTCTTAACCCCAACCATGATCCAGTATGAAGGCACACCTGCCCCCAGAGCAAACAGGAAGAAGGGGCTCAAGAAACGGCCTGAGAGGAGCGAGCCGATAACGATCTTTATCAAAAGAACAAAGAAGCCGTCAACAGGGGAGAGCATGTATAAAGCCAGAAGCACCCCGATGTTGCCCACCCCGATTCGCAGCCAGGGGATGGGCAAGGGGATCAGGTTCTCGACCGTGTATAGGGCCACCGAAAGCCCTGCCAGGAGCGCCAGGTTCCGCTGCCTTCCCGTAACACCCCCCGTAACACACTCACCCGTACCCCTACGGGGCATTTTCACTATTACTCGGAGCTTGCGCTCCGGTCGCAAGGACATAACACCCCTTGTTTTACCGGAGTTTTCTTGGCGTCCGCGGTCTGGTGTTTCTGAGGAGGGTGGGGAGGGCGAGGGCTTAGTAGGTGATTGCATCAAGTTTGCTCTTGCCTTGGATGCTTATAACGATCCGGTTGGGCAGACAGACGATCGCTTCACCCGGCCTCGAGATCTTTCCCTGCCTGATGCAGAGCTTTTGGGGGCAGCTTGCCTTTGTGACCCAGACCTTCTTATCTTCGATGCGGACTTCGGTTTCTCCCAGTGGGCCTGGGATAACGAGGGAGGTGTCTTTTAAAGCGATTTCGAACTTTTCCTCCGAAGTTCCTATTTTTATAGCACTTGGGGAATTTTGATTCTTGAGAAAGCGAATCGCAAGCCAGCTTCCTGCACCCAGGATGACAAGGAGTAAGATGAGGATTACGTCACCGCGCCGCAGCCAGCCTTTCACAGGACTATATCAACCTCGCGGCCGCAGGCAGCACATCGGTTTCCTTCGGTTTTTCCTATCTCGACCCCGTAGCCCATACGCTTGACGAGCAGGGCTCCGCAACCCGGACAGAGGGTGTTTTGGCCTTCCACAAGGATCAGATTGCCGAGATAGACGTAAGGCAGGCGAGCGTGGGTTTGTTCATAGGCCCGCAGCATGGTCTTGACCGGTGTCGGAGGGACGTTGTAGGAGCCATGAGGAAAGAAACGCGAGATGTGCAAAGGGATGGTAGGATCAAGACCTTCTATGAACGATACTACCTTATCTATCTCTGCCGGTGAGTCATTGACTTCAGGTATCAAGAGGTTGGTTACCTCTACGTGCACCCCTGCCTCATGCAGCATACGGATTGTTCGCATACTGCTTTCCTTGTCGCCCTTCACCACCTTGCGGTAGAACTGCTCATCCCCTTTAAGGTCTATGTTTGCGGCGTCGAGATGAGACAGAAGAGCTTGAAGCGGTTCCTCGTCAATCGTTCCGTTGGTGACGATCACGTTGTATAGTCCGGCCTCATGCGCGGCCTTGCTTGCGTCCAGAAGATACTCATACCATACCAGTGGTTCGGTATATGTGTAGGCGATCCCCTTGGAGGCGTGCTCAATCGCCATCTTGACAAGTTCCTCTGGGGTTGCCTGTCTGGAGCGTGTGCGATGTCGGGCGATCTCGGCGTTCTGGCAGAAGGGACAGGCAAGGTTGCAGCCGTTTGCCGCCACCGAAAGTATCGCCTCCCCTGGATGAAAGTGATACAGCGGTTTCTTTTCGATCGGATCAAGATGTGCGGCTACCAGTTCACCGTAGGTTTCGGCTACAAGCGTTCCTTTCACGTTACGCCGCACAAGGCAGAATCCGGTCTGGTCCTCCTTTAAGGTGCATTCATGGAAACACAGTTTGCAGCGAACTGTGTTATCCTTGAGCTTCTCGTAAAATAAAGCTTCTTTCATCTCTCCTTAAGCTCCGGGAATCCTTTGGTGGTTAATATGTTTTTATCTTCTAAAACAATCGAGCCCTCAAATCCCTCAAGCCCCTCAAGCAGGGTGATTCCTTCCTCGCCCAGCACGAATAGTGCCGTGGCCCAGGCGTCTGCTTGAGTTGCTGTGGGTGCCAGAACGGTGGCAGAAATTACACCTCGAGCAGGCATTCCGGTCGCAGGGTCCATAAGATGATGGTAGCGAATCCCGTCAACCTCGAAGTAGTTCTCGTAGTCTCCTGAGGTGGCGATAGCCCCTGAATCCACTCTTATTACGCCGATAGTCTCGTTCGGGTTAGCTGAGCGTGGATGACGTATACCGATGCTCCATCTGGTTTTGGCTTTCGCAAACGTTTCAACAAACCAGCCTATCCTGCGTTCGCCGAAGCAGAAGATGTCGCCTCCTGCGTCTACAAGGCCGGTCTTTACCCCTTCTCTCCTCAAAACCTCCACTGCCCTGTCCACCGCGTATCCCTTAGCTATTCCTGAGAGATCGACACCTTTAGCCCGTTTGAGATCGAGTCTTATCGTATCGGCTTCAATCTCAATCATTCTGTAGTCAACGAACATCAGCACCTCCTCTATCTCTTCTTTCGAAGGTAGCTTGTGGTCATACCCGGTTGAGTCATAAAAACCCCATAGCTTAAGCAAAGGGAAGACGGTTGGATCGAACGCTCCTCCGCTCTTTGCCGATACCTCAAGGGCTACCTGGATCAATCCGGCCAGCTCAGCCGAGACGATCTTGCTCTCCTGGTTGAGTTGATATACCGCACTCCGGGTGGAAAAGATGCTCATCAGGCTGTCAACGCGGAGTGCGGTATATCAACTCAACC
>Ga0209991_10000215_pt1 | contig 25861 bp, 23 predicted proteins | sample ChitaG_FD_183167 | JGI IMG/M metagenome (GOLD analysis project Ga0209991, IMG submission 183167) | Deep subsurface microbial communities from South Pacific Ocean to uncover new lineages of life (NeLLi) - Chile_00310 metaG (SPAdes)... | ecosystem: Environmental > Aquatic > Marine > Oceanic >... | reverse complement strand
CGACGAGTATTACTCCCAATGGCTAACGGCGGAAAATATATCAACAATTGCAGAATATTTTGATATCTTAGGTGTGTTTCAGCAGATACTAAACTTGTTAATCAATGTAATTGAAGGACATTTTACTTCTGACAAAAAAGTAAGGATATATATTCTAATTGAGACTATGTTTACTAATTATCTACATCATAAATACATTCAAAGCAACCCTGAATTAAGCAAAATTGCTTTTAGTCGAGTTTCTGGAATAAACATTATCAATATTGATCCAACTAACTGCGATATGCTTGTAGTTGAAAAACAAATCATAAATTTAATTAGAAGAGTCACTGAAATGATAAAAAATGAAGAGGGTTATTACGTAACTTTACACTATTTTATTGAAGAAAACATTTTTGAATATCTGATTTCAAATATCTCTCTACTAAACGAATTAAACCTATTCAAATTTCTCCTACAACTTTTTCTATTCAAATAAATTATTCAACCAGATCTGTGAATGCATCAATAAGCTTATAGAATATTTCAATTTATATAATATCAGTAGATTTATTAAAAGGCCTTTATTAACATAAGTAATGTAATCTTAAATCTATAATTTAGGTGCCGATGAATCTACCGCTTTTAATTCTGCTCTTAGTACTTTTTGTTGTAATTATTGTAAGTTATTCCATAAAAGGAGTAGATTTTGTAGCAATATCCTTATTTTGTATGTTTATGGGCGCTACAATTACTGGTATTCAACTAGGAATTGACATAGAGGTATTTATTCTGGATGTTGAATGGCAAGCCATTATTATAATCCTAAGCATGAGCATAATAACTAAAATTGCACAAGATTCTAACGTTTTAGAGTATGTAGCGGTAAAAATGTTTAAAATATCAAGAGGAAATCGTAGGACTTTTCTCTATCTTCTTTGTACGATTACTACGCTATTGGCAGCAGTCATTACTGATGTAGTTGTAGTTTTAATCTTAGCTCCTGTTGTAGTCCGATTGTGTCATTTCTTAAAAATTAGAGCAGGCACCTATTTGCTTGGTATGACCGTGTGTATTAGTATCGGGTCAATTATAACTCCATTTTCAAGTGGAGAAAATATCATTATATCTACAGCATTTGAACTCAATACGCTCTATTTTATACAATATTACTGGGTTTTCTCTTTTATTTTACTTTTCTTCACGATATTTTTAATAGATCGATTTATACTTTCAAAAGAACCGGATATCGAAGAACAGCAGAAAAAATTTGTGTTAGAGCTAGTTGATGCTGATATAATGATTAAAAATAAAAAAATGTTTTATTTCAATAGTTTTGCGATTATAGCTACTATTATTCTATTTGTAGTTTTACCACTATTGTATTTAACGGCAATGATCGCAGCTTTAATACTTGTGCTAGTAAATCGGAGCTACACAAAAAAACCAATGGGGAAAATATTAAGAGATATCGAATGGGAGATAATTTTCTTCTTTATTTCTTTATATATTATAGTAGGCAGCCTTTTAAGAGCTGGTTTTCAAGAGATTTTTGCTAACATTCCCTTTGAATTACTCAACCCCATATTGTTAGCTTTTATTCTCCTCATTCTAATAAGTCTTATTTCAGGATTCGTTGCTAACACCCCAACAGCTCTAATTTTTATACCAATAATCCAAACTCTTATCGATTCATTTGATTTTCCATCTGTTCCAATTTTATTTGCATTTATTGTAGCAATAAATTTAGGTGGAAATCTAATCCCACAAGGAGCAGCATCAGACCTTATGACTCTTAAGGTAGCACAAGATAGTGGCGTTGAAAATCTAGGATACAAGCGATTATTAAAAACTGGGGCTATTTTTGCTACAATTCACATAATATGTTCTACGGGATTTCTCTTTATCCTTATTCTCTTACCTTGAAAGAAAATTAAAAAAATTTAAAGCTTTAGTTTAAGGAAAGATTCCTCTTAATTCGATTGCTTTTGCAATTCTTGAAACGGCTATTATGTAAGCTGCTGTTCGAAGAGGGATATTTCTCTCTTCTGAGATTTTGTATGTCTCTTCAAATGCTTCAATTATGATTCTTTTAAGCTCTGCATTAATCCGATCGAGTTTCCAGAAGTAAGAATTGATATCTTGAATGTATTCAAAATACGAGACGCACACACCACCACTATTGGCGAGTATGTCGGGTAATACGCGTATTCCTTTTTTATATAGAATTTTATCTGCTTCCGGAGTTGTTGGTCCGTTTGCCCCTTCTACAATAATCTTACAATCTATTTCGTCCGCGTTTGCTTGAGTTATTTGATTTTCTATAGCAGAAGGTAGCAAAACATCACATTTTGAAGTTAATAACTCGTGATTACTAATGAGTTGGTATTTTTCGTCTTTGTAATCTTTAAGGTAATTTCCTTCTTTAGCCCATTCTAATAACTTATCGATATCTAATCCATCTTCACAGTATATTCCTGTTGATATGTCTGACACTGCGATAACTTTACTCCCCTCTTTATACAGCAAATCGGCAATTGTACCTCCTACGTTGCCAAAACCTTGAATTACGATTATTTGAGATTTCAAATTCAAACCTAATTTTTCGCATAAAGCCTGAAGTACGTAATACATTCCCATCCCAGTAGCAGGTTCTCTGCCGACAGATCCACCAATCTCAATTGGTTTTCCAGTAACAACACCTGGGATAGAACGGCCTTTTTGCATTGAGTATACATCCATCATCCAAGCCATTATCTGTGCATTAGTATTTATATCAGGAGCGGGTATATCAATATCTGGTCCTATTACGCTGATAATTTCAGCAGTATATCTTCTAGTTAGACGCTCTAATTCTTTTATAGAGAGATTCTTAGGATCTACGCGAACACCACCTTTTGCGCCACCTAAGGGAAGATTTAATAAACTCGTCTTCCACGTCATCCACATCGCAAGAGCTTTAACTTCATCGAGATTTACATCCATGGAATATCGTATTCCACCTTTACCGGGTCCACGAACTGTAGAATGGTGTACTCTATATCCTTCAAATATTTGCAGTGAACCGTCATCCATTATTATTGGGATTGTAACAATTAAAGCTCGCTCGATTCTTTTAAGATATTCTCTAACATTTTTATCTAATCCCATTTCTTTAGCAACAATATCAATTTGAGTTTTAGCTACATCATATGGGTTAATTTCCTCAGTCATTATAATACCTCATTTGGAAAAATCTGGTAATTGCAAATCTTCTTTATTAATAATAATACTTTAATTTTTCTGAAAAACAGTGAAATACAAGGATAAATAATTGAACCAGTATTATTAGAATCTTTACGAAACAATCATACCTAGCGAAAGCCATATAAATTTCCCAATCCGCTCCCATAGAAAACTTATTAAAACTAAAAATTGTTTAATAAAGTATTATCATATAATTAAAAATTATAGATTCATTCATTTTAGAGGTAAATTTCTATAATTTTTTTAAAATTATCAATCAATAAAGATGATAAAACATGAGTGAAGATTTAGATCCATTTAAAATCTCTCAAAATCAGCTTTCTGACGCTTGTAAGATTCTAGGATATGGTAGCGATATATACGACGCATTGAGTATGCCAGAAAGATTCATCGAGATAAGACTTACGATGAAAATGGATGATGGCTCAGTAAAGTCATTCCGAGGTTTTAGATCTCAATATAATTCTGCCAGAGGTCCAATGAAAGGGGGTATTCGCTGGCATCCAGAAGAAAGTGCTTCTCTTGTAAAAGCTCTTAGTGCATGGATGACTTGGAAGGCCGCAGTTGTCGATATACCTCTTGGTGGGGCTAAGGGAGGTATTATCTGTAATCCTAAAGGGATGAGTAATAGAGAACTTGAAACTCTTGCAAGATCGTATATAAGAAAGCTTGCAGATTTTATAGGTCCTAACATTGACGTACCTGCGCCAGATGTTTATACCACACCACAAATTATGGCTTGGATGATGGACGAATATGAGACTATTGTTCGGAAACATGCTCCATCCGTAATCACAGGGAAACCTTTACGATTAGGAGGCAGTGCAGGTAGATCAATAGCAACGGCTAAGGGTGGCGTTTATACTGTTAGAGAAGCAGCAAAAGATATCGGATTAAATTTGAACGGTGCAACCGTAGCTGTTCAAGGGTATGGAAACGCAGGATCTTGGTCAGCGAAACTCTTACAAAATGATTTTAATTGCAAGATTATTGCGGTATCGGATTCTAAAGGGGGAGTGTTCAACAAGGACGGAATCGATTCTTTTAAGGCAGGACAACACAAAGAGAAGACAAGGTCGGTTGTTGGTTTAGAGGGAACTCAGCCCATAACGAACAAAGAATTATTAGAATTAGACGTTGATATTTTAGTACCTGCCGCTTTAGAGAATGTAATTACTTCCAAAAACGTGCATAATATTAAATGTAAGATTTTGGCGGAACAAGCTAATGGTCCAACTACTCCTGATGCGGATAAAGTTCTGTTTGATAAAGGAATTTTAGTTATTCCGGATTTCCTCTGTAATGCTGGCGGAGTAACCGTTTCCTATTTCGAGATGGTACAAGGATATTACTTATATTACTGGAACGAGAAGGAAGTGTTTGAAGCTTTAAACAGAGTGATGACTAATGCTTACCGAGCTACAGTAGATCATGCTAAACAACATAACACTTACAATCGGATGGGAGCGTATAGTATAGCTGTAGAAAGAGTCGTTGACGCTATGAAATTGAGAGGCTGGTTGTAAAAAACAATAATTTTTCTAAATTCAAATTATTTCTTCTTTTTATTTATTATTAGCTTTAATCTAAATTTGAGTTCAATTTGTACTATCACAAATATTTAGATGCGTCATATATATTTTATATTGAGAAAATTAATTACTGAATCAAATCAATAATTACTTACTTCAGTGAATTTAGTGAGATAATACCATATGGATAAAATTTGTATACTAGACATGGGATCTCAATACACTCATTTAATAGCTAGACGTATTAGAGAACATGGGGTTTACTCAGAGATCTTACCTAATAATATCTCGGTTGATGAATTAAAGCAACATAAACCGATTGGAATTATCCTTTCAGGAGGCCCCAATAGCGTTTATGAAGAAAATAGCCCACAACTTACAGAAGACTTCTTTACATATATAAAAAAGGAAAAGATACCCGTTTTAGGAATTTGCTACGGATTCCATCTGATAATCCATCAATTAGGAGGGAGAATTAAGTCATTTACTCAAAAAGAATATGGAAAAATGGAGTTAGAAATTCTAAAACCTGGGAAATTATTGGATTCTTTAGATAAAACAGAGATCGTGTGGATGTCTCATGGTGATCAAGTAGAAATTATGCCTGAAGGTTTTGAAATCTTAGCAAAAACTAGCACATGCCCTATTGCAGCTTATGCAAATGAAGGATTTGGGTTATATGGCGTACAATTTCATCCCGAAGTCAATCATACGCCAAAAGGAATGACGATTTTGGATAATTTTATTTCAAAAATTGTTCAAGCCAAAAAACAATGGAAATTAGAAAACTGGATAGAAAAAGCAATTGAAAGTATTAAAAGAGAAATTGGTCCAAAAGACAGGGTTATTTTGGGATTATCTGGGGGTGTTGATTCTTCGGTTGTAGCAGTTTTACTCCAAAAAGCTATCGGAAATCGGTTACATAGCGTCTTTGTAAATAATGGTGTTTTAAGAAAAAACGAGGAGGTTGAGGTGCAAGAAACATTTCAACAGGTTTTAAAATTCGAAAATTTCCATTATGTTGATGCTGCCGATTTGTTTTTGGAAAGGTTAAAAAATGTTGAGGATCCAGAAGAGAAAAGAAGAATTATTGGCCACACATTTATTGAAGTCTTTGAAAGTAAGACAATCGAATTAGAAAAAACTTATCCTGACATAAAATATCTGGCTCAAGGAACTATTTACCCCGATCGTGTAGAAACAAGCGCTACGAGTAGTGTATCAGCAAAAATAAAGTCTCATCACAATTTAACTTTACCAGATGATATGACACTAAAAATTATTGAGCCATTGAAAGATTTATACAAAGACGAAGTCAGAAAAATTGGGATAAAATTAGGATTACCTCCAAATATTATTAAACGGCATCCATTTCCAGGACCGGGGTTAGCCGTAAGAATTATTGGGGCAATTGAGAAAGATAAATTAAGTATTCTAAGGGACGCAGATGAAATACTTATTGATGAAATAAAAAAAGCAGGAGTATATGATAACCTCTGGCAAGCTTTTTGCGTGTTTTTACCTCTAAAAACCGTTGGGATTATGGGTGATTTCCGCACTTACGAATATATTTGTGCTATAAGAGTTGTCGAATCGTTAGATGTAATGACCGCTAATTTTGCAAAATTGGATTGGGAATTGTTAGAAAAAATTGGAAGTAGGATCATTAACGAGGTAAAAGGAATAAACCGTGTGGTGTACGATATTTCAAATAAACCACCTAGTACTATTGAATACGAATAACTTGTTTATGCTCTATTTGCATGATTTGAATAGATCATTTTTCAACTAGAAAACATTTTTATTTATTAGAAAATTAACATTTTGATTATTATGAAAGAAAATGAAATTGCGTGGGACTTGTCTGAGATTTTTTCTAGTCCCAACGATCCAAGAATTTCCAATAATATGGATGCGCTTCAAAAACAAGCTGATGATTTTGTTATTACTTATAAAGGGAAAATTAACACAGCGACTTTTACAGCTGATGACTTATACGAATTGTTCAAAAAACAAGAGAAGTTCTATGCAGACGTAGAGGATTTAAAAGTCTATTCTCAAAGTGCTTATGACGCGAATATGACAATTCCAGAATTAGAAGCACTAAAAAATAAGGTTGATGATTTTATAACTAATACTTCTAAAAATTTAGCTTTTTTCAAACTTGAAATCGGTAAATTAGTGGATAACAAAAAGGATTTAATTGATAACCCAATCCTCAAAGATTATAAACAATACCTCGAAAGGATTAGAAGGAGTGTTCCACACCTACTTTCAGAAGTCGAAGAACAATTAATTTTAGAAAAAGACCAATATGGAGTAAAAGCGTGGAGCGGATTACAAGGGAAATGGTTAAATACTCGAGAATTCGAAGTTATGGTAGAAGGAAAAATGAAGCTTTTGTCCTATGGAGAAGCTAATAGCTTAATTACCCATCCCGATAGAGCAACGAGGATATCTGCTAACAAATCTATCTATGGTTTACTAGGAAAAGATCAAGAAGTTTTTTCTACAGCGCTCAGAAATATTTGCTCAGATTGGATGAAAATTACTAAAAGACGCAATTACGATAGCCCAATGCATCAAAGCCTTATTTTTAATGAGACAACCCAAATTATCATAGATAATCTAATGCAGGTTATAGAAGAAAATGTCGAAGTCTATCGAAGGTATCTAAAATTAAAAGCGAACTTTATGAAATTACCTAAATTAACTTGTGCTGATGTTAAAGCGCCTTTAGAAGCATCTTCAATGAAAAAAAGATCTTGGAATGAAGCAAAAGAACTCGTCTTGGAAGCGTATGGAAAAGTAGACAATGATTTTAAAAATTATGTTAACGATATGTTCGATAGGAGGCATATCGACGCGGCTGTAAGGAAGGGGAAACGAAATGGAGCGTATTGCGAGTCCTGGTATAATGGAAAGACCGCGTTTATTTTGCAATCGTTCACTGGAGCCTTAAACGAAATTTACACCCTTGCTCACGAACTTGGTCATGCCGTTCACGATTACCTCTCATCGGATAACCAATCATATTTCAATCTACATCCTGGATATACCGTTGCAGAAACTGCCTCCACATTTGGCGAGCTTTTACTGACAGATCTTTTACTAACTAAAGCGGAAAATAAAGACGAAAAAAGGGCAATACTGGCTCACGTGTTAGATGATATAGGTCAAGCAGCATTTCAAGTAAGTGGAAGACTATTTTTTGAGCAAAATCTTTATGTGGCGATCGATAATGGAGAAAATTTAGATGGGCCAACAATATCAAAATACTGGTGTGCGGGACGCGATAGAATATACGGAGATTCAATTGACTGGTTTGATGAAATGATCTGGGAGTGGACCATGAAACCCCATTACTTTTTTCCTAATTTTCGCTTCTACAACTATCCATATGTTTACGCTCAGCTTTTTGTGCTCGCTTTATATCGGAAGTATAAGGAAGAAGGTCAGGTTTTTATACCAAAATTTAAAAAACTATTAAGCGCTGGAGGAAGTTTATCTCCTGTCGAACTGGCCAATATCGTTGGATTAGACGTAACTAAACCAGACTTTTGGAAACTCGGGATAAATCAAATCGAAGAATTCGTTAACGAGTTTGAAAAGACAATTGAATAATTTTATTATTTTTTTTATTTTTATATTTCTTGTATACAAGCTTAATTATTAGAAAAAAGAATAAAAAAAATCTACTATAGAGTTAAATTACGATTCATAATTTCCTGAATATATCTCGTTCTTTACCAATTCAAAATCGAGCGATTCTTGAGATTCTACACCTAGATTCCATTTATCACACACTTCCCTGGCCCTTTGAGAAATATAAGCGATGTCGTGTCGATCTAATAAGTCCAAATTAAATTTTCTCACACCAGCTAATAATTGTTTTAAACCAACACCTAATTTGCTTGTAAAATATGTATAAACTCCCACGGCAGAAGGAGGAAATTCATTTTCTTTATACTCCATCTGTAATTTATCATATTCTACAAATGCTTCATCAAGAGTTAAACTCGAAGGATCCTTATCTTTAGGAAAACCCAAGTTCTTTAGCATAGCGGGTGTGACTGCTTTATTTGAAATCACATTACCAATATATTTAGATTTCATAGCGGCCGTTAGTGGAGCCCTTGCCATGGCTATACACTTAATGTAGGGGGCACCCATGGCAAGAGCTTTGAAGATCTGAGTCTCGTTTGCGATCCCACCCGCGATGGCTACGGTTGGAATATTAACATTGGGATTCTTTTTCTTTATCATATCCATACAACCAACTACAAGAGCTTCTAAATACATGGTAGGAATTGATCCTTCATTCATCATACTTACAGGACTCATCCCAGTTCCACCTCCTGCACCATCAAAAGTCATTCCATCAACTTTCCCTTCAACGCCTAGTCTTAATAACCAAGCGGTGGCAGCAGGACGGTAAGCTCCTGTTTTAATAAAAATATTTTTGGCTCCTGACGAGCGAATTTGGTCTATCTCCTCTAAAATATCTTCCGTAGTAGACAATCCAACTCTGCTATGTCTTTCAAAGTCAGGAATTAGACCTGCATTCCATTGATCCACAATAAATGGGTCTGAAGGATCGGGAAAGACTAAATATCCACGCTCTTGAAGTAATTTTGCTCTTTCTAAAGAGGCTAATCTTACCTCTCCACCAATTGCTTTCGCTCCTTGACCAAACTTTAACTCAAGGGAGGTAATGTCTAGTTTTGAGGTAACATAATCGAAAACACCTAGTCTTGTATCTTCAACGTTTTTTTGTACGATAATATCTCCGTGTTCTCCATCCCAAAATTCTCGATAAGCGTTAACGCGATATTTCATGTCGTCTGTATCTACAACTTTAGGATAAACTGCGTGATTTGCGAACTGGGCAAGTGGATCCATTCCAACCACGTTTTCTCCTACAGTAATACTTATACCCGCTAAGGCTGCTCCGATCGCTAATCCATCCCAATTTCGCTTAGCAACATAAGTGCTTCCTAACCCTGCGATCACGATGGGTAATTTTTGCTTAATATTTCCCCAATACATCGTCAAATCTGCGTTCGGAAATATTACTTTATCCTCATCAACTTCAATACCTTGCGCACCTCGAACCTCAAACTGAATTTGAAAGTCGCCATAAGATAATCCAAAATCTTTTGGTGTACCCGCTGTTGAGTTTCCAAAATACTCCCTTCTAGGATATAACGCTTCTCGACCTCTTAGTGCTGATTTTGATACCTCACAAAACACAGGACAATCTGCGATACAGATCGGACATAATCCTGACTCGCAAGAATCTTCTACCCTTGTTCTGGAGCCAATCATGCTTGTTTGGTGTGTTATCATCGAAAATTTTGTCATATTCTATCACATTTTATTATCATTTTTCAACCAATTCCTTTAGATTTTATTATTTTAAAAAAAATATATTTCTAATTTAGTGCGAAATCAAATGACCAATGAAACTACAGTAAAGTATCTCAGTTTGTATTCTGGTAACGCGCGCTATAGTGCTTCGTAGACTCGAGGGAATCTGGTATCATAGATTTTGAGCTTATCAGGGTATCTTTCTTTAATTCTTTTTATGATTTTCGCAAGTGAACTACGATGTGTATAGCCCATTGCGAAAGACCAATTTCGAGCTGTTGATCTTCCAATTTCCTTTAACTTATCTAAACATATTAGCTCGTATGTCTTAAACACTTCTTCCGTTGCGATAATCGCAACCTCAAGGCTTTTATCTAATTTTTCTAACATCATCCATAATTCACGTCCAATTTTTTTTTTATGGGAGTATAATCCCATTGAACATTTTAATTTTAATAGGGTTTCTCACCTTAAAAAGTTTACTTTCTCTAAACTTTCTTGAGATTTTGTTCAATTATTGAGCAAAATTCTGAAATAAAAGTAAATAGTACGCTTCTTGCTTATAAACTTATTGTCTTGCGTTAAAAAAATTTTAATCGTCCAAAATCGCGTACCGACAGAAATACCACAGATTTTAAAAAAAAGTAAGTTTCTTATTCACATATTGATAAAAATCAAAAAAAATTTTTGATGTCGATATCATTATACTTCTATCAAAAAAATGATAGCTCTTCCCAACAATTTGCCCCCATATAAGATCTTATAAGATCGAGTTATTACTGTTTTATATAACAAAATTGAAGTATAAGCATATAGTAAACATTTAGGTTAAAAAAATGAGTTTAGATATTTGTATAAAATCCTTCCATATCGATTTAAATATGAATTAATAATAAATTAAGTGAAATAATTTGCAAATATTGATTTTATTTATATTCAATCGAATATCGTCATTCGTCTAAATTTTCACATATTTCTTTTTTAATGACTTCAGTATCGTATTCAATATCTTTTAGGAGGTTTTTTGTTTTGTGAGGTATAACTTTTCTTTTTTCAATCTTTTCAAGGCATTCTTTCATTTCATCAGAGATTTCAACCACCTCTCCTTTTTTATATTTCAAAAATAAAATTTTAGTTTAAAAAAAAATAAAAAAAAATTATTCTATTTTTACATCTATGGTATGCATTTCAATCTCCCTATAAGGAACATGAATTTTTAACAAACCTTCTTTATACAAAGTCTTGGCCTTTTCAGGATCAACAGGACAACATAAATTATAAAATCCTGTATATTTGACTGTATCTGTTTCACCGGTAATTAAAATGTATTCGCTATCCATTTTCAACTCAATTGTATCCTTATCAACACCGGGCAAATATATTTCTACGTCGAATCCGGTGCTATCTTCGTTTTCCACAGCACAAATTTGAGGGTAAGCGATTAATTTCGATGGCTTGTCTTTTACATGCTCTAATTCTGAAGATTTTTCTTTTTCCAAAGTTTCAGACATTTATTTACACCTTTATTTAGAATTCAATTTTATTACCATCAGATAAAAATTAAGAAATTTATATGTCACCATGAATTTAGGTAAGGAGATTAAAGGTTTAAGCAATTAGAATTAAGCGTTATATGGAGTTAAATTATAAAATATAAATTTTAACGCTGAAGTGGAGTTTAATATCATTTTGGGAGAAATTACAAAAACTCGGTTAACAATATTTTTTTATATTCTGGAGCTCTTTCTTCAAAGGGTATGTTTTCGCCTCCTGAATATACATCTAGAAACTCGATTTTGTGAAAAAAATCTGAAAACGGAATAACTACATTCGAATAATTGAAGTAATCATCATCATTGATTTTATCCTTTAAAATTGAAGGTTTTTTTTCTATAATTTCTAAACTCAAATTGATCAAAACCGTGTATTTTTTTAATATAGAAATAGTCCAGAGAAAAATAAAAACAGAGTCTTTACAAATTTAGTAAATTTTTACTTTTTTTTGAAAGTGTTTTTACTTCTTTTTCTTCTCTTTATCTAACAATTTGACGAAGGAACTTCCTTCTTTAATTACATTCAAAATTAGATGGGTATTTGTCCGTCTTACATTAGGGGAAGCGTGAAGTTTTTTAATCATTTCGCTTAATTCCGTGCGAGTTTTAAAACGTGCAAACACGAGGGCATCATAATCTCCCGTGATATCGTAAACTCCAAAGACATTAGGATTCTCTGCGATTTCTGTTTCTACTTCAATCATTTTACCTTTTGAAACAGTTATTTCTATTGTAGCTATAATGTCATATCCCAATTTTTCAAAATCAATATCTATTCCGTATCCTTTAATTATACCTTCTTTTTCTAGTTCTTCTATATGCTTTTTTATTGTAACGGGGGATTTTTCTAATATTTTAGCAATTTGATTATAGTTTTCCTTACTATTTTCGCTGAGAACTCCCAAAATATTAAGATCAACCTCTTCAACCGAAGGTTTCTTATTGTTCATAGTGATCAAAATGTTATGATTTAATTTTAAGATTTCTTATTTCAGAACAAAATCGCTTGATAAACAATATTTTTATTCGAATACTAATTCTTACGATTAACCATCTTGTTTGTTTCTACTAATGGATGTTAATAATATGATTGAAGAAGATCTGAAAATAATCCCTAAACCAGTGAAAGTCTCATTAATTGAAGGAGTATTTTACCTCAATCAAAAAACTACCATTCAAGTGGATTTAGCATCTACAAGAAACGGTGAATATTTAAAACAAGTATTAGCTTTATTGTACGGGTTGAATCTAGATTTTGAGGAGTCCTCCCAAAACAATGAAAGAAAAAACTCAATAATCCTTAAAACATCCAATGAAAAAGAACTAAATAATTCTGAGAAGTATTCTCTTTTAATTTCAAGAGAGAACATCATTATATCTGCACCCACATTAATCGGGGTCTTTTATGGCATCCAAACTTTGCTTCAACTAATCCATAATAAATCTTTGAAAGGAGAAAACATTTCTTCAGGATTTTCTATCCCTTGCGTCACAATTGAAGATTTCCCTCGTTTTAAATGGCGAGGTTTCATGTTAGACGAAGCACGCCACTTTTTTGGAAAAGAAGTTGTTAAAAAAATCTTGGATATAATGGCCCTCTTAAAATTGAATACGCTTCACTGGCACCTCACTGATGATCAAGGTTGGAGAGTAAAAATAAAGAAATATCCACTACTTACAGAAATCGGCTCAAAACGGGAGGGAACAATAACTTCACAACGATTTCTTAGAAGCAATCAAAAGATTAAAGCCCCTATAGATGCAATTCCCGTATCGGGTTATTACACACAACAAGATCTTCGTGAGCTGATTCAATACGCCACTGAGCGGTTTATTACAATTATCCCCGAATTAGATTTTCCCGGCCACACAACCGCAGCTCTCGCGGCTTATCCCGACTTAAGTTGTACTGGCGGGCCCTTTAAAGTTAGTACTCGGTTTGGGATTCATAAAGATGTGCTTTGTATAGGAAAAGAGAAGGTTTTTGAATTTATTCAAAATGTTTTAAACGAAATTATTGAGATTTTCCCTTCTAACATAATTCATATTGGTGGCGATGAAGCTCCTAATAGGAGGTGGAAAAAATGTCTTGATTGCCAAGCTCGTATTAAAGACGAGAGCCTCGGAAGCGTAGATAATTTACAAGTATATTTTACGAATAGAATTACAGATTATTTAGGGTCTAAAGGAAAACGGATAATAGGATGGAACGAAATTCTTAACGATGATCTTATTAATAACGCTCTATGTCAATATTGGATAAATAATTTTGATAAGGTTTTAGAACATATAAGGAAAGGGAGACAAGTAGTGATGTCGGAAATGAAAGCTCTTTATTTTGATTATCCTTACAGACTAATACCACTCCATCAGACATATAACTATGATCCCATTCCAAGCAATTTAGAAGAAAAATTTCATAAGAATATATTAGGCCTTGAAGCCTGTTTATGGACGGAGTATGTTAAAAATAAGGATAAGTTAGAATGGCAAACCTTTCCAAGATTAATCGCTGTCGCAGAAACGGGATGGACACCTAAAAATAAAAGAAATTTTGAGTCGTTTTTAAGCCGGTTAGAAAGGTTCCTCCCACTGCTTAGTGCACTTGATGTAAATTATCCAAAAAAAGAGGAATTTTTACATGAGCAATAAACATAAAATATATTTCTCAAAGCAAAATGAGGGAGTTGAGATAAATTGGTAAAGAAATTATTTCAAAAACGCATTAGTGAGATCTTGGATAAGTTTAAAGATAAAATCATTATCTTATCATCGAGTAATTCAAATTTCTTTGGCCAACAATCCCGTAAATATACCCAAGTTAGAGGAAATGGAGTATTGATCCTTACTGCTGAGGATTTATATTTTGAAATGTGGCGTCCAAAAAAAATTCTGCAAATTCCCATTAGTTCCATACTAAAAATCGAAATCACAAAATCTTTTTTACATAAGTCTGTATTTAGAAAGCTGTTGAAAGTAGTATTTACAAACCAAGAAGGAGAGAAAGATGCTGCTGCGTGGTGGGTCACTTCTTTGGATAAGTGGATTGAAGAACTTGAAAAATTAAAGAAATAGGTTATGTTTTTTATCTAAGGGAACTCAACTACACATAAATCTTAATTATCCCTAAAATGATAAATTAATTTTTTAGAACGAAAAATCACTAGTGGGGCGGAGTTTTTATAAAAAAATTGATTTTTTCTTTTCATGAGTAGAGTAAAAAAAACTAATGATTTTTTTATACCCAACTTCTTCTATAGAAAGAAAGAATGTTATGCCTGCGATATTAAACGACATAAGTTGTTCTTACAGGAATCTCATAATTACATAGAATTATTCTGTAAAGATTGTAAAAATACGATTTTAGTAGAATAGATATAAAAAAAATGAGTTATTAAATTATTTAATTAGACTTCTTTTAGAATTGAGGGAATCAGCGATCGAAAATTCATAGTATCAACTAATCCTATGTTTGCATCCGAAGATTTAACAATGTTTAACACAGCAATATCAGCTCCGTTGAAGTAAGCTTTTCTTACCGAATCTTGGTTTAATCCCCCAGCAACGGAAATTAGCACGCCGTATTTTGAACGAACTTTATTAATGTCCTTGTATCTAATAATGCTCCTTGGGTTAGCTTCTTCGTCTCTACCCTTGTGAATTACCACAGCTTTTGGTTTATATTTCAAAGGCATTAATTTTCTCAAAGGATTTTCCTGACCGAGCATATCGATCATAGATAAAATTCCAAATTGTTCGCAAACTTCGTCAAAAAAATCCAGGGTTTCCTCTGGAGCTGTTCCGGCAGCGGTAACTGCATTTGCCCCTACGGAGTATGCTAGTCGAACTTCCTCGTTTGCTCCATCTGTTACTTTCAGATCAGCAACAACTAAACCACGCCAAAGCCTTCTAATCAACCTAATCCCCGCTATCCCTTCTCTTTTAATGTAAGGCGTGCCAGCTTCAATGATTATGCGCGGATCGTAGGGAATTTGTGGCAATATACGTAGGACATCTGAGGCCGTATGATTAAACGCGATCTGAATGTATCTTTGATTATTTAAAAAGGTTCTACTCATTCACGAACCCCCCTCAATTATGTAAACTTCTTAAGAATATTCCCTATCTCAGATGGCATGAAAATTACTATCTTTTCCGAAGGGTCTTGAGAAATGTCTCGTATCGTCTGAAGCGTTCTAAGTTGCAATGCACCGGGTTGAGAAGTCATAATTTTAGCGGCTTCCGCTAGATTTTTAGCTGATGCAAGTTCTCCTTCACTAGCAATTATAGCAGCTCTTTTTTCTCGTTCTGCTTCCGCTTGTTTAGCCATAGCTCTTTTCATTTCAGCGGGTAATTCTATTTCTTGTATCTTGATGCTTTTTATGTCGATACCCCATTCATTTGTTTCTTGATCAACAAGTTCTCGAATACTAGATGCTATTTTATCCCGTTCGGTTAATACACTATCTAGCTCCATATTACCAACAACATCTCTTAAAGCGGCTTGGGTGTACTGCCTAACAGCATAAGCGTAGTTTTCGATTTTAATAATCGCGTCGGATGGCTTCTCGACCTTGAAATAGACTACAGTATTTGCTAATACAGGTATGTTATCCCTCGTAATTACTTCTTGCCGAGGAATGTCAGCAGTTACAATTCTCAAATCGACTTTCCTGGACTTTTCGAAGATTGGGAGTACGTATACCACGCCTGGTCCTATAGTTCGCTTATATTTACCGAGACGGAATATTATAAGCCGTTCATATTCCAATATTACTTTTATCCCTGAAAGTAGGAAACACGCTATAAAAATCAGGACGACGATTACAATCGGCAATATTATAAATAACGGATCAAATCCTTGAAATATCATATTTCATCCTCTTTTAAAATTTGTAAAGTTATGGTATATATAGAAAAATGGGATATTTAAATGTATTTGATGAGAATATTAAATATAGAGAAGGGATACGAACTTTTTTATATTTTAGTTTGAATATATCACTTTACTCAGAAGAAAAACAAGCTTAAGCATAACTTTTTTAAGTTGAAGTTTGTAGTAGATCTTAAAAAATGAATTTTTCTTGATAGGATGAATATGCAGCAAAATATGTTCCCATCCGATATGTTTGGCTTTGTGAGTGGAATGTTTATCATAATTTTTGTTATCGCAATTGTTTTTTTTATAATCGTTATATTAATTGTTTACAAACTCCTCCATAGCAATGTTGATAATGTAAAGAAGAAATCTGCGAAAACCACGAATATTCCTAATGAATATATTATCAAGGCATCTAAAGAAAATACAAACGAAGAATTGATTAAAGACAAAAAAATCAACACGTGTAAGTATTGCGGTGAAAAAATCGAAGATACCGCTACTTTCTGTCCATTTTGTGGTTCAAATTTAACTGGTTAAAAATTTTAGTTCTTCCTTAAATTTTTTAATCGGACTCAACTTCTTAAATATTAATAATTTATTAGCTAAACTGTTTTAATCTTTATATATCTATTAAAAAAATAATAATAACTCGAGAGGGAAAAAATGAAAATAATAGAAATTGAAGGCATCGGAAAAAAATACGCGGGAAAATTAGGTAGAGCGGGCTATGATAATGTCGAAGATATAGTAAAACTAACATGGGAACAAATAAATGAGCTAGCGAAAAAAACCAAAATATCTGCAAAACGAATAGATAAATGGCAAGAACAAGCTGATTTGATTTCATTAAAAGGAATAGGTCCTGAGTTTGCTGAAGCGTTAAATAAGATAGGTATTGATTCGGTTAAAGAATTAGCGCGAAGAAACGCTCAAAGTACTTTAGAAAAACTTAAAGCTTTGGATAAAAGACGCCCTAATATTCTTAGAAAATTACCTACCTTAGCACAGGTAAAAGAATGGGTTAACAAAGCAAAAGATCTTTATGAAATCAAAAAAGTTAAAAAAACTCCAAAAATGGATGTCATTGACATAGAAGGAATCGGCCCAAAGTATGCGAAATCTTTAAAAAAGGCTAACATCGTTAAGTTAGAGGATTTAATGACGCTAACAAAAGCAAAGATTAAAGAAGTTGCTGTAAAAACTAAGATATCAGTAAAAATGATTGACAAATGGCAAGAACATGCTAACTTAATGAGAATCGATGGAATTGGTCCTGAATATTCAGATGCGTTAAATCAGATTGGAATTGATTCTGTAAAAGAGTTTGCTAAGAGAGCTCCACAGAGCGTTTTAGATAAAATTGTGGCGTTAGATAAATCAAAACCAAATGTCATACGAAAGATTCCTAAACTAGAAGATATCAAAAGTTGGATTGCCCAAGCAAAAAAAATGTAATAATTTGAAATTTTACATTCGTTTTATTCTTTTTTTATTCTTATTTTCAACCTTTTACATAAGTAACAAGAGTATAAGTGTAATATCTGGTGTGTGTATTGAATTTTGAACATGTTCGTTAATAGAAATATATAATATTTATCCATATTGTGGTTGACTAAATGTTATTTGAAAATTTAAAATGTTTATAAAAATGAGCATAGAAAAGTATCTAGATTGTGGAATTAAGGATTTACTTATGCAATTCCCAAAAATCGGAGAATTACTTGATGAAATTAAAATAAATTGTGCAGAATGTAGCGGGGGTACCTGTGAATTAAGGGATATAATTGAAATCCATCACATCGGCGAGCGTGATGAAAAAATACTAATCAATAAAATTATAGAGATAATTTACCCCGAAAAAATAACACCGATACCCCGATCAGGGGAAAAAATCGAAGCTCCAAAAAATACATATCATTCAGCACCATTTAATAAGCTAATAGACGAACACAAACTGATAAAAAGATGGTTAGTGCTAATACCAAAAATTCACGATTTTCTAGATGAAAAACAAGATAAAGTCATTCAAATTTTGTCTGAAAGTAGCGATTTTATTAGTTTGTACGTTGATGAATATCATCAGGTAAAAGAAGAAGAAAATATTTTCAATTTACTAGACCAAAAATTAGAAATTTTAAAAACTATGGCTGATGAGCACGAACGGATTCGATTTCATTCTGGAATACTTTTAGATGCTATAGAAGACAACGTTAGGACAGCTATTAAAGAAAGTTTAAATATCTGTAAGGTACTCATTTCAGAACACATCATTAAAGAAGAAGAGGTTTTATTCCCATGGATAGAGAGACATTTATCAACGGCTCAAAAAAATGATCTGAATTTGAAATTTATTGAATTTGAAGCAGAGTCTTTAGTTCTCGACGAGAAATACAACGATCTTATTGAAAAATTAGAGGAATTGTTATAATATTTTCAGATATTGAAATATTAGTTTTTTGTTAATAATTCCAAAAATATTATATACGGTACACAGTTTTTTCATTTTTTTTGTGGTTCCGTGATAGTTTTTCGTTGGATGCATAAAAAAATTTATATATTTCTAATCCTAATTAAATTTATAATATGAAAAACAGGTATTGTTTTCAAAATTCCTGTATAAAATATAAATCAAATTGAGTTTAGAAATGATCGAAAAGGAAGATCCAAATAGGAAAAGAATGTGCGAGGATGTAATCGAACAAGTTAAAGAGGGGGATATTAAATTTATATACCTTCAATTTACTGATATTCATGGGTTAATTAAATCCTTTGAAATTAACTCAAAACGAATAGAGGAATGTTTTGAAATAGGCGAGGCTTTTGATGGGAGTTCTATAACGGGTTATGGGGCAATCGAGGAATCTGATAAAGTTGCGTTGCCTGATCCAAGCACTTTTTATGTGTTGCCCTGGCGAAACAATGCGACGAATAACCGAGCAGCCAGAGTAATTTGTGATATCTATTCGCCTGAAGGGAAGCGATATGAGGGGGACCCGCGCTACATTCTCCAGAAAGCAGTTAAAAAGGCGAAACAGCATGGATTTGAATATGTTTGTGCTCCTGAGATGGAATTTTTTATGTTAAATCAAGAACATAAGCAGGCTACCTTCAAACCATCTGATATGCGAGGGTATTTTGATTACGATCCATACGATATTAACGAACGTATGCGCTACACGATTGCGGAATATTGCGACAAAATGGGAATAGAAATTGAAAAACTACATCACGAGGTAGCTTTTGGTCAGCACGAAGTTGATTTTCGCTACGACAAAGCAGTTGAAAGTGCGGACAATACAATTACGATAAAGACGATAATTAAAATTGTCGCTGCTCAGAATAATATGACAGCAACTTTTATGCCCAAACCATTTGATGGGATAAATGGTTCCGGAATGCACTGTCATCAGAGCCTTTGGAAAGATGGAAAAAATATATTTTATGACGAATCAGATCCAGCTTATATATCGATGATGATGAAAAAATGGATTGCGGGTCAATTGCACCATGCTAAAGCTATGTGCGCTGTTTTAAGTAGTTGGCCAAACTCATATAAAAGGTTAGTGCCAGGATACGAAGCTCCCGTCTATATTGCCTGGGGATTTCGCAACAGGTCTCCTTTAATTAGGGTTCCAGACTTTAATGGAAAACCAAGTGCCGCTCGATGCGAGATTCGTTGTCCAGATCCAGCGGGTAATCCATACCTACAGTTTGCTGTTCTTTTGAGCACGGGATTATATGGGATTTTATCTGATGATGTTGATCTTTACGAGCCTACTGATCGAAATGTATACAATCTAACTACAAAAGAAATGGAGAAGGAGGGAATAAATGCCTTACCTGGGAGCCTAATGGAAGCGCTAAAAGAATTCAAGAATTCTGAACTCATGAAAGAAATCTTTGGAGAGCAACCGTTCAAAAACTTTTATTATGCGAAACTGGAAGAAAATGACGCTTATAGACTAGTAGTGTCTGAATGGGAGCGAAATAGATATATAACTCGTTTATAAAAAAAAATAAAGTTTCTTTTCTTTTAAATTTAAATCTTCACATTACCCATTTTTTCAATGTACTCTAAAGATTGATGTCGGAAATAAGTATTATATAAGTTAGCATATGTTCCTCCGCGTTTCATTAGTTCCTCGTGATTTCCTTCTTCCACGATTTTACCATGATCCAGAACAATAATCCTATCAACGCGTCTAACGGTCCATAAGCGATGGGCAATTATAATAGATGTTCGCCCTTCTATTGTTTTTTCTAACGCATCTTGAATTTGGGTTTCTGTGAAAGGGTCTACTGAAGCGGTTGCTTCGTCTAGAATAAGGATAGATGGGTTTTCTAATAAAACCCGGGCGAATACAACGAGTTGTCGCTGTCCCATTGAGAGTAGAGACCCTCTTTCACGGACATTTGTTCTTAGACCTTTGGGAAGGTTTTTCACCCATTCAGACCCCCCACTTATATCTAAAGCGTTGATAACTTCCTCTTTAGAAGCAGATTCCCGCCCATATTTAATATTATTTTCTACAGTATCAGCCCATAAAAACGGTGTTTGGGGGATAATACCAATATGCTTTCTGTATTTAGTAAGATTGTAATCTCTAATACTCCTGCCATCTACTAAAATATCTCCTCCTTGAAATTCGTAAAATCTAGCAATTAATTTAGCAATACTAGACTTACCCGCTCCTGTATGGCCAACGAGAGCTATAGACTCTCCCGGGTTAACCTTCAGCGAGAAGTTATCAAATATTAGTTTAGTTTTATCGTATCGAAATGTTAAATTCTTGAATTCAATTTCACCTTTTAGTTGTGAAGGTTTAATGTTGTCGCTTTGAACAACGAGAGGGAGAGTATCTATTATAGCAAAAATTCTCTCCGAAGCCGCCATCCCAGTTTGAAACATAGGCCAGAAAGATGCTATAATAAGTAATGGAAAAAATAATAGATTTATGCTTTGAATGAAGAGAATTAATTCTCCTATTCCAACAAATCCTTCAATTACTAGGTTACTTCCTATTAAAATTAACAACATAGTAACAAAACCTTGAATCAAACCAAGAGTAGGAAAGATAGCATTCAACAAGAAAGCTCTTTTTAAATTCACCTTATAGGATTGGTTATTCACTTGAAGGAAGTCATCGTAAACTTTATTTTCTCGTCTAAATGTTTTAGCGATTTGGATGCCAGAAAAGCTTTCTTTTGTATACGCGTTTACTGAAGCTAAGGCACGCTGTCCAAGAAGAGTCATTTTTCTCGCAAATTTCCTAAATGACATCGCTGCTACAAAAAATAAGGGGAGCGATATAAGGAGAACGAGAGTTAAAACCACATTGACAGTGAACATCACAATTATTAAAAGAACTAAGACTACAACAGAAGAAATGACCTCAATTGACAATCCAACAGTTTCTCCAAAGTCTCTAGAGTCAGTGTTAATTCTTGAAACTATTTTTCCTAAGGGGTTTTTATCAAAGAAAGACAAATCGTGATTAACGACCGATTTATGAGCGTCCTTTCTTATGTCTAGTACTACGCTCCCAATTACTCGATTAGAATATATCTGTCTAATATAATTAAGAACCCAGCTTGAAATGTTGAAGATGAAAATGATAAAAATTAGGAATAAAATGTAGACTAAATCTGGAGTAGTTTCTAAATTACTAATAATTAGAGAAGTTATAATAGGTTGAAAAGCGGTAGTAAGCGATGAGATAGTAAGGAAGAAAATAACCAGAAGCATTGCTCGTTTATAAGGCGAGAAATAAGAAAAGATTCGTTTCAGCAAGTCCTTATCATGATATTTGCGATCGTATTCTTCTGCTTCAAGACCAACCCACAAGTTATTTTCTCACCTCCTTAAGCAATTGATCTTCTTCGATATCGAATTTCTTCACGAAAATTTTGCGATATTCTTCAGAAGTTTTTAGTAATTCTTCATGATTCCCTTGAGCTGCGATTTCACCATTTTTTAAAACTAAAATTAAATCAGCCCATCTAATTTGCGATAATCGGTGCGTTATTAAAATTGTAGTTCGATTTTTCAGAATTGTTTTAATTGCAAACTGAATTTTGTCCTCTGTGTTAGAGTCAATAGCTGAAGTGGAATCGTCTAAAATAAGAATCCGAGGATCAGATAAAAAAGCTCGTGCTATGGCAATTCTTTGTCTTTCCCCTCCACTTAGCTGAACCCCCCTTTCCCCTACCTTAGACTGATATTCTTCAGGCAATTCACTGATAAAATCGTGAGCTTGTGCTTGTTTTGCTACATTAATAACTTGCTCTAATGAACTTACTCGACCGAAAGATATGTTATCAAAAATGGTAGTAGAGAATAAGAATACATCTTGCTCAATGTAAGATATCTGATCTCGCAAAGTTTGTAACGCGTAATCCCGAATATCGCTCCCATCAATTAAAATTCGACCCTTTGAAACGTCGTAGAGCCGCGAGATTAATTTAGTTAGCGTAGTTTTTCCAGATCCAGTTGTACCTACTATCGCAACTGTCTGCCCTGGTTTAACTTCAAACGAGATATCTTTTAGCACTGGCGTCTTACTATCAGGGTAGATAAATTCCACATTCTCAAAAATTATATTGCCATTGAAAACTTTCTCTTTACCTTCTTTATTCTCGTCAATCTCAGTTTTTTTATTCATTAACTCGAGCAGCCTATCTGCACTCGATGCTGCTAATCGAAAGATAGCAAAAACAAACATAGAGATGTTGGTAGGAAAACGGAGCAAGCCCAAAATTCCTAAGAAGGCAATAATTTGCCCGATATCCATCATTCCTAAATTAAATAGCACAATACTATGAGTAAAACCTGCTGTTATAACTAATGCTAGAACTAAAATCGGGAGATACTTTGCTTGTAGCTTACCTCGCTCAATAAAAGCCTTTTTATAATTGTTTGCATGTGTAAAATACTTTTTCATCTCCCTTTCTTCTTGGACTGTAGCTTTAACTACTTCTATACCCGATAAGGTCTCACTTAAAGTAGCAGTCATTAAACCAAAATTTCCCCTCAACCGGGCAGTTACAGGACCAATTTTACGAGAATAAGACCTTAACAAGAAAAGAAATGATATTGAAAAGAATATAGGCTCAATTATTAACTGAAGTGGGTAATACATAACAATGTAAATAATAGGGATAAATAGATACGTAAAAGATTCTACAATCAACGATAAAGCCGGGCTGATTAAAAAATTTAACATCCTAACATCATCAGTTACCCTAGCCATTAACTCTCCTATTTTTTGTCTGTCGTGAAAGGATTGACTCTTTCCTAATAGATTTGCAAAGAACTCTCTTCGCGCGTCTCTTTCTATCCTCTGCGCTAAAGTCTCTATTAACATTCGACTCATAATTCTCATTACGGGACCGCTTATCCCTAATAGAAGTAAAGTTAAAATATAATTTCCTAATAAAGCCGTCATTCCAGTCAACAGTGCTGATATTGTTTCGCCTATTATTATTACCGCGATTGCTGATAAATTAGCAGAAAGGATAATTGTAAAAATTATAATTGTTATAAACAACTTGTTCGAACCGTGTAATACGTGAGCTAAAATCCAACGAGTAGCCCCCTTCTTCCGCGACTTCACGTACGGATCTTTTCCCGGAGAAAACTCCACCACGGGTTCAGCTGTTAAACTTTTCTTATCAAGTACCATAACATGTCAGAAATTATTATTAAAAAATAGCTTAAATCTAATTGTCAGCTTTAAATAACAAAAATCATCATTCATTAATAGCATTTTTATATATAATCTATAAGTACAAAATGTCGATACAACCCTTTAAACACTAAAAGGATTTCGAAGAACAAAATTAGCTTTTACTATGGTTATTCTTAATACTTCTTACAAATTCGAGCTTTTCTGAAATCGCTAGAACTTGATTAGATTCGAGGGTTTTTATATCGATTTTCTCAAACTCCAATCTGCAATCTGAGCATTCAATAGTTTCGCCCATGTCTATTATTTTGTTACCCTTACATCTAGGACAGAATTTGAATCTGTTTTCCATTTTATTAGGATGCTTCGATGTTTACTTATATAAAAAAAAGATCCATTCCAGTTATATAAAGTCGTCTAAAAGGGAATTTTTAGCTTTTATAATATATATAGAATATAGAGAAAATATATATAATAAGAGAATTCTATATATAAATTATAAATTTAAATGAGAAGAAAAAGTTATGTCATTCAATATTGAAACAAGAAAAGTTCAGAAAACAGGTGGTTCTACTTATATTATTAGTCTACCAAGAGAATGGATTGATAAACACGGAATTCAGGTTAAAGATACAATTGGAATCTTGTCACAACCAGATGGTAATTTGCTTATTACTCCCTACATTAGTTCAGAAAAGCTTATAAAAGAAAAAAGGTTTGACGCTGACGAGATTAAAGATTCTGGTTTCTTATTCAGACAGTTAATAGGAGCTTATATCATGGGGTATAACATAATAGAAGTGAGATCGAGTAAAAAGTTCGAGTCAATCATAAGAGATACGGTAAGAAATTTCAGTAAAATTACTATCGGCACCGAAATTATGGAAGAATCGGATAACACCATTATAATTAAAGATTTACTCGACCCAAAAGAAATGCCGTTTGAGAAGACCATAAAAAGAATGTATATTTTAGCTAATAGCATGCACGAGGACGCACTGAAAGCTCTTGAGACGGGAGATAAAAGGCTTGCAGAAAAAGTAATCGAAAGTGACGATGATATCGATAGATTGAACTGGTTAGTTGAGCGGCAAGCCCACATTGTATTACGCGATATTATTTTGTGCCAAAAATTGGATATTACATTAGAAGATGCGAGTAATTACAAATTTATTAGTAGGTTTTTAGAACGAATAGGAGATCACGCGGTTAAAATCGCTAAAAATGTAATACTAATAGATTATCAAAAAATCGATAGGGAATTATACGAAAACATAATGAAAGCAAGCGAAATCTCACTAGAATTACTAAATATGAGTTTAGATGCCTGGCTCCAAAAAGATTTAAATTTAGCAAACGAAAATATTGAATCGATAAAAAGGTTAACAAAAGCGTGTAACGCCATTAAAATCAGTCCTAACTCAGAATATCTTGTAGAAATAGGTTTTATTATTGAGAGTATAAGGAGAACGGGCGAATATTCTTCAGATATCTCTGAAATTATTATAAATAATTTGATTTGAAATTTTTCATAATTTGATATCAAAGTTTTTTTTTGTGCTAATTAGGGTGGTTGTTGCATCGATCCACTCTTTCAAGTCGTTGTCCGTCCGG
>Ga0209991_10000214_pt1 | contig 25897 bp, 21 predicted proteins | sample ChitaG_FD_183167 | JGI IMG/M metagenome (GOLD analysis project Ga0209991, IMG submission 183167) | Deep subsurface microbial communities from South Pacific Ocean to uncover new lineages of life (NeLLi) - Chile_00310 metaG (SPAdes)... | ecosystem: Environmental > Aquatic > Marine > Oceanic >... | reverse complement strand
AAGTGCAACGAGCTGCGTTGGCTGGAAGCCGGCATCCGCCGCACCGAGCAGAAGCTCCAGGGGTTCGAGACTCGATATGGCCTGCCCTCCGCAGAATTCGTCCGCCGCTACGAGCAGGACAGGCTGGAAGAGACCCTGGAGTTTGCCGAATGGATCGGGGAATACCGCCTGCTAGAACGGTTGCGGGAAAAGGCAGACGCCCTACGGGAGCTCCGGTAAGAAGCTGAACCTTCTTACATATCCTCATCACAAACATGAGGGCAGTGAATACAATGTGGTAGCCTCACCTGCGCGTGATCTGGCGGCTGTCCTCAGCGAGATCGAGATATTGGTCGAACTCCGTTAACCAGTGTCACTCTTGCCTCCTCGCTTTGTCACCCCCTCTCCCCTGCTCCCTCGCTTCCCCCCACCTCGTCTCCCCCTCTCTCCGACTCCCGAACTTCTCCCTCAGCAGCCTGTCGTACTCGGCCTCCACCCTCTGAAAGACCTTCCGCTCGTCGAAGAGCTCCTCGGCCCTCCTCCTGCCAGCCTGCCCCATCTTCTTGGCCGTTTCTGGATCCTGTAGTAAGCCTAATATCGCTTCGGCCAAAGCGTCACCATCTTTTACCGGCACCAGGATCCCTGTCTCCCCATCCTTAACCACCTCTCTACAACCGCGGATATCGGTGGCCACCACAGGCTTGGCCATGGCCGCTGCTTCCATCAGGGTGCGAGGAAGACCCTCCCGGTGTGAAGGCAATACGAACACGTCCATTATAGCATATAACTGAGGCATATCCATCCTCATGCCGAGAAAGATCACGTCGTCCCCAAGCCCATAGTCCTTCGCGACGTCAGGGCTTAAAGCATCCCTCTTCTCCCTCTCGATGGGGCCAACAACGAGGAACTTAATGTTGGGCATTTTTGCCTTTGTGATCCTCGCCGCCTGGAAGAAATCCAAATAGCCCTTCTCTTCGACTAGGCGTCCAACTATCCCCACCACCCGCTCATCTTTCCTGATGCCTATCTCGCGCCTCTTCAAAGTTACCTCCTCAGCGGTTATCCGTTGGGGATCGAAGAGGTTGATATCTATGCCGTTGCCAAGGTACTTGATCTTCTCCTCCTCACAGATACCCTCTCTGATGGCGGTTTCGATATCCTCGGAGTTCTGGGAGAGGATCGAGTCCGAGCAAAGAGCTGCGATCTTTTCTAGCCCGGCGAAAAAATTCCTGACGGCGGGATGCATGCCGTCGTGGAAATAGAAGCCGTGCAAGGTCCTGACGATAATTGGCACGCCAGCGAATTTGGCGGCCAACTGCCCCAGGAATCCTGCTTTGGGGGTATGAGCATGGACGATAACGAACCCCTCTTTTCGAAAGTAGGAGAACAAATGCCATAGTGCCACCAGATCAGCGAGGGGGCTGATCCTGCGCCTCTTCTCCACGGTCTTGATGGGAATCCCCGCCCGCTCGACCTCCGGCACCCACCTGCCAGGGCTGCAGACGGCCGAAACCTCATACCCCCTTTCCTTCAGGTAAAGAAGTTGATTCAAGAGCAGGAACCGGACGGCCATGTCAATGGTAGTAACATGAGCCACTTTGCCTTTCTGCATAATCGGTCAGCTCGTGGGGGCGGGCAGCAGGCGCCTGCGCGCGAAAGAGAGCGCTGTATCAAGGGTATGGGCAACGCATATAAGTGCGATGAAATCAACCGGCAAACGGTAGCGATAGTCCCAGTCAATGAAAGTGGCCATAATGAAAAGGGTCTTGCTCAACCAGAGAGCCAGAAGCAGAGAGAAAGTTCTTCTGTTGATTCTAGCTTTGATCCAATCTAATACGGTGAACAGCACAGCAAAAGTGGTGAAAGGGAAGAACAAGGCATTGAAAATCGTGTGAAGTCTCCCATAGCCAGGGCGCCAGGGTAACAGCCAAATGTCTACGAATTTCGCCAGGGCAAAACTGATGAACCGGCCGGGGCGATGAACTACAAAGGCTCTGATGTCCTCCCAGCTCTTGTCGTACATGCCTGCAAATCCGCCTCTTGTGTTGTGCCACAAGTCCCATTGGATGCCAACGGAGAAGATGGCGCGCGTCCTGGACAATTGATGCACAACAGAAGGCCATGCTATCACAAGCACAATGAGGTAGATAAGAAGTACCTTCGCGGGGCTATCCAACGGTTTGGGCAAGTCTAAATTAAATGCAAGCCACAGAAAGATGGCCGGGATGAATACTCCATTGTCCCACCTGGCAAGTATGGCTAAGAGCCAGGGCGATGGCAGCAGCGAGAAGATGCAGCCGCCTATGCGTGCCAGAGTACTTGACGAAGAGGTAAAAGGTAAAGGTGATCAGGAAGAGGGACAGCGTTTCGGTCAAAATGTAGAATGCCCACTGGATTTCGTAGAAATAAGCTGCTGCGATTAAGGCAGCCCAATAGGCCCCTTTCTTTCCGATAGTCTCTAATGCCATAAGAAAAATCATGACCACGATGCACGAACTCAAGGCGACCTGGGTCACGATGACCGGAGATTGGGAAAATCCGAAAACTCTATAGTGGGCCGCGAGGAAGAGCGGATATAAGATGGTATTGGCATATCCTCCACGAACCAGGTATTCAGGCAAACTAAGATCCCCTAGAGCTAACGAGCTTCCGAACCCAATATAGTCATCTGAGTCAGCACCAAATGGGATCTTGGCGTCGAAATAGAAAAGAAAGACCAGATATCGGATCAAGAGAGCGATTAAGAACAGAGCTACAACGAAATAGACTTGCCTCTTCTGTGCAGCCACTTGCCGCACACGTCCCCAGAACCGCTCTGCAATTTCCAACTTCCAACCTCCAATCTAGCCATCTATCACTTCTTGGTACCGATTGCGCTCAACTAGCGACCGGGAGCAGCTATACGGCCTGAATGAGAGCCTCAAAGGTGTCATTGCGAGCCCTTCGATACCTCAGGATAAACTCCGCGAAGCAATCTCCAGGGTACATATGCATTGAAGGCAGGAGATTGCTTCCCTTCGGCAGGCTCAGGGCAGGCTCTGCTGCGCTCCTACTAAGAAACAAGCTTGGCTCCTCGGCGTTTGCATGCAAGTTCAACGGAGCATCCTGAGTAGACCGAGGCGAAGCCGAGATCGTATCGAAGGGTGCGGCCCATCACAGAGCACCGTGCTTGGTAAGACCCGCACCCTTCGATACGCGACTGCGCTACGCTCCGTCGCTACTCAGGATGCTAGTTTCGATTCGGTGTCGGTGATGTTTCTTGCCCAATGAGTGGCGCGACAGCGCCATGGAACAGCTCGCAATGACAGGCAAGCTCCTCGGTTGTGCTTGTACTGAATACGACGACAAAGTGATAGCTAGACCTCCAATTTCCAAGTTTTACTTCGCTGTCTCATTTGCGCCTTCATCTTCCTGCTCCTCCAGGGCCAACCCACTATCAGTCTTGCTTGCCAGGTTACGCAGTTTCCAGCTTAAGATGGCTAGCCTCTGAGCCAGTTCCTTATTCTCTGTGGATAGCTTTGAGATGACCGTCGAAAAGTGGAGCAAGATCAACAACACGAAACCAAAACCGACCACAAAGAGGGCTGTAGGGGGATAGAAGATGCCCACCAGTCGAGCTAATACATCGAGCAAGCTCCTCCAGAAGGAAAGAATGAGGAGAGCAATGGAAGTCAAAAGCCACAGCAAGGAATATTCCTCTTTGAGTCTCTTTCTCCTCACCAACTCCAAGACGATGAGCAACAGACTCACCGAACCCAGGATGGCAGTGATCTCGACTCTCTCAAACAACTCCCATTCTCCCTATGCCGTTATAAGGTGCAACGCACTTCGGCTGACTCTCAAAAGCTGTGATTTAAGAGTGCGTTGCACTTTAACTGAATACTGATCTTACTGGCGGTTCTCTTAGCAATCCGATAAAGATGGTCAACAACACTTTGATCGTGTAATAAAAAGACCTAAACGGAGTGATGGAGGATTTCCGACCATAGCGGGGATTCATCGTTACCGGAATCTCTCTAATAACAAATCCCGCCCAGTGAAAAAGAACCAGAGATTCCGGTTCAGGGTAGTCATGGGGATACTCCCTGGCACAGAAGTCGATCACCTTGCCATTGACAGCCCGAAAGCCTGAGGTGGTGTCGGTGACTCCGCTCCGCTTACAAAAGACGCCGCTTCGCTTACGGCCGATGATAAAGGAGATGGTGTGGGCAAGGATAAATATGCCCACCCGCCTGAGGAATGGCGTGATATATCCCCTGTCCTCGATGTAGCGAGAGCCGATCACCACATCTGCTTTGCCCTTCAATACCGGAGCAATGAGCGCAGGAATTTCCGCCGGGTCGTGCTGTCCGTCCGCATCCACCTGGATGGCGATGTCGTAGCCCATCTCCCTGGCGAAGAGATAGCCCGTTTGCATGGCCGCGCCGGGGCCAAGGTTATAAGGGCAAGTTGACTTAATACCTCCAACACCATCTGGAACTTGAGCTTGGGTGAATACCGCTTAACTATGCCGTCCACCTCCTCTTGTCTGCTACTCCCATCATAGCGAATCTGCCTGAGGAGGTCAACTTTTCACAGTTCTACCGAGTCTAACTTTTTGGAGTCAGCACCCTCTCAACCTCGAGATAACCAATACGTCGACAGCGTACGCAATCAATATAATCAACAAGGGATCAATGGGCAGATGAAATCTACCAATATCCCAGGTATCTACGATGGTGAACATTATCAATAGTGTTTTCGCGCCGAGAAGGAAAAAGAACAGAGAGAAGATCTTATGGTTCGTCTTACCTTGTAGCCATCTGAACAAGGCGAAAAGTATGGCAAAATTGCTCAAGATAGGGTAGATCGAGATGTTGAGGATCTTGTGCCACAACGAGTAGTCAAATCGGAATGGCATCAACCAGAAGATTCTGAACCGATCCCACAGGTAACCCAGGTATCTGGTCGGACATTGCACAATGAAAGCTACAATGGCTTCATTAGTCTCGTGAGGGATACCCATCTGCCCCACATCTCTGAAGCGCTCCCAATGAATGGTGCTGTAAGTCAGAATGGAATTAGTCTGTGTTGTTAGAATAAGTCTACCATGGAGGAGATAGTTTCTGATAAGCCATGGCGATAGCACTGCAAGGAAAACAACAGAGTGCAGAAGAACATAAGACATCCTATTTCGGTTTTTCTCTTGCGCCAGTCCCAACCAAAGCAGCACAGCCAGGAAAAACACCACATGTTCCGGCCGACAAAGGCTCGCAAGACCGAGAAATAGGCTACCAAGCCCCAAAACAGCCCACTCAGAGGTTGCGCTGAATCTAACAAATGCATAGAATGCAGCAATCAACAAGAATAGAGATAAAGTCTCAGTCAAAACGAACGGCACCCAGAGAAGAAGATTCGGATGTACCATGGCCATGCAACTTGCCACATAGGCCGCTCGTTCCCCAATGGACCACCTGGCCAAAAGGAAGATCAGAACAACCACAAGTGAACTAATTAAGAACTGAGTGACCACTATCGGCCTATTGGACGTTCCAAATACCTGATAGTGCACTGCCAAGAAAATGGGGTATAAAGGCAGACGGAAAGCATGAGGGCTACCGCCTGTACTGAATCCCTCTCCCCCAAGCAAAGCTTTGGCGAGTACAACATAAGTCCCTGTATCACCTGCCAGCGGGATTTGACCATGAAAATAAAAAAGAAAGAAAAGAAATCGGGCCAGCAGGGCAAGTAGAAAAAGCATTGTAATGAAGCCAGCCTTTCTATTCAGGAAAGCTTCCCAAATGCAAGAGGAACCAATCTTGATCCTAGATCTGGCCACATCATGCCCCTTATTCGGCCTATGCCTACGATTTTGTGTCAGCACAATTAATCTATGAAAGCCCTATGCCACAACTCAAAATTCAACAGCAGCCACAGTTGGGAGTCATAAACCTCTTTCCCTGAATGGTGCAGCTTATATAGCTTCTCGATGTAATCGTAATCGAAGTAGCCCCTGCTTCTGGTTCTCCTGTCCATCAAAATCTCGAAGACGAAATCCTTCAGCTCGCCACGAAACCAGGGATCGGTGGGGACGGCGAAGCCGTGCTTTCTTTTCCTCAAGACGCTTTCAGGCAGCAGTCGCCTCACGGCTTTCTTCAGGATGTACTTGGTCGTCCATCCGTTGATCTTGTAACGCGATGGCATCTGGGCAACGAATTCCACCAACCGGTGATCCAAAAAGGGCACCCTGGCCTCTAAACCAACGGCCATGCTTGCCTTGTCGGTCTTCTCCAGGTAAGTGTCGGGCAGCCAGGTCTTCAGGTCAGTGTACATTAGCTTACCAAGGACGTCAAGGCTGCCATTTCTGTTGTAGTAGCGTCGGTACACCTCGAAGGAATCGTATCGCCGGGTCAGCTCCTGCACCTGGGCTGAGAAGAGTTCCACCTTCATCTCATCGTCGAAAACTGTTAACCAGGAGCCGTATCTGACGTCCGGGGAGGGAACGGACATGGCGCTTACAGCCTTCTTGAGCCTCCTGAACCGCGGCAGGCTGTGCACCGCTTTAGCGATGACCTTCTCTCTCAGAAAGAGGGGCAGGCTTTGATATAACGGCGACAATCTCTCCGCCAAATAGCGGCGGTAGCCGCCGAAGATCTCATCGCCGCCCTCGCCGGTGAGGGCTACTTTGACATAGTCTCGGGCAAACTTTGACACAAGATAGGTGGGGAAACAGGCAGCGTCCCCAAAGGGCTCGTCGTAGTGATAGACCAATCTCTGCAAGACATCAACGAGTTCGCTGGACTTAACCCTTAATTCATGATGGTCCGTCTTGAAGTATTCGGCTACCAGCCGGGCATCGTCCAGTTCGCTGTATGCCCCGCCGATCTCGAAGCCCACGGAGAAGGTCCTGACCGGCTGATCCATCAGCGTGCTCATCAGGCCCACTACGATGCTGGAGTCAATTCCCCCGCTCAGGAAAGCGCCCAACGGCACATCGCTCACCAGCCGGTAGCGCACGGAATCCCGCAACAGCTCGTAGACCCTGTCGGCATACTCGGCCTCGGTAAGCCGATTGCGAATTGCGAATTGCGAATTGCGAATTGCGGACGGATATAGGTCCCAATACTCCTTGATGTCAACCTTCCCATTGTCACACCTGAGATAATGCCCAGGAAGGAGCTTCTTTATCCCCTGATAGATGGTATCGGGCGCAACAGCGTGGCCGTAGCTGAAGAAGTTATTCAGCCCCTTGTAGCTGATTTGGCGGGGGACGCTGCTATCTGCCAGGATGGCCTTGATCTCCGAGGCGAAGATGAGCCGTCTCCCATCGAGGTAGTAGTACAGCGGTTTGATGCCCAACCGGTCGCGGGCGAGAAACAACCTCGGCGACTTGCCACCCGCCGTCGGTCGTCGGTCGTATATGGCGAAGGCGAACATGCCGGTGAGCCTGTGGACACATTCGATCCCATATTCCTCGTAGGCGTGGACGATCACCTCGGTGTCGCTGGCAGTAGAGAAGCGATGGCCTTTGGCTTTAAGATCGCTCATCAGTTCGCGATAATTATAGATCTCTCCATTATGGACGACCCAGACAGACCCATCGCTTCGACCTTGCTCAGCACAAGCCTCATTGCTTATCGGCTGGTGGCCGGTGGCTAAGTCAATGATGCTGAGGCGCCGGTTGCCTAAGCCGATATTTCCATCAACGTATATCCCCTCATCGTCGGGACCTCGATGACTGAGGGTACCACACATCCTTTGGAGCAGTTGCTCTTCGACAGGCTGATTATCGCGAAAGTTGTGTACACCGCAGATGCCGCACATGCTGATTTCCCGGGAGTCTGGCTAGAATCTGTAGAAAGTGGATTCGTCATTGAGCGTAGATATTGGGACGCAGATGCCGCAGATGCCGCTTCGCTTACTGTTAGTTATCAGCGTGAATCAACGTTAATCTGCGTCCTATGAACCAGCAAGCCAGCGCATAGATCCTTTGCGGGAGTCATCAAATGCCTTGCGCTTGATGTCAGGGTTGGGGCCAAAGTTAAGTAACAGGCCAACCTCGTAGGGTGTGGCTTTCAGGTGGTTGAGTAACTGTGCCTCGTGTGCTGACAACAATCTTTTCACAGCTTTCAACTCGACGATCACAGCGCCAGCCACCAACAAGTCAGCAAAGTACTCGCCTACCACTTCGCCGTCGTAATAGACTGTGATGCGTGCTTCTTGGATTACGTCCAGCCCCAGCTTGCGTAGTTCGATTGCCAGTGCGTTCCTGTAAACCTTTTCCAGGAAGCCATAACCAAGCGTGTTATAGACTGTGTAGAATGCCTTGATGATCAACTCTGTTATGTCAGTATGCTTGAAGCTCAAAGTGCTCCTCCGCGCAAGAGAAAAAGATCAGCGTGTATCTGCGTGTAAGCGAAGCGGCATCTGCGTCCAATTTCCCTATTGAGAAAGGCTTGTCCTGAGCCATGTCCTGAGCTTGCCGAAGGGTTGTCTAAGGGAAGGGATTTTCCTTGCCTCTGATTCGTTTTATTCCAAATCCGTTGTAGTATTGTGGCCAAGGACACGGCCCTTCGACAGGCTCAGGACATGGCCTATCCCGACACTGGCGAAGAGGAGAAAGAAAACCCAGACCTGGGTTCTATGCCGATAAAGGGCGCCCAGATTCCCTATGGCCAGGGCATCCAACAATGTAAAAACGATGGTAAACATGAGAATAGGGGAGATTTCGGCTAGTCGTTTTCTGGCAGCATCCAGCATGCCAAGCACGGTCAACGGTATCAAAGCATACCAGGCAAGCATTTCAGGAATCGTCATTACCGCAGGAAGGCTCGTCGGTCTCTCCCACGGAAAGGGGCGCAGGAGGTAGTGCGTCAATGCTTCCGGCATAAAGAGCAACGTGTCCTTCCAAGAGCTAAGGGTAGGAACAGTGAGCGCCGCAGTGTCCAGTGAGCCCGCCTTACGAAAGTGGAGTGCCACGCTAACTATCTCATTCAGTTGGTACCGCAGATGGCCGGGAATAGAGTGGAGCTGTCCTCCAGCGGGCCAAGCGCTCCCCACCAGCGATTTTATGGGAGAGGCTCCGGTTTCCTTCAAGATCAGGAAATCCAGAAGCCAAAGCGAAATCAGCCCGCCCAAAGCGAGAAGCCGCCTTCTGGATGAGTTCATAATCAAAGGGACGGATAAGACCAATGATGCTACCAGGATGTTTAATGTTGATAGCCGAAGCATCCGCAACATCCAGAGAGAAGATACTGTGGCCAATGGGTATTTCCACTTCCACCCTCTGCGTATACCATTGATGCCAAACATGCTCAGGCAGAGAAAGAAGACTATCAATGTGTCTCTCAGATTCTGGGTAGACCAGAAGATTAATGAAGGGAAAAAGGCTGTTAGTACCGAGGCGATGCTGGCGACCCGCCTGCCGAAGATAGGCTTGGCAATGAAGTACAAGCAGATGCTGGTTAGTATCCCGAAGAAGCAATTTATTATCTTGACCGATAAGGGACTGTAGCCAAGTACGAAGAATATAATGGCATTCATATAGACGTATTCCGGGTTTGCGAAAGCGGGCCGTTGAAGTATATCCCCCCTCCAAAATCTAACTAACTTCCAGCCGTACCTCGCATACGAACCCGCATCCATCTCCCGTACAATTGGGAAGAAGTGAAAAAGGACAACGAGCAGCGCCCTTAGGGAGAATCCCAGGATAAAAAGGGCCAGCAAGAACTCTCGATCTTGAGGCTCTGTCCTCATCAGTATGAGCGATCCAACGAGCAACATCCCAGACAAGGCGACGATCCCTGCAGCCAAGGTCTCTGGCGCAAGTGAAGTCAGGAACCCCACAGCAGCTGCAGCAACCAGCCCTAGGGATATTTGCACTGTTGGATGGCTTATCGCAAGTCGAGCCCAATAACTAATCCGCTGTGCCATTATTCTCCCAATTCAATTGGTCGGGTGGTCAGGTGGTTAGATGGTCGGTCAGTCGGTTTTGAGCTTTAGGGCTTCCTTGTTCCCCATCTTCTCTCCGATTAGCTCCTCATACAGCACTTCGGTCTTGGCTACCATCGTTTCGATGCCAAAAAGCCTTTCCACCTGTTTTCGCCCCGCAATCCCCATTTCCCTGGCCCGTTCCCGATCTTCTAACAGCACACAAATAGCCCCAGCCAGGGCTCCTGGGTCGCGTGGGGGAACTAAGATGCCGGTTTCACCGTCAGCCACCACCTCTGGGATACCCCCCACCTGAGTCGCAACCACCGGCCTGCTGGCCGCCATGGCTTCGAGGAGGGCATTGGGCAGTCCTTCATAAAGGGAGGGCAGGACAAAGATGTCCATTACTGACAATATCCTGGGAATGTCATTCCGGTACCCCATGAAGATCACATTCGATGAGATGCCCAAGTCTTGGGCTAGATTCTCTAACTTCGTTCTCTGTGAGCCATCCCCCACCAGCAGGAATGTTACCTTCCCATCTTGGGCTGAAACCTGCGCTGCAGCTTGTAAAAGATATTCACAGCCCTTCTCTGGTTCCAGGTGACCGACCGTTCCAACAACCACATGACATGGATCGATACCTAGCTCTCGCCTGGCTTCTTCTATCCACTCCCGATTTGGGTTTCGCGAAAACTCGCTCAAATCCACGCCATTGTAGATGGTTATCAACTTGTTTGGTTCAATTCCTATATTGGTGATAGCAAATTCCCTCACCGCCTCAGATACAGTTATTATCTTGTCCGCTAGGCACGCTGTTAGCCGGTTCAGGAGTAGCTGGTGCTTGTCTTCCATCTCCATTGTCCTCTCAGAGGACAGAATGACAGGCACACCCGCTAATCTACCCACAATACGGCCCAACATGTTGGCGTGAAAGAGGAAAGAGTGAATGATATCGATCTTGTGCTCCTTCAAGAGGCGATAGAGTCTAAAGAGGATTCTGAGATCGAGCTTGTTCTTTGCATCCAAGTTGATGACTCGCACGCCAGCCTTTTCCATTTCGTCTGCAGCCGCTCCCCCCATCCACAGACAGCAGACTATGGTCTCATATCTGTTCTTATCCAGACGGGGCACGGTCCTGGCGATGACCCTTTCCGCGCCGCCGACATGTAGTGCATTTATTAGATAGAGAACTTTGATCTTGCGCTGATCAGTCATTGCCAGCCTGCTGTCTGCAACACAATTTGTAAAGCCCATACGAAGCAAAAAGGTATATGTACGGCATCATTGGAACACGAAAACGTGCGTCACCCGATGGCCCAGCGGCCAGTGCGAGGTACATGACCACTGTTCCTAATACCGTGATAGAAACAAGTCTTTTCTCTTGTAGGTTTAGCCATAGGCCATAAGCACTCAACAAGTAGAATCCCATAAGCAGGCCTATCTCTAACACGATACACACGGAGACAAGTTGCTCACTTTTGGAGAGTTCCAGAAACTTTTCAGGGAACTTCTGAAGTGCCTCAAAGCCTGCCGCTGGCCCCTTTGTAAGTATGTAAGTAAGAAAACCTGTCCCAATTCTGCCGGTTGGCATTCCAAGCTGGTGGACAACCTGTCTCACATTTGAACCGGCAAACAAAGGCACAAGGCCACCTAGATGAACTAAGGCATAGTCATAAGGATGCCGCAGTATCTCCTCTATAGCCCTTTTCTGGAAAAAATCTGCCCGCTCGAAAGGGTTAAGAGTCCACTCTTCTATTTCCCTCATCTCATGCTCTAGTTCCTGCTGAGCCTCTGCCAAGGTCATGTTGCCGGTCCTAGCTCTTAAATATCGCACATTAAATAGCAAGAGCCGATGTCCTTGATTCGTCGTGAAATTAAGTACTCCGAATACGTAATAGTTCCTGCCTAGCCAGGGCATTATCATTGCAAGGAAACATAATAATACTATGGCGTACTTTTTTGAGCCTGACAGCAGGCATTTTTATACCGAGCCAAAAAAGGTATCATCAGGAATACAGGCAGGTAAAACGCTATCGTACTACATAAGGCGGTCGCGCCCAGTGAAAATCCTGCCCAAACACCATATCTTACTCTCTCCTCTTTAAAAAACCGTAGCAGATAGTAGATGGAAAGCGACAATAAGCAAGTTAAGAGTGTCTCCCTCAACAACTGATTAGTATAGAGTATCTGAGCAATATCCATAGCTACAAAACTCGCACCTGCAACCCCAATAGCGCGACTAAACAGTATCTCACCAATCTTATAAGTTACATACAGGGTAACGAGGTCCAGCGGTATCTGCAAAAGGATAGCAATGAAGGGTTTATGCCCTAAAACAGCATATACGAAGGCGAGGAATAATGGATAGGCGGGTGGTCTCAGAGCCCCAAATGATGAAGAGAAAATGGGATGTTCTATCAAGTTTATCGCCAAAAGATCGTAATGATAAGAATCCGTCCGGAAGAACTTGTTCTCATCGGGATAGATAACAACGAAAAGTAGCACACGCAACGCAGCAGCAATCGCCATGATGATTAATAGCCACTTTACATTTTTGTCCATGATACACTCTCCCCTTTTCCCTGAGACGATACCTCAATCGCTTCGACTCTGCTCAGCACAAGGCAAGTCCTATTTGCCTGCAGGGCCACGAGACTGATGTTCAGATTCGGCCTGAGATACCAGATTTTCATATAATCGTAGATATTGGTCTACAACGCTCTTCAATGAATACCTTTCCTCAACCGCCTTTCTGGCCTGTCTGCCTAAGTGCTGAGCAAGGCCTCCATTGTTCAAAACCTTTATCAGAGCCTCTGCCAATTGGCCGGAATCCTTCGGTTCAACCAGGATTCCATTCTTGAGGTCGCTAATTGCCTCAGTGCTTCCTCCAACATTGGTAGCCACCACCGCGAGTCCACAGGCCATGGCCTCAAGAAGGGCATTTGGCAGGCCCTCTGATAACGACGGGAGAGCAAAAACGTCTGCACATTGTAAGTACTGGACAACATTACCTTTTCTGCCCAAGAACAGAATGGTGGCTTCCAGGCCCAACTGACTGACGAGTTGTCTTAGGAAGGGTTCCTGAGGGCCTTCGCCAAGGATAAGCAAGCGAGCTTTATTCGTACCGATTGACTGTGAAATCATCTGCCAGGCATAGAGTAGCGTGTCCAGCCCTTTGACTGGATGGAGCCTGCCAACGAAAATAACCAGCTTCTCATCAATTGGCAAGCCGAGCTTGTCCCTCATGGATAATTTTGCTTTACGAGATAATGGCATATATCGGTTTGTGTCAACGCCATTAGGAATAATCACTATTTTGGCCTCGGGGAACCCACACCTTATCAGCTTTGCTCTCATCTCATCAGTGAGGGCTATAAACACATTGACTGCGGAGAGAAGCCTCCTTCGAATAACCTGGTTGACTAAACCCAAATCGCCCCCGCTGATCTTCACCACGACCTTTTTCCCATACAAGAGTTTGGCAAATATCCCAATGATGGCCGGTGACTCAGCCCGATGGCAATGGATAACTTGATACTTCTTTCCATATTTAAGCAGCCAGAGAAGGGACGAGAGAATATAACTAAGCGCGGCAAGGCCCCCCCGGCCCAGCGTCAAAACCCGATAGACGGGAACGCCATCGATTTCCTCATATGGTCCCATCCCCTTGTAACGGCGAGTAAGAACACAGACATCAACTCCTGTGTCAGCTAGTCCCGCTGCTAGTCGCTGGGCTTGGCGCTCAGCCCCTCCGATCAAGGGATAAAAAGATGAAATGATCATACAAGTGGAAAGCTCAAGGTTTTGCAAACTTTGCATCTCTTCACACAATTTCATACTCTTATTGCCATATGCATTAAGGTGCAAGCCTAGCCCACCATGACCTTGCTACCTGGCAATAGTTCAATCGAGATCTTCATATACCTTCAATATAAGAGGAAGATATCTTTCCCTGGAAAATAAGTGCATGCCGATTCCACTCAACCTTTGCCTTCCTTCGTCACCAATTTCCTTCTCCCGAAATCGAATGAATTTATGGATTATTTCTTGCTCATTGTCTAAATCTTCTATTAATATTCCCGCCTCATGTTTGGCAATAACCTCTGCTGTATCGCCGATCCCCCTGGTTAGCATCACGGGCAAGCCGCACATCAGATATTCGGCAAACTTTGTTGGAGAAGCCACTTGGTTAAGAAGGTGCTTTTCTCTTAATAACAAGCCCAGATCTGCAGCCATTAGATACTTAGCTACATGCGTGTGGTCTACGCTTAAAATTGTATAGTGATCTTTAGCTATTCTCCCCTTAAGGTGCTTTTCCGCCAACTCCGGAACAGGTGTTAATATTAAGAGATGGAGGTTTTCCGCAGTTTGTTTCAAGCTGGTGAATACCTTAACCATTTTGTCAGGCAACTGCCAAGCACGAATAGACCCCGAATAGACGAGAACCAGCTTGTGCTCTAGACCAAGCTCCTTTCTTGTCTGTTGCCGCAGGTTCTTGTCGTAGAAAAACAGCGCTGGATCAGCAGAACAGGGGATGACATCTATTCTCCCATCCGGGATGGGATACCGGCTTTGTAGATGCCTTTTGAATGCCTTCGAAACGCAGAGGATGTGATCTGCCATTTCTATAACTTGCTTTTCTCTGGCCTTCAGCACTTGGTATCTCCTTCTCACCTTCCTATCTTCGAGATCCAGGCCCCGCTGCTTTGCCAAGAAGAGGAACTCTGCTGCTTCCTCCCCGCGCATGTCAAGAACAAGGCGAGTCTTTCCGTACAGCTTCTTCAACCGGCTGGCCACAAGAGCACTCGTTTGGCCTCGACAATGGGTGACTATCTCTCGTTTCCTTAGGATATCCTTTAACACCAGTAAGAGTAACCTGCACACTGCCATGTAAATTCCAACGCCGTTTTGAACTCCGGTGACATAAGAAAGAAAAACCCTGCCTTTTAAGCTGGCTCGCCATCGAGCCAATGTTTCTCCAATTTCCTGATGGTTGATTAAGGCAGATCGCAGCCCCTCAAAAATCAGCAGGTCAAAAACCAAACCCTCCCGGTCCAGTCTCTCTAGCCAAGTGCATACCTGGGATTCCCGGCCCGGGGATGCCTTGTCCAAGCCGCCGAAGAGGATGTAGATGCGCCTGGGTTGATCCACCCTCTGCCGATGTACAGAATTTTCACCCATGGACTTGCCTTAGAATATCTAACGAAGTTCGAGTCGCCTGGACAGCGTCTAGGATGGTGAGGCTGGCCGATGGTTTGCCCTGAATTGCTTTTAGAAACTCCACGAGCTCCTGGTACCACCCCTTATCCTGCCGCTTCAACGCTACCCCCTTCTCGACGAATCCGTAGAGTTCAAGCTTCATAAAATCTTCTATCACCAGACAGGCTTGATCTACGAAAATCCCGATCCGCTCCTTGGGCAAGCTGATATCGCCAAGGCTGGTGTAAACCAGGTTAGCCAGGGATCCATCAGCGTACTTGAGTGTCACAGCGACGTTGTCCAAGCTGCTCACCGTCTGGTTGTTGACAGGGATGTACGAGACCTCGAGTCCAATGATTTCATTATCAATGAAGTAATTGAACAAGTCCAGGAAGTGGCACACCTCGCCGATGACACGCCCTCCTCCAACGAGGGGATCATGCACCCAATGATCTTTGGGGATGCGCTCAGCATTCACCCGGTAGTTGATAAACAGCGGCTTTCTCCTCCCCGCTATGAGCTCCTTGGCCCGCACGCTCAGCGGCGCATAGCGGCGATTGAAGCCAACAGTGAAATGGATCCCTACTTCCTGGACTGCTCTCAAAAGCTCATCACATTGCTCGTAGGTTAACGCCATGGGCTTTTCCACGAAGACATGCTTGCCCGCTTGAACCGCGTCCATGGCCATAGGAAAATGCAAATTGTGGCGGGTGGCGATAAGGACCATATCTACATCCGGATCTTCCAGCACCTCCTGATAGTCCGTAGCACAGTATTCGGCTCTGAATCGCCTGGCCACCTGCCTGGCGTTCACTCCCGAGGCCGTGACTACCGCCCGCAGGTTATAACCCGATATCCTCCGCAGATCGGGCAGGCGAATTCTCTGGGCAAAACTCCCGGCCCCAATAATTGCTGCATTGATCACGCCTTTTTTCCTCGGCTCAGAGGTAATGGCTATCCTTCGCTCCTTGACCTTCTCCCCCAGCCCATCATCACAGGTCAACACGATGCCAATGGGTGCCTCTTCGGTATCGAGGAGCATGCTATAGGCCTGGGGGGCTTCTTCGAGGGGCACCTCGGCGCTGATGAGCGGCGTGACATCGATTTCCCCTTCGGAAAGCAGCCGCACGAACTCAGCCATGTTCCGATTTTCGGTCCACCGCACGTAGCCGAGGGGATAATCCACCCCCTTCTCCTCATACGCTGGATCGTACCGCCCGGGGCCATAGGAGCGGGAGATAAGCAGATCGAGCTCTTTGGCGTAGAAATCCTCCCGCTCAAGCTCCATACCCACCGCACCGACGATCACGACACGCCCTCGCTCTCGGAGCATCTGGAAGGCCTGATTGATCGGCTCACTGCTGGATGTCGCAGCGCAGATGATAGCGGCATCGGCGCCCATACCGCCGGTGTGTCTCAACACCGCTTTCACGGGATCCTCTTGACTGACCAAAATGGTCTTCTCCGCCCCCAACTGCTCCGCCAGGGCTAGCCGCTCGGGCAGCACATCGGTCCCAATGACCCGACACCCGGCTACCCGCAGGAGTTGAGCCACCAACTGGCCCACCAGCCCCATGCCGATAACAACCACTATCTCGCCCATCTGGGCATTGGCCCGCCGCACTCCTTGCACGGCGATGGCACCCAGGGTGGTAAAAGCCGCCTCTTTCAGCTCCACATCCTTCGGGACTTTGACTACCAGATTGCGGGGCACAGCGATGATCTCTGCATGATAGGCATAGCCGCTCCCTCCACAGGCCACCCTATCGCCCACCTCCAAATCAACGACGTTCCTGCCCCTCTCGATGACCACGCCCGAAGCGCTATAACCGAGGGGAGCGAGTTCTTCCAGCCTGTCGCGGACAAAAGCAGCCGTCTCTAGCATCCCCTTCGAGAGGACCCGATCGACCACCTTTTTCACCAGATCCGCATTACGAAAGGCCCTCTGAAGAACGCCTTGGCCTTGCTGTATCCTTCTCAACTCTGTCCCCGAGCTGATTAAGGAGTAAGCCACCCGCACGAGCACGCCATTGTGACCAACGATGGGCGCAGGGACATCCTCGACCAGGATCTCACCTTTAGAGCTCACAAAAACCTGTCTCATCTTGCCTCTTTCGCCTTTTCATCTCTTCAACCAGATATGCTGTTTAGCACCGGCGTCACTATCTTCCTGATCTCCTCAACCGAGGTTGGCTGCCTCACTGGAAACAGGACGGTGATAAACTCCGTCGGAACCTCAGCAGTTTTCGTGTATCGCACAATGGGCGCTTCCGCTCTCGTGCCATAGCTATACGACACCCATCCCCGTTTGATGTCCACCGACACCCCCTCTGTGCGTAGGGGTATCACTGCCAGATCGGTTCCGCGGGAACACCGCGTCCTCACCGCTAACGGCATCTTCTCATCGAAGGCGACCTCCAGGGGGGCAAAATGAAAGTAGAGCTCAAAAACGTGCTCGCCAATACCTGTCAAAAGATCCCTTATGATCCAGAAGCCGCCCAGCTTATTAAAATATATCTGCCGGCGGTGGGTCACAGGTTCGATCAAGCGCTCGTAACCGGTATGCTTGCCATCAAAGAGATCGTATTCTTCTTCCACCACCCAATGGTTGACTTGAGGGATGGCATCATGCTCGATCCAGAAGAGGTTACGTTCGTCAAAGCGGTTCTGCTCCTCGCCGTCCACCACCACAGTGTTGTGATAAGCAGTGGAGCGAAAGAGATTGCCCCAGCGGTAGTCGGCGGTGTAGACATAGTTCCCGGGATCAACGATAAAACTCTTATCGTGAGCATACAGCTCAAAGCTCAGCTTGTCATTGTGTGTATGGCTGCCGTGGCCATCCTTGCCGTTGGGCATGGCGCTTGTGATCAGATAAAGATCATTATGGCGCATGATGAAGAGGCCGCCGTGAGGGAAGGATTGGGAGGTTGGAGGTTGGAGTTTTGAGCTTTGAACTTTGAACTTTGAACTTCGATGCTCCCACCCCCGAGTAGCCAAATCGCTTCCTGCCAGCGCTCTCCTGCTGCTTGAGCGAAATCCTCACGGTCAGAGAGTACCGCCCCCGTGCCCAGCAGGTAGCGATGGTCAAAGAACTCGCGTTGGGCATCGTCATAAGAGCCCAGCCGATGCAGGCGCCCGTTGTCGGCATCGCCGATGATGGGGATAGTGCCGTCCGGTTTGGTGTAATACATGACGAACTCCAGCATCCGCTCTAACCTGTCCATCACGTCCTCAGGAACAGGGATATCGTTGAGCCGACAAAGAAGGATAGGGGATAGGCAAAGCTCGGCCACTAAGCGATGGTAGCTGATAGAGGCTTCATAATCCACGCCATCAGCATACACCTGTTTTCGCATCTCGGAGAAAAGTTCCCTCAGCCCTAACTCAAGCCAGGGCTCAGCCTCCTTAAATTCTGGCAACATCACCCCGAGGTAGATCAGCCCGGCCAGATCGGACAGGTAATGGTTGCCTGCAACCTCGCTCCACTCCAGGCTGTGTCCTGAGCCTGTCGAAGGGTTGTCAATGATATGCCGACCGTGGGCAAGGAGGCTCTTGAAGAACTTCAACCTGAAATCATCCGTTAAGCTGGGCGAATCCTTGAAAAAATAATATCCCCAGATCCAGTTCACGGCCCTGATGGCCACGTCCATTGTGCATCGCCAGTTGACACCGAACTGCGGAGGGTTAGCTTCGATCCAATCGCTGACCTGAGCGATGAACTCACGAGCATACTTCTCGTCTCCCGTATACCAATAAGCCTTGCCCAGGGTGACAAAATGCTGGCAGCGGCTCAGCTCCCAGGGAACTTTGACGTCATAAGGCTGGTCTAGATCCATGAACTGGATGTCGCGGTAATACTTATTGGGCTCCCACCGCCAACCCGTTTTGAAATCCGTATGCCAATCGATCTTTTCGCCCAGTTGGACCTCCCCCGAGCCCAGAAGATCGAAGGTATGATCGCAGATTTTGTCTGCTTGCTCTACTGTTTGCCCGATGGTAGCGGGATATTGCCGGCTTATGAATTCAACGACTTCCTTTCTGCCTTTGGAATCAATGAAAAAGAGGGGCTGTTGACGGGTTGCCATGTGAGAGAGAAAGGTATTTATGCTTTCGAAGCGCTGGTCCAATGCACTAAGCAATTGTCGGTCGCTAATGCGGGTGGAAAAGAGCGTGGCCCTTAGTTTCCGCGCCTTTGCCGTGATCCCAATCCCGAATTTTCTTGCCCCCTTTTGAATAAGGACTCGGGGAGGGAGCTTCCGCGCTTTGCGGTAATAGAGAAGGATACTGTTCAAATAAATCGGTGCCATTTTCGATCGTCCGACGCTCGCTGAGGTTCCTACTTTACAGCCGAAATATAAAGATGCCAACCAAACCTATCACGTATCTTTCTCAAAAGGGGAGAGGCCGAATGTCCACCCCACAAAGGTTGAGCTGTTTTAAAGGAGATTTCCCTAAATTGTTTAGAGAGTCGACGCGCAGAGCGCTTCGTACTCACATGGGAAAGTGGATTCAACAAACCCGTTCCCTCGGTCGCTCTTATGACCTCTGCCTTTGTAGGAATCCTTCGCTCATGTAGCAAAAGGTTCTTATAGTACGGTCGAGATTGGAGAATTCTTTTCCTCAAAAAGTCTGGAGCCAAGTTTAAGACCAGCATGATCAATCCAGTCCCAAATAAGATATTATAGTAATAGTGGAATGAGTTTTTATGATATATCATTATTCGAGCCTGACCACCTTTTCTGAGTACTCGATGTATTTCGGTGACGGCTTGCTGCATATTCGGGGTATGATGTATGACGCCAGAGGAGAAGACCATGTCAAAGGCTCTATCTTTGAATGGGAGATTTTCCACATCCGCTATAAGAAACCCAGCTTTCAACCCCCTTAAGCGAAATCTTTCAGAGGTTAACTCGATTGCCTTGGAAGCAAGATCCATGGCTAGTAAGTCTGCACCGCACCGGGCTAGACGCTGAGCGTTGTATCCCATGCCACAACCCACTTCCAGGGTTTTCTGCCCCTGTGCATCCCGAAAACCATAGGCCTTCTCAAGATGCGGGGACTTTAACTTGGTTAACCGATCTCGTTCATCGAAGAATTTCTTTCTTTCGTGCTCAAGATGCTTGACATCCTGATAGCCGGCAGGGTACCGATTCCAATATGCCCGAACAGCCCCTTTGACTTCCCTAGCATCTCTCATCCGCCGAAATACCCCCTATATTGCGTGTTCAATGGTGACAGTCGGCTACTCAGATGAATGCCTATCGCCGGTTCAGATATCGCTATGACATCCATTCTCTGTACCACAACCCAAAGTTTAACAAATTCCAAATCCGACCACTATAGTCACTCTCCGTGTTCTCAAACGTTTCCTTAACGTAGTCCATATCGAAAAAATCCTTCATAGCAGGCGTACTGAATAGCAGGTCCCAGGCATAGCTTCTTAGACTTGGTGTCAACATGTTCCTTGCGCCGCCCCCAAAGCCCACTTTCTTCCTATAAATGATCTCAGCAGGTAATACACCCTCCACCGCCTTCTTCAAAATGTACTTACCCTCCCCGTTTCTCACCTTGAATTGGGAAGGGATATTCATAGCGAACTCTACCAGCATAAGGTCTAGAAATGGCACGCGCGATTCTACGGAATTCGCCATGGTGATCTTGTCCACGCGCATGAGTAGCAACTCAGGCAATCGCTGTCTTAACTCCAGATAAATCATCTTTCTTAGATAATCAACATCCTTGCCTTGCAGCTTTTCATAGATATTCTTTATGATCTTGTAGGAATCGACCTCTCTAAGCTGTCTCTTCAACCCCTTACTGAGAAGCATGTTCTTCTCTAATTCCCAATAGGCTATAGCGCCACCCCAAAACAGCTCTCCATCAAACACAGCTCGTCTCAAATGATCTCTCTTAATCACGTTGACTAGATTTCCCCCCAATTTATACCCTATGGCTTTTAACCACTTCGGCATGTATTTAAAATATTTCCAATAGGCATTGTACCTTCGCAATGTCTGCAAGTATCCTCCATACCCACTGAAAAGCTCATCGCTACCCTCGCCCACTTGCATCACGATCACGCCATTGTCACGGGCAAGCTTGGATACATAGTATAAAGGGACGCACACAGGATCCGCTAACGGCTCGTCCTGATAATAGGCTAGTCTCTGAAAAAATTCGAGGAAATCTCGGTCATCGATTATGACCTCATGGTGATTAGTGCTAAAAAGCCTTGCTACCTTTCTGGCATACTGGAATTCATTGGCCTCTGATTCATGCTTGAACCCCACAGAAAACGTTTCCACCGGCCTGTCCATCAGTTCGCTCATCAGGGCCACATTGGTGCTCGAATCCGCTCCCCCGCTCAAGAAAACGCCAAAGGGAACGTCGCTCATCATCCTTGCCTGTATCGAGTCCCTCAATAGGTCCCTGATCCGCTGTGCATAGTATCCCTCGGGTTGAGCACCAGGGGGAAGGGCAACCATAGACTCTGACACATCCCAATACTGCTCTTGTTTTACGTGGCCTTTATCGTCTACAGTCATCAAATATCCTGGCGGCAGCTTATTGATGCCCTGGAACATGGTCATCGGAGCTGGCGTGGTCACGAAAGTCAAGTAGTGATAAAAGGCCTCCTTATCTATTTCTCTTGAGATATCAGGATGTTTTAGGATTGCTTTGATCTCTGAAGCGAATATCAATTGCCCATCGTGGAGGGTGTAATAAAGAGGTTTGATGCCGATTCTATCCCTAGCCAACAAGAGCTGTCTCTTCCTATCGTCCCATATGGCAAAAGCGAACATGCCGCGAAGCTTGTGCACTAAATCTTTTCCATCTTCTTCATACAGATGGATGACGACCTCTGTGTCTGTCCTCGACTTAAATCTATGCCCTCTTCCTTTGAGCTCCTCCCTCAGCTCCTGATAATTATAAATTTCCCCGTTAAGTGTAATCCAAATTGTGCCATCCTCATTGCACATGGGTTGGTGCCCGGCCGAAGAGAGATCAATGATGCTCAAGCGGCGGAAGCCAAGGCCCAGGCGCCTATGATTACTGACATAGACCCCGGCATCGTCGGGGCCCCGATGGATCATCGTGTCCCGCATCTCGATAATTAAGTCTTCGGTTATCTCAAAGCTGGTGCCGGCGTAGTTGAAAATGCCGCAAATCCCGCACATGTCTTACCTCTTTGAATTGTTAAGTGCACAACTCTTCATAAACTTCGAAGGTCTGCCTGGCATTCATCTCTGCATTGAAGAGCTTTCGTGCCCGATGGTATCCCGCCTCCCCCATCCTTCGGGCCAATTGCTCATCGGAGAGTATTTCGATGATGGCTTCCGCCAGGGCTTTCGGGTTCTTGGCTGCAACCAATAAACCCGTCTCCCCGTCCACCACCAGTTCCCGAGGGCCATCGAGGTCCGAGGCCACTACCGGCTTGGCCATCGCCCCAGCCTCAATGATGGGGCGACCAAAATGAGGGACAGTGGATGGGAAAATAACCAAATCCATCCCAGCCAGGATCCCTGGTATGTCTTGACGGACCCCTGTAAAGATGATGTCCTCTCCCAGGCCGGCACTTTCAATAACCGTCTCTATCTCTCCATAATAATCGCGTACACCAAGGATTTTCTTGACCACTTTCTTTAAGCCCTGTTTGATGTCCTGGGCTTGTACTCCTTCGACCCTTCGGCTACGCTCAGGACAGGCAGGCTCAGGACACAGCCCTTCGACAGGCTCAGGACGCAGTATCGTTGGCAAACTACCAACGACGAAAAACTTAGCGGTCTCAATTCTTTCCTTCAGCATCTTTGCCGCTTTTACGAATTCCAGGGTCCCCTTAGTGATCGCCACGCCCCCAAACATCCCTATGGCCTTCAATCCGTTATCAAGGCCAAACTCTTTCCTGAAACCATCGCCCGGAATGTGTTTATTGAATTGGTTAAAGTCAACAAAATTATACACGACCTTAATCTTATCGCTGTTTATCAATTGATCGGCATCACTTTGACAAATGGCGACTACTCGATCTGCGAATTTATGAATACATCGTCTTAGCAGCCATTTCCGGACCCCGAAGTAACCGCTATGGATAGGCTCCCGGATGTGCCAGACTACCGGAGCCCCAGCAAGTTTAGCACCAATGGCGCAGGGGGCGAGTGTTGAAGAGTTCAAATGAACCAAATCTGGTTTGTGAGTTTTAACCAAACGATACGTTCCGTAAACAGACGGCAGAAAAGCCAAGCTCCGCCAAATTAAATCCCATAATCGTCTATAATTGTACCAGGTTAGATAAGTGTGGGAGAAACTGTGAATTCCCTTTGCGATACAGGTTTCTATGCCCTCATCTCGGTACAGGTCAGCGGCAGGGCTCTCGCACAAACACAGGACAATGGGGTAGTACTTACTTGCCTCCAACTTCCGAATCAGGAAGAGCAAGCTTAAAGGTGCCCCGCCAATGCCCCGACCATGATGGATATAGAGGATGCGCTTTTTCATAGACCGTGTATAGATGCTACAATCCCTCTTTTTGAAACAGGAGAGACATGGTCATGGAATTCTTCCGATGGACGTAGATATAGTCGCTGTAGAGTCTATTATACAGATATTGATAAGCAAGCAGGTCTAAAAACACCCAAAAGGGATGCGAACAATAGTAATACAGCTTCCGCAAGGCATTCGGAAGTCTTCTTGATCGATAAAGCCTCTCATCAAAACGGTAAAATGGATACCAATAGTCCTGAAACTTGCATCTCCCCGTGGTTTTCTTGCCGCTATAGCATTCTCCTAAGCATTTCATTCCAAGGGAAGAAAAGTGTTCCAGCACTTCCTCCGGCTTATAATGCTTGTAATGCCCGCATTTTCGCCGTGTGTAGTATCTGGACGACTCCTCAGCAGGCCCCCGGCCGTAATAGTTAGGTGTCGTCAAAAAAAGAAACCCGCCCGGCTTCAATCGCTCAACGATGTCTCTGGTCAGCCTGTCGCACTCGTCAAGCGGAAAATGCTCGTAAACCTCTGAAAAGATGACAAGATCATATCTTTCTCTTACGATATTATCTACACTTTTAATAATAGTATTATCGATTCCCAAAGAGTTATACAGTTTTTGTGCGTTGTCGCATGAGGTCAGGTTTAGATCATAATAGTCAACAACGACCTCTTTTTTCCCTAAGCGTAGAAAACTGCTAGCCACATTAGCGCTTTTATGGCCGGTCCCCCCTCCGTAATCCAGAATGACAAGGGATTCCTTTTTCAATAAATCCACTGAGACCAGTTGTAAAAGCTCCTCTGCAACCCTCCACCAAAGGGATGTGAATGGATCGCGCAGTCTGTTCGATCCAGCACCAGTAATATGCGGTTTCACAATGTAGTTGTAATGATCTACTAAATTCAGCATGTTCATGGCTGTTTTTGTTACGGGGGTAAGTTCTTCAAATAATCTAAAAGCCATTTGCTATGTTAACAATTCCTGGTAGACCTTGTATGTCTCCTCCACTATTTTTCTATGAGTATACTTCTCCAGCACTCTCTGTCTTCCCCTTCTTGCCAATTCATCTCTCAGCCTCTTATCCCCCATGACCATCCGCACTTTCTCGGCAAGGTCATCGGCGTTTCCTTCCCTGAAGATCAGCCCCGCATCGCCGATGACATTGGGTATTTCGCCAGAGCTCGAACCGATCACCGGCACCTTACAAGAGATGGCCTCAATGAGCACGTGGCCAAACTGCTCTTTCCAGGCAGGGGTAGTCAGGGACGGGAGAACCATCACATCCATACAGTTCAAGTACAAAGGCACTTCGTCATAGGGCACAGTATCAACGAAGCGAATCCTGTCGATCATGCCAAGCTGAGTTGCCAATTCCAAGATCTCGGATTTCAGTGGGCCGCGGCCCACCAGTAGAATGCTAAGTTCATTTTGGATTTTAGAGATCGCCTCTATCAACGTCAGGATTCCCTTGGCCCGAACGAAACGGCCGAGAAAGCCGACGACGAAAGAGCCAAGATCAAGGCTTGTTCGAACGCTTCGAACATCCTCTGGGTCTACATTTCTTCCAAAATCGGGCTCAATCCCCCACAGCGGCAACACTTCAAAGCGCCCCTTGTATCCCCGTTCACGGTGAACCCGAACCGCATCTTCGTTTCCGGCGATGAAACAGTCGGTCTGTCTAAGGTTGAACTGCTCAATCATCCAGTTCCACGGCCGACGAATATTATAGGACAAATTCTTCCAAGAAAAGACGATCGATTTGGCGTGCGGAACAAATATCTTTTTTAAGAGGTTCGCTTGGAAGCAGACATAGGCTCCAGGGCCATTCTCGCAGTGAACAATCTCCGGACGGAATTCCTTAATGACCTTACCCATGCGACGGAGCAGGTATCTTTGTTCGTTGTCACGGTTAATAGTCGGCAATGGTCTGAAGTGGTAGGGCATCCGATACTCCTCCCCCGCCTCAACAAATCCTTCAAGCCTAAATGCCCAACACTCAGGCACCAAAGCCGTTAGTTCTACGTCTGGAAACTTAGACAATAAGTTTAGTTTCAATCGAGCAGAGCGATGAATGTAACTGTGACTGATAAGCAAAACTCGCATCGTAAACGCTCCTTTACGCAACCTAGTGCTACTCATACCCAAGAAACCCCATATAATCACGTACATGTACGCGGCCTTATTTGCTTCGGGGGGTGATCTTCCCCCGAAAAAGTGGACACGAAGATAAGCAAGATTCGTGGTATAATACTCTTTCGGAGGGAAGCGATGGAAAAGTCCAGAAGGACGTATACTCGAGAATTCAAGCTTGAAGCACTTCGG
>Ga0209991_10000213_pt1 | contig 25955 bp, 24 predicted proteins | sample ChitaG_FD_183167 | JGI IMG/M metagenome (GOLD analysis project Ga0209991, IMG submission 183167) | Deep subsurface microbial communities from South Pacific Ocean to uncover new lineages of life (NeLLi) - Chile_00310 metaG (SPAdes)... | ecosystem: Environmental > Aquatic > Marine > Oceanic >... | reverse complement strand
GGCCGACAGCTCCACCCGTTCCACTTCCCACGGGGCGACCAATCCCAACAAATGCCGGTACAACTCGGTGTCGCGCCTGCCCCAAATCCTGCCGCTGACCGGCCGTGGAACTCAAGCCGGACCCACACAAAACCCGGAAGCGCCGTCATCAGACTTCTCCGACCCGCACGCCGCTAATGTCAGTGCCGCCGCCGGGATAGCGCCGAGGAGGTAGCGCCGAGACTTGTTTACTTCGCCAAGAGGGCTGCCAGTACCGTCCACCGAATTGTCCTCCTCGCTGGGTTCTGCGGGCGCGGTCGCGCGGCGATAACGGTACAACACAGGTGCGCTACAGGACCGCAGGTGAAGACCGTGCTCACGGCCCTACTCGTGGACTTGGTGTCCGGGCGTGTCGCTGCTGTCGCCGAAGCGGTGTCGAAGTTGGTCGCCGGCCGCTGCCTCTCGGATCTGCGATCGAAACCGAGAATGGCTGCTGTGAAACAGCATTGGAGCACGGCCCCACTATCGACACGGCCGCGGCAGCCGACATCCTTGACGGCACTCCGCAGTGGGTTCGACACCTCGGCGCCGGCCTACTCGCAATCGCGGGAATTCGTCGCCGGAATCTGCGATGGTTGCAGGTATGCGACCGCCCGGCTTGCCTACGCTCAAACCTCTGACGCCGATGTTCGGCGGCCTGTACGCAGCAGCCTACGGGCTGGGTGGACAACCTCTGGTTCGCCAAGCGATGGCGCGCTACGGGCCGGTGATCTCTCTGCCGTTGCTGGGCTTCGGCAATGTGGTCGCGGTCGCCGACGCGACCTTGGCCAAGCAGGTATTCACCGAGAAACCGGACGTCCTGTTGGGCGGTGAAGGGGTAGGGCCCGCGGCGGCGATTTACGGCCGCCGGTCGATGTTCGTGCAGGAAGAGCCGGAACATCTTCGCCGACGAAAAATCCTCATCCCGCCGCTGCACGGTCAGGCCCTGGCCGAGTACGTCCCGATAATCGAGGCGGTGACCCGTTCGGCGATGGACACCTGGCCGGTTGGGCGGCCGATGCGCATTCTCGAGGCCGCCCGCGAATTGACTCTCGACATCATCGTGCAGGTGATCTTTGGAGTGAGCGAACCGGCCGCCGTCCGGCGGCTTGGCCGCCCGTTCGAAGAGCTGTTGGACCTGGCCCTATCTGAGGAAACGCCGGCGCGGTATGCGTTGCGCCGGGTGGGCGGGCTGCTGATCTGGGGCCGCCTGGCCCGCATCAACCGCCGGATCGACGAGCTGGTAATGCCGTTGATCGCCGAAGCACGCGGTGAGCGAGAACGCACCGATGTCCTTGCGATACTGGCCAACGCCACCACCGAGGACGGCGACCGGCTGTCCGACAACGTGATTCGTGCTGACCTGATCACGCTGATGTTGGCCGGGCACGAGACGACGGCAACCACTTTGGCCTGGCTGCTGGACTTGGTCCTGCACCATCCGGAGGTGCTGGAGCGGCTGCGTGGTGACATCCAGTCCGGCCAGACCGAGTACACGCAGGCGGTGATCAACGAGACGCTGCGGCTGCGACCGGCCGCACCGATCACCGGCCGGATGACAGTGGGTCGCTACCGCCTCGGCGACTACACGCTTGACCCGGGCACCCGGATCGTCCTGTTGCTCGATGCCATCAACCGTGATCCGCAGACCTATCCTGACCCGGACGAGTTTCGGCCGGAACGGTTCCTAGGCCAGCGGCCCCACCCGTATGCCTGGGTTCCGTTCGGCGGCGGGATCAAGCGATGCCTCGGGGCGAGCTTCTCGATGTGCGAGATGACGACGATGCTGCAAACCATGCTCCGGCACGGCGACTTCCAGCCGGTCAGTGAGCGCCCGGAAGCCCCTTCCTCGCGCGCCGCACCGGTCGTAGTTCCACAGCACGGCACGCGCGTCTACTTCAACCCCACAGACTTGCTGTGCAACCTTGGAAAGTGATTCGAACTGCTGGAACCTGAGCTCCCCCGGCTGGACTCGAACCAGCAACCCTTCGGTTAACAGCCGAATGCTCTGCCAATTGAGCTACAGGGGATGGCCCTCCCGCGATCACCATGCCGCGGGCCAGAAAGCACTGTAGCTTACGCCCACTGCGGGGTGCCAATACGCGCCCGGCCGGGCGGACAGGGTAAGTGGTGAGGCAGGATGGGCATCGAGACGTCGTCCATTCAACAGATAGTCGTCCATTCAACAGATAACTGGAGGACCCTTGTGATCGGGTATGTCGCTGTTTTGGCCGTCGGCTACGTGCTGGGCACCAAGGCCGGCAAGCAGCGCTACGAACAGATCGCAGGGACGTACAAGGCTGTCACGGGCAGCCCGGCCGCCAGGGCGGTGATCGATGCGGGACGGCGCAAGATCGCAGACCGAGTGTCTCCCGATCCGACTATGGTCAATTTGACACCGATCGACTCCGGCACCGAGGTCCTTGAGCCGGAGCAGATGGCGGAGAAGACGCGCTAGCCGAAGTCGCGCGAGATGGTGGTACCCGGCAGCAGCGGAGCAGTGTAGACACCGAGGCCGAATGGACCCAACCCCACGTTGGGAGTTCCGATGTCGAAGCCCCCGCCATTGGAGTACGACAAGCAGTTGCCGTCGTCCTTGTTCCCCATCCATGCCAGGCAGGGCGGGCCAGCAGTCACCTGCGGCGCGGCATCGATACTGGTCAGAGCTATGTAACCGGGGACGGCCACGGCAGCAACCGCAAAGGCCCCGGCAATCAGCCGGGTGCCGTTGGTCCGGATCGTGTGCATAAACATCGCCAACTCGCCTTCTCACCTATTCCCGAAACGGCCCGACCGCTGGGTCCAGCATAACTCAGCCGACCTACTTCATACAGTCAGCCGACCTGTTCATGCAGTCAGGTCATCACCACTTGCCTGTTCGAGCAGGCCGCGCCGGTAGCCTTCCATCGCCACCAGATCACCGAACAGCGCGTGGTATTCGTCCCCCTGTTCCACCGGCGACATCCGCTGCAGTTTCGACTTGACCTCTGCGATCTGGCGGCCAATCCACACTTCTTGCAGCCGGGCCAGCACGCCCCCGACATAGCGCGGCAGCCTCTCGTCGTCGGCGTTGATGGCCTCGGCGCCGAGTTCGTTGACCAGGCCGGGGGCCAACTGTGAGTCAGTTTGCTCGCGAACTGCTTCGATCCACTGCGCACCGGTCAAACCGGCCGCGGTACCGCCGGCGGCCTCGATCGATGCCCGGACGGCGGCGTAACCGGGGTGGGTGAAACTCTCAGCTGCCAGCGAGTCGAACACCGGGCCGGCCAGCGCCGGATACTGTAACGCCGACTTGAGCGCTTCACGTTGAGGCCACAGCGTGGGTTCGCCGGGGTCCGGCCGGGCTGCAGCCGACCCTCCCGCACTGCTAGCCCCCTGCGGCGGGGCCGCCTCGGCCTGAGCAGCGCGGCGGCGCTTCTTGTCGGGCATACCGCGCTTGCCCGCCTCTGCACGAACCCGAGTGAGCACCTGGCCTTCATCGCGCCAGCCCGTCCACCCCGCGAGGCGCCGTGCATACTCGTCGCGCAGCGCATAATCCCGGATTCGCGCAATCAGCGGCACACTGCGGCGCAGCGCGTCCACCTGCGCCTGAGGCTCGTTATCCAGGACGTCGCCGCCGGGAATCAGGCTGCGGATCGCGAACTCGAACATCGGGATCCGGCGCGCCACCAAGTCCCGCAGTGCGCCGTCACCGGACTTCAGCCGCAGATCACAGGGATCCATACCGTCGGAAGCGATTGCCACGAAGGATTTTCCGGACACCTGCTGGTCGCCGTCGAAAGCCTTCAAGGCCGCCGCCTGACCGGCCGCGTCACCGTCGAACACAAAGATCAACTCGCCGCGGTACCAGTTGTCGTCCATCATCAGCCGCCGTAACAACGCCAGGTGTCCATCACCGAAGGCGGTGCCGCAGGACGCCACGGCCGTCACCTCGCCGGCCAGGTGCATGGCCATCACGTCGGTGTAGCCCTCGACGACAACCGCGCGGTGCGCTTTGGCGATGTCGCGCCGGGCCAGATCGAGGCCGAACAACACCGCGGACTTCTTGTACAGCACCGTCTCGGGGGTGTTCACGTACTTGGCTTCCATCGGGTCATCGTCGAAGATGCGCCGGGCCCCGAACCCGATGACTTCGCCGCCGCTGGCTCTGATCGGCCACAGCAGCCGGCGGTGGAAACGGTCCATCGGACCGCGGCGCCCCTCCCTGGACAGGCCGGCCGCCTCAAGCTCCTTGAACTCAAACCCCTGGCGCAACAGGTGTTTTGTCAGCGTCTCCCACCCTGAGGGCGCAAAGCCGCAACCAAACCGGGCGGCGGCCCCAGCATCGAAATGGCGCTCGGTGAGGTACTGCCGCGCTGGGGCGGCCTCGTCGGACTCCAACGCAGCGGCATAGAACTCCTGGGCGGCGGCGTTGGCAGCCAACAGCCTGCTGCGGCTGCCCCGGTCCCGTTGCACGTTGGTGGTTGAAGCTCCGGTGTAGGTGACGGTGTAGCCGACGCGGTCAGCGAGCAGTTCGACCGCCTCGACGAAGCTGACGTGCTCGATCTTCTGCAGGAAGGCATAGACGTCTCCACCCTCACCGCAACCGAAGCAGTGGAAGTGCCCATGGTTGGGCCGGACATGAAACGAGGGGGATTTCTCGTCGTGAAAGGGACACAGCCCCTTCAGCGAGTCCGCGCCCGCGCGCCGCAGCTGAACATACTCACCTACGAGGTCCTCGATGTTGGCCTGTTCGCGGATCGCGGCGATGTCGCGATCGGGGATCCTGCCCCGCCCCCGAGTCCCGTCGACCGCCACCCGGTCAGTCTAGAGCCCCGCCGGGAGCGCCTATGCCGGTTCAAGCCGCTCCAGACGGCTTTCAGTGACTGACGCCACTTGATCTATCACCACCCGCAACCGCACCCCGTCGTCGGCGGCGGCATTGAATTGCGGGGCGAACAGTGGATCCAACGTTGCCGGTGCACCGGCCAGGACGAACTGAACCGCTGCGTCGATTCGGTCGCGCTGCCGTGCCTGCAGATTCAGATGCCGGGGGTCGGACATGATGAACTGCAACGCAAGAATCTTCAGCACCGCTACTTCCGCTCGCACCACGGTGGGCACCTCCAGATCAGTGCGATAGCGCACCAGTCGGCCCGGACCGGAGACGTTGCGGGTGGCTGCGATGGCCGACGAGGCGAATCGGCCCACCAGCTCGCTGGTCATCGTCTTCAAAGCCACCGCTGCCGAGAGGCTGGCGTCGTACTCGCCGACGGCGGCCACCGCAGGCAGCATCGAGAGCCGTTCAGCCGCTTCAACCAGGTCAGCGGCCGCCAAGCCGCCCCCCATGCCGTGTGACTGCCCCAGCCGGCCCAATGCGCACACCGCGTCGTCGTCGGCAAGAACCCGCAGGTCGATGCGGCCGGAGGTCACGCCATCCTCGACATCGTGCACCGAGTAGGCGACGTCGTCGGCCCAGTCCATGATCTGGGCCTCCAGGCACGGCCGGCGTTCGGGCGCATCACCGCGCACCCAGACCGCGGCTCTTGCGTCGTCGGCGTAGAAGCCGAACTTGCCGCCCTCCGACGATCGGGACCACGGATACTTCGTCACCGCGTCCAACGCCGCACGCGTGAGGTTGAGCCCCGCGCTGCGCGGCTCATCTCCCTGGGTGACAAGCACTTTAGGTTCTAGCCGAGTCAGGATGCGGAAATTCTGCGCATTCCCCTCGAACCCACCGCACGCGCCGGCAAGCTCGTTGAGCGCCCGTTCACCGTTGTGCCCGTAAGGCGGATGGCCGATGTCGTGGGCCAGCCCAGCCAGGTCCACGAGGTCTGGGTCGGCACCCAGCCCAACCGCCATTCCACGGCCGATTTGGGCTACCTCAAGGGAGTGGGTGAGCCGGGTACGCAGGGTTTCACTCTGCCGCGGACCGACCACCTGCGTCTTGTCGGCTAGCCGGCGCAACGCCGCGGAGTGCAACACTCGCGCGCGGTCACGTGCGAAGTCGGTGCGGTGCTCGGCCGCCGTGCCCGGCAACGCGGCAGCCTTCGGCGGTTCGACCACCAGACGCTGACGGTCGAACTCACTGTAGGGATCACGTTGCGTGAGATCAGTGGACACCGACAGACAGTCTGCCAGGCCAATCACCCGGCAATAGCCGCCGCCGGGGTGCGGCACTACATTGGCTCCATGCGCGTCGCCCGCCATCTCAGCATGCTGCTCGCCGTCCTGGTCACCGGACTTCTCTGCACGCCGGTCGCTACCGCCGAGCCACCGTTCCGCATCCCCGACTACGTCACGGACCAATCCAGCGCGCTGTCGCCGGCCCAGCGCGTGGAGGTCGAAAACGCGTTGTTGGCGCTGTACGACAAAGAACGCATCCGCCTCTGGGTGGTGTACGTCGACAGCTTCGGCCAAGGAGCGCAGGCCTGGGCGAAGACCACGATGCAGCTCAGCGACTTCGGCGACCGGGACGCCTTACTGGCGGTGGCCACCACCGAACGGGCCTACGCCTTTCAGGTGCCGCGGGCGATCATGTCCCAGACCAAGGCCCGTGCCCTGCAACGCGATGTGATCGAGCCGGCGCTGCGGCGCGACGACTTGGCCGGTGCTGCCGTCGCCACCGCCGAAGGCCTGGGAACCGCCCGCGCCGCGGGGTCAGGCAAGGGCTTTTCGTGGCTCACCTTCCTCATGGTGATGGCAATACTGGCCCTGGCCGTGTGTGCCCTGTGGCTGTGGACGAACTGGCGGCGGCGTAAACGCCGGCTGGCGGAGTTCGCCGCCGCCCAGCGAGTAGATCCCTCCGACCCCAACGCGCTGGCGGCAGTATCGATCGATGCGCTCGACGATCTCTCCAGGAAGATCGTGGTCGAGGTGGACAACGAAGTCCGCACCAGCGAGAGCGAATTAGCGCTGGCGGTCCAGGAATTCGGTGAGCGCGATACCGCGGCATTCGTCCGCGCGGTGACCAATGCCAAGACCACACTGGCCCAAGCGCTCAACGTGCGGCATATCCTCGACGACGCGGTGCCCGAAACCCCGCAGCAGCGCCGCGACCTGCTGACGCGCGTGATCGTCGCCGCCGCAAAGGCCGACCAGGAGCTCGAAGCCCAGCGTGAGGCCTTCGCCAAACTGCGCGACCTGCTGATCAATGCGCCCACCCGCTTGGACACGCTCACCCAGCAGATGGTCGAATCAACTACTCGGATGGGTCCAGCCGAGCAGACGTTGGGCCGCCTACACTCCCAATTCGCTGAAGCGGCACTGGTTTCGGTGTCCGACAACGTCGACGAAGCCAGACAACGGCTGGAATTCGCCGAACAGAACATCGACACCGGCCGCGAACTGGTCTCGCGCCCAGCTCGCCGGCAGCTCGGTTTGGTCGACGCCATCCACAATGCCGAGGCCGCACTCGGTCAGGCCCGCACGCTGCTGGACGCCGTTGACAGCGCCGCCACCGATATCAACCGGGCGGTGGCCGGCCTGCCATCGGTGATCAACGACATCCAGAACGGCATCAATCAGGCGGGCGCACAGCTCGCACGTGGCAACGTCGCGATAGCAGCAGAACTCAGCACCGCTCGCGATGCCGCGGTTCAGGCGGTATCGGCCGCGCAGAGCACCGGTGACTCTGACCCACTCGGTGCCTACACCCGGTTGACCCAGGCCGATGCCGAGCTGGATCGTCTGCTGGCAGACGTCGTCCAAGAGAGGGAAACCACCGAGCGCCTCAGCCGAACCTACGAACAAGCACTGTTCAACGCGCAGTCCCGAGTGCGCTCGGTCTCGGACTACATCGACACCCGCCGCGGTGTCGTCGGCCCGGAGGCGCGCACCCGGCTGTCGGAGGCGGAGCGGCAGCTGCAGGCAGCCCAGGACAAGCGCTCGACCAACCTGACCGAGGCCACCGCACACGCCAACAGCGCTGCCATGCTGGCCGCCAAGGCCCAATCGCTGGCCAACGCCGATGTCATCGCCGCCCAACGCCACTTCAACGGACCTCGCGGCGGTGGTCGCGGCGGTGGTCGCGGCGGCGGTCAGGTGGGCGCCGTAATCGGGGGCATCCTGCTCGGCAACGTGCTCTCCGGCGCGATGCGCGGCGGATTCGGTGGCGGTGGATTCGGCGGTGGCGGATTCGGTGGCGGTGGATTCGGCGGTGGCGGATTCGGTGGCGGTGGATTCGGCGGTGGCGGGGGCGGCATGAGTGGCGGCGGCGGGCGCTTCTGACGCCGTGTCGAACTCTGGTGTGCGCTCAGACCGTCCAATCGGCCGATATCACGATCTGCACGCACACCAGAAACCGTTCCCCCGAGCTAGCAGCCCTTGAGGCGCACTGCCAGGTAGTCGGCGACTGCGTCGATCGCAACCCGCTCCTGGGTCATCGCGTCACGCTCGCGAACCGTCACGGCGTGGTCGTCGAGCGAGTCAAAATCCACGGTGACGCAGTATGGCGTGCCGATCTCGTCCTGGCGACGATAGCGGCGGCCGATAGCGCCGGCATCGTCGAACTCGATGTTCCACAAGTTGCGCAACTCGGCAGCCACGTCGCGCGCCTTCGGCGACAGGTCGGCATGCCGCGACAGCGGCAGCACCGCCGCTTTGACCGGCGCCAGCCGCGGGTCCAGCCGTAGCACGGTGCGCTTGTCGACGCCGCCCTTGGCGTTCGGCGCCTCGTCCTCGTGGTAGGCGTCGACGAGGAAAGCCATCAGCGAGCGGGTCAGCCCGGCCGCCGGCTCGATGACGTAGGGCACGTACCTGGCCTCAGAGGCCTGATCATAGAAGGACAGGTCTGTACCGGAATGCTCTGAATGCGTGGATAAGTCGAAGTTGGTGCGATTCGCTACACCCTCGAGCTCACCCCAAGGGTTGCCGGTGAAGCCGAACTTGTACTCGATGTCGACGGTGCGGTCGGAGTAGTGCGACAACTTCTCCTTCGGGTGCTCAAAGAGCCGAAGGTTCTTGTCATCGATGCCGAGGTCGACATACCAGGCCAACCGGGTGTCGATCCAGTACTGGTGCCATTCGGCTGCAGTGGATGGCTCGACGAAGAACTCCATCTCCATCTGTTCGAACTCCCGCGTTCGGAAGATGAAGTTGCCTGGCGTGATCTCATTCCGGAAGCTCTTGCCGATCTGGCCAATGCCGAACGGCGGCTTCTTGCGTGCCGTGGTGACTACGTGGGCGAAATTGACGAAGATGCCCTGCGCGGTCTCCGGGCGCAGATAGTGCAGACCATCTTCGGTCTCGATCGGGCCGAGGTAGGTCTTCAGCATCATGTTGAAGTCACGCGGCTCCGTCCACTGCCCCTTTGTCCCGCAGTCCGGGCAGCCGATATCGGACATCGGCACCGAGTCAGGATCGACGGTGACGCCCTTTTTCGCCTCCCTGTCGCTATAGGCCTCTTGCATGTGATCCTGTCGATGCCGCTTATGACAGCCCAGGCATTCGACCAGCGGGTCGTTGAACACTTCGACGTGACCAGAGGCCACCCACACCTGCCGCGGCAGGATGATGGAGCTGTCGAGCCCCACGACATCGTCGCGGCCGGTGACGACCGAACGCCACCACTGCCTCTTGATGTTGTCCTTGAGTTCGACGCCGAGCGGACCATAATCCCAGGCGGACTTGGTTCCGCCGTAGATCTCACCGGACTGAAACACCAGACCACGACGTTTGGCAAGGTTTGCAACGGTATCGATAATCGAGGAAGACGGAGCCACGGCCCAACAGCGTAGCGAGGTCGGGCGGGCGGTTCGGTCGTGGGCGAACGTGATCACGACATCGGTGGTCAGACGACCAGCCCGCGCCGCACGTCAGCGCCGGTGGCGAGCACCATCAGAATCAGCGTGCGCAGCGCGTCTTCGGTCAGGCCGGCGCCCGGGAAGTTGTAGCGCAGCAGCACGTCTCCGGTCTTCCTCGACCGGCCCTGCCCGCTGCCAATTTTCTCCGCGCCGACCTTCTCCACAAGTGACACGGTGCCGAGCAGCGTGTCACGAGCGTGCTTGGCGACGCGGGCACGGATCTTGCTGTCCAGGGGCAAACCCCAGGCCAGAATCTGGGTAAGCGAAACCAGGTCGAGGTCTTCGGCGATGGTGACGACCCGTAAAGAGGCGAAGGTGCCGTCGTGCTGGACAGTCAGTGCGCCGTCATCCTCGTGTTGAACGGGAAAGATCTCCTCCAACACAGCGGTGAGGCGAGCCGAGAGCTCCATCGAGTTTCCCATCGGGGTCCTAGGCCCTTCCGAAGCGTCGGTTGCGATGGACATACTCTTCGCACGCGGCCCACAGGTCTCGGCGATCGTAATCAGGCCAGAGCTTGTCCTGAAAGATGTACTCGGCGTATGCCGCCTGCCAGAGCAGAAAATTGCTCGCGCGTTGCTCCCCCGATGTTCGGATGAACAGGTCGACGTTGGGGATGTCGGAGCGGTGCAGATGCTTGGCGAACATCGCTTCGCTGATGCGAGCGGGATTGATCTTGCCGTCCACCGCCTGCTGCGCGAGTTCGCGTGCCGCCTCGATGATCTCGGTGCGGCCGCCATAGTTCACGCAATAGTTGATCGTGATGACGTCATTGTCGACAGTCATCTTCTCGGCAATATCGAACTCCTTGATGACGCTGCGCCACATCCGGGGCCGCGAACCCACCCAGCGCATACGCACGCCCATGTCGTTGAGGTTCTCCCTGCGGCGTCGCACCACCTCACGGTTGAAGCCCATCAGAAATCTGACTTCCTCGGTGCTGCGCTTCCAGTTATCGGTGGAGAACGCGTAGACCGTGAGGTGTTTGACACCGATCTCGATAGCGCCACAGGTGATGTCGATGAGCACCGCCTCACCCATCTTGTGGCCCTCCGTGCGCCCCAGGCCGCGCTGGGTAGCCCATCGGCCGTTTCCGTCCATCACCACCGCGACGTGATTGGGCACCTGGTCAGCCGGAATCTGGGGTGCCGAAGCCTTGGAGGTGTGCTGTGGCGGGCGAGCGAACTTGCCGTTGGTGCGGGGTCGCAATTCTGGGAAGACGACGGGCCAGTTCGACTTGTCCGGGAAGGTGGGATAGTCCTCAGGCGCCGGGGGGAGCTGCGGATAGCTGTTCTTCCCCGTCCGCTTGGTTGCCATGCTCCATATCCTGCCCGATGCCCTGCGCCATCACCCGAACGCCATGCTCGGTGACCGCACGATTATCCCGGTACACGCGCTCAACCAGCGGTAACGTCCGCAGCTGCCGTTCCAGATGCCACTGCAGGTGCGCGGCCACAAGCCCGCTGGCCTGGCTGCGATGCTGCGACGAAGACGCCTGCGCATGGTCCCAGTCGCCCTCGTAAAGCGCAGCCATCAGGTCCAGCACACCCTGCGGCGGCGTCACCGACCCGAACGGTCGGCAGTGCACACACACGCTTCCGCCCGCCGCGACATGGAACGCCCGGTGCGGGCCCGGGGTCGCACACCGGGCGCATTCGGTCAATGACGGCGCCCACCCGGTGATCCCCATCGCACGCAGCAGGTAGGCATCCAGGACGAGTTCACGAGGGCGGCCGCCGTCGGCCACCGCGCGCAGCGCGGCCACGGTCAGCCGGTGCAGAGCCGGCACCGGGGCGCGCTCCTCCCCCGCGAGCCGCTCGGCGGTTTCCAACACCGCGCAGGCACAGGTGTAGCGGCCGTAGTCGCTGACGATGTCCGAGGCGAACGCGTCTATTGCCTGAACCTGGGTGACGATGTCGAGATTGCGGCCCGGATGCAACTGAACGTCGATGTGCGCGAACGGTTCCAGCCTCGCGCCGAACTTACTGCGGGTACGCCGCACCCCCTTGGCCACCGCCCGCACCAGACCGTTATCGCGTGTTAGCAGGGTCACAATGCGGTCGGCTTCGCCCAGCTTGTGCTGGCGCAACACCACCGCTCGATCCCGATACAGACGCATCCGATCAGTCTCCCACTGCCAACCGAGCAAAACCGGTCCGCAGCGCCGATACTCTTTTAATGTGACGGCTGAATCGCCCCGGCAACCTTCCCGGTTCCCCACCCTGACTTACCAGCTGTATCAGCTGGCGAGTGGCGCGACCACCGCCAGCGACCTGGTGCGGCGGTCGCTGGAAGCCATCGAGGCCAGCCAGGACACCCTCAACGCCTTCCGGGTCGTGCTCACTGACCGGGCCATCGCCGACGCGGCCGAGGCCGACCGAAAACGCGCAGCGGGCGAAGCTCTTTCGGAGTTCCCGCTGCTGGGAATACCGATCGCGGTCAAGGACGATGTCGACGTCGCCGGCGTGCCCACCCGCTTCGGTACGGACGGCGAGGCGCCGATCGCCGAAACAGACGCCGAGGTGGTTCGGCGGCTGCGTGCTGCAGGTGCGGTAATCGTCGGCAAGACCAACGCTTGCGAGCTGGGGCAGTGGCCATTCACCAGTGGGCCTGCGTTCGGACACACCCGCAACCCCTGGTCTCGGGACCACACCCCGGGCGGTTCGTCAGGCGGCAGCGCCAGCGCCGTCGCGGCGGGACTGGTTGCCGCCGCGATCGGCTCCGACGGAGCGGGTAGCGTCCGCATACCGGCGGCCTGGACGCACCTTGTTGGGATCAAGCCGCAGCGGGGGCGCATCTCGACCTGGCCGCTGGCCGAGGCGTTCAACGGCATCACCGTCAACGGCGTGCTGGCTCGCACGGTGGCCGACGCGGCGCTGGTCCTCGACGCAGCATCGGGCAGCGCGCCCGGCGATTTGCACAAGCCGCCGCCAGTACAAGCATCTGAATACGTTTCGCGGGCACCGGGACCGCTGCGGATCGCGATGTCCACAAAGTTCCCGTTCACCGGTTTCCGGGCCAGCCTGCATCCCGAGATCCGCTCGGCGCTGGAGGGGGTCGCCAGCCAGCTCGAACAGCTCGGACACACCACGGTGGCTGCCAACCCGAACTACGGCCTACGGATGTCGTGGAACTTCCTGGCCCGATCAACCGCGGGCATCCCGGAGTGGATCGAACGGCTGGGATACGACGTGAGGTTGGACAAGCGCACGCGGTCCAATGCGTTCATGGGGCGGCTGCTTTCACAGCACATCCTGCGTAAGGCCCGCGCCCAGGAGGCGGCCACACAACAGCGGATCGGATGGATCTTCAACCTGGCCGACGTAGTACTCGCGCCCACAACTGCCCAGCCGGCGCCACAGGTCAACACCTTCGACGGCCTCAGCGCACTGGCCACCGACCGCACGATGATCGGCGCCTGCCCGGTCACCTGGCCGTGGAACCTGCTGGGTTGGCCGTCGATCAACGTGCCCGCCGGATTTACCACCGATGGCCTGCCCATCGGGGTTCAGCTGATGGGCCCGGCGCACAGCGAGCCCCTGCTGGTTTCTCTGGCGGCCGAACTGGAGGCCATCAACGGTTGGGCTTCGCATCAACCGGAAAACTGGTGGGACGATCGTATCGACAGAGGCCGGCCGGACCGCGAATCTGACAGGTCCGCACTCGACTGCGAACAAGGTCGCGTAATGTCCGGGCTGTGAACGTCAACAAGATGGTGCGCGCTTTGCCCGCGGTGGCGCTCTTGGGGACCGCGATCACGGCCATGCCAGACGCCAGCGCAGATTACGTCGACGATCGGCGCCTGAACGAAAGCGTCGTCGTCAACGTCTACACCATTCAGAAGAAGCACGACTGCAAGACCGAAATCAAGATCAACCCAAAGTTGCGGCTGGCCGCGCAGTGGCACACCAACGATGTGCTCAACAACCGCAACCTCAACGGCGATATCGGCTCGGACGGGTCGACGACACAGGATCGTGCGAACCGAGCAGGTTTCGTGGGCACCGTCTCCGAGACCGTCGCCATCAACCCTGCAATGGCCATCAGCGGCATCGAAATCATGAACCAGTGGTACTACCGGCCGGACTACATGGCCATCATGTCCAACTGTGCGAACACCCAGATCGGGGTATGGACGGAGAACCACTGGGACCGCACCGTGGTGGTCGCGGTCTACGGCCAGCCCGGCTAAAAAAACTGGAGCATTCGGCTGAATCGGTCGCGTTCGCAGCCTGTCGAACTACGCGTCGAACCACGCCCGAACCACCTCAGAAGCCAAGCCGACCCAGTTGTTTGGGGTCACGCTGCCAGTTCTTGGCGATCTTGACACGCAAATCGAGATAGACCTTGGTGCCGAGCAACTTCTCGATTTGAGTGCGAGCGGCGGTGCCCACATCACGCAGACGAGCGCCGCCTTTGCCGATCACGATTCCCTTCTGGGAGTCGCGCTCGACGTAGAGCACCGCAGTCACGTCGATAAGAGCTTGGTCTGCTGGGCGCCCCGCACGCTGTTCGACTTCCTCGATGACCACCGCCAGCGAGTGCGGTAGCTCGTCGCGGACACCCTCTAACGCGGCCTCGCGGATCAACTCCGCCATGAGCATTTCCTCGGGTTCGTCAGTGAGCTCACCGTCTGGGTAGAACGCGGGGCCTGGCTCCAGTTGCTCGACGAGTACGTCGATGAGCACATCAAGCTGGGCGCCAGAGGTCGCCGACACGGGCACGATCTCGGTGTCAGGTCCAACAAGCGCACTCACCGCCATCAGCTGCTCGGCGACCCGGTCCTTGGACACCTTGTCGGTCTTGGTGACGATGGAGACCAGTGTCGTTCTCGGGGCAACCGCGCGGATCTGATCGAGGATCCACCGGTCCCCCGGCCCGATCTTCTCGTCGGCAGGAATGCAGAGCCCTATGACGTCCACTTCCGAATAGGTTCCCTTGACCAGGTCATTGAGGCGCTGCCCCAACAGTGTGCGGGGCCGGTGCAATCCAGGGGTGTCAACGAGCACGATCTGGAAGTCCTCGCGGTGGACGATGCCGCGGATGGTGTGCCGGGTGGTCTGCGGCCGGCTCGAGGTGATCGCCACCTTGGTACCGACCAGTGCATTGGTCAACGTGGACTTTCCCGTGTTCGGCCGTCCGACGAAACAGACGAAGCCCGAACGGAACTCGACTGTCGAGGCGTTCACAGCGCCCCCGCGGCCGTCATAGCTTGTTGCCCGACCGGTCGGTCACGATGATCAGGGCCTCGGCGGAAAGTTCATGTACCGCCGCGACGCCAGGATCCTTGGCCGCTCCCCCGATCAGTACGGCGGCTTCCAGACCGGTCGCACCGCTGGACACCGCAGCGGCAACCGCCGCTTGCAGCGGGGTCAACGCGAGCGCCGCCAACGCGACCGGCGCTCCGGCGTAGGTGCGGCCGTCAACGTCACGAACGGCGGCACCGCTTGCCGCCTCGGCCCGAGCCATTGCACCGCGGGCGAGGATCACCAGCTTCGCGTCTTCGGGGGCTAGATCGCTCATTCGAGTTCATCTCTGTCGAGGGCCGGTCTGTCGTGGGCCGGTCTGTCGTGGGCGGGTCTGTCGTGGGCGGGATCTTGCTCGGCGGGACTGACCAGGACGGTGCCGATGCGCAACCGCCCCCGTGGGTCCGGCCCACCCTCGGCGCGCAGCCGCAGACCGTCCCACGTCACCTCGGCTCCGGGCAGCGGAACGCGTCCGAGCTTGAGCGCGACCAGCCCTGCGACCGTATCGACGTCGAGGTGCTCATCGAACTCGACGTCGTAGAGCTCACCGAGGTCTTCGATCGGCAGCCGGGCCGACACCCGGTAGTTTTTGTCGCCAAGGCCCTCGACCGGTGCGAGCTCGTCGGTATCGTACTCGTCAGCGATCTCCCCGACGATCTCCTCGAGCACGTCCTCGATCGTGACCAGGCCCGCGATCGCGCCGTACTCGTCGACCAGTAGCACCATGTGCACCCGGTCGCGCTGCATGTCGCGCAGCAAGGAGTCCAGTGGCTTGGAATCGGGAACGAACGCCGCGTTGCGCATCACATCGGACACCGCGGTGTCCCGGCCGCCGTTGGTCGAGGAGTAGGTGCGCTGTACGAGGTCCTTGAGGTAGACGACGCCTACGACGTCGTCGACGTTCTCGCCGATTACCGGAATTCGCGAATGCCCGCTCCGCACCGCCAGCGAGGTAGCCTGGCCGGCGGTTTTATCTGACTCGATCCAGACCATCTCGGTACGGGGCACCATCACCTCGCGCGCCGGTGTGTCGCCGAGCTCGAACACCGACTGGATCATCCGGCGTTCCTCGTCGGCCACCACGCCGCGCTGCTGGGCCATGTCGACGACCTCGCGCAGTTCGACCTCGGAGGCGAAGGGGCCGTTACGGAAGCCACGGCCCGGCGTCAGCGCGTTGCCGATCAATACGAGCAGTCGACTCACTGGAAGCAGCAGCACCGAGATCGCCTGCAGCGGAAGGGCAGTGAGCAACGCGATCGTATACGCATTCTGTCTGCCCACTGTGCGAGGCCCGACACCGATGGCCACGAAGCTGACCACCACCATGATCGCGGCAGCAGCGACCAGCCCCCATGTCACACCGAGTCCACCATCCAGATACGCGGCCAGCAGAACGGTGGCGCCGACCTCACAGGTGATGCCGAGTAGCACAATGAGGTTGATGTAGCGGGGCCTCTCGAGCATCACCTGGGCCAAGCGCACCGCCCCCGGACGTTCCTCGCGGACGAGTTCCTCGACTCGCGCCATCGACACCGTGCTCAATGCGGCGTCGCTCGCTGCTAACAGTCCACCGAGGCCGATCAACACGATGGCACTGATCAATAGACCGATGGGATTCACCGACCGTCGCCGTCGTTCAAGTCCAGGCCATCGTGGGCGCCATCGCCATCGTGGGCACCATCTCCGTGGGTTGCAGTATTGCCTCTGCTCGCAACATCGCGGTCGTTGGCAACATCGAAGAATCGGGACTTGTCCACCAACCGACGGTCCTTTTCGGTCTGGCGGTCCTGGTGGTAGGCCTCTACCTGGTCGGCCACCCAGCCCTCGAGCAGCTCGCGCTGCAGCGCAAACATCTCTTTCTCCTCGTCGGGCTCGCTGTGGTCATAGCCCAGCAAGTGCAGAACACCGTGCACCGTCAGCAGCGCTAGTTCCTGACCCAGCGTGTGCCCGGCGTCGGCCGCTTGCTTGGCGGCGAACTCAGGGCACAGCACGATGTCGCCGAGCATCGATGGGCCCGGCTCCGGTGAATCTGGCCGGCCGCCGGGCTCGAGTTCGTCCATGGGGAAGCTCATGACGTCGGTCGGACCGGGTAGGTCCATCCACCGCACGTGCAGATCGGCCATGGCCGCGGTGTCGAGCAGGACCATCGACAGCTCGGCGGCCGGATTCACCTCCATCTTGCCGATCACGAACTCTGCGACGCTGATCAATTCCCGTTCAGATACGTCGATACCAGATTCGTTGGCAACCTCGATACTCATGGACTGCCCGCTACCGCCTCGGTCTGCCGGTGCCCGACGAGCGACGTTGTGCCCGGTTGATCAGCGTCGGCTCCTCGGATCTGGCGTAGGCATCCACGATCTCGCCAACCAAGCGGTGGCGGACCACGTCGGCGGTTGTGAGCTCGGCAAAATGGATGTCGCCGATCCCGTCGAGGATCCCCATCGCCGCACGCAACCCAGATGCCGGGCCGCCCGGCAGGTCGACCTGCGTGATATCGCCTGTCACAACGATTTTCGAGTCAAACCCCAACCGAGTCAGAAACATCTTCATCTGCTCGGCGGTGGTGTTCTGTGCCTCATCGAGAATGATGAACGCATCCGAAAGCGTCCGGCCCCGCATAAAAGCCAGCGGAGCGACCTCGATGACGCCGGCGCTCATCAACTTGGGGATCAGCTCCGGATCCATCATGTCGTGCAGGGCGTCGTAAAGCGGGCGCAGATACGGATCGATCTTCTCGTACAGTGTGCCCGGCAGAAAGCCGAGGCTCTCACCTGCTTCCACCGCGGGGCGGGTCAGGATGATGCGGCTGACCTGCTTGGTTTGTAGGGCATGAACGGCTTTGGCCATCGCCAGATAGGTCTTGCCGGTGCCCGCCGGCCCGATACCGAACACGATGGTGTGCGCATCGATGGCGTCGACATAGCGTTTCTGGTTCAGCGTCTTGGGCCGGATCGTCTTGCCACGCCGAGAAAGGATGTCCAGCGTCAGCACCTCAGCCGGCGACTCCTGCGCCATGCCTGTCAGCATGGCGACGCTGTGGCGCACCGCGTCAGGCGTCAGCCTCTGGCCGCTGGCGACTATCTCGATCAACTCGGAGATCGCGCGCTCGGCCAGCGCGACGTCGGCGGGTTCACCCGAGAGGGTGATCGCGTTTCCGCGGGCGTGGATATCGGCGTTCAGGTGGCCTTCGAGCTCGCGCAGGTTCTCATCCGAGGAACCCAGCAGGCCCACGACGTAGGAGGTCGGCACATCGATCCTGCTGCTGCAGACCGACGGGTCAGAGTCGTGGGAGGCAGCGTTCGTCTCGCGGGGGGTCACGTGTGGTTTTCTGCCTGCTTTCTGTGTCCGATCTGCCATGCATGCCGATGTAGGAGTGCAAGCCAGTTTAGCGCCGCAGACCGTCGCGTCCCAACGTTCCGGCCACCGGGGGCATCGGGGGCGCAGCTCAAACGGCGCGCTCAGGCCCACCGCGCGGTCAGCACCCCGAGCGCCCCCAGGGCCACTGCCGCGGCAGTTGACGTCCGCAAGACGGTCGGGCCCAGCCGCACAGCGGCCGCCCCGGCGTCGGTCATCGCGGCGAGTTCGTCCTCGGCTATCCCGCCCTCAGGCCCGACCACCAGGGTCAACGAACCGGCAGCCGTTTCCACATCCGACAGCGGTCGGGTTGCCGACTCATGCAACACCAGCACCGAGGACGGCGGAGCGCTACGTACACGATCAGCGAGTTCGGCCGACGACACGACGCCCTCGACTGCCGGAATGTAGGGGCGTCGCGACTGGCGGGCCGCTGACCGCGCCACCGCCGCCCAACGGCGCAGCCCCTTGTCCACCCTCTCCGGTCCATCCCACCGCGCTACACAATGCGACGCCTGCCAGGCGACGAACGCGTCCGCACCTACCTCGGTGGCCAGCTCGATCGCCAGTTCCGAACGCTCAGCTTTTGGCAGCGCCTGCACGACGGTGACCGTCGGCATGGGGCGTTCGACAACGCGAAGATCGTGCACACGGGCTGACAGCCTGCCCTTGGCGACGTCCTCAACGACACAATGGGCAATGTTTCCCGCGCCGTCGCCGAGGTCGAGCTGTTCTCCGGGCCGGATGCGGCGCACGTTGGCCGCGTGGAAACCCTCGTCGCCGTCAACGACCGCGAGGCCGCCCGCTGCTGGTAGTGCTCCGATGTAGAAGAGCCCTCGACTCACAGCGCTAGCGGCCGGTGAACGTTTCGCGCAGCCGGTTGAACAGGCCGCCATGTGAGGCGTTGGCAGACTGAACGGATCGCACCTCCGCGGCGCCCTTGGTGCGCTCCTTGAAAGCCTGCAACAGCTCGATATCATCGTGGTCGAGCCTGGTAGGCACCATGACGTCGATGTGGGCGTGCAGGTCACCGCGCACCCCGGAGCGCAAATGCGGCATGCCGTGACCGCGCAGAATGGTGATCGAGCCGGGCTGCGTCCCGGCACCGACGGTGATGTTGACGGGCCCGTCGAGGATCGCATCGACGGTGACCGCCGTGCCCAGCGCGGCGTCGACCATCGGCACCGAGATCGTGCAGTGCAGATCGTCGCCGTCACGGACGAAGACATCATGCGGCGTTTCGTGCACCTCAACGTACAAATCACCCGCAGGCCCGCCACCGGGACCGACCTCCCCCTGGGAGGAGAGTCGCACCCGCATACCGTCGGCGACCCCGGCCGGGATCTTGACGCTAATTTCGCGACGGGCGCGCACCCTGCCGTCACCGGCGCACCGGTTGCACGGATCCGGAATGACCTCCCCAACGCCACCGCACACCGGGCACGGCCGCGACGTCATCACCTGTCCGAGTAACGACCGCTGCAGGGTCTGGATCTCGCCACGTCCACCGCAGGTGTCACAAGAGGCCGGCATCGAGTTGCCGTGAGTGCCCTTGCCTTGGCACAGGTCGCACAGCACCGCGGTGTCGACGGTCACCTGCTTGGTCACCCCCGTCGCGCATTCCGCCAGATCCAGCCGCATCCGGAGCAGCGAATCAGACCCGGCGCGAACCCGGCCTGCCGGCCCACGCGAGGTGGTTCCGCCGCCGAAGAACGCCTCGAACACGTCGCCGAGCCCACCGAAGCCGCCGAAGCCGCCCCCGCCCCCGGCGCCCGCCGACTCCATCGGATCGCCGCCCATGTCGACGATGCGGCGCCTTTCCGGATCGCTGAGCACCTCGTAGGCGACGCTGATCTCCTTGAATCGGGTTTGGGCCGCCTCGTCGGGATTCACGTCAGGGTGCAGTTCACGGGCGAGTTTTCGATAGGCGCGCTTGACCTCGGAGTCAGTCGCGCCCGTGCTCACACCGAGCATCCCGTAATAGTCGCGTGCCACGCTCAACCTTTCCCACCCGTCGATCCGACCGAAAGCCGGCCTGGATCAGCGGCTACCTAAGACCTCGCCAATATAGAGGGCAACCGCGGCGACATTGGAGATGGTTCCCGGGTAGTCCATCCGTGTGGGACCTATCACACCCATGCCGCCGAACACCTTGCCCGAACTACCGTAAGTCGTGCTGACTACGGAGGTGCCCGCCATTTGTTCGGCTTCTGTCTCGTGACCAATCCGCACAGTGACCTTGCCCGTCTCCTGCTGAGCGGCTAGCAGCCGCAGCACCACCACCTGCTCCTCAAGTGCCTCGAGCACTGAGCGCAATGATCCACCAAAATCCGCAGTGTTGCGCGTCAGGTTAGCGGTCCCGCCCAGCAACAGTCGTTCCTCGCTGTGCTCGACCAGGGACTCCACCAGCACAGTCGCCGACCTACCGATCGCGTCGCTGAGGGTGCCTTGTCCAGTGAGATGCGATGCCAGTTCGGAGACCGCTACCGACGCGTCGGCCAGCGGTTTACCCTCCAACGCCTGCCCGAGCAGATCGCGAAGACGGGCCAGCTGGACGTCATCGATGCCGTCACCGAGCTCCACTATCCGCTGGTCAACCCGGCCGGAGTCGGTGATCACCACCAGCAGTAACCGCGCCGGCGTCAACGCCACCACCTCCAGATGTCGCACCGACGACGTCGACAACGTTGGGTACTGCACGATCGCAACCTGACGGGTCAGCTGGGCGAGCAGCCGTACCGCGCGGCGCAGCACGTCGTCGAGATCGACGCCAGTCTCCAGGAACGTCAGGATCGCGCTGCGTTCGGCGCTCGACATAGGTTTGACGTTGTCGAGCCGATCGACGAACTCGCGGTAGCCCTTCTCCGTGGGCACCCGGCCCGAGCTGGTGTGCGGTTGGGCGATGTATCCCTCTGCCTCCAAGACCGCCATGTCGTTGCGCACGGTCGCGCTGGATACACCGAGATGGTGGCGCTCAACAATCGACTTCGAACCGATGGGCCCCTTGGTGGCGACGAAGTCAGCGACGATGGCGCGCAACACCTCGAATCGACGATCCTCAGCGCTACTCACCTTGACCCACCTCTCGAGCCCGACCTAGTTGTCTGTGTTGTCTGTCAGTTTACGGTGATCAGCGTCGGATTCATCGACCGAGCGGCCCGGCGCGCTCGGATGCCGAGGGCTAATCTGTCAGATCACAGCGAATAGTGCGGGGCAGAAGGCAGGCAGAGGCGCGTCGATGATCTTCAAAGGTGTCCGCGACGGCCGGCCTTACCCTGACCACGGTCTGTCGTATCGGCAATGGGCGCAGATCCCGCCCCGCCAGATCCGCCTCGACGAGTTGGTGATGACGACCACCGTGCTCGCCCTGGACCGGCTGCTCTCGGAAGACTCGACGTTCTACGGCGACCTGTTCCCGCACGCGGTCAGATGGCGCGGCGACATCTACCTCGAAGACGGCCTGCACCGGGCCGTCCGTGCGGCCTTGCGCAACCGGACGGTGCTGCACGCACGAGTGTTCGACATGGACATGCCACCTCCTCATCCCAGCTGATTCCGGGCGGCGCACGGTTCTGCGCGGCACCGCCGGCATCTTGAGCGGGCTTGTGCTGATGACCTCAAACATGTTTCCACCTGCCTGGTTGGACTCAGATACGAGTAGGCGTAGCGCTCATCCTGCCCAATGCGGCCCGTCAGCGCTCCGTCGTCGGGCGTACTATCGTGTCGCCATACGTCAACACTGAGGAGCAGCGTGGGGTCCAGGACAATCGCAACGACGGCGGTCGCGGCAAGCGTGGCTGCGGTCGGACTAGCCGGCCCGGCTTTCGCCACGGATGAGTACACGCTGAACGAAGTCGGCACGTATGAGTTCGAGGGGAAGTCTGTCGGGACGTACACCTGGGTCGCCAGCCCTTGTGAAGGCGACGCGCCTCAGTGCGTCCAGATCGCCGAGTTCGACACCGACGACGTTGCGCGAGCGAACCCACATTGGCGCGGGAACGCCCACTGGCGAGTCGGCTCGTGGATCATGTTCGTCGTTGTGCCCAACGCCATTGAATGTGAGGACGGCACCGAACACGACTTCCGGGTCAACTACTCCTGGGACGCCCTCGAGGACACCGGTTGGCGCTCCTTCAACGATCCCGGGATTTGCGGCGGCAAGCCAGAGACCGTCGCGAAGCCGTTCACGTTGACCAGGCTCGGGCCTCCGCCGCTACCCTTGCCGGGCGGTGTACCACTTCCCCCGCCGGCCGCACCACTGCCGCCGCCACCTCCACCCGGCAACTCCTTCAACGGGGTACCGATACCACCCGTCCCGGTGCCAGCACCGCCGCTTCCCCCCGGCGCCGCAGAGGCAGCACCGGCCGCTGCGCCGCCGCCCCCACCGGCCGCTGCGCCGCCGCCTCCACCCGGCGCCGCAGGGGCACCACCTGCCCCTTCCGGGTTTCTCCTTAATTGAAAGGGGGGATGTGGGAACCCGGCGCCACAGAGGCACCACCTGCCCCTGCCGGGTAACTACCTGACATTCACCCACCCCGCCGCTCGACAGGGTATGTCTGAACACATGGAGCTATCGGGAGTTGGGCTGTGGAGTTCGCAGTTGCGTTACGGCAACCCGACCGAGGCAGCCGAGGCCGCCGCTGAACTCGACGAACTGGGTTTCACCGCACTCTGGATTCCGGATATCGGTGGCCCGGTACTCGACTCGGTTGACAACTTGCTGTCTGCCACAAAGCGCGCAGTGATCGCCACCGGCATCCTCAACCTGTGGATGCACGAGCCCTGGGAGGTGGCTGCACGCTACGCCACGCTGACGCAGACCCACGGCGAACGTTTCCTGATGGGTATCGGTGTGAGCCACGCGCCGCTAATCGATTCGAAGGAGCCCGGCCGCTACCGCAAGCCGCTGGCCGCCACGAGGGCTTTTCTCGACGGGATCGACGGCGCGCCGCAACCGATACCGGTGGCCAACCGGGTGTTGGCTGCACTTGGGCCGAAGATGCTGCAGCTGTCGGCGTCGCGCGCGAGGGGTGCCCATCCCTATTTGACGACGCCCGGGCACACCCGCCGCGCCCGCGAGCTCCTCGGCGACGGCCCGTTGCTGCTACCCGAGCAGGCAGTACTGCTCACAGAGGACAGGGAAGAGGCGCGTGCCATCGGACGTGATTGGCTGGCTTCGTACCTCAAGCTGCCGAACTACGCCAACAACCTACTGCGATCCGGGTTCACCGAAGACGACTTGGCCTCAGTCAGCGATCGGCTGCTCGACGCGACCCTCGCCTGGGGCGACGAGGACGCCATCGTCCGCCGGGTTGAGGAACATCGGGCGGCGGGGGCCGACCATGTCTGCGTTCAAGTGATCGGCGCCGGTCCACGTGAGTTCCCGCTCGAGAAGTGGCGACGGCTGGCCGCCGCTCTGCTGTAGCCGCTTCAGCCGAGCAGATCCCGCACCACGGCGTCGGCGAGCAGCCTGCCGCGGTCGGTAAGCACCAGTTGCTCACCGTTGCGGCACAGCAACCCTTCCTCGATCGCGCGCCGAGCGCGATCGCGCTCGGCGTCCGACAACACATCCAACGGCAGCCCGGAGCGCAGCCGCACCCCCAGCATCACGTCCTCGGTATGCGAAGTCCGGGCGTCGAGTTGTTCGTATTCGGCGACGGGTAGCGAACCGCCCGCGAGCGAATCGGCGTAGGCGTTGGGGTGCTTGACATTCCACCACCTGGTGGAGCCGAGGTAACCGTGCGCGCCGGGGCCCGCCCCCCACCATTGCCCGCCATCCCAATAGCCGATGTTGTGCCGGCACTGCCCGCCCGGACGAGCCCAGTTCGACACCTCATACCAGTCGAAGCCGGCGCCGGCGAGGCGGCGGTCGAGCAGTTCGTACCGTCGGGCCAGCACGTCGTCGTCGGGGGCGGGCAGCTCACCGCGCCGCACCCGCCGAGCGAGGGCCGTGCCGGCCTCAACGATCAGCCCGTACGCCGAGAGATGGTCGACCCCGGCATCAAGAGCAGAATCTGCCGACCGCATCAGATCGTCATCGGTCTCCCCCGGCGTTCCATAGATGAGGTCGATGCTGACGTGGTCGAAGCCCTCTTCGCGGGCCTCCCGCACGGCGTCTGTGGCCCTCCCCGAGGAGTGCACACGATCGAGTACCGCGAGCACGTGCGGGGCGCTGGACTGCATGCCGAGCGACAGTCGGGTGAAGCCGGCCGCGCGTAGCCTGGCGAAGAAATCAGGCGACGTTGATTCCGGATTGGCCTCGGTGGTGACCTCGGCCGCAGGTGCGAGCGCGAAGTGGTCCCGGACCGCATCGAGCACGGCGGCAAGCCCCGCTGCGCCCAGCAGCGAGGGCGTGCCGCCGCCGACAAACACGGTCTGCACCTGGGGTGCGGCGCCGAGATGGTTCGCGGCAAGCAAGAGCTCAGTCCGCAGCGCAGCCAGCCAGCTTGCCGGGGTGCTGCCGCCGTCCAGCTCGATCGGGGTGTAGGTGTTGAAGTCGCAGTATCCACATCGTGTCGCGCAGAAGGGCACATGGACATAAATGCCGAACGGGCGGCCGTGGCGCGCCATCAGCTCCGGCAGCGCCACCTCCGAGCCAACCGTCACCCGGCCAGTCTCGCAGAGCGAACTTTCGTTCACCGTGAGCGCAAGTTCTCCCCAGTTAGGGCAGGTGGACGGATTCGTGGCAGAATCGGGGCTGTGAATGCAGCCCACAGCCTCCCCCGCAGGGTCCCGCTGGTTGTGCGCCGCCATGTCGACTTCAAGCGGGTTTGCACCTGTTGCTGTCTGCCTTGACCAAGTAGTTTCGGAGTCCTGCCCGCACTTTCATTTTCAGCTGGCCACCGGATCTGCGCTTCCGGACAGCCACCGGTGAGAACGCGCGATCTGAACGCCGGCTCCGACGAGGAGCACCCCCCGATGACCACCGCAAAGCCTGCAAAGCGCCCCCGCGGCGAAGGCCAGTGGGCGCTCGGCTACCGCGAGCCGTTGAACGCCAACGAACAGTCCAAGAAGGACGACAACCCCCTGCACGTACGCGCCCGCATCGAGGACATCTACGCCAAAAACGGCTTCGACAGCATCGACAAAGGCGACCTACGCGGCCGATTCCGCTGGTGGGGCCTGTACACCCAACGCAAGCCCGGCTACGACGGCACCTGGACCGGTGACGAGAACACCGACATGCTCGAGGACTCCTATTTCATGTTGCGGGTCCGCAGCGACGGCGGCGCCCTCACCGCGGCGGCCCTGCGCACGCTGGGCGGGATCTCCACCGAGTTCGCCCGCGATACCGCCGATATCTCCGACCGGCAGAACATCCAATACCACTGGATCCGGGTGGAAGACATGCCGGAGATCTGGCGACGCCTCGACGAGGTCGGTTTGCAGACCACCGAGGCGTGTGGCGACTGCCCCCGCGTCGTGTTGGGTTCACCGCTGGCCGGTGAGTCGATGGAGGAAGTGCTCGATGGCACCCCAGCGGTAAACGAGATCGTCAGGCGCTATATCGGTAAGCCTGAGTACTCCAACCTGCCGCGCAAGTTCAAGGCGGCGA